>Ga0335083_10005871_pt1 | contig 15467 bp, 6 predicted proteins | sample Lox_Sample_42_FD_206716 | JGI IMG/M metagenome (GOLD analysis project Ga0335083, IMG submission 206716) | Soil microbial communities from Loxahatchee National Wildlife Refuge, Florida, United States - Lox_Sample_4.2 | ecosystem: Environmental > Terrestrial > Soil > Wetlands | place: USA: Florida... | reverse complement strand
ACGTCGCGTTCACCGTTTCCAATCTCATAGCCTCTGCACCTTACGGAATCTATTTGTACGGTGGCACTGGTACGAGCGGGCAGGGCGTGGGTGTGACGTTGCCATCCGGCTATGGATTGGCAAATAGCCCTACCAATGCATTTACTACCAACAACATCGCCAACAATAATGGCGCATTTGGATCTCTCTGGACGGTTTCAGGGGGCGTCACCAATCTTATGCCGCAAGGCACGACGTGGAATACCTTGTATGGCCACGCCGATGCCTCGGGTGTTTTTAAATTTTTGTTCAACGGTCTAAGTAGTTATGCCTACTTCAATGGTTTCCAAATCGTTCCGCTGTCAGTGCCAGGCGTGGGTGGCGTTGCAAACCAAACTGTTGTTGCAGGCAATAGCGCTACATTAAACGCCGTAGTTACTGGCTTGCCGGCGGCGGCACTTCAATGGTGTTCTAACAATGTCTCAATTCCGGGCGCGACCAATGCCATGCTGGCCTTGAATAATGTGCAATACGTCCAGAATGGGACTGTCTATTCATTGGTCGCCAGCAACATCCTCGGCGTGATTACCAACAACATGACGCTGACAGTAATTGTCACGCCATCCATCACTGGCTTGGATAACCAGGCTGTTTCAACCGGTTCCACCGTGACCATGGCGGCGAATATTTCCGGTGTGCCATCACCATGGTTACAGTGGCAATTCAACGGAAATAATTTGTCTGATGGAACAACCGGCGATGGTTCGATGATCTCCGGCAGTTCAACGAGCACCGTCATCATCAATGGCGCACAGGCCGGTGACAGCGGCACCTATTCACTCATCGCCAGCAACAGCGCAGGCATCGTTACAAACACGATGACGCTCACGGTCTCGTCCGGCATGGTTGCGCCGGGCATCACGGGTCCCGCTAATCAAACTGTCGTGCAAACCAGCAACGCGGTTTTTAGTGCATCCGTTTCCGGTTTGCCGGTACCGACATTGCAATGGCAGGTCAACGGAATAGATATTCCGGGCGCGACCGGCTCTTCTTTAACTCTCTCGAATGTTATTTATTCACAAAACGGTTTCATCTATTCGCTCATCGCCAACAATAGCGCGGGAATAGCTACGAACAGCGCCACGCTCTTTGTGCTCGTGCCCCCGTCAATTTCACAACAGCCAACGAATGTTTCAGTCGTTATCAATTCGCCGGCAACTTTCAACATCAGTGCTCGCGGAGTGCCGGGTGTTTCCTATCAGTGGTACAAGAATGGCAACCCGATTCCCAATGCCACGGCCGCGTCTTATACGATTTCACGGGCGCAAAGAAATGACTCGGGAAATTATTCCGTGGTGGTAAGCAATAGTGTCGGCACGGTGACCAGCAGCAATGCCCTCCTCACCGTGCTTTCAACGATGACTGGCACATTTTTACCGACGAATGGGGCCGTTAATATCAGTCCCGACCCGCAACTGCGAATAGTGTTTTCAAGCGCTCCGCACCTGGGCAACTCCGGCAAACTGTACATTCGCCGCACCACGGATGATTCCATTTTTGCAACCATTGACCTAAGCCAATTTCAAACCTTCAGCTTGTGGTCGGCCACCATTCCCAACGCCGCGGTGCGCGCCGAACAAGGAAACAGTTTTTATTACATGCCCATTGCCATTTACGGCAATGAAGCCTGGATCACGCTCAATCCGACCAACCGTTTCGCATATAACAGCTCCTATTATGTTAATTGTGATGCCGGAGTCTTTCTCGATGCGTCAAATGCCGCCTTTCCCGCGATTACGGGAACAGCCACATGGCAGTTTTCTACGAAGTCCAATGGTCCAGCTACGCCCACTGCTTCCACCGGGCCAACGAATATCTCCATAGGTTTAGATGGCGCGGGAGATTTTGCCACCTTGCAGGGCGCCTCGGATTGGATTCCGCAAAATAATACCCTCAAGCGCACCATCACGATTTTGCCAGGCACTTATCGCGATTTCGCCATCTTTACACAGAACCGTAACAACGTGACCATCATTGGTGCAGGGACAAATCAACAAGCCGTCCAGATCATTTATCCCTATCCGGCTTATGCGGGTGCTAACGATTCCGCATGTGGCCTTCTGCGCTTGGAAAGTTCCAGCATCTATGTTCGCAACCTTACGCTGGATAATCAGGTTTACGTCACCAATAACGGCGTGGTTTTCGCCGGTCCTATCAACACTCTGGCCACCACTGGAAGTAAACTCATATTTGACAACGTCCTGATTAAGGGCGGGCAGGACACGGTCTACACCATCAGCGGCAGCATTTACTTCAATCATTGTGAAATTTGGGGCGACACGGATTTCATTTACGGTGGTGCACTCTCCGTGTTCGACCAGTGCACCATTGTTGAAATTCGTTCATCAGGCGGGCCTTGCACGGCCCCGAGCACACCTTATGCGCAGCCGTATGGTTTGGTCTTTCTAAATTGCTCTTTCCCCGATGCCCTCGTTGTCAACGGTTATCCGTACAATGTCAGCGCCGCCACCACTACCTTCATGCGTCCATGGGGACAGGATGGATCTACGGCGCTCATCAATTGTTCTGTGGGCAGCCAGGTGACCACGGAAGGCTGGAGCGCATGGGATGGCCGGGAGGTCACGTGCCGGGCGCGTGAATATGGCACGACTTTGATCGGGGGCGGCAGCGTGACGCCGGCACAACGCCAGGCAGCCGGCGCCTATTGGTTAAATACGATTGATCCGGATTACACCAACAATCCATCGCTTTCACCGACGAATTCTTTGCTTTACGGCCCTGGCGGAACGAACAATCGCGTAAACGTGTCCGTTGACCCAACGAATTACACTTTGTCGGCAATTTTTGGTAATGCTTATTTCAATTTTAACGGCTGGCAGCCGACCGTAATCCCCACCATTACATCACAGCCAACCAATCAAACCTGTATTGCGGGCACGACTGCGACCTTCACGGCCACCGCCATTGGACTTCCGGCCCCGTCATTTCAATGGCTTAAAAATGGGGCCAACTATCCTGGCGGTACCAACGCAACGTTGACTATCACAAACGCGCAAGCAGGGGATGGTGCCGCTTATTCTGTGGTTGTTTCAAACAGCGCTGGTTCGATAACCAGTAGCAATGCCTTGCTATCGGTTATTATTCCGGTGAATACCACGCCTACAAATTTGGTCGCCAAAGCCTTTGGAAATACGATTCAACTCTCTTGGCCGGTTGACCACCTCGGCTGGCGTTTACAATTTCAAACGAATACGGCCAGCCATGGTTTAAGTACTAATTGGATTGATTGGCCCGGTTCGACCAATGTCATACAAACCAATATAGTCATCAGTCCGGCGGCCGGGTCGGCCTTCTTCCGTCTCATTTATCCATAATTCGTCGCATTTATGTTTCGGCTGTTTCAAAAATCATTTCAATCGTGCTGGTTTGTTTTCCTGCTTTTTATGGTTAGCCGCGTGGCTGTTTTCGCGGATATTCCGCTCCCGAAAATCAATACCAACTACATCGTCAATGTGACCAGCTTCGGCGCTGTGGGTGATAGCATGACAACAAATACAACCGCTATCCAAAGCGCGATTAGCGCCGCATCTCACGGTGGCCTTACCAACGGCCTCAGCGGTGGAGTGGTTGAAATCCCCGCAGTAACAGGCAACTATCTGTCCGGGCCATTGACCATGGCCAATAACGTGGATCTTCAAATTGATTCCGGCGCCACTTTGCAAATGCTCCCCTATGGCAGTTATCCAGGAGGTGCTTCGCCGACGGATTTTATTTCTGCCTCGAAGCTGCATGACATTGAAATCAGTGGCTCGGGAAAAATTGACGGGCAGGGCGCCATATGGTGGGCCACCAACAGTGCTTCGCATGGCGCGGTTAGCCGTCCAAAGGCAATGTTCGCGCCCAGCACTTGTACAAACGTTTTAATCACTGGCGTTACCCTGCAAAATCCACCGAACACCCATATTTCATTCCGGTCCGTTTGCCTTAACGTGATCGTTGACGGTATTGTTATCAATACACCCAACGGAACGCCGAACACTGATGGCATTGATTGCTCAGCGGCCAATGTATTGATTGCCGACAGCCATATTTCCGATGGTGATGATTATATCGCGATGGGCGATGGCCATGTAGGTGCCTTTAATCACGATCTCACCATTTCTAATTGCCTCTTTGGCACCGGCCATGGCGTATCCATTGGCAGTTATACAACCGGTGGACTAAGCAATTTACTCGTCATCAACTGCGTTTGGACCAATGGTTCTTCAGGTATTCATCTCAAGGCCGATGATGATCGCGGTGGTCTGGTTCAGGACCTCAAATACTTCAACCTGGCCATGACCAATACTCAGATTCCCATTTTTCTCTACAGTTATTATACCAATAGCGGGACTTCCACTGGTGTCAGCGTGGCTCAAGCCACAACCTACCCGGTATATCCGGTTTCCAGTACGACGCCGATTTGGCGCGATATTATTATTAGCAATGTCGTGGCCTTGCCGACCAACGGTTTCCCCGCGGGGATTATTTGGGGTAAACCTGAAATGTCTTTCAGTAACGTCATATTGGACAAAGTTAACATCACTGCTTCGTCTTATTTCCAACTCTACAACGCGCAGGGCATCCAGTTGGTTGATTCACAAATCACCGTGGTGAAAACAAACACCTTCGGTTGTTATAATGCGCAATTAATCGTTACCAACAGTTCTCCTGCGGCCAATCTTGTGAAGCTCGAGGGTATTACGACCAACGGTTACGTAAATACTTTGAGTGTTTATAATGCCCAGGCCACCCTGCGTGAAACCAACATGCTCGCTGGAAATCGCGGCGTTACGCTCGGCGCGGGCACATTGATTATCAGTAACAACCTGGCCCAGTCTGCCTCTGACGTTTATAATTATGTCCTGGGTGGAAACGCTTCTACCGTGGTCGTTAAAGGCAGTCTGGCCATGGGCGGCACAAATAACGTTGTTGCGGGCAGTGGCTTCACGAATGGGACATATACTCTGATGACCTATACAGGAAGCTTAAGCGGAAGCGTACCAGTATTGGGCTCGGTTCCTTCGGGTTTCAATTACGCTTTCAATACCAGCACACCCGGACAGGTGAATCTCATCGTTACTTTGCTGCCACCTCCGGCGCCTGCAAATCTGACCGCGCAAGGAACAAATATGTTAATCGGGCTGCAATGGCTGGCATCCGCAGGCGCGACAGGCTATAACCTGATGCGCTCTACCGCCGATGGCGGCCCGTATGGAATCATCACGAGCCTGGTTGCCACAAATTATTCCGACACTTCAGTCAATCCGGGCACGACCTATTATTATGTCGTTTCAGCAACCAATTCCTTTGGTTCCAGTGCAAACTCTGTTCAAGCCAGCGCGGTGCCTTTGCCATCTCTGAATTCCACTAATTTGAATTTTCAAGCAGGCGAAAATCAATTGCAACTTTCCTGGCCACCGGATCATCTTGGCTGGCGGCTCGAAATTCAGACCAACGACCTGGAAAACGGTTTGGGGACAAATTGGGTGACAGTGCCAAATTCAACAAATATCATAACGACTAACATGGTCATCACCCCGGTAAACGATTGTGTCTTTTACCGGTTGGTCTATCCATAAAATGAATTTCTTGCGACATTTTTAGTTATCTATATCTATGAGAAAAGTTCTGGCTCTTTTAATCGTCTCTGCCTCGATCCTCAGCATGCGCGCCGCGGAGGACGGCTTTGACTTCGTCAGGGGGTATGATGTGACCTGGAGTTCGTTGGGGACGAACGAAAATGATTCCATGCCCATCGGCAACGGAGATATCGCCGCAAATGTTTGGACGGAGCAAAATGGCGATGTCGTGATCCTATTGTCCAAAGCCGATGCCTGGACGGAGTTGGGTAAACTCGTCAAGCTCGGTCGCCTGCGCATTCATTTGGAACCAAATCCTTTCGTCGGCTCGGCGCATTTTACCCAGACTCTCCGATTGGAAAATGCCAGCATCGAATTGAAAAACGGCGACGATACTTTGCAAGTATGGGCCGATGCCAATCAGCCGGTTATGCATTTCAAAGCCCATTTCAATCATCCAACGACCCTTCAGGCAAACCTGGAGCTTTGGCGCACGGCACATCCTTTACGCGGACGTTCACCCGATAAAGGTGGCCTGTATGAAGTGGGCAGTGATGACATGCCGGTTGATTTTGAAGCTGATACCGTGCTTCCTTCCAGTGCGGATTCCATTACCTGGTGCCATTATAACACCAACAGCATTTACCCCTACGTCTTGCAACATGAACATCTTGAATCGCTCATTTCCAAATACCCTGATCCACTCCTTCATCGTTGTTTTGGGGCGACGTTGACCGGAACCGGATTCGCCAGTGTGGACGACAATGTTTTAAAGTCCTCCGCTCCCGGACAGGATTTTGCTTTGAACCTGATTGCGCTTACGGAAACGAACGCGTCGTCGCTTCAAGACTGGAAAGCGCATCTGGACACCCTTGTTCAACAGGCTAAATCTGCCGGCCAGAAAGAAGCCTGGCAGGCACATGAACAATGGTGGAAGGACTTTTGGAACCGAAGCTGGATTCACGTTACGGGAGATCCGGACGCGGAACGCGTTTCTCAAGGTTACGCCATGCAGCGCTACATGATCGCCTGTTCTTCGCGCGGGGCATACCCGGTGAAATTCAACGGCGGCCTTTTTACGGTCGGACACGATATGGCAGGAGACTTTGATTCGAGCAACACGAACCACAATCCCGATTATCGTGCCTGGGGTAACTGTTACTGGAACCAAAATAACCGCCTGCTTTACTGGCCGCTCATTACCACTGGCGATTACGACCTGCTACAGCCGTGGTTCAACATGTATCTTAATGCATTGCCCCTGCAGAAGGACCGGATGGAACTCTATTATCATCATGGTGGCGCTTCCTATCCTGAAACCATGTTCTTCTGGGGGTTGCCGAGCTTGCACGATTTTGGCTGGAACAATCCGTCCAACGAAATTCAAAGCAACTGGCAGCGTTATCACATCCAGGGCTCATTGGAAGTTATCTGTCAGATGCTCGACTATTACGACAATACGGGTGACACCAACTTTGCGCAGAATGCCCTTGTCCCCTTTGCCGATGCCATCGTGACCTATTATGACCAGCATTGGCCGCGTGATGCCGCCGGGAAAATTCATATGGAGCCAACCCAATCCCTGGAAACCTACCAATTAACTGCGGTTAATCCTACGCCCGATATCGCCGGATTGCGTTCGGTCATCCCTCGTTTGCTGGCGCTGCCTTCGGACGTGACATCTGATAAACAACGGGCCGCCTGGACAAAAACCCTTGATGATCTTCCGCCTATTCCGACGGGAAGGACGACAGCCAAAGGAAAAATACCGCCCTTTGGAAAAGGCGCTACCAATGGGTTGCCCACTATTTTACCGGCCGAAGAATATCCTGGCACCCACAATTCAGAAAACCCGGAACTCTACGTCGCTTTTCCCTATCGCCTTTACGGCGTTGGCAAACCCGGCCTTGAGCTGGCCCGGACCGCTTATACGGCCAGGCGTTCCCCGCAAAAAACCTGCTGGGGCCAGGACGGCACTCAGGCGGCTGTGTTAGGACTGACCGACGAAGCGCAGGAAACCGTCATCGACGAATTTTCGAATTTCGGCAATCAACGCTTCCCATGGTTTTGGCGGCCCGCGCATGATTGGATTCCCGATTTTGACAATGGCGGTTCCGGCATGATCACCCTTCAGGAAATGCTGATGCAATGTGACGGCAAGCGTATCATCCTGTTGCCGGCATGGCCTGCGAATTGGACGGCCAATTTCAAGCTTCACGCCCCATTTGAAACCACCGTCGAAGGTTCAGTGCGAGATGGAAAAATAACAGGTCTCAAAGTGATGCCGGAATCGCGAAAAAAAGATGTTGAAGTGTGGAATAAATAAATCCGCGCCGGGCCAGGATCACTGGATCAAACCGGTTTGATAATTTAGATTGGCCTGTTGAATAAGAATGTTGTAGCGCGCGTTGGCTTCGGAGATCTGCGCGGATGTGAGATTGAGTTGGGCATCACTCAGTTCAACAATGGAGCTAAGGCCGCTCTTATAACGTGCCTGCGCCAGGGTGAAAGATTCCGCGGCATTCTCGGCGAGTTCTTCCGTTGTCTTTAATTGTTCCAATGCATCGCTGACATTGAGCCACGCAATGCGCACATCGCGGATGACATTATTTTCCACGTTACGCAACATTTCGTCGTCGGCTTCTGCCTTTAACTCCGCTTCGCGTTGTCTCGCTACATAATATCCCCCGGCAAAGATGGGCAGGCTTAATTGGACACCGCCGACAGCATAATTGGGTGGCAGCTCCGGGTCACGCCAGGCAGCGGTGCCGGCCATTCCCACCGCGTTCACGGTGGGTAAACGCGCGTCGCGCTGCGACTTGGCGAAACGCGATGCCGCATCGCGATCATAGCGCAGGCTCAATAATTCCGGCCGGTGGGACAGGGCGGTTTGCACCAGGCTATCAACATCGGCAGTGACTGAGTTTGTTGCTGGCGCCCGGTCAATAAGTTGGAACGGATGAAACTCACTATAGCCGAGCGCGGCGGAGAGAGTCGCCATGGCCGCATCAGAGTCATTTTGTGCGCGCTCGACGATGAGGCGCGCTTGCTGGACTTCCACCCGGGCGAAGCTGACATCCAGTTCCGAGCGCAATTTATTTGTCGCCAGCGCGGTGATCTGGCCAAGCAACGTCTGCCGTGTATCGAATGTTTGTTGCGCCACGCGCAAGACCGCCTGTGCTTCAATGGCGCTAAAGTAACTGACATCCACGCCCAGGAGGACCTGTTCGCGAGTGGCGTTGGCGCTCTGGCCTTGGGCCTTCGCCTGATCTTTGGAGCTGGCTGCGAGATTGGCGGTACGTCCAAAATCCGTAATCAATTGGCTCACTTCCACCCCGCCAGCGCCACGGCCAAATACGCTGGGGTTGTTCAACCCTCCCGCGAGGATGCGCGTGCCGGGATCATCGGCGCCAACGGCATTGGCATAAAGGTTTGCGTTCGGAAAAAATCCGGAGCGGGCTTCGGTAACGGCTTCCTGTGCCGCGAGCATCAGATAATTCGCCTGCGCGATTTGTGGATGCTGTTTAAGCGCAATTTGCTCCGCATCCACGAGAGTTAATGTGGGCAATGCGTTGGTCGTATCACCCAAAACAACCAATGCCGGCAATGCGCAAAAAAATAGAACTGACAGTGCTATTTTCATTCTTTAATGGGCTGAAACCGGACCCCCTTGTCCGGGACTTTTTACTTCATTTTCACTTCTTCGGTAAAGGAGGAAATAGGCGCATGGCACGATGAACACCGTAAGCACGACGGATACGGCCAGACCGCCAATGATCGCGCGGGCCAGTGGCGCGTAGGCTTCGCTGCCGGTGCCGAGCTTCATGGCCATGGGGATGAGGCCGATGAGCGTGGCCAGCGAGGTCATTAATACCGGCCGCAGGCGCACGCGGCAGGCCAGCGATACCGCTTCCCGCAGTGGCCGGCCTTCTTCGCGCAGACGGCGGGTAAATTCAACGATGAGGATGCTGTTGGAAACGACAATGCCTACCATCATGACTACGCCCATGAGCGACATCACGTTCAGGGTGGTGCCCGTAAAAAAGAGGATGAGCAACACGCCGGTAAGGCCCGTGGGGACGGCCAGCAAAATCAGGAGCGGATCCATGAACGATTTGAACTGCGCAACGAGAATGAGATAGACCAGCAACGTAGCCAGAATGAGTCCCAGTCCGAAACTGCGAAAAGATTGCTGCATGGCCTGGGCTGAGCCGCGGATGGTGACACGGACATTCGATGGCAAATCCATTTTTTTGACGATGTCCTGGACACCATGCAAAACTCCGCCCAGGTCCTCGCCGGATGGCGATACATATACGTCCATCGTTCGCAGAAGTTGATAGTGATCCACCTCCGTGGGCGATTCCACGTGGGAGATTTGGCTGAGATTATTGAGGCGAGTGGGTTCTGACAGGTTGGCACCGCGCAAGGGAACGGCGCCGAGTTCGTCAAAAGTTTTCGGGAGGAGATTTTCCGGATATTGGACAGTCAGGAAATAATCGTTGCCGCTTCGGGGGTCTACCCAGTAACTGGGCGCAATCATTTGGTCGGAGACAAGCGCAGTAATGACGTCGCCGACCACTTCCTTTTCATCCAGGCCAAGTTCGCTGGCGCGGAGGCGGGAGATGTTCAATTGCAACGCCGGGTAATCTACGTCCTGCGGCACGAGGACATCGCTGACGCCCGGCAGGGCATGGGCTTTTTGCGCGATGGCCGTGGCAATTTCGTGGGTTTTGTCCATGTCAGAGCCAGTGACTTGGACATCCAGCGGAGCTGGAAGCCCAAGGTTGAGAATCGCATCTACCAATCCGCCAGTCTGGAAGTAGGCAGCCACTTCCGGGACTTCTTTGTGCAACCGCGCGCGTACGAGGTCCATGTATTGGAAACTGCTGAGATGGTGACCGGCATTCAGTCCCACTTGGACGAAGGCCGTGTGCGGCCCGGAATTGGGCGTGTAGATTGCCGAAAAACCCGCCTGAACACCGATGTTTGAAACAATGATTTTCAAATCCTTCAAGGGCACCACGTCGCGGACGACCTGCTCAACTCTCTGGACCAATTTATCGGTGTCTTCGATGCGCATGCCGGTGGGAGCTTTGAGATTGATGACGAACTGGCTGGGATCCGTGCGCGGAAAATAAGCTTCACCCACAAACGGATACAGGGCAAAACTCAGGATGAAAAGACCGGTGATGCCAATGACCGTGGCAGCCGGACGGAGCAATGTCCATTTGAGGCCGCCTTCGTAGCGGTCGAGCATGAGATTGAATTTGTGATTGAACCAGATGTTGAACCGCTGAAGCCAGCTATGAGATTTCAAATGGCCGGTTTCTGGATGTCCGACTTCTTTTTGCTCCTGGTGGCCGCGAATCATTTTGGCGCAAAACAGCGGCACGACCGTCATCGCTACTAGGTAAGAGGCGAAAAGAGAAAGAATCACTGCCAGTGCCAGTGCGACAAACAGGAACCGGCTGACACCGTAAAGAAAAGTGACGGGAAAAAAAACAATGCTCGTGGCCAGTGTCGCGGCCAATACAGCCAATTGGACTTCCTTGCCGCCACGTTCCGCGGCAACCTCCGGCGATTCACCCATTTCCAGGTGGCGAAAAATGTTTTCCAGGACGACGACCGAATTATCAATCAGGCGGGAGAATGCGAGTGCCAGGCCGCCGAGAATCATCGCATTGATGGTGCTGCCGCCGAATTGCAGCGCAATAAACGCGGCCAGTGCTGAAAGAGGAATGGAAAGAAATACCGCGATCGTTGCCCGCATGCTTCCCAGGAAAATCAAAATCATCAGGCCCGTGAGAAGCAGGCCGATGAGTCCTTCATGAACCAGGTTATCAATGGCGTTACGGACGAAAACGGATTGGTCGAACACAACTTTGGTAACTAGCTGTTTTGGAACGTCGAATAGATTGGCAACAGCGTTCTTGATGCCGTTAACGACTTCGATGGTATTGGCATCGCCGCCTTGTTTGAGCACAGGCAGGTAAACCGAAGGCTGTCCATCCACCCGCACGACGTTGTATTGGATTTCGGAACCGTCCACCGCACGGCCAATATCACCGACCACGACCGGCTGGTTATTGATTGTTTTTAGCGGGACATCATTAAGGTCCTTCATGGCGTTGACCTGGCTATTAACATAAAGATTGTAGTCGTAAGGGCCGATCTTAACATCGCCGGCCGGGAGAATGAGATTGGCGTTATTGACAGCGCGGACGACATCCATGACGCTCATTTGATAGGCTTCCAGTTTGAGCGGATCCACATACACCATGATTTGCCGGTAACGTCCACCGAAAGGCATAGGCACGGATGCGCCCGGCACGTTGGCAATCTGGTTGCGTACGTCAAACTGCCCAAGATCACGAAGTTTGGATTCACTCAGCCCCTGGCCTTTGAGCGTGATTAAACAAACTGGCAGGCTGGAGGCGTCAAATTTGAGAACAACCGGCGGCAGGGTGCCGGGCGGCAAACGCCGCAAATCAGCCATGGCCAAATTGGCAATCTCCGTTACGGCCGAGTCCGCGTTAAACCCCGGCTGGAAATATATTTTGATCAGGCTGACGCCCGGCAGCGAGCGCGATTCCATGTGATCCACCCCGCTGGCCAGGGTGAAGAATCGTTCAAAGCGGCCCGTGATGTCCGTTTCAATTTGCTCCGGCGGCATGCCGTTGAAAAATGTTGCCACGACTACGACGGGAATTTTAATCGGCGGAAACAAGTCCACCGGCATCCGTACGACACTGGTCGTTCCCACGACGCAGGTAATTAAGCAGATGACGATGATCAGGTAAGGAAAGCGCAGGGCAAATCGAGACATGAAAAAGAAATTTGAAAAAGTTATGGAGATGCGGAATCCTTCGGTCTTAATTTTTGTCGCGCATGGACAGTTCCACAATTTTCGGTTGAACTTTTTGGCCATTGGCAATCTCCGAATGATTGCCCACGACCACCAGGTCACCTTCCTGCACCCCGGAGAGCACTTCATACTTGTCCGGGGTTTCCATGCCCAGATGGACAGGTCGCTGCTCGATTTTATTATTAGCATCCACGACGAAAACCGACGGGTTTTCCCCGGCGATAACGGCTTCCGCCGGGATGGCCAGCGCTTTGGAATGGTTTTCTACTTTCAAAGTGACACTGGCGTACATGCCGGGATCCAACTCCAGCTTGGGATTCGGGACTTCAATTTCCGTGGTCATTTTCCGGGTATTGTCGTCCACGTCACACGTGAAACGGGAAACGGTGCCGGTAAAAGTTTTGCCGCTCAGTGATTCCACTTGCACCTCGACGGAGTCGCCCACGTGTATGTCCTGTACCACGTCTACGTCCACCGGGAAATCCAGGCGGAGCAGGTAATTATCCGATACGCGCACGAGTGGAAGGGACTGCGTATCAGATGAGGTGCCGCCCTGGATTAACGCACCCGGATCCGCGTAGCGGCGAGTGACGACGCCATCGAAAGGAGCCGTGATTCGTGTGTAGTTTAAAAGCGTTTCGTATTTACCAACATCCGATTTGGCTTCGGCGATTTCCGCGGATGCCATTTGATCGTGTGCCGCGGCGGTGTCGAGGTCCTGTTGGGCGACGAGATTAGGATGTTCCTTATTCACCGAGACCAGCCGCGCATAAATTAAATCCGCATTGGTATAGTCGGCTTCGGCTTTTTGCGCAGCCGCGATCTCATTAGTCAATTCGTCCTGCAACTCGGGAACCTCGATAGTGGCCAGCAATTCACCGGCCTTTACTTTATCGCCAAAGTCCACGTTCATCTTATCCACGTAGCCGGAAACCTTCGCATGCAGGACCACTTCGGCATAAGGCCGGAATTCAGCCGGATACGTGACCTGCTTAAACAAATCTTCCCGCGCGACCCTGGCAACGGCGACGACCGGCATTGTGGAATCGGCATTAGACGGGCTCTGGGCCTTTGAACGGCTGGCCATGCGGAGCACGACGAGAATAATGACTGCAACAGCTATTCCTATCAGAATGATTCGTTTATTCATATTCGACTCCTGCAGAAATTTCAGTTTTTCGATAACGGGAATTTGGCGCGGAAACAACTTCCCCGGGAAGGATGGCTCACAGCTTCGATTTCTGCGCCGTGCGCGCTGCAAATGGCTTTGACGATGGACAACCCCAACCCCGCGCCTTCGAAATCGCCGGAACGGACCTGGTCCACGCGGTAAAAACGTTCAAAAATGTGTGGCAACGCTTCGGGCGAAATACCCACGCCATTGTCCTCTACTTCGAGAATGGCATGGCCGTTTACAGCGTGCACGTGCAACTGGATTGCCCCGTTCTGCTGCGTATATTTGATGGCATTGTCGAGGAGGTTGACGACGACTTGTTTCAGGCGCGCGCTGTCTCCTTCTACAAATACCGGCTGGCGGGCATCGCAAGTAATGGAAATTTTTTTATCCTCGGCCAAAAGGCTCATTTGTTCAGCGGTGGTTTTAGCCAGGCCTGCCAAATCGAAACGCGAACAGTCCACCTGCGCTTCACCGGCGTCCAGCCGGGAAAGGGTAAATAATTGCTCGACGATGCGGCTCAGGCGGACTGCTTCCTCAAACATGCTTGCGGCGCGTTCACGCACTTCGGTGTTGAGACGGGAATCTTCGACGAGATTCTCCAGTTCACCGCGCAGGATAGTCAGGGGCGTGCGCATTTCGTGCGAGGCATCCGCTACAAACCGTTTCGAATTTTGAAAAGCATCATCGAGGCGCGCGATCATGCGGTTCAGGGAAATCGAGAGCCGTTCCAATTCATCGCCTGTTTTTGAAACCGGCAGCCGTTCGCTCAGGTTGTGCTGTGTGATTTGTTCGGCCGCGCGGGTGATGCGTTCCACTGGTGTCAACGCGCGGCGCACCAGCCAATAACCACCGATGGCAACAATGATAATCGCCAGGGGCAGCCCAAACATCATTTGCAGAAACAGATGATCAAGCATGGTCTCCACCGGGTCCAGCAGGGTGCCGGATTCCACGACGTAATCCGGTGTGCCCGACGACGGATAATTCAGCGTGGCAATGATCAGGGTTTTGCCATTCGAGAGCTGGACCTTTTGCAGCGATTCAGGCGTTGCCGATTGAGAAAACGCCGGGACCTCCGTGGAATTGAAACTCCCATCCACCGGCGCGCTTGAGGCGTAAATGACCGGCCCGCCTACTTGTGTAATGCGGATGAAACGGTCGCTAATCTCAGGCTGATACCATTCTTTTGCGCGACTCGCTACGTAAGCCGGGCCTGTTTCTTTAATTCGCGCCAGCAGGGTATCTGCAATTTGATGCGCGCGCCGTTCCTGCGATTGCCATACATTCGTTTGCAGATAATGCCGCAGATCAAGATATAATAACGAGCAAAGGAGGACGAAAATGCAGGCCAGCAAACCGGCATACCAGGCCACAAGCCGGAAACTTAACGACCGTGTGTTCACGTGGTCGCCTCGTCCGTTAAGCAATAGCCGACACCACGCATCGTGCGCAGCAGCTTGACGGGAAACGCGTCATCCACTTTGGCTCTCAAATGCCGGACATAGACATCCACAATATTGGTCAAACCCTGGAAACTCTGGTCCCAGACGTGCTCGATAATCATAGTGCGCGAAAAAACCCGCCCCGGATGAGAAGCCAAATATTCGAGCAATGAATATTCTTTGGCCGTAAGCTCAATTTTTTTACCCGCGCGCCTGACACTTTGGGAAAGCCGATCAATTTCTAAATCACCGACGCGTAAGACGCTGGCGCGGTTGACTGGCCCTCGCCGCAACAACGCTTTGATGCGGACAATTAATTCAGCGAAAGCAAAAGGTTTCGTGAGGTAATCATCAGCCCC
>Ga0335083_10005870_pt1 | contig 15467 bp, 11 predicted proteins | sample Lox_Sample_42_FD_206716 | JGI IMG/M metagenome (GOLD analysis project Ga0335083, IMG submission 206716) | Soil microbial communities from Loxahatchee National Wildlife Refuge, Florida, United States - Lox_Sample_4.2 | ecosystem: Environmental > Terrestrial > Soil > Wetlands | place: USA... | reverse complement strand
GCGCGAAGTGTCATCGCGTCGACGATGGTCTTGAACGGCCGCGTGTACTCGGCCGCACCCGGCACGCCGAAATAGTGCGTCACGCTGCCGACCGCCACGACCAGCCGGTCCCACTCCGCCTCGAGGCCGTTGTGGAGCGTCACGCAACGGCGAGCGAGATCGATCGCGACGGCCTTGTTCTTGTGGAAGCGGATGTGGCGCCGGCGCGCCATCGAGCGCAGCGGCCACACGATGTGACGCGTCTCGACCGCGCCCACCGCGACGGCCGGCAACAGCGGGTTGAACTGGAAGAAGTTCTCCTTGTCGACGAGCAGCGTGTCCCAGTGGGTGCGCGCGACCCGCGAACGGCCGATCGCGCGCGCCACGTCGAGCCCGCCGAATCCACCGCCGAGGATGAGCAGCCTGCGCCCCGCCATGGCGCGAGGGTAGCACGCCCCCGTGGACCGCGGCCGCGCGCGCGCGCTACGGTGGGCGCGTGCCCGCCGTTTCCGTCCTCGTCCCCGTGCGTGACGCCTCGCCGTGGCTGCGCACCTCGTTCGCTTCACTCTGGCGGCAGACGTTCGCCGACTTCGAGGTGATCGCGGTCGACGACGGCTCGCGAGACGGCTCCGGCGACTGGCTCGAGGCCGAAGCCCGCCGCGAGCAGCGACTGCGCGTCGTCCGCACGGCAGCGCGCGGCCTGCCCGCCGCGCTCTCGACCGCGCTCGCGCACGCGCGCGCCCCGGTCCTCGCGCGGCACGACGCCGACGACGTGTCGCAGCGCGAGCGCTTCGCCGCGCAGTGGGAGGCGCTGGCGCGCCACCGCGATGTCGGCGTCGTGGGCACGCGCGTGAGACTCTTCCCAGCCGCGGGTTACGGCGCCGGCATGCGACGCTGGGCCGCGTGGCACAACGCTCTGCTCGATCACGACTCGATGCGGCGCGAGGCGCTGATCGACAGTCCACTCGCCCACGGCAGCGCGATGCTGCGCCGCGAGGCGCTCGAAGCCGTGGGCGGTTGGCGCGAGCGCGGCTGGGCCGAGGACCTCGATCTCTGGCTGCGTCTGCTGGAGCGGGGTGTGCGTTTCATCAAGCTCGCGCGGACGCTCTACGGCTGGCGCCAGCACGCCGCGAGCGCGACACGACGCGATCGACGCTACGCGCGCGAGCGCTTCGTCGCGCTCAAGTGCGACGCGCTCCAGCGCACGCTGCTCGCCGGCGGACGCCGCGCAACGCTCGTCGGAACGGGCGAGAGCCTCGCGCGCTGGCGCGAAGCGCTCGGCGCCAGCGTGCGGACGATGGTCGAGGCGCGACGCCCTTCGCTCGAGCCACTCGCCGCGGGAGCGCCGCCCTACGTGCTCGTCTTCGTCGCGCCCGCGGCGCGAGAGCGCTGGCGAGCGATCGCAGCGCGTACGCGCCTCGTCGAACTTCACGACTTCATATTCGTCGCTTGAAGTGTCGCAATCGCTATTTGACGTCCACAGGCCCGTATGGCTTAGTGTCGCAGGTCCCCACGATCCCCCGAACCATGAGGAGTGTCTATGGCAAAGCGCACCCGAAAGAGCTACACCGAGGCTCAGCGTCAGAACATCCTGCAAACGGCGCAGGGTGAGGGCCTCACCGCCGCGCAAGTGCAGAAACGCTTCGGCGTTCGTCCCGTCACCTACTACTCGTGGCGGAAGAAGCAGGGCCTGAAGGGTCCGCGCGGCCGCCGGCCCGCCGCCGCGGCGGGCGGAGCAATTGGGGTGCAGCTTCGCGCCAGCGTGCAGTCACGCGTCCGCCAGATGCTTCCTGCCATCGTGCGCGAGGAAGTCTCCGGCTATCTCGATTCGCTGTTCGGCGACGGACCGCGTCGTCGTGGCCGTCCGCGCAAGCAGGCGTAGTCCCGATTCCCGGCATCTCATGACTCGCGGACGCGGCCGGAGCGGCTGCGTCCGCGCTCCCCACGACCCGAGCGGCTCCCCGCCGTCCCCACCCCGGAGTCGCATGTCATGCGAATGCTACGCGTGCTCGGCCTTGCGCTGGGCGCGCTGATCGCCCTGTTCGTCCTCGCCGTCGCGGGCGTGCTCGCCTCGGGCTACCTCGTTGCGACCGCGCAACACCCCAATCCCGTGCGCGATCTCCACGTCGTCGCCGACAAGGCCGCGATCGCCCGCGGCTTCCATCTCGCGGAACTGCAGTGCGCGGGCTGCCACAGCGCCGACGGCGAGCCGCCACTCTCGGGCGGCAGGGACGATTACTTCGCCGAGCCGGGCGGGCCGCCGTTCGGTCACCTGGTCGCGCCCAACCTCACGGCTGGCGGCCTGCTCGCGCAGTACAGCGACGGCGAGCTGGCGCGCGCGATCCGCGAGGGCGTCGCCCGCGACGGCCGTGGGCTGCTCGTCATGCCCTCGAAGGGCTTCCACGATCTCTCCGACTCCGACCTCGCGGCGATCATCGCCTGCATGCGCAGCCAGCCCGCGGTCACGCATGCGACGCCGCCGCGCGGGTTGAGCCCGGTCGCCTACCTCGCGCTCGGCCTGCGGATGATGGCGCCGAGCACGACCCCCGCGATCACCGCACCCGTGGCGGACGTGCCTCCGGACACGACGGCCGGGTATGGGAGCTACATGGTGAAATACCTCGGCTGCGCGGATTGCCACGGCGCCGATCTGCACGGCGGCAGGAAGGGGCAGTTCGAGCCGCTGGGCCCGAACCTGGTCGAGATCGCGAGCCACGCGGACCGCCCGGCGTTCGAGCGCGCGGTGCGCGCGGGCGTGAGCACGAAGGACGGACACGCGCTCGATCCGGCGCAGATGCCGTGGACGAGCTTCCGTCACCTGGATCCGACCGAGGTCGCGGCCGTACAGAACTATCTGAAGAGCCTCGCGAAGCCCTGAACCGCCGGGGCGCCTTCGGCCTCAGGCGGGATCGACGATCCAGGCCGCGCCACGCAGCATCCCTGCCGGGAGCTCAACGCCCGGCGCGGGCGTGGCGAACACGCGCGGCACGAGCGCCGCCTTTTCAGGGCCTGTCGCGAGCACGATCACGCGCTCCGCCTCGGCGAGCACGCGCGGCGTGATCGTCAGTCGCACGGGCGGCGGCTTGGGACTCGCGCGCTCGATCGCGACGCGGCGCGTGCGCTCGGCGAGGAGCGGCGAGCGCGGAAAGAGCGAGGCGAAGTGGCCGTCCTCGCCGATGCCGAGGAAGACGAGATCGAGCGGCCGCGCGAGCCACGCGTCGTAGTCGGACGCGACGCGCTCGAGATCGGGCGCATCGGCGGCGAGCCGCGCGAGGTTCGCGACGGGGACGCCGAGCCGATCGCAGAGCCACGAGCGCGCGAGCGCGTAGTTGCTCTCCGGATCGTCGGCCGGCACGGCGCGTTCGTCGACGAACGCCACGTCGACGGCCGCTGGATCGAAGGCGGGCCCCGGACGGGCCGCGAGCGCTTCGTACACGGCCGCCGCCGTGCGCCCGCCCGGGACCGCGAGCCGGAAGCGGCCCGCGCGCGCGATCGCCGCGGCTGCGGCGTCCGCGATGTCGAGCGCCGCGCAGCGTGCGCCCGCGCGCTCGCCCTTCACCTCGACGACGTCGGCGTCGACGCCCGCCACTGCCCCCGCGCCGGCCTCGACGCCCGGGAGCGCTGCGCGGTAGCGCGCCGCGCGCCCGGCCGCGGTCACGGATTGCGCCACTGCCGGCGATCGTGCTGGATCAGCCGGTTGGCGGCGGCGGGCCCCCACGAGTCGGGTCCGTACGGATCGGGCGTGTGCTTCGTGTGCGAGTCGTAGTAGTCCAGGATCGGCTGGATCCAGGCCCACGACGTCTCGACGGCGTCGCGCCGCGAGAACAGCGTGGCGTCGCCGCGCATCGCATCGAGGAGCAGCCGCTCGTACGCCTCGGGCGGCTCGCCGCCGAAGCTCTCGACGTATTTCATGTCCATCACGACCGGCGCGACCGTGAAGTCGTGGCCGGGCAGCTTGGAGGAGAACGCGAGCTGGATGCCCTCCTCGGGCTGGATGCGCATGGTGAGCACGTTGGGCTCGACGTGTTCGCACAGGTTGCCGTCCCCGAAGAGTGAGAGCGGAATCCCCTGCATGTGGATCGAGACCTCGGTCACGCGCTGCTTCATCCGCTTGCCGGCGCGCAGGTAGAACGGCACGCCCTGCCAGCGCCAGTTGTCGACGAAGAGCCGGAGCGCCGCGAACGTGGGCGTGCGCGAGTCGGGCGCGACGTCCGGCTCGCGCCGGTAGCCCTCGTACTGCCCGAGCACGACGTCGTGGGACACGGTGTCGGTCCACGACGGACGCAGCGCCTTGAGAACCTTCAGCTTTTCGCTGCGCACGTCGTCCGCGTGGCCGCTGTTCGGCGGTTCCATCGCGCACAGCGTCAGCACCTCGAGCAGATGGTTCTGCACGATGTCGCGCAGCACGCCGGTCGATTCGTAGAACTTCCCGCGCGTGCCGACCCCGACGGTCTCGGCGGCCGTGATCTGCACGTGATCGACGTACTTGCGGTTCCACAGCGGCTCGAACATCGAGTTCGCGAACCGGAACACCATGATGTTCTGCACCGTCTCCTTGCCGAGGTAGTGATCGATGCGGAACGTCTGCGATTCGTCGAGCACGCCGGCGACGAGCGCGTTGAGCTCGCGCGCGGTCTCGAGGCTGCGACCGAACGGCTTCTCGACGATGACGCGCGTGAAGCTCGGGCCACCCGGGGGCACGATGAGGCCCGCGCGCTGCAGCCCGGTGAGGATGAGCGGGAACTCGTCCGGCGGCACGGCGAGGTAGAAGAGCCGGTTGCCCGCGGTGCCGACGCTCTCGTCGAGCCCGGCCAGCGTCGTCTTCAGGCGCTGGTACGTCTCGGGCGCGCCGAAGTCGCCCGAAACGTAGTCGAGGTAGGGCGCGAGCGCGTCCCACACCGGAGCGGCGAGCGGCGTGCGCGAGAACTCGCCGACGCCCGCGCGCGTCTGGGTCCGGAACTCGTCCGCGCTCCACGGCCGGCGCGCGCACCCCACGGCGGCGAAGTGGCTCGGCAGGTTGCCGCCGGCGGCGAGGTTGTAGAGCGCGGGTACGAGCTTGCGCCGTGCGAGGTCGCCGCTCGCGCCGAAGATGACGAAGGCGCAGGGCGGCGGCTCGGCCGCGCGGGTCGAACTCACCAGATCGGACATCACTTCGATCCGTGCCGGCACGTCACTTCGCCTTCACCGCGTGGCCGCCGAACTCGGCGCGCAGTGCGGCGAGCACGCGGTCGGTGAACGTGTCGGTCTGGCGCGAGCGAAAGCGGCGCATGAGCGAGAGCGTGAGCACCTCGGCCGGCACGTCGTGCGCGATCGCCTCCAGCACGGTCCAGCGCCCCTCGCCCGAGTCGTCGACCCAGCCGCGGATCTTCTCGAGCCCCGGGTCCTTCTCGAACGCGAGCTCGGCGAGCTCGAGGAGCCACGAGCGCACGACGCTACCCTGGTTCCACAGGTGCGAGAGCCTGGCCAGGTCGTAGCGGAACTCGCTCGCGTTCAGGATCTCGAAGCCCTCGGCGTACGCCTGCATCAGGCCGTACTCGATGCCGTTGTGGATCATCTTCGCGTAGTGGCCCGAGCCGACCGGCCCGCAGTGGAGCCAGCCGTCGGGCGGCGCCAGCGTGTCGAGCACCGGCGCGAGGTGCGCGATGCCCTCGGGCGGGCCGCCGACCATCATGCAGTAGCCGTTCTCGAGTCCCCAGATGCCGCCCGAGGTGCCCACGTCCGCGTAGTGGACCCCCGCGGCCATCAGCCGCTGCGCGCGCCGCTGGTCGTCGCGGAAGTTCGAGTTGCCGCCATCGATCACGAGATCGCCGCGCGCGAGCGTCGGGGCGAGCTGTTCGATCGTCTCGTCCACGGGCGCGCCGGCCGGCAGCATGATCCAGATCGCGCGCGGCGGCGTCAGCGCCTTGACGAGCTCGGCGAGATTCGCGACCGCGGCGGCGCCATGGGAGCCGGCTTCGCGGGTCGTGTCCGCGTTGCGATCCCACGCGACGACGCGGTGCCCGCCCTTGAGCAGGCGCAGCGTCATGTTGTATCCCATGCGGCCGAGGCCGACGAATGCGATCTCCATCCGTAAAATCCTTTCGTCCGTGAAGGCTCTTCTCGCCGCGGCGGGCGCCGCACGCCCGGCATCAAAGCCCGCGGCGGCTCCGCGGGCAAGTCGGAATCCCGACTGCGACCGGTGCGGGGCGCACGGGCCTCACGCGGAACCGTGTGCCGGTGCCCACGCGGAGTCGCGGGGCGGCCCGCGCGGAACCATCCGGGCGCTGTGCTACCGTTCCCGCCCGTGACGATCGCCCGCCTCGCCGCGCTGCCCCGGCCCGTTCCGGTCGTGCTCGCGGCCGCGCTGCTCGTCTCGCTCGTCCTCGCGCTGCGCCTTCCGCTGCTCGATCCCGACGAGGGCCGCAACGCCGAGGTCGCTCGCGAGATGTCGGCGGACGGCGACGTCGTCGTGCCGCACCTCGCGGGGCTTCCCTACCTCGACAAGCCGCCGCTGCTGTTCGCGCTGGCCGCGCTCTCGATCCGCGCGTTCGGCGCCACGCCGCTCGCCGCGCGCCTGCCCGCGATGCTCGCCGCGCTCGCGACCCTGCTGCTGCTCGCGCGCGCGTCCGTGCGCCTCGAGCCCGCGGGCCACGCGGCACGTGCGACCGCGCTCACCGCGGCCGCACCGCTCTTCGCCGCGCTCTCGGCGTACGTCATCTTCGACATGCCGCTCACGCTCTGCGTGACGGCGGTGTGGACCGGCCTCGCGCTCGAGCACGCCGAGGGGCCGCGCACCTCGCGTCGCGCCGCGATGTTCGCCGCCGTCGCGCTCGGCGTGCTGATCAAGGGCCCCGTCATGCTCGCGTGGGCGATCGGCGGCAGCGTGGCCGCGGCGTGCCTGCTGCGTTCGGCGCGCGCGCTCCGCTGGCTCGGCTGGGCGCCGGGCTGGGCGATCGTGCTCGCGCTCGCGGGCGGCTGGTTCGCGCTCGCGCTCCGCCGCCATCCCGAGTACGCGCGCTACGCGTTCGTCGAGGAGTCGTTCGAACGCATGACGAGCGGCTCGTTCCATCGCGACGAGCCGTGGTGGTTCGTCCCCGCCGTCCTCGTGGGCGGCGCCCTGCCGTGGTCGCTCGCGACGCCGTGGCGGGCGCCTTCGTCCGTCGGCGCCCGGGTCGCCGCCGGCTTCGCGCTCTTCGCCCTCGTGTTCTTTTCGCTCACGCGCTCCAAGCTCGTGACCTACCTGCTCCCCGCCCTTCCGGCGCTCGCCTGGTGGGCCGCGGAGGCCTGGACGCGCGCCGGGGCCGCGCGCGGCAGGACGGCGCCGTTCTCACCGGCCCCGCTCTGGGCCGGACTTCTCGGCTTCACGCCGCTGCTCGTCGTGCTCGGCGCGGGGCCGCTCGAATACCGGCTTCCGATCGTGTCGGGCGCGCCGCTCGCCGCCGCGATCGCACGTGCGGGCGGCGGGACAGTCCGCTACGAAGGTTGCTATAGTCCCGGTTCGGATTACCTGCGCGGCGCGATCTCGACCGTGGTCTCGCGCGACGGCCGCGAGCTCACCAGCAACTACGTTCTGCGCTACCGCGATCGGCTCGAGACGCGCGGCGAGTGGCGGCTGATCGACTCGGCGGCGGTCGCGCCGCCGGCGGCGATCGTCGTCCGGCCGTCGGCGGCCCCGGTCGCGCCGGGCCGGCGCGATTCCGCCTTTTTCACCGATTCCCGCTTCGCCGCGTCCCGCCTCGCCCGCTGAGTCCCGAGGAAATCCATCGTCATGTGCGGCATCGCCGGCCTCATCGCCCCCGATCTCGCGCCGCCCGAGCGGCTCGAGCTCGTGCGGCGCATGGTGCGCGTGCTGCGCCACCGCGGACCGTCGGGCGAGGCGCTCTGGGACGGGGGCGAGTGCGCGCTCGGCCTCGCTCGCCTCGCGATCGTTGCGCCGAACGAGCCCGCGCGCGTGCTCGAGAGCGAGACCGGCGACGTCGTCGCGGTCGTGAACGGCGAGGTCTACAACCACGACGAGCTGCTCGCGCAGCTGCGCGGCCGCGGGCACGTCGTGCCGTCGGGCCCCGACACGGCCGTGCTGCCGCACGTCTTCGAGGAGCGCGGCGACGAGTTCCCCGAGGCGCTGGACGGCATGTTCGCCGCGGCGCTCTGGGACCGTACCCGGCGCACGCTGACGCTCGCCCGCGATCGCGCCGGCGAGAAGCCGCTGTTCGTGACGAGCAGCCGCGGCCGCTTCGCGTTCGCTTCGGAGCCCGCCGCGCTCGCCGAGCTGCCGTGGCTCTCGCGCGATCCGTCCCCGCGCGCGCTCGCGCGCTACCTCGTCCACGGCTGCTTCGCTGGCCCCGACGCCGCATGGGCCGCGCTGCGCCAGCTGCCGCCGGGCCACACGCTGGTCGTCCACGCGGGACGCGAAACGTTGCGCCGGTACTGGCGGCCGTGGGACGTCCTGCTCACGGGCCGGCCGAGCGCGCACGCGGGCGACGCGCCCGCGCTCACGCGCGAGGCGCTCGGCGCGGCGGTGCTCTCGCGCATCCCCGGCGAGGTCCCCTTCGGCGTCTTCCTCTCGGGCGGCGTCGACTCGGGGCTGGTCGCGACGCTGGCGGCCCGCGCGCGGCAGCGCACGTTTCCGACGTTCAGCATGCGGATCGAGCACCGCGGCTACGACGAGTCGGGCTTCGCGCGGCGAGTCGCGGAGTCGATCCACAGCCGGCACCACGAGCTCGTCATGACCGCGCGCGAGGGCCTCGAGGCGTTCCACGCCTGGGCCGCGACGATGGACCAGCCGCTCGGCGATCCGAGCGTGCTGCCGACCTGGGCGCTCGCGCGGCTCGCCTCGGAGTCCGTGCCGGTCGTGCTCACGGGCGAGGGCGGCGACGAGCTCTTCGCCGGCTACCCGACCTACCTCGGCCACCGCCACGCCGCGCTGGCGGACGACGTGCCCGGCCCGCTCGCGGCCGCCGCGCTCGCCATCGCACGGCGCCTCCGGCCGCGCCATCACCACGTGACGCTCGCGCACCTCGTCGAGCGCTTCCTCGGCACGCGCGGCCTGCTGCCCTTCGAGCGCCACCTCGCGTGGTTCGGCACGGCGCGCGCGGGCGAGGCGCTCGCGCTGCTCGCGCCCGAGCTGCGAGCCGCCGCATCGAACGGCGAGGCGCTCGCGCACGCCCGGCACCTCGAGCGCGTGCTCTCCGACATGCGGCTGTTCGGCTCCGATGGCCGTCCGCCCGTCGTCGCCTACCAGCTGCTCGATTTCGAAACCTACCTCTGCGGCGATCTGCTCACCAAGGTCGACCGCTGCACGATGGCGCACGGCGTCGAGTCGCGCGCGCCGTTCCTGCGCCCCTCGCTCATCGAGTTCGCGCTCGCGCTTCCGGAATCCGCGCGCCTGAGGGGAACGAGCGGCAAGTGGGCGCTCAAGCAGGCGGCGCGCTCGCTGCTCCCGCCCGACCTGCTCGCGCGCCGCAAGCAGGGATTCTCGCCGCCGTTCTCGGCCTGGGCGCGCGGGCCGATGCGGCCGCTCGTCCTCGAGACGCTCTCGCCCGCGCGCGTCGAGCGCGCCGGCATCCTCGATCCGGCCGCCGTCTCGCGGCTCGTCGAGGGCCACCTGCAGGCGCGTGAGGATCGCGGACGGACGCTCTGGGCCGTCCTCTCGCTCCAGTGCTGGGCGGAGCGCTGGGTCGTCGGGGGCGCTTCCGCCGCGCCTGCGGCCGCCGACCCGCCGCTGCAGACCGCCGCGGTCAACTGACCTCGCGGCGGCGCGTGCGAGCTCAGGTTCCGACCTGCTCCACTTCCGCGCGCGGCGCAGGCGCGCCCCCCGGAATGCACGCGGCGCAGACGAAGCCCGGCACGACGAGCGCCGAGAGCGCGGCGAGCGCCATGCGGAGCCCGGCGTGGTCGGCGATCACCCCGATCGGGCCGACGAGCAGCGCGCCCACGCCCCACGCTGCGCCCATCAGCAGGCTCGAGATGGTCGAGGCGTGGCGCGGCGCGAGCTCCTGTCCGAGCACGACGTTGACCGGCAGCGACGCCTGGAGCAGCGCGTAGCCGACGATGAGGCTGACGAGGCCGGGCCGCTCGGGCAGGAAGAAGAAGCCGGCGTAGAACGGCGCCGCGAGCACGAACGAAGCGCGCACGACGCGCAGGCCGCCGATCCGGTCGGCGAGCCAGCCGCCCGCGAAGCCGCCGAACGCGCCCGCGGTGAGGTACGCCGTCGTGATCCAGGCCCCGGCGGTGAGCGACCAGCCGCGATCGTGGACCTCGAGCGGCAGGAACGTCGCGAAGCCCGACGAGACCGCCGAGCGCACGACGACCACGCCGTAGAGCAGCGAGAGCGGGCGCGCGATCGGCGCGAGGTCGGCGAGGCGCGTGTGCACGCGGCGCCCGGGGGCCACGGGCGGCACGCGCACGAACCATGCGATCAGCACCGCGCTCATCGCGAGGCCGGGCAGCGCCGCGACGTAGCTGCGCTCGATCCCGAACCGCGACGTCGTGAGGGTCGCGAACATCGGCCCGAGCGCCCAGCCGAGCGTCCCGCCCGTGATCCAGATCGACATCGAGATCGCGCGCCGCTCGCCCGTCAACCCGGCGATCGAGGCGGTCTGCGGGTGGAACGCTGAGACCCCGATGCCGCCCAGCACGAGCAGCGCGACGAGTGCGGCGTACGACGTCGCGGCGCCGGTGCTCGCGAGGAAGACCGCGGCGACCATCGGGCCCAGCGCCACGAACCACGGCCGGGAGAGACGGTCGGAGAGCAGCCCGAAGAGCGGCTGCGAGAACGACGACGACATCGAGCCCAGCGCGACCAGGCTGCCCACCATCGCGTAGTTGAGCCCCAGCCGATGGACGAGCAGCGGCAGCAGCGGCAGGTAGAAGCTCGAGTACGAATCGATCGTGAAGTGCCCGAGCGCGAGCACGGCGAGGCGCGGCGTCAGGAAGCGGCGCATGGAGCCCGGCACTCTAGCGGCGCCGGAAGGCGCGCGCACGCGACCTCCGGCTGGGCGCTACGCGGCGCCGCGCGTCACGATGTTCTCGAGGCGGCGGATGAACTCCTCGGTGCGCTGCACCTCTCGGGTCGCGAGCGGCAGCAGCCGGCGGAGCATCTCGGGCCGTCCCTCGCTCGCCCGGCGCTCCATCTCGCCAAAGAGCAGCGTGCAGCCCGAAGCGCCGATCGTCGAACACATGCCCTTCAAGCCGTGCGCTTCCATCTCCATGCGGTCGCAGTCGCCGCTCTCGATCACCTGCTCGAGCCGCCTCAGGCGCGGGAAGACGTCGCCGAGGTAGGTGTGGAGCATCGCAGTGCGCAGCGCCGGCAGGCCCATGCTCGAGAGGTTGAGCTGCTGCAGGTCGACCGCCGGACCCTCGGGCACCTCGGGCAGCGCCGGTTCGGCGGGCTTGCCCGGAGCGTCGAAGCGCGCCGAGACGACGGTGAGCCGCGACGGCGAGGTGCGCGCCGCCGGCTCGGCCGGTGCCACGCCCTCGGAGCGAAGCGTGTAGCGCTCGACCGCGGCCGACAGCTGGGCCAGGTCGATCGGCTTGCCGAAGACGTCGTCCATGCCCGCGGCGATGCAGCGCTCGCGCTCGGCCTCGACCTGGTCCGCGGCCACGAGTCCGAGGATCGGCGTCCGCCACGCGGCGCGCTCGCGCGCGCGGATCGCGCGCGTCGCCCGCACGCCATCCAGGTCGGGCATGTTGAGGTCGATGAGCACGAGGTCCCAGCGCTCGGATTCGGTGCGCGCGATCGCGGCGTGACCGCTGGAGGCGATCTCGACCTGGAAGCCGACGCGGTGGAGCGCGCTCTGCGTGACGAGCAGGTTCACCGCGTCCGCCTCGACCAGCAGGATGCGCACGCGCCCACGCCGGGCTTCGGCGATCGAGTGGCGCGTGACGAGCGAGGGCGAGTCGCCCGTCGCTTCGACGGTCGCGAGCAGCTCGCGAAACGCGTCGTAGAGCAGCGCGGGCTCGATGGGCTTGAGCAGGTAGGCCGAGAATCCGAGCTCGCGCGCGCGCACGGCGTCGCCCGGACGGCCGACGCGCGTCGTCAGCACGAGCGTGGTGGCGTCGAGCGTCTCGTCGGTGCGGACCGCCGAGGCCAGCGCCTCGGCGTCGAGGCCTTCGAGCGCGAGGTCGGCAAGCGCGATCGTGAAGGGTTTCTGCATCGTCGCCGCGGCGCGCAGCCGGTCGAGCGCCTCGATGCCGTTCTCCGCCTGCTCGACCTCGCAGCCCCACGCGGCGAGCAGTTCGGCGTTCGCCCGGCGGTCGGCGACCATGCCGTCCGCGACGAGCACGCGCACGCCGCGCAGTCGGACGTCCTGCACGTCGGTCGCGACGCGCGAGGGCTGCTTCTGGAAGCGCACCCGGAACCAGAACTCGCCGCCGTGACCGCTGCCCTCCTCGATCCCGACCTCGCCATCCATCAGGTGCACGAGTCGCCGCGCGATCGAGAGGCCGAGCTCCGAGCCCGTCGGGCCCCGCGTCGCGAGCGAGCCCGGATCGGGCTGGTCGCGGAAGAGCTCGCGGCGCCGGTCCGAGCCGCGGCCGATGCCCGGATCGGCGACGCGGAAGACCAGCGTCACCTGGCCGTCGTCCTCGCTCTCGCGCTGAACGGCGACGGTGACCGCGCCGCGGTCGGCGCTGCGCAGCGCGCTGCCCGCGAGGTTGATGAGCACCTGGCGCAGACGCCCCGGGTCGCCCTTGAGGCGCGAGGGAGCGAGCGGATCGATCTGGATCTCGAACGTGAGCCCGCGCGAGGTCGCCAGCGGCGCGAGCAGGGCGTGGACCTGCTCGAGGGTGACGCGCAGATCGAACTCGATCGACTCGATCTCCAGGCGACCGGACTCGAGGCGCGCGTGATCGTACGCGTCGCTGACCAGCGAGAGCAGCGCCTGGCTCGCGAGCTGGATCTGCTCGACCATGCGCCGCTGCTCGCCGTCGAGCGTCGTCTGCAGCAGCGCCGCGGTCGTTCCGAGCACCGAGTTCATCGGCGGGCGCAGCTCCTGCGAGAGCGTGGCGAGCACCTCGCCGCGCAGGCGTTCGATCGCACGCGCGTCCTCGAGCTGTCGCTTGAGCCCGCGCAACCGCGCGTCGAGTTCCGCGGTCTCGGGGCCCGAACCGGCCGCGGCCGGCGCGGCCTCGAGCTCCTGGCGCTCGCGCGCGACGCCGACGAAGTAGCGCTCGCCGCCCGGACGTTCGTAGAGCCGCACGCGTGCGGTCACCGTCATGCGGCCACCGTCGCGCCGCTGGAGCGCGTAGTCGCCGACCGACTGCGGACGGCGGCGGCGCAGCTGGCGCAGGAAGAAGCGCGTCACGGCCACGCGGTCGCCCGAGGGCAGCAGCATCGCGAAGTTCTGCCCGATCAGGTCGCCGGGGCGATAGCCCGCGAACATCTCGAACGACGACGAGGCCCAGGCGAACGTGCCGTCGGCGTCGCAGCAGAAGATGAGGTCGGGAATCGCGTCGGGCGAGCGACCTGTCCCGAGAGAGTCCGCGCCGGGCAAGGGCGCGGTCCAACCCGTGGGGGCCTTGGGCTCGTCCATCGTAGCCTCGAGATCCTCGCGGGCAACGTCTCTCCGAGGTGGAGCGAATCGCACACGCGATGCGTCTCGATTATCGGCTGGTCCGGAGCGCGTCTTGAGTTCGCCGCGCGCCGTGGCACGTCGCCGCACGTCGCGCCGGGCGTCCCGGGCGCGGCGGGCTCAGCTCACGGAAAACGTCGCGACGACGACCGTTACGTTGTCCGGCGCGCCGCGCGCGAGCGCGAGGTCGATGAGCGCGGCGCAGGCGGCGTCGCTGCCCTGCGCCCCGTGCAGGACGCCGGCGATCTCGTCGTCGTTCGCGATCTTCGTCAGCCCATCCGAGCAGAGCAGCAGGCGATCCTCGTGCTCGATCCCGCCGTGGTGCGTGTCGACCTCGAGCGTGTCGACGGGCGCGCCGACCGCGCGGGTCAGCACGTGCGCGAGCGGATGCGCGTCGACCGCGGCCTGCGGCAGCACGCCGTGGTCGGCGTACTGCTGGGCCAGCGTGTGCCCGTGCGTGATGCGATGCAGTCGTCCGCGCCGCAGCACGTAGGCGCGCGAGTCGCCGACGTGGAGCACGAACAGGTCGAGCCCGACCGTGTACGCGGCCGTGAGCGTCGTGCCCATCTGCGCGAGACGCGGATCGCTCGCCTGCTGCTCGCGGATGAGCGCGTGCATGCGCTGCAGGTAGCCGCGCGAGCGCGTCATCAGGCTCTCGATCTCGGCGTCGCGCGTCTCCGGATCGTCGAGCTTGAGCGCCCACTTGGGCGAGCGCAGCACCATGTCAACGATCGAGCGCAGCGCCGTCGCGCTCGCCACCTCGCCGCCGCCCGCGCCGCCCAGCCCGTCGGCGACGACCAGCAGGTTGCCCGAGTCCTCGTAACGCCCGGGCGCGGCGTCGGTCGAGACGTTGCTGCTCACGCGCTCGAGGAATCGCCCGATGCGATAGATGCCGTAGGCGTCCTCGTTGTTGGGACGGCTGCCGCTGTGCGTGCGGGCCGCAACCTCGGCGTGCACTCGCCCGGACGGCAGAGCGTCGTCCGGAAAGGGCGCGTGGGCCGGTGCGGCGGGTTCGGAGGGCACGCTCATGGGGATCGCCAGCGTCGCGCTGCGGACGCCGTCGGACGGAGCATAGCGCGCACGCGCCGGGACCGCCTCAAGCAAAACGAGCGGGGCCGGCCGTGGCCCGCCCCGCTCGTCTCGTCACGGCCGGTGGCCGTGGCGCTACCGGCGCACCGCCAGCCGCGAGTGCTGCGCTCCGGACCGCATCCGCAGCGCCTTCGCCCGCAGGCGATCGAACTGCTGGCGCAACCGGTGCGCCTGGGCGCTCTCGGTGAAGCCCGCGGACGTCATGGCGGCCGGCCGGACGCCGCTCGCCAACGCCGCGACGGGCGGCGCCGCCCCCGTGCTCGTGAACCCGACCGTGTCCGCGAGCGCAAACGAGGAGAGCGTACCCGAGACGTTCGTGCCGGTGACGTTCGATGCGGGCGCCGAGGGATTGAGCAGCTGCGTCCACGGCGGGCCCGTTCCGTCGAGGAGATCGAGTTCGTAGGGACCGGCGGCGAGCGCGGGATTCGGCAGGTGCGAGACGGGATCGGTCGTGCCGTCGCCGATCACCTTGGAGACGCTCGACGTGGCGAAGAGCTGCGTGCCGGTCCCGGCAAGCGAGAGCGTTCCGAAATAAACGGCCGAGTAACCCGAGACGAGCGTCCCCGAATCCGACCACGCGGCGGTGAACGACTTGCCGACGCTCTGGCCCTGTGTCGGCGACGTGATGACCGGAGCGCCGACCATGCGCACCGCGCCGGTCGCATCGTACGTGCCGTCGGCATCGAAGTCGAAGCGCATCGTGTAGAGATCGCCCGGCGTGAGCTCGGCATCGAGCAGGCCGTACTCGCCCGAACCCAGATTGGTGAGGGTTTGCCAGACGCCACCGGTGCCGACCTGGACGACCGCGCCCGCCACGGGCGTCTGCGTGGCGTTGCTGCCGACTTCGAT
>Ga0335083_10005869_pt1 | contig 15467 bp, 13 predicted proteins | sample Lox_Sample_42_FD_206716 | JGI IMG/M metagenome (GOLD analysis project Ga0335083, IMG submission 206716) | Soil microbial communities from Loxahatchee National Wildlife Refuge, Florida, United States - Lox_Sample_4.2 | ecosystem: Environmental > Terrestrial > Soil > Wetlands | place: USA... | reverse complement strand
CCACGCTCCAGAAGGAGCACGGCGAGCGCAAGGACCGCAAGCTCGCGCGCTGGAAGTACACCCTCCGGCGGCTCGGGCTCGACGCGGTTCGGCGCGCGCTGCGCGAGCGCTTCCGCATCGATCTCGAGGACGCGGCGCCGCAGCCCCTGCCGCCGGGCCTGCTCTTCCTCGGCTGGCACGCCGCGCGGGACGGCAGCGGCTCCTACGGCATCTCGGTCGAGAACGGCAGGCTCCGGCCCGAGGCGCGCAAGGGCGTGCGCGCCGCGATCGAGGCGCTCGCGCTCCGCGTTCGCTTCACGCCGCACCAGGATCTGCTGCTCACCGGGGTGCGCGATCGCGACGCGCTGCTGCGCATCCTCGACGGCCACGGGGTGCCCCGGCCCGAGAGCCTCTCGTCGGTGCGCCGGCTCGCGATGGCGTGCCCCGCGCTCCCCACCTGCGGCCTCGCCATGACCCACGCCGAGCACGCGCTGCCGCACTACATCGACGCCCTCGACGCGGCCGGCCTCGGCGACGTCGACGTCGAGATCCGCATGACCGGCTGCCCCAACCACTGTGCCCGCCCGCCCTCGGCCGAGATCGGCATCTTCGGCTACGGGAAGAACGACCACGTGATCCTGATCGGCGGCTCTCGGACCGGGTCGCGCATCGGCAAGGTGCTCTACGCGCGGATCGGCGAGGAGCAGATGATCCCGGCGCTCTCGGGGCTGCTGCGCGCCATCCGCGAGCGCGCGCCGGCGGGCGTCTCGGCGGGCGACTGGCTCTGGGAGGCCGACCCGGAGGCGCTGCGCGAGTGGATCGGGATCGAGGGCGCGGGCTGAGCCGGCGTCCGAGCGATCGCCAGCGCGGGCCGGGGACGCGGGCCGGCGTGCTACCGTGAGTCTTCGCGCCCCACTCGAGGACCCCTCGTGAGCGAACCTCCGGCCGACGCCCCGCTCTCGCCCGGCGAGGCGGAGCGACTCGCGCGCGACGCGATGGAGGCCGGGCGGCTCGAGCGGTCGCCCGCGCTGCGCCTCGGACGTCAGCTCGCCGCCGACGCGAGGCTCGTCGCCGCGGTCGCGGAGGTCGCGGCGGAGGCGAAGCGGCGCTGGCTCGGCGACGTCGTCAGCGTGTCGCGCAACGTCTTCCTGCCGCTCACCAACCTCTGCCGCGACCGCTGCAGCTACTGCACCTTCGCAAAGCGGCCGGGTGATCCGGGCGCGAAGACCTACACGCTCGACGAGGTCGCCGCGGTCTGCGACAGCGCGCGGCGCGCCGGCTGCATCGAGGCGCTCTTCTGCCTCGGCGACAAGCCCGAGCTGGCGTTTCCGAGCTACCGGACGTGGCTCGCGGCGCAGGGGCACGCCACCACCGCGGAGTATCTGGTCGAGGCGTGCCGCGTCGCCGTCGAGCACGGGATGCTCCCGCACACCAACGCCGGACTGCTCACCCAGGCGCAGATGGCGGCGCTGCGGCCCTGGAACGCCTCGATGGGCCTCATGCTCGAGACCGTGAGCGAGCGCCTCTTGCAGCGCGGCGGCGCGCACCACGCCGCGCCCGACAAGCATCCCGAGCTCCGCCTGCGCATGCACCGCGAGGCGGGCGAGCTCGGCATCCCGTTCACGACGGGGCTCCTCCTCGGGATCGGGGAGACCGCGGACGAGCGCGTCGACACGCTCTTCGCGATCCGCGCGCTCGCCGACCGGTACGGCCACATCCAGGAGGCGATCCTGCAGCCGTTCCATCCCAAGACCGACACCAAGATGCGTGGAATCGCGAGCCCCGCCGACGACGACGTGGTGGCGTGGGTCGCGCTCGCGCGGCTCGTGCTCGGGCCCGCCGTCCACGTGCAGGCGCCTCCCAACCTGGCGAGCGGGGAGCTGCTCGAGCGGCTGCTGCGCGCCGGCATCGACGACCTCGGCGGCGTCTCGCCCGTGAGCATCGACTTCATCAATCCCGAGGCGCCGTGGCCGGCGCTCGCGGCGCTGCGCCGGCGCACCGAGGCGGCGGGCTCGGTGCTGCGCGAGCGGCTCCCGGCGTATCCCGAGCACCTGCTGGGACGGCCCGAGCTCTTCGAGCCGTCGCTGCACGCGCGCGCCCTGGCCCTCGCCGACCGGGAAGGCTACGCGCTGCCTCGCCAGCGCGAAGCGGAGGAGGCCGCATGAGTCTCGACCGACTGCTCTCGGGCGTGAGCCGCCCCGTGGCCGAAGTGCTCGCGCGCTCGCTGGCCGGTGATCGGCTCTCGGTCGACGACGGCGTGGCGCTGCTCACCGCGCAGGGCGCCGACCTGCTGGCCCTGATGACCGCCGCCGACCTGGCGCGCCGCGACGACAAGGGCGACCTCGTGACCTACGTCGTCTGCCGGAACATGAACTTCACCAACGTCTGCTACGTCGGGTGCAGCTACTGCGGCTTCTCGCGGCACAAGGACGACGCGGACGCCTACGACCATCCGATGGAGAAGCTCGTCGAGAAGGGCCGCGACGCGGTCGCGCGCGGGGCGACCGAGTTCTGCATCCAGGGCGGCATCCATCCGAACAAGGATCACACCCACTACCGCGAGATCCTGATCGCGCTCAAGGCCGAGTTCCCGAACGTCCACATCCACGCCTTCTCACCCGAGGAGATCGATCACGGGCACCGGCAGAGCGGGATGGCGCTCGAGGACTACCTGATCTGGCTCAAGGAGGCGGGCCTCGGGACCATCCCCGGCACCGCGGCCGAGATCCTGGACGACGAGGTCCGCCGGGTGATCGAGCCGCACAAGCTCAAGACCGCGCGCTGGGTCGAGATCGTGAAGGCCGCTCATCGCATCGGCCTGCGCTCGACCGCGACGGTGATGTACGGGCACATCGAGCAGCCGCGGCACGTCGCCAGCCACCTCGCGCTGATCCGCGAGATCCAGGAGGAGACGGGGGGCTTCACCGAGTTCGTGCCGCTCGGCTTCATCCACGAGAAGAACCGGCTCTTCAACCAGCTCGGCGCGCGCCCGGGGTCCTCCGCGCCCGAGGACGTCCGACTCGTCGCGGTCGCGCGGCTCTTCCTGCGGCCGTGGATCACGAACGTGCAGATGTCCTGGGTGAAGATGGGCACCAAGCTCGCCCAGCTCGCGCTCCTCGCCGGCGCCAACGACTTCGGCGGCACGCTGATGGAGGAGTCGATCAGCCGCGAGTCGGGCGCCGACCACGGGGAGAACCTGCCGCCCGAGGAGATGCGGCGGCTGATCCGGGAGATGGGACGGACGCCCGCCGAGCGCAGCACCACCTACGCGATCCTGCGCGTGTTCGAAGATCCCGCGCTCGACCCGCCCTCGCTCGAGCCCGCGCATCGCCGCGACCTGTCCGGCCCGGCGCGCTGGCGCAAGGGCGCCGAGCGCCGCGCGCCGCTGCGCGTCGAGGGGGCTGCGGGCTGAACCGCGCCTATACTCGGCGCCCGTGCGGGTGCTGGTGACGGGCGGCGCGGGCTATCTCGGGAGCGTGCTCTGCCAGCGCCTGCTGGCGTCGGGCCACGCCGTGACGGCGCTCGATACGCTGGCGCACGGCGTACCGTCGCTGCTCCACCTCTGCGCCGAGCCGCGCTTCGAGTTCGTGCGCGGCGACGCGCGCGACGAGCCGCTCCTGCGGCGCCTGCTGCGCGACGCCGACGCGGTCGTGCCGCTCGCGGCGGTGGTCGGCGCGCCCGCCTGCGATCGCGATCCGGGGCTCGCGCGCTCGACCAACCTCGAGGCCGTGCAGCTCCTGCTCCGGCTGCGGAGCGCCGCGCAGCTCGTGGTCTTCCCGACCACCAACAGCGGCTACGGCACCCGTTCGGGCGACGTCCATTGCACCGAGGACACCCCGCTCGAGCCGATCTCGCACTACGGGCGCACCAAGGTCCAGGCCGAGGAGGCGGTGCTCGCGAGCCCCAACGCGATCAGCCTTCGGCTCGCGACGGTGTTCGGAACCTCGCCGCGCATGCGCCTCGACCTGCTCGTCAACCACTTCGTGCACGCGGCGGTCACCGACGGCTACCTCGTGGTGTTCGAGAAGGACTTCCGGCGCAACTTCATCCACATCCGCGACGTCGCCGAGTGCTTCCTCCACTGCCTCGGCAACGCCGCCCGCATGGTCGGGCGCGCCTACAACGCGGGGCTCGACGCGGCCAACCTCTCGAAGGGCGAGCTCGCGATCAAGGTGAAGGAGCAGGTGCCCGGCTTCCACGTGGTCTTCTCGGAGATCGGCAGCGATCCCGACAAGCGCGACTACATCGTGTCGAACCAGCGCCTGCGCGAGGCGGGCTTCGAGGCGCGCGCCTCGCTCGAGGCGGGGATTGCCGAGCTGGTGCGCGCCTACCGCATGCTGCCGCTCGGCGGCTTCCGGAACGCGTGACGGAGACCCGTGCGCTGGCCGGGATCCCGGTCGCGGTCCTGGCCGGCGGGCTGGGCACCCGGCTTCGCCCCGCCATCGGCGAGCGCCAGAAGGCGGTGGCCGAGGTGGCCGGGCGCCCGTTCCTCACCCGCCTGCTCGATCAGATCGCGCGCTTCGGCTTCCGCGACGTGGTCCTCTGCACCGGCTACGGCGCCGAGCAGGTCGAGCGCGCGATCGGCGCCGCGCACGGCGCGCTGCAGCTCCGCTACTCGCGCGAGCCCGAGCCGCTGGGCACCGCGGGCGCGCTGCGCCGGGCGCTCCCGCTGCTGGCGGGCGACGCCGTGATGGTGATGAACGGCGACAGCTTCTGCGACGCCGATCTCGCGTCGGCCTGGGCGTCGCACCGCCGGCGGCAGGCGCTCGCGACCTTGGTGCTCGTCGAGGTGGACGACGCCGCGCGCTACGGCCGCGTCGAGCTCGCTCCGGACGACGCGATCCGCGGCTTCGCGGAGAAGCAACCGGGGGGCGGATCGGGCTGGATCAACGCCGGTATCTATCTGCTCGAGCGCGCGCGCATCGAGGCGATCCCGGCGCGTCATCCCCTCTCGCTCGAGCGCGACGTGTTCCCGGGCTGGGTCGGGGAGCGGTTCTTCGGCCACCGCTGTAGCGCCCGCTTCATTGATATTGGGACCCCCCGATCGTATGCTGACGCGTCCCGCTTCTTCGCGGCGGGCGATCGGGGATCCTGGCCGTGATCATCAGCCGTACGCCGTACCGGATCAGCTTCTTCGGAGGGGGTACGGACTACCCCGCCTGGTACCGGCAGCACGGCGGCGCAGTGCTGGCCACCTCGATCGACAAGTACTGCTACCTGAGCTGCCGCCATCTCCCGCCGTTCTTCGAGCACCGCATCCGGGTGGTCTACTCGAGGATCGAGGACTGCCACGGGATCGACGAGATCAAGCATCCCGCGGTGCGCGAGATCCTGCGCCACCTGCGATTCGAGCGCGGAGCCGAGATCCATCACGACGGAGACCTGCCCGCGCGCAGCGGGATCGGCTCGAGCTCCTCGTTCTGCGTGGGGCTCCTGCACGCGCTCTACGCGCTCATGGGTCGGATGCCGAGCAAGCGCCAGCTCGCGCTCGAGGCGATCCACATCGAGCAGGGCGTCCTGGGCGAGACCGTAGGCTCGCAGGACCAGATGACGGCGGCGTATGGTGGCTTCAACCACATCGTCTTCTCCGAGAACGGCGAGATCTCGCTGCGCCCGGTCACGCTCTCGGAGCGGCGGCTGCGCGAGCTCGACGCGCACCTGCTGCTCTTCTTCACCGGGATCAAGCGCACCGCGTCGGACGTGGCCGCCAGCTACGTCGACAACCTCGACGCCAACAAGCGCCACCTGCGCATCATGAAGGATCTGGTCGACGAGGCGCTCGCGGCGCTCCAGAGCGAGCGCGACCTCGCGCCCTTCGGCGAGCTGCTGCACGAGGCGTGGATCGCCAAGCGCGGGCTCAGCCGCGAGGTCTCGAACCAGGAGGTGGACGACATCTACCAGGCGGCGCTGGCGGCCGGCGCGCTCGGCGGCAAGCTGCTCGGCGCGGGTGGCGGCGGCTTCCTGCTCCTGTTCGCGAGCCCCGATCGCCACGAGGCGATCAAGCGGGCGCTCGACCGCCTGATCCACGTGCCCTTCCACTTCGAGTCGGGCGGCTCGCAGATCATCTTCTTCGATCCCGAGACGGAGTACCGCGACGAGGAGCGCGCGCGCGCGAGCGGTCCACGCCCGGTGTTCCGGGAGCGCGGCGGGCCCGGCTCGGACGGCTAGAGACCGGCGTGGAGCCGCGGACGCGCATCTTCGTGGCCGGCGACCGCGACTTCGTCGGGGCCGCGCTGGCGCGGCGACTGCGCGCGGCCGGCTGCGATCGGCTGATCGGCGAGGGCGACGCGGCGCCCGACCTGCGCGACGCGGCGGCGGTCGACGCATTCTTCGCGCGCCAGCGTCCCGAGCTGGTGTTCCTGCTCGGCGGGCGCTCCGGCGGGATCGCCCGCAACCAGCGCGAGGGCGCCGAGCTGATGCTCGACAACCTGCTGGTGGAGACCTCGGTGGTGCGCGCCGCCCAGCGCCACGGCGCGCGCAAGCTGCTCTACCTCGCCGCGGCCTGCATCTACCCGCGCGAGTGCGAACAGCCGATGCGTCCCGATCAGCTCGGCAGCGGTCCGCTCGAGCCCACCAGCGCGCCCTACGCGCTCGCCAAGTGGGCCGGGCTCGAGCTGTGCCGCGCCTTCGCGCGCCAGGCCGGCGGCGGCTTCGCCGGCGCGATCCCCGCCAATCCCTTCGGGCCCGGCGACTCGATCGATCCCGACGACGCGCACGTGGTCGGCGCGCTGCTCCGCCGCATGCACCGCGCGAAGCGGCGCGGCGAGACCGAGGTGGTCGTGTGGGGCAGCGGGCTCGCGCAGCGCGACTTCCTCTTCGTCGACGACCTCGCCGACGCCTGCGTGTTCCTGATGGAGCGCTTCGACGGTCCCGATCCGATCAACGTGTCGGCCGGCGCGCATCTCACGATCGCGGAGGTCGCCGAGCGGATCCAGAAGGTGGTGGGCTTCGCGGGCCGGCTGCGCTTCGACCGGAGCCGGCCGGAGGGCGCCCCCCGCAAGCTGCTCGACGGCGCCCCGCTGCGCCGGCTCGGCTGGACGCCCCGCACCTCGCTCGACGACGCGCTGGCCGCCACCTATCGCTGGCTGCTCGAGCGCGATGACGAGGTGATGCGTGGGTGACGCGCGCCTCGAGCGCATCTTCCGCTCGCTCCACCGCATCCGCCGCGTGGAGGAGGAGATCGCGCGCGTCTACCCGACCGACGCGATCAAGAGCCCCATCCACCTGTCGATCGGGCAGGAGGCGGTGTCGGTGGGGCTGTGCGAGGCGCTGCGCCCGGAGGACGCTGCGTTCGGGAGCTACCGCTCCCACGCGCTCTATCTGGCGAAGGGAGGCGACCTGCGCGCGATGATCGCCGAGCTGTACGGGAAGGTCGGCGGCTGCGCGCGAGGCAAGGGCGGGTCGATGCACCTGGTCGACGCGGCCCACGGCGTCTTCGGCGCGTCGGCGGTGGTGGGCACGACGATCCCGCACGCCGTCGGCTACGCCTACGCCGTGAAGCTGCGCCGCGAGCCGCGCGTCGTGGCGAGCGTCTTCGGCGACGGCGCGGTGGACGAGGGAGTCTTCTACGAGAGCATCAACTTCGCGGCGCTGAAGCAGCTCCCGGTGCTGTTCGTGTGCGAGAACAACGGCTATGCGATCCACACCCACCAGCGGCTCCGGCAGCACGTGCCCGACGCGTGCGCGCGGGCGCGCGCGCTCGGGATTCCCGCCGAGCGCATCGACGACGGCGACGTGCTGCGCATCGTCGAGCGGGCGGCCGAGCTCGTGCGCGCGCTCCGCGCCGGCGAGGGGCCGCGCTTCCTCGAGTGCCTCACCTACCGCCTGAAGGAGCACGTCGGCCCCGGCGAGGACTGGCACCTCGGCTATCGCGACCGGGCGGAGGCGGAGCCGTGGCTCCGACGCGATCCGGTGTCGACGCTGGCGGAGGCCGTGGGCGACGACGCGCGTCGCCGCATCGAGGCCGAGGTCGCCGCCGAGGTCGCGGACGCCTTCGCGTGGGCGGAGCGCAGCCCGTTTCCCGCGCCCGACGAGCTGCTCCGCCACGTCTTCCGGGAGCCGGCGGCGTGAGCGAGCGGACCGGGAGCTACGTCGACGCGCTGCGCGAGGCCGTCGACCAGGAGATGGCGCGCGATCCCGCAGTCGTCTGCTTCGGGCTCGACGTCGACGACCCGAAGGCGATCCAGGGGACCACGCGCGGGCTCGCCGAGAAGTACGGCTCCGAGCGCGTCTTCGGCACGCCGCTCGCCGAGGACGCGATGACCGGCGTCGCGATCGGCATGGCGCTGGCGGGGCTGCGTCCCATCCACGTCCACATCCGCATGGACTTCCTGCTGCTCGCGATGAACCAGCTCGTGAACATCGCCGCCAAGGCGTCCTACATGTACGGCGGACAGGTCCACCTGCCGCTGGTGGTGCGCTCGATGATCGGGAAGAGCTGGGGGCAGGGCGCGCAGCACTCGCAGGGGCTCTACCCGCTCTTCATGCAGGTGCCCGGGCTCAAGGTCGCCGCCCCCACCAACCCGCACGACGCCAAGGGCTGCCTCGTGGCGGCGATTCGCGACGACAACCCGGTCATGATGGTGGAGCACCGGCTCCTGTATCCGCATCGCGGCCCGCTCCCCGAGGCGCCCTACGAGGTGGCGCCCGGGCGCGCCCGGGTCGCCGCCCCCGGCGCCGACGTGACGCTCGTCGGTGTCTCCCACGCGCTGATCGACTGCCTGCGCGCGCGCCGCCACCTGGAGGAGGTGGGCGTCTCGGCGGAGGTGATCGACCCGATCTGGCTCGCGCCGCTCGACCTCGACGCGATCGCGGAGTCCGCGGCCCGGACCGGGCGGCTGGTCGCGGTCGACAATGGCTGGATCCCCTGCGGCGCCGGCGCCGAGATCGTCGCCGGTGTCGCGGAGCGGCTCGGCGGCGCGCGGGATCTGCGCGTGGCACGGCTCGGCTTCGCGCCGACGCCGTGCCCGCCGACGCCGGCGCTCGAGAAGCTCTTCTACCCCGATCCGCGCAGCATCGCGGCCGCCGCATTCGACCTGGTCGAGGGCCGCGCCACCGGCTGGATGCCGGACGAGCGGCCCGACGACGCGGAGCTCGAGTTCCGGGGGCCGTTCTGATGTCGTGGCCCCTGATGCGCGGCAACATCGCGCGCGCGGATCTCGACGCGGTGATCCGCTTCCTCTCGGACGACGAGCCGGTGCTCACCCAGTCGAAGCAGGTGGAGCTCTTCGAGCAGGAGTGGTCGAGCTGGCTGGGTGTGCGCCACAGCGTATTCGTCAACTCTGGGTCGTCCGCGAACCTGATCACGATCGCGGCGCTGCGGCATCGCGACGGGCCCGGCGAGGTGATCGTCCCCACCCTCACCTGGGTGTCCGACGTGGCCGCGGTGCTCCACTGCGGCATGACGCCGGTCTTCGTCGACATCGATCCGCGCACGCTCGGCATGGACAACGAGCAGGTGATCGAGCGGCTCGGCCCGCGCACGCGCGCGGTGTTCCTCACCCACGTGCTGGGCTACAACGCGCTCTCGCAGCGCCTGCTCGACGTGCTGCGCGAGCGGGGGATCCCGCTGCTCGAGGACGCGTGCGAGTCCCACGGCACCACCTTCCGCGGCCGCAAGGTCGGGACCTTCGGCCTGGCCTCGAACTACTCCTTCTACTACGCGCACCACATGAGCACGATCGAGGGCGGGATGGTGTGCACCGACGACGCGGACCTCGCGGCGATGCTGCGGATGCTGCGCGCGCACGGCCTGGTGCGCGAGGCCGGCTCCGAGGCGGTGAAGCGCCGCTACGCCGACGCGCATCCCGACCTCACGCCGGACTTCATCTTCGCGCTGCCGGGCTTCAACGTGCGCTCGAACGAGATCAGCGCCGTGATCGGGCGCTCGCAGCTCCGGCGCCTCGACGCGAACAACGAGCTGCGCCGCGCGAACCTGGCGCTGTTCCTCCGCCACCTGGACCCCGCGCACTACGTCACCGACTTCGACACCGAGGGGAGCTGCAACTACGCGCTGACCCTCGTGCTGCGCGAGCCCGACACGGCGCTGCGCGACCGCGTCGTGGCGGCGCTGCGCGAGCACGGCATCGAGTTCCGGCGCGGCACGTCGGGCGGAGGCAACCAGCTCCGGCAGCCCTATCTGCAGGGCCGCGTCCCGGAGGCGGAGATCCGCCGCCGCTTCCCGCGCGTGGACCACGTGCACTTCTACGGCTTCTACATCGGCAACTATCCGGAGCTCCCGCAGGGCTCCATCCTCGGACTGTGCGATATGCTGAATGCCCTTCCGGCCGGAGTGTAGGCGTGGCGGCGAAGCGCGAGGTCGAGCTGGTGCTGGTGAACCCGGGCGGGCGCGCGGGTATCTACCAGTCGCTCGCGGCGTCGCTCACCGCCGTCGAGCCGCCGGTGTGGGCGGGGCTGATGGCGAGCTTCGTGCAGCGCCGCGGCCACGAGGTCCAGATCGTCGACGCCAACGCCGAAGGGCTGACCCCCGAGGAGACGGCCGCGCGGGTCGCGGCGATGCGCCCTCGCCTCGCGGCGGTCGTGGTCTACGGCCACCAGCCCTCGGCGTCGACCCAGGTGATGCCCGCCGCGAGCGCGGCGGCGACCGCGCTCAAGCAGGCGGAGCCGGAGCTGCCGGTGCTCCTGCTCGGCGGGCACGCGGCCGCCCTGCCCGCGCGCACGCTCGCCGAGGAGCGCGCCGACTTCGTCGCCGCCGGCGAAGGCCTCTACACACTGGTGGATCTGCTGGAGGCGCTCGCGAGCGCGGACCCGGATCTCGGCAGGGTGCGAGGCCTCTGGTATCGAGACGCGGGGCGGCCGCGCGCCGCGTCGGGCGTGCCGCCGCTGCTCGACGATCTCGACGCCCAGATGCCGGGAGTGGCGTTCGACCTGCTGCCGATGGAGCGCTACCGCGCCCACAACTGGCACTGCTTCGGCGAGGCGTCGCGCGCGCCCTACGCGGCGATCTACACCACCCTCGGCTGCCCCTACAAGTGCAGCTTCTGCTGCATCCAGGCCCCGTTCAAGAGCGGCGAGGCGGAGGCGGGCTACCGCGCCAGCACCAACAGCTATCGCTTCTGGAGCCCCACCCGCGTGGTCGACGAGCTCACGGCCCTGGTCGAGCGCCACGGCGTGCGCCACGTCAAGATCGCCGACGAGATGTTCGTGCTGAACGCGCGGCACGTGAACGCCATCTGCGACGGCATCGCCGAGCGCGGCCTCGATCTCAACATCTGGGCGTATGCGCGGGTCGACACCGTGAAGGACTCGATGATCGAGAAGCTGGCTCGCGCGGGCGTGCGCTGGCTTGCCTTCGGCATCGAGGCGGCGAGTGAGCGGGTGCGCGCGGACGTCGACAAGGGGTTCGACGACCAGCTCGTTCACCGCACGCTCGAGCGGGTGCGCGCCGCCGGCATCCACGTGATCGGCAACTACATCTTCGGCCTGCCCGAGGACGACCTCGCGAGCATGCAGCAGACCCTCGACCTCGCCCTCGAGCTGAACTGCGAGTTCGCCAACTTCTACTGCGCGATGGCGTACCCCGGATCGCCGCTCTACGAGCGGGCGCAGGCCGAGGGCTGGTCGCTGCCCTCGAGCTGGAGCGGCTACTCGCAGCACAGCGTCGACTCGCTGCCGCTCCCGACCCGCCACCTGTCCGCCGCCGAGGTGCTCCGCTTCCGCGACCAGGCGTTCCACGCCTACTTCGCGAGCCCGCGCTATCTCGCGCTGGCCGAGGCGAAGTTCGGGGCGCAGACCGTGCGCGAGATCCGCGACATGACGTCGCTGCGGCTCGAACGCCGGAACGTCGCGTGAGCGGTGCGCGCCCCCTGCTCTCGGTCGTGCTCTCCTTCCGGAACGAGGAGGAGGTGCTGCCCGAGCTCGTCGCGCGGCTCGCCAAGGCGCTCGGCGGCGAGGCCCTCGACTACGAGCTGCTCTTCGTGAACGACGCCTCGACCGACCACTCGCTCGCGGTCCTGGAGGCCGAGCGCGCCTCGAACCCGCGCATCAAGATCGTCACCATGTCGCGCCGCTTCGGCGTGGCGCCCTGCGTGATGGCCGGGATGGAGCTCGCGCGCGGGGACGCCGTGGCGTACATGGACGCCGACCTGCAGGACCCCCCGGAGCTGCTCCCGGAGCTGGTCGCGCGCTGGCGCGAGGGCGCCGAGGTCGTCTACACCGTGCGCACTGCGCGCCGCGGCGAGTCGGCGGCGAAGCGCCTCATCACGCGTGCCGCCTACCGGCTGATCCGCCTCGCCTCGGAGATCGAGCTGCCGATCGAGGCGGGCGACTTCAAGCTGCTCTCGCGGCGGGCGCTCGACCGGCTGCTCGAGCTGCCCGAGCGCGAGCTCTACATGCGCGGCCTGGTTGCCTGGGTCGGGTTCCGGCAGGTCGCGGTCCCCTACGAGCGCGCGCCGCGCGCGGCGGGTCACTCGCACTTCCCGCTGCTGCGCAGCTGGGGTCCGGCCCGCAGCTTCGCGGCCGCGCTCACCTCGTTCTCCCACGCGCCGCTGCTCGCGTTCCTCGTGCTCGGCGCCGCCGGCTGCGCGCTCTCGCTCGGGGCGCTCGTCGCCGTCGCCCTGCTGCGCGCGGCCGGCATCGCCTGGCCGCACGGCGCCGGGCTCGTCGCCTTCGCGCTCCTCCTGTGGGCGACCCTGGCGCTCGGCATCGGCTCCATCGGGCTGTATCTGGCCAGAATACACCGTGAGGTGCTGGGACGACCGCGCTACGTGATCGAGAGCACCATCGGCTTCGATGAGCGAGCCTGAGCCGCCGCCGGGCGCGACCGTGGCGGCGGTGGCCGCCGCGAGCGCGCTCGCGGGGGCGACGATGGGTGCGCTCGAGCCGGCGTGGCAGGTGGCGATCGAGCCCGCCCAGGTGCTGGCGGGCATCGTCCACTATCCGGCGGGCAACCCCTTCGGGCTCTACGAGCTCCGCCTCTGGACGCTCTGGCACCAGCTGCTGGCGCCGCTGCTCGCGCTCGGCGTGCCCGAGCGCGCGCTCACGGTGGCGCTCTCGGGCGTCCTCGGCGCGCTCGCGTTCGCCGCGCTGGCCCTGATGGCGCTGGCTCACGGTGCGCATCCCGCGCTCGCCTTCGCGACGCCGTTCGCGCTGGTGCGGCTCGAGCCGGCGCTGTGGGGCTTCAGCTACCCGATCCTGCTCGTCGGATACGGCCACACCTACGGGATGGCCGGCCTCGCGTGGCTGCTCCTCGCGTGTGCTCTGCTCGGCGCCGGCTGCCGGCGCACGGCGGCCTTCCTGATCGGCCTCGCGCCCGCGGTGCACGCCTCGCTCGGCGCGTGCTTCGCGCTGGTGGTCGGGGCGTGCGCGCTCGCGGATCCGCGCGAGCTGCGCCCGCACCTTCGCGGGGTCGTTCTCTGGGGCGGGGTCGGCGCCGCGCTCGCCGGGCTGAGCTTCGGCGTGCAGCGGCTCGCGGTCGCCGCACCGCCGGTCTCCGATGCCACCACCGCGGCCCGCTACCTCGACACCTTCGTGCAGCTCTGGGACGCGCATCGCCGTCCCGCCAATCTCGCGGCGTGGAACGTCGCGATGGTGTGGTGCGGGATGCTGCTGGCGATCGCGCTGCTCGGCTACGGGCGGCGCGTGATCCCGGCGGTGAACCGGCTCTCGCTTCGCATCTTCGTCGCCTGCGGCGCGCTCGGGATGGCGATCTCGCTCCTGCTGCGGCTGGTGCCCGCCCGCGCGATTCCCGATGCGCTCCTCGTCGCGATGCCGACCCGCCTCGCCAACCTGCCGGCCCTCGCGTTCGTCCCGCTGCTGTTCGGCGTCCTGTGGCGCCTGCGCGAGTCGGCGGCGGCGCGGCTGCTCCTGCTCGCGCTGGCCGTGATGGCGATCTTCTGGCGGCAGGCGCCGTGGCTGCGCGCGTACGGGCTCGTCGCCGTGAGCGTCGTCCCGCTGCTGATCGTGGCGGCTCGCACGGAGCCGCGCGCCGCGCTGCGGCTCATCGGCCTCGGACTCCTCACGTACTTCGGTGTCTACCGGCTCTGGCTCGGACTGCCGATCCTCGGAGCGCGCGGGGCGTCGGGGGTCGCGGCGCTCGCGCTCTGCGTGCTCGCGCTCGGGTGGATCTGGATCCTTGCGGAGCGAGAGGCCGCGCGCCGGGGCTGGGAAGCGAGGGGGCGCGCGCTCTGCGACCGCCTCGCGCCGCCGGCTGCTCGGCTGGCGTCGCACCTCGACGGGCCGCTCGCCGTCGCCTTCGCGGTCGCGGTCCTCGCGCTGGCGGTTCCGGTGGCGACTGGCTTCGGGGCTCGCATGGCCGCGCTGCGCGACCGCACGAGCGACGCCGCGCTGGCTGCCGCGTCGCGGGGCGAGGGGCTGCTCGTGCCCGGTCCCGGGCTCGCCCAGATGCAGCTCGCCACGCGCCGGCCGGTGCTGCTCGACCCCGAAGCGCTCGACATGCTGCCGTACGCAGCCGATGGCGGGCCGGAGCTCGCGCGGATCCTGCGCGACGTCTATGCCGTCGACTACTTCGATCCGCCGCCGCAGGCGCGCAACCGCGCGGTGCTGCCCGAGCAGCCGGTGCGGTCTGCGTGGGAGGGGCGCAGCGCGGAGGGCTGGACGGAGCTCCGCACCCGCTTCGGCGCCTCGGACGTGCTCGTGCCGTCCACCTGGAGGCTCCAGCTCCCCGAGGTCGCGCGCAGCGACCGCTACGCGCTCTACCGCATCGAGGCGGCTCCCAGCGCGGCCGACTCGAAGTAGAGCGGCGCGCGGCCGCGGTCTATGCTCGCGCCAGGAGGAACACCATGTCCGCACGCAGCCTCGCCCTCGCGCTCACCGCGGCCTTGCTGCTCGGCTCCGCCGCCGCGCGTGCCGCCGGTCCGACCGTCACCGTCGGTCACAATCTCATCGATCCCGCCAAGGTCACCATCAAGGCCGGCGGATCGGTCACCTTCCACAACGTCGACGAGATGCCCGGCGGGCACACCATCGCCGCGGACGACGGCTCGTTCACGAGCCCGCCGATGAAGAAGGACGAGAGCTTCACGCAGAAGTTCGACAAGCCCGGGACCGTCCACATCCACATCGTCCAGCACCCGAACGCCAAGGGCGAGATCGACGTCACGCCGTAGATCACTCGGGGCAGGTCGGCTCGACGTCGTAGCCGAGGGCGACGTAGGCGTGCCAGCGCGGCGGCCCCTCGCCCGTCGACACCAGGATGTGCATACCCTCGAGGCTGGTGCACTCGGAGACCGTCTCGGCCTCTCCGTCGCCGTCGAGGTCCGGTCGCATCGGGTCGACCGCGACGCCGGCCACCACGGCGACCGCGAGCTCGGGCAGATCGAGCGATGCGGCGCTGCGCGAGCTCCCGAGCGAGTAGGCGGCGGCCGGAACCTCGTCGATCAGGGCCAGCGGGAACGAATCGGGCGGGTCGCCGCCGAGTGGACCGGCCGCGACGGTGAAGGTGACGCGCTCGGCGGGATCCACCAGCAGAACCGAGGTGCCCGCCGCGAGGTGTCGGTTCTCGGTGAGGA
>Ga0335083_10005868_pt1 | contig 15467 bp, 15 predicted proteins | sample Lox_Sample_42_FD_206716 | JGI IMG/M metagenome (GOLD analysis project Ga0335083, IMG submission 206716) | Soil microbial communities from Loxahatchee National Wildlife Refuge, Florida, United States - Lox_Sample_4.2 | ecosystem: Environmental > Terrestrial > Soil > Wetlands | place: USA... | reverse complement strand
ATGATCGTAGAACCAGTTCAGCGTCGCGGTCTCCAGGAAGAATCCTTCCGCGAAATCGCGCAGCGACGTCGTTTCCTCGCCGATCTGCGTCACCGGGAACAGCAGCATCTGGAACGACAGCTTCGGCCCGCCCTTCTCTTTCGCCATCTGCGCCACCACGGCTGCGAGCGCGCCGCCCGCGGAATCGCCGCCCACGGCCAGCCGGTTCGCGTCGACACCCATGTCGGAGGCGTTCGCCTCGATCCATTTGACCGCCGCGAACGCGTCCTCGACGGCGGCGGGAAACTTGTGCTCGGGCGACAGCCGATAATCCACCGCCACGACCCGGCAACAGGATTCATTCGCCAAGATCCGGCACACGCCGTCATGGGTGTCGAGATTGCCGATGACCCATCCGCCGCCGTGGAAGTACACCATCGTCGGCATCGGCTCGGCGCCGCCCGCCACGGGCGTATAAGCGCGGATCGGAATTTCGCCGTGCGGCGCCGGGATGGTGCGGTTCAGCACCTTGCCGATGGGCACGTCCTTGGGCCCGATCAGCTGCGTCATCGCGATCATGGTTTCGCGCGCAAGCGCGGGCGGCATCTGCCACAGCTTGGGTGTGGGCTGCAGCGCCATCTGGTCGAGAAACGCCTTCATCAGCGGATCAAGCGGCATCCCCGAATCCTCTTGGGTGCAAGGCCGCGGATTTGAGCAGCGCCGCCCTCCCGGCGCAAGCGGGGTGGCGCACCGCGGATTCCGCCTCCGCGCGCCAGATCAGTGGATGACGATCGGCATTTCGGGATCGAGGCGATGGGCGAAGATGTCGTCCAGGAACGCCGTCAGCGTCTCCCAGAACCGCGCCCGCTCGGTTGCGCCTTCGGCCTCCAGCGCATGGGCCGCGCGCCGCGCATAGTCGAGCGCCGCCGCGCCGTGTTCGGCGGCAAGATCGGCGGCAAGCTCGCAGAAGTCGATCGGCCTCATGCGCGCAGATTGCGCGCATCTTGGTAAGCGCCGGGTTAATGCCCGTCCGTCCCGGCGAGATAGGCGAGCTCTTCTTTCATTGACGAACGGTTAAGCGCCGCGTTGCGCGCGGGGAACCGGCCGAACCGCTTGACGATATCGCGATGCCCGATGGCAAAGGGATAATTGAGGCTGTCTTTGCCCAGCCGCTGCTCCACAAGCGCGACTGAGCGATCCTGATCCGCCAGATCCTCCGAATGCATGAACGGCAGATAGAAAAAGACCCGCATGTCCTGCGGCGCCGCGTCGTCGTAACCGCGCGCGAGCGCGCGATCCGCCACGCCGCGCGCCATGGCGTCGGTGGCAAACGCCTGCGCTTTCCCGCGAAAGATATTGCGCGGCACCTGGTCCAGCAGAATCAGCAATGCGAGCGCGCTTTCGGCGCTCTCTTCCCAATCCGCCAATTCGCCCGCCGCCGCGCGCGCCTGCGCCGCGCCGAGACGTTCGCGGATGAGCGCGTCGAGCGTGGGGTCGGCGATGTACCAGCGCGCCGGCCTCACCTCGTCGCGCCAGAACGCGACGACGTCCTTGGGCGACGGCGTCATCCCTCGAGCGTCACCGCATCGCCCACCGCGATGTCGCCGCCCGACAGCACGCGGCAGCACACACCGCCCCGCCATTCCGGCGTCATGGCGGCGCGCAGCCCCTCTTGCGCGCGCTCCATCAACTCGCACGGCGCGGTCTCCTTCGTGATCTCCAGCACCATGCGTCCGATGGATAGTCTTCCGCCCGACGCCTGCGGCGGCGGCAACCCTTCGACGTATAAATTCGCCCGCCGCGTGAGCCACGGCAAATCGACGCCCACCTCGTGGCAGGCATCTTCCCAGCCTTCGCGGAACAGCACCGTGACCTGCCGGTCCACCTTGCGCCCGCGCGCATCGCCCGCGATGCCGTTCTCCACGCTCACGCGCGCGCGTTCCATCGCTTCCATCGGCGCGCGAAGCTCGTGCGTGCGCGCGATCGCAATCAGCCTGCCCATCAGTACACCTCGATGACGTCGTCCGGCGGCAGCGGCGCGTAGAGCAGCTCCACCAGTTTCCTGCGCCGCTCCATCGTGGCGCGCTGATTGATATAGCCCTTGTCGGTGATCTCGTGACCGTCCACCGACGGCGGCTCCGTCATGAGCAATACGCGCTTGACCCGTCCGGAGCTGCCGCCGCAGGTGCGGTTGTGCTCGGCAAATCTTTCGCGCAGGAACGCCGCCACCTTCGGACTGTTCAGCACCTCGTCCGGCGATGCGCGGCTCGTATCCGCGCAGATTTCCTTCGCCACCGTCAAATTCGGCCATGCCAGCAGCGCCACGAAAGGCTTGTCCTGCCCGCACACCACGCAATCCTGGATCAGCGGCGAGGCCGCGGCGATGGTCTGCGCGCGCAACGTGCCGACGGAAACCCAGGTGCCGGAATCGAGCTTGAAATCCTCCGTCACCCGGCCGTCGAACACCAGTCCCTGGCTGACATCGTTCTCATCCACGAATTTCGCCGCATCGCCGAGCGAATAGTAGCCTTCCTCGTCGAACGCCGCTTGCGTCAGATCGAGACGGTTCAGATAGCCCGGCGTCACCGTCGGTCCCTTCACCCGCACTTCGAGCTTGGTGCCGTTGGGCACCAGCTTGAGTTCGATCCCCGGCAGCGGCAGGCCGATCAATCCCACGCGTTCGGTCAGCCAATGCACCACGGTCACGCCTTGCGTCTCGGTCGCGCCATACATCGTGGTCATCGGCACGCGCATTCCGGTCGCGGCAATCGCCAGCGCCTGGAAGCGGTCCTGGATATCCTGCGACAGCGTCGCCCCGCCATAGCCGGCCATCCTAAGCTTCGAGAAAAATTGATCGCGCAGGCTCTCGTCGCGCTCCATCGCGTCGCACAGCCAGCCGAACGCGATGGGCGCCGAGCCGAAGCCCAAAGGCGCGATATCGCGCAAATTGCGGATCGTCTCCTCGAACATGCCGGGCAAGGGCTTGCCGGCATCGAGGTACACCGTTCCGCCCGCGTTCAGATTGTTGTTGAAGCCGATATTGCCCGCGGAGATGTGGTTCCACGGCATCCATTCCAGCGATTGCGGCACCTCGTCGGGGTCCGGATCCTCGGTGCGCAGCGCCGCCTGCCCCGCAACCACCGCGCACATCATGCCGTGCGTCTGGATCACGCCCTTCGGCATGCCGGTCGAACCGGACGTGAACAGATATTTCGCAACCGTCCCATGATCGATCTTCGCGACCGACGCGGCCACGTCGCCGCTGACATCGGTCTTCAACAGATCGTCATAGGCCGTTGTCGTGCGATCCGGGATCGGTATCGCGGTCACGACCTCGACACCATCCAACGGCAGCGCCGCGATCGCGCGCGCATAGAACGGGCCCTGCTCGGCGAAGATCATCTTGGGCTTCGCCACGGAAAAGACATGCTTCAGCTTGGAATGGTCCGCGCTCATCAGCGAATAGGCCACCGACACGGGCGCCACCGGCACGCGCGCCTTCATCGCGCCCAGCATCATCGCAGCGTGGCGGATGGAGTTGCCCGACAGCACCATCAGAGGCGAATCCGGCCCGAAGCCGCGATCGATCAGCGCCTGCGCCACCGCGTTCGCCGCCGCGTCCATGTCGCCATAGGTGATGAAGCGCCAATCGCCCGTGCCGCCGCCCGGCAGCGGCACCCGTTCGGCCAGCAGGTTGCGTTCCGGATGTGCGGCCGCTCGCGCCTCCAACAGATGCGCGATGGATCGGTGCATGTCGGTCAGCGGATGCTTCGACCGGATATAGACGGTGCCGTCCGGCTTCCGGGTCACATCCAGCGACGGCGGCTTCATGGGCAGCGGCTTGAACGGCGGCAGATCGCTGGATTTCACCTGTAAATTCATACCCTTCCCTCCCGGCCCGGTGGAACTACACTTCTGGACCGTTGATCGCTATATATACCGTCGCCGGCCACGGGAATTCCCATGCGCGACACGTCCATTTTGCTCATCATCGGCGGCGGGATCGCCGCCTACAAGTCCTTAGAGCTGATCCGCCGCCTCAAAGACCGCGGTGCCCGCGTGCGTGCAATCCTCACGGCCGCGGGTGCGGCGTTCGTCACCCCGCTTTCCGTAGCGTCGCTCTCCGGCGAGAAGGTCTATTCCGACCTCTTCAGCCTCACCGACGAATCCGAGATGGGTCACATCCAATTGTCCCGCGCGGCCGATCTGGTGGTGGTAGCGCCGGCCACCGCCGACCTGATGGCGAAGCTCGCGTCCGGCCACGCCAACGATCTCGCCTCCACCGCCCTTCTCGCCACCGACAAGCGCGTGCTGATGGCGCCCGCCATGAATGTGCGCATGTGGAACCATCCCGCCACGCAGCGGAACCTCCGCACGCTGAAGAACGACGGCGTGCTGTTCGTGGGTCCCAATGACGGCGAGATGGCCTGTGGCGAGTTCGGTCCCGGCCGCATGGCCGAACCGAACGAAATCGCCGATGCCATCGAAGCCGCGCTGGGTCCCGCCGCGCTCTCCGGCATCAAGGCGCTGGTCACCGCCGGCCCGACGCACGAGCCGCTCGATCCCGTGCGCTTCCTCGGCAACCGCTCCTCCGGCAAGCAGGGCTATGCCATCGCCCGCGCACTCTCCGATGCCGGCGCGGAGACCATGCTGGTCTCGGGACCCGTCGAACTCGCCGCCCCGCCGCGGGTGAAGCTGCTGAAAGTCGAAACCGCGCGCGAAATGCTGGCGGCCTGCGAAGCCGCGTTGCCCGTGGACGTGGCCGTGCTCACCGCCGCCGTCGCCGACTGGCGGCCGGAGACCGTGTTCAACAGCAAGCTCAAGAAGCGCGAAGGCGGGGTCCCGCCGGACGTCAAGCTCGCCGCCAATCCGGACATCTTGTCCACGCTGTCACATCACAAGAAGCGGCCGCCGCTGGTGATCGGCTTCGCCGCCGAGACCGATGACGTGATCGCGCATGCCGGAGCCAAGCGCGCGAAGAAGGGTTGCGACTGGATCGTCGCCAACGACGTTCGCCCCGAAACCGGCATCATGGGCGGCGACCGCAACACCGTGCACCTCATCACCGCCTCGGGCGTGGAAGACTGGCCCGACCTGCCGAAGTCGGAAGTCGGCGCGCGGCTGGTGCAACGCATCGCCGCGAAATTGGGGAAGGCCGCGTGAAGATTCTCATCCAGCGTCTCTCCCATGCCCACGACCTTCCGTTGCCAAGCTATGCAACCGAAGGCTCGGCCGGTCTCGACCTGATCGCCGCGGAAGAGGCCTCGCTTGCGCCGGGGGCGCGCGCCGCCGTCGGCTGCGGCATCGCCGTCGCATTGCCGCCCGGGTTCGAGGCGCAGATCCGCCCGCGCTCCGGCCTCGCGCTCAAGCACGGCATCACCATGCTCAACAGCCCCGGCACCATCGACAGCGATTATCGCGGCGAAATCAAAGCGATCCTCATCAATCACGGCGCCGAACCGTTCCATGTCGCGCGCGGCATGAAGATCGCCCAACTCGTCATCGCCCGCCACGAAACCGCCGAGCTGATCGAAAGCGAAGAACTGCCCTCCAGCACCCGCGGCCAATCGGGCTTCGGTTCCACCGGCCTTCACACGAGACGAGCCTGACCATGCTGAAACTCTCGCGAAAGACATTGCTCGCGCTCGAAGCCGTCATCGACATCGCGTTCAACGCGCGGCCCGAGCCGGTGCAGGCCAAGGAGATCACCGCGCGCCAGGGCGTGCCGCAGCGCTATCTGGAGCAGGTGATGCAACAGCTCGTGCGCGCGGGCGTTCTCAAGGGCGTGCGCGGACCGCGCGGCGGCTATCGCCTGGCCAAGGAGCGGCGGCGCATCACCGTGGGCGACATCGTGCGCGTGGCGGAGTCGATCGACGACGGCAATGACGAAGACAAGCCGCGCTCCGATCTCGGCGCCCACATCGTGGCGCCGCTGATCCACGATCTGCAGACCAAGGTGATGGCCGAACTCGACAACACGTCCATCGAAGACCTGTGCCAGCGCGCGCGCGCGGCGGGCGTCGATTGCGGCGGCGGCGCGGCCGCAGATTTCACGATCTAGAACGGGAGACGGACATGGCCCCGACGACGCGTTTTCTGAGCAAGCTCATCGGGCTCTTCGCGATGATCTTCGCAATTTGCCTGTTCCTGAATCCGGACGCCGTCACCAGAATGGTGAGCGACAGAAGCCTATTGATCGTCTTCGGCACGGTTGCGATCCCGGCGGGGCTCGCCATCGTGCTCGCCCACAACAAATGGTCCGGCGGCTTGCTGCCGGTCGTGGTCACGATCGTCGGCTGGTTGACGCTTCTGAAGGGCATCTTCCTCTTGGCGCTGCCGTCGAGCGCGCCGGGCATTTTTTCGTCGTTGGGCGTGGCGCAGCACATCCGGTACTTCCTGATCGTGCCATTCGCGCTCGGCGCGTATCTCACCTATTCCGGATTCAAGGCGCGGCAATCCTGAGGCCGAGCCCTCATCCGCAACCGAACGGGAGGAACATCATGGAACAAGGCAAGCCCGGACGCGGACGCGTCTACGACTCGATTACAGAGACCATCGGCGACACGCCGCTGGTGCGGCTGAACCGCATGGCGAAGGACGCCGGCGCCAAGGCCGACGTGCTGCTGAAGCTCGAATTCTTCAACCCGCTGTCGAGCGTCAAGGACCGCATCGGCGTCTCCATGATCGAGGCATTGGAGAAACAGGGCAAGATCGCGCCCGGCAAATCCACGCTCGTCGAACCCACCAGCGGCAACACCGGCATCGGGCTTGCGTTCGTCGCAGCAGCCAAGGGCTACAAACTCATCCTGGTGATGCCGGATTCGATGTCGATCGAACGGCGCAAGATGCTCTCGCTCCTGGGCGCGGAGCTCGTGCTCACCGAAGCCGCCAAGGGCATGAAAGGCGCCATCGCGAGAGCGCACGAAATCGTGGAATCAACGCCCGGCGCGATCATGCCGCAGCAATTCGAGAATCCGGCCAATCCGGACGTCCATCGCCGCACGACGGCCGAAGAGATCTGGAACGACACCGGCGGCAAGGTCGACGCCGTCGTCTCCGGCGTCGGCACCGGCGGCACCATCACCGGCGTCGGCCAGGTACTGAAGACGAAGAAGCCGGGCGTGAAGATGATCGCGGTAGAGCCCGAGGACTCGCCCGTGCTTTCCGGCGGCCAGCCCGGCCCGCATCCCATTCAGGGCATCGGCGCGGGCTTCGTGCCGGCGATTCTCGATCGCAAGGTGATCGATGAGATTGTCACGATCTCCAACGAGACCGCGTTCGAAACCGCGCGCAAGGTGGCCAAGCTCGAGGGCATCCCGGTCGGCATCTCGTCGGGCGCGGCGATCGCAGCGGCACTCGAAGTCGGCGCGCGCCCGGACATGGCGGGCAAGACCATCGTCGCCATCATCCCCTCCTTCGCGGAACGCTACCTTTCGACCGCGCTGTTCGAGGGGCTTTAGCGAGGGAACAGATCCGGCCGGTCGGTACAGATCGCGTCGATGCCGAGGCCGATGAGGCTGCGCATTACATCCGGATCGTCAACGGTCCACGCGCCGACCTTCAATCCCAGCGCGCGTGCTTGCGCCAGGCGCTCGGCGCTCACGTCATAATAGGGCGGGAACCACCCTGCCCCGCCGGCGGCTTGGATCGCCTTCAGGATCGAGCCGTCATACTTCACCGCGTCGAACCCTCCGGCCCAGGGCGAGGTGCCGCTTTCGGCCCAATAGCGCAGCACCGCCAAATGCGCCGACGGCGGCGGATCGGTTTCGGGCGGAGGCTCGCCGGGCTCGAACCAGCGTTGCGCCAGTGTCGTGAACCAGCATGGAATCTCCGGCGCGATCAGCCGCGCATGCAGCAGCCCCGGCCAATCGAAGCCGATGATGACGGCGCGGTCCGTGAAGTCCGCCGCGCGCACCAGCCGCACCACTGCCTCCGCCAAATCCTGCGGCGGCGCGGTCAATCCGCGATCCGAGAACGACGTCTTCAATTCGATGAACAGACGAAACGGCTTGGGCGCGCGCCTCGCCAATGCGATGACATCGTCCAGAAGCGGAATGCGCTCTCCATCCACCGGCTTCAGCAAAGGGTGCGCGCGCGTGTATTCGCTTTTCGGGCCGGGCCGGCCGACATCATATTGCGCCAGGTCCGCGGCCGTCAGGTCCTTGATCCGCGGCGTGGGCTTCCTGAGCCATTCGCCTTCGGCGTCGCGCGCGAGCGCGGCGTTGAGATGATAATCGTGGTGCACGGCCACGTTGCCGTCGGCCAGAAGCTGCACGTCCAGCTCCGCGCCGTCGCAGCCGCGCGCGATGGCATCGGCGAACGCCGCCAGCGTATTCTCCGGAACGAGCGCGGCGCCGCCGCGGTGGGCGATACAGAGGGCAGGCATCAGGAATCAGGCATCAGAACACGGGCATCAAGTATCAGAAAAATCCTGGAACGGACATCCGCCCCCTGATCCCTGATCCCTGATACCCGATCACCGCGTCCAATCGTAGAAGAATATCCCGCTCAGCAGCCACTTTGCCGCGCGGTCCGGCGACAGCGCCGGCACGCCGATGAATTCGAAGCGAAGCTCCGGCCTGCCGTCGCGCGTCACGCGCACGTCGCGGATGAACGGCTCGCCCGTGCGCAGCGCGGCGTTCACCACGTCGCGCCGCCGCTCGAACACGGGCCGCGGGAACAGAGCCGACATCTTGAGTCCGGTCACGTCGCGTCCGAAGCGCCGGAGCGCGGCCGAGCCCGCGAGGCGCACCAGAAAATCCCCGCCGTCATCGACCGGTTCGTAGACAAGAAGATTGCGCAGGATGGACGCCACCTGCCTGGAAGGGACGTCTTTACCGATGACCAGACCGCCATGCGCGCAGCGGTCCTGCCAGTAATCGCGCAATACCCGCGCGCCGAAATGCACGGGCTCTACGAGCGCGGTGTGGATTTCCGTCTGGCGTTCTTCCGGTTTGCAAACGTCCGCCCAAACGACTCCGAGCGCCTGCTTCATCTTCCATCCAAGGCGGTCGACCCACCGCGCAAAGGGAACACCGCGCCTGCATAAGCCCACCGCCTTGCGCGCGGCTTAAGCGAACCGGGACAATTTGCATGAAATTTTATCGATTCAGCTTCGCGGCCTGTTCTTGCCGATATAGCCGAACATGTGGCCGGCCACGTTGCGCATCTGGATTTCTTCGCTGCCCTCCGTGATGCGGTAGCGGCGATGGTGGCGGTAGATGTGCTCGAACGGCTTGTGGCGCGAATAGCCCATGCCGCCATGCACCTGCATGGCGCGGTCGGCGGCGTCGCACACCAGCCGGTTCGCCCGGTAATTGCACATGCTCACCTTGTCGGAGAGATAGAGCTGGATCTCCGGCCCGGTCATGCGGTCCATTTCCCAGGCGGTGCGGTAGATCAGCCAACGCACCATTTCGCACTCGGTCTGCAATTCGACCAGCGGCCATTGGATCGCCTGATTGCGCGACAGCGGACGTCCAAACGGTTTGCGCGCGTTCGCGTAATCGATGCTCTCGTCGACGCAGTATTGCGCTGCGCCTACGCCCGACGCCGCTTGCCGGATGCGGTTCTCGTGCACGAAATGGCGCGCCAGCACCAAACCGTCGTCCACCGGCCCGAACACCGCGCTTTCCGGCACCCACACGTCCTTGAACGAGACGCGCGCATGATCCGTCGGCATGTTGAAGGTCCACATATATTCTTCGATCTTCACCCCGTCCGCATCCATCGGCACGATCAAACAGGTCAGCCCCTTGGCGTCGCCGTCGGCGCCGGAGGTGCGGCAGAACACCATGTCGTGTGTGGCCACATGCACGCCGGTGTTCCACATCTTCTCGCCATTGACGCGCCAGCCGTTGCCGTCGCGTACCGCGCGCGTCTCCATCCAGGTCGCGTCCGATCCGTGCTTGGGCTCGGTCAGTCCGAAGGCGATGCGGATCTTCCCTTCCAACATTCCCGGCAGCAGCGTCTTCTTCTGCTCCGCGGTGCCGAAATCGCGAAACATCAGGATTTGCGGAAAATTCCCGACCACCGAAGTCTCGTTCTGCAGATCGTTGTGCAGCCCCAAACCCTTCGCCGCCAGATGTTCGCGGATGATCGCCATGGCGAGATTGCCGATGTTCTTGCCGCCGAATTCCTCCGGCAACGCCAGCCGCAGGAACCCCGCCTTGTCGGCGCGCCGGCGCATCTCGCCCAGGAGCGCTTCCCATTCTTTCCGCGGCAGCCCCCCATGCTCGAAATCGGTGCGCGCCCATTCCCGCCGGTGATCGAAAAAGCGGTCGTTGTCGTCCTGCCGCTGCAGCGGCACGATCTCGGCATCGATGAAGGCATCGATGCGCGCGAGGAGATCGGCGATCTCCTTCGGAATGGAAAAGTCCATGGGCGTTCTCCGGATGGCGTTTCGCGAAGCTTAGCGTTGCCGCTCCGCAAAACACAATCGGCGGCGCCCTACTCCTCCTCGCCGATCGGCATCCCCGGCGGCACTTCGGGCGTGCGCTCCTTCTCGGCCAGCACGCGCGTCAATTCGCGCTCGTCGGTCAACAGATGCGCGAGCCAGGCGCGATGCGCGCGTTCCGCCGCATCGCCGGCCGGCGCCGTCTTCAACCGGCCCGCCACCGCCGACAGTTCCGCCTCCAGAAGTCCCGCGACATTCGGTGGCGTTTTCGCGTCCCGCGCCGTGCGCGCCATGTCGAGCACCAGCCGCGTTTGCTCGCGCCGTTCGATGGATGCGAGCCGCCCCGGCGCGACATGGCCCGGGAACACCGTGCCGACAAGCGCGCGCAAGACATCCAGCGCGTCCAGATCTTTCGCGTCGCGGCGGCTCTGATCGGCCAGGCGCGCCAGCCGCTCGGGCGCGATCAGCGCATCGATGGTCATGCCTGATGCGATGTCGGCCGCGACCAGCCGGTCGAAGATCGCCGGACCCATGGTCGGCATCACCTCGATTGCGTATTGCCGGTCGTCGTCGCCCGACAGCCCGGACGACAAAAGCGGCATCAGCCGCTCCGGCGTGTCGAGCGCCGCCGGCTGCAGCGTCTGAAGCAACGCGTTCAATGCCGCGCGCTGTTGCTTTTGCGGCACCTCCGCCGCCACCGGTTCTGGATCGCCCGCCACGGCGTAGCGGTAATCCACGCCGCCCACGAGCTTCGACGCCGCGTCGATCTGGTAGCGGTCCAGCAGATAGATCGGCACGTATTTGCGCTTCAGATCGGACACCGCTTCGCCGGGCAACAGCGCGGACATGCCGAAATTGTCGATGGCCGCGCGGCGCACCTTCAGCATACGGACGAGTTCGGCGGCGGGGTCCGCCCCATCGTCCCACAGGCTGGCATAGGGCTGGCCCGCGCCCAGCGGCCGCGCATCCTCATCGGTGACGTAGCGATAGCCCTTGGCCACCGCGTCCGCGGCCTTGGAATCGAGATCGGCCTGACCCTCCGGCCCGTCCGGTTCCCAGCCATACAGCCAGTCGATGGTGAACATGTCCCATTTGCCGACGCCCACGCCGTAAGCGTCCGACAGATCGGGTTTGCCGTCCTTCAGTTCGATGCGCGGCGCCGGATAATCCATCACCGAGGCGCGGTCCCAGGTGCTGCCGGCGAAGTTGTGGCTGAATCCGAGCGTATGGCCGGTCTCGTGCGCCGCCAATTGGCGCAGCCGCGCCAGCGCCGCCACTTCCGGATCGTCGCCGCCGCCCGTGCCGATCTTGTCCGCCCCGACGAGGCCTTCGAAGATCATCATGTCCTGGCGCACGCGCAGCGAGCCCAGAAGCACCGAGCCCTTGACGATCTCACCCGTGCGCGGATCGACCACCGATTGCCCGTAAGACCAGCCGCGCGTGGCACGATCGACCCAATTGATGACGTTGTAGCGCACATCCAGCGGGTCCATGCCTTCGGGCATCTCTTTCACCTGAAAGGCGTCGATGTACCCCGCCGCCTCGAAGGCCTTCTCCCACCAGCTCGCGCCTTCGATCAGCGCGTCGCGGATTTCCTTCGGCGCCGCGCGGTCGACGTAGTAGACGATGGGCTTCACCACGCGCGACGGCGCGGGCCCGGGATTGATCTTCTCCAGCCGGTGGCGGATGGCCAAGCGATAGGCGACGGGCTGGCCCAGAGGCGTGCTGTAGTCGTAGACCAGAACCGAGAACCCGCCAGCGCGCGGATCGAATTTGCGCGGCTGATAGCCCGGCGGAGGCAACCTAGCCAGCGAGTGCCGCACGGTGATGGTGACCAGCCGCGGATCGGGCGCGATGTTCTGGGCTTCCGCGTCCGGCGTCTCGGACTCGAACGTGAGCCGCCCTTCGAATTCCAGATTGTCGGGAAACACCTTCGTCGCGCCGGCGTCGGCAATCGACAGATCCTTTTTCAGTTCGAATCCCTTGGCCCCGCCTTCGTCCTTCAGCATGCGCTCGGCATCGAGCACGTCGCGGGTGAGAAAGCTCGAAATGTCCACCAGCGCGCCGCCGTCCGGCGCAACGGCCGCGATCTTCTGCGACCACACGAGCGAGGTGGCGAAGGACTCGCGCGTGGCGGTTTCTTCGTCCGGCCCGCCGCTGGCGCGGAAGCGGGGGTTCTCGTACTCCGCGATCGCATGATCGCCGACGATGCGAATATCGATGATCTGTGTCTGCCCTTCCAATCCGCGGTCGAGGCCGGAGGGCGCCGAGCCGAAGCCCGCACGCAACGCGGTCAGATAGAGAAAGCGCCCGCTGATCCCGTCGGCATCCGGCGCCGGCAACTGCAACAAGATGCGGCCCCTCGCCTTGTCCACGAACACCGGCAGCAAGCCGTCCTGCCGCGCCAGACCCGCGGTCGCATCGTCATAGGACTGCACCGCGTCGTCGGCGGCGGCGCATGTCGCGGCCGCGAGTATCAGACCGAGCGCGGCGAACGCGGCGGCAAGGGATTTGATCGGCATTGGAATTTCCCCTTTGCGGGAAATCTATCGGGCGTGACGCACAGCGTCCATGCGACGGCTGAACTCCATGTGGCCCGCGCGCCACGGATGGCTCCAATGCGCCGCCTTCGCGGGGCCCGAGTTGACTTGCCCGAATTCCGGGCGTACCCACTTTGCCGTTCGCGGGGCGGAATCCCCGCCCGATTCGTGAGAGGCGCAAGCCAGAATGAACAGTTGTTCCATCATCCGCTTCGTGCCGAAGCCGGTCTTCACGGCCGGTGTTTCGGCCTTGGCCGCTCGCGAGGAGAACGGAGCCTAGCCGCATCCGTTTGGAAGTTTCCGCCCCTCCCGAGCCCGGAAAGCTTCGGAGGGGTTTTTCGTATCCGCACCCCCACAAGCGCCGGTCTCGGGCAACAAAGACAAAGCCCGTGTCATGACAGATATCGCAGACATCGCCATCGCGCCGCCCGGCACCGAGCCGGTGACGTCGCACGGCCTTGCCGCCTGGATCGCGGAGGCGCGCGCGCTGGCGCGTCTCGCTTTGCCCTTGATGTTCTCGCAACTCGCGCAGATGGCGATCATGACCACCGACGTGATCATGCTCGGACGGCTGTCCAGCACCGCGCTCGCCTCGTCCACCCTGGGCGTGACGATGTTCTTCTTCGTCTGGCTGTTCGGCTTCGGCCCAGCCTCCGCCGTGTCGCCGATGATCGCGCACGTGATCGGGGCCACGCCAAACGCGCGCGCGCGGGTGCGCCACATCGCCCGCATGGGCCTGTGGTCGGTCATCCTCATGGCGCCGCCATTGATGGGATTGATGCTGTTTTCGAGGCCCATCCTGATCGCGCTGCATCAGAAGCCGGAGCTTGCGGCAAACGCCGGAATCTTCACGGCGGCGCTCTGCCTCGGCGTGCCCGCGTCGCTGGGATTCCAGGTGCTGCGCAATTTCGCCACCGCGCTCGACCGCCCGACCGTGCCCTTGATCGTGATGCTCTCGGCCATCGGCTTCAATGCGGTGGGCGACTATGCGCTCATCTTCGGCCATTTCGGAATCCCGCGGCTCGGTATTCTGGGTTCGGGCATTTCGAGCGCGCTGAGCTACACCTTCACCTTCCTCGCGATGCTCGTGGTGATCCGGCTGACGCCCACGCTTCACCGCTACCGCATCCTGCGCCGCTTCTGGCGTCCGGTCTGGAGCGAACTCCGCGAGGTCTTCACGCTCGGCATGCCGATCGGTCTCACCACCATCTTCGAGGCCATGTTCTTCAATTCGGCCACGCTGGTGATGGGCACGTTCGGCACCGCCAGCCTCGCCGCGCACCAGATCTCCATCAACGTGCCGTCGATCACCTTCATGGTGCCGCTCGGCATCGCGATGGCGGCGACGGTGCGCGTGGGCATCGCGGCCGGCCGCGGCGACGGCGACAGCGTGCGCCGCGCGGGCTACAGCGCCATCCTGATGGCGGGGCTGTTCATGTCGCTGATGGGCGTGCTGATCCTGACCAACACCGAGCGCATCGCCTCGCTCTATCTGCCGCACACCGCCGCGAACGACCACGTCATCGCCGTCGCGGTGATGTTCCTGCGCGTCGCCGGCATCTTTCAGATCTTCGACGGCGTCCAGGTGGCCGCGTCTTTGTCGTTGCGCGGTCTGAAAGACGCGCACGCGCCGATGTGGATCGCCGGCGCGAGCTACTGGCTCGCCGGCGCGCCGATGTGCGTGTGGCTTGCCTTCGGCGAACATATGCACGGGCTGGGCATCTGGTACGGCCTCGCCTTCGGCCTCATCGTCGCGTCGGTGCTGCTAGTCTGGCGCTGGTGGGCGCTGAGCCGCCGCTGGTAAGGCGGGAATGGCAGGAGTACAGTGCCGCCGGTTTCAACCGCTTGGGGGCTTGCCAATGCTGAGAACCTTGTGCGCCGGCGCGCTCGCGCTCGGTCTGATGACCGGCGCCGCGAATGCCGCGGGCCTCTTCATCATCCATCACCACGTCGCGGACTACGCGAAGTGGAAGCCGGTGTTCGACGCCGATAAGAGCAATCAGGAGGCGTCGGGCCTGACCGACGCGCATGTCTATCGCGCGGCGGACGACGCCAACGACATCACCATCACCTTCGCCATGGCCGACGCGGCGAAAGCCAAGGCCTTCGCCTCCGCGCCGGGCTTGAAAGACAAGATGATGAAGGCGGGCGTCGAGGGTAAGCCGGACTTCTCCTATCTCGAGCCCGCGCCGTAATTCGCCGGCCGTTCGCGGCGACGCTGGAAAGCGGAATGCGGCGATATGCCAAACGCTTAGGCGGGTGCCCCTTTCCGCAACCGTGACAACTCGGCAATAAGTTCGCGCGAATTTCTTCCGAAGATTACATACAGCGCAAAGATTTGAACTACGGCGTCGAAGCCTTTGCAGGCGAATACTTGCGCGCGCGAAGATTTCTTTTGTCCGACGACTTTCGATGATATGAGTCACCATTTCCCGGTGGAGACTTTCCATGACCACAATGCGCACCTCGAAGGGGCATTCCTTCGGCCGCAACCGGCCGGGCTCGGACGGTTCGTTCGCCCTGCACACCGAGCCCAAGCGCAACACCTCGTT
>Ga0335083_10005867_pt1 | contig 15468 bp, 7 predicted proteins | sample Lox_Sample_42_FD_206716 | JGI IMG/M metagenome (GOLD analysis project Ga0335083, IMG submission 206716) | Soil microbial communities from Loxahatchee National Wildlife Refuge, Florida, United States - Lox_Sample_4.2 | ecosystem: Environmental > Terrestrial > Soil > Wetlands | place: USA: Florida... | reverse complement strand
CGACCTGGGGATGTCGGTATCGACTTCGACGGTCATTGCGACCCGTGGCGAGCGTCTCATCCTTACACGTACCCGTTACTCCAGCCGCGGCCCGCTGCCCGAGGCGTACCAAGGGGATGTCCTTCACGTCATCGAGATCGACGCCAGCCAGCGGATTTCCGCAGTTATTGTGTTCGACCCCGACGACTTCGGGGCCGCAGTCGAGGAACTCGACGCACGCTACCTGGCCGGCGAAGCGGCCGCCCATGCGCACACTTGGTCAGTGATCGCGGGAACCTTCGCCTCGGTCAGCAAGGGCGAGCTCCCCGCGATGACGCCCGACTGCGTTACTACTGACCATCGCCGGGTGACGGCGTTCACGCCCGGCGAGATGACCGCATACATCCTCGCCGGGTGGGACATCGACCAGACCATCCGAACCTACGCCGGGGTAGTGCACCGGCTGAGCGATCTCGGAGCGGTTTGCACCTACGCGGCGCATGGCGTTTCGCACGAGGGCTTCGAGGGCGAGTGGCGGGGGATCAACGTTGCGATGGTCGAAGGCGACATGGTCAACTGCAGCGAGCTATTCGACGACGCAGACCTCGACGCCGCGATCGCGAGGTTCGAACAGCTCAGCCGGCCGGCACCCCGGCTGGAAAACGCGGCAACCCGGGTATGTCAGCGCTTTGAGTCAAATTTGATGGCCGGCGACCGGGGCGCCCTGGCTGAATCGCTGGCCGACAATATCGTCCAGGACGATCGCCGGAGGCTGGTGGGCGGACTTTGCCGTGGCCGCGCCGCCGTGATGACCGAAATCTCGGTAGTCGCAGCCGGGGTCACGAGGAGGACGACGGACATCATCGCGACCCGTGGCGGGCGCCTCGTCCTGAATCGCGTCCAATCCTCATTCCGCGACGAGCGTCCGGACGCATTTGGCATAGACGTCCTTGACGTCATCGAGATCGATGCCGACGAGCGGGTCGTTGCACGCGTCGTGTTCGATCTCGACGATTTCGACGCCGCCATCGCGGAACTCGAAACCCGCTACCTCGCTGGCGAAGCCGCCGCCTACGCGCACACCTGGTCGGTGATCACGCAGAGTTACGCCTCGCTGAACCGGCGCGAACTTCCCCCGACGACGCCGGACTGGGTGAATGTGGATCACCGTCGGGGGACCTCATTCGCCCCCAGCGAGATGACCGCATACATCCGCGCCTCCTGGAACCTCTCGCCAGACATTACTAACTACATCGAGGCCGTGCATCAGCTGAACAACCTCGGCACCGTCGTTACAAACGCCTCGCACGGGAGCTCGCACGAAGGGTTCAACGCCGAGTGGCGGGGGATCAACATCTTTACGGTCGCAGGCGACGTGCTCGACCGCTGTGAGGTGTTCGACGAGGCGGACATCGACGCCGCGCTCGAGACGTTCGAACAGCTCAGCCGGCCGGCACCGCGGCTGGAAAACGCGGCAACCGGGGTATGGGAGCGCTTCAGGTCGTTCTTCGATGCCCGCGACTGGGACGCGATGGCCGAAATCTACGCAGAAGACCATTGCGGTGACGACCGCCGTCGGATAACGGGTTCCGGGGTCCGGCGGGGTCGGGTCGCTTCTGTCGAAAACATGCGGGTGGTAGCTGATTTCGTCGAGAAGATGACGGTTGACGTCATTGCGATACGCGGGGAGCGCCTTGCCCTCGCCCGGGCCCGATTCTGGGGCCTCGATCAGCAGCCGCAAGCGTTCCTGGCCGAGATGCTCTGCATCGTCGAGTCCAATTTCGACGACCGGCTATCGGCGTTCGTCGCATTCGACCCCGACGATGTCGACGCGGCCTTCGCCGAGCTCGACGCCCGTTATCTCGCCGGCGAAGCTGCCGCCCACGCGGGCGTGTGGTCCGTCATCACCGGTGGCTTCGCCGCGCTGAAGCGGCACGAGCTGCCACCAACCACAGTGGATTTCGTGGACATCGATCACCGTCGGGCGACTGCTTTTGGGCCGGGTGAGCTGATGCGATACCTGCGTGCCGGGTGGGAGGCCAACCAAGAAACCAGACCCTATGTCGAGGTCGTGCATCGGCTGACGGACCTCGGCGCTGTCGTGACCTATGCAGCGCGCTTGACCTCGCGGGACGGCTTCGAGGGTGAGTGGCGGGGGATCGCCGCCTTTACGGTCGAGGGCGACACGTTGAACCGCTTTGAGCTATTCGACGAGGCAGACCTCGACGCCGCGATCGCCAAGTTCGAACAGCTCAGCCGGCCGGCGAGGCGCCTGGAAAACACGGCCAGCCAAATGGCCGACCGCGTCATGGCGCACTTCACGGCCCGCGACTGGGACGCTACAGCCGAGTTGCTGACCGACGACTTTTGTTTTGACGATCGCCGCCGAACCGTGAACGCGGGGTTCCGAAGTGGTAGGGACGCCGCGATCCAAGATGGGAAGGCGAACGCGGAGGTCGGGGTCAATGATGTGACATCGACTGTCGTTGCGACGCGCGGCGAGCGCCTGGTCCTCCGGCGTGCGCGTTACTCGGGCGGTGCCCAACGCCCCCGGGCGTTCTATGTCGATGCGCTCACCCTCTACGAGATCAACGGCGACGGACGGCTCGCGGCGGTCGTCAACTTCGACATCGAGGACACCGACGCGGCTTTCGCGGAGCTCGATGCGCGATACCTCGCCGGCGAGGCTGCGGCTCACGCGCGTACCTGGTCGGTGATGATGGCTGGCCACGCCGCGCTCAACCGGCGCGAGCTCCCGCCACTGGCGGCGGATTGCGTGAGCATCGACCACCGCAGGGGCGCGACGTTCGCTCCCGGTGAGGTAATCGAATACCTCCATGCCGGGTGGGACCTGGACCAAGAGATCCGAAACTATGTCGAAGTTGTGCATCGATTAAGTGATCTTGGAGCCGTGTGCACCCATGTGGCGCACGGTGTCTCGCGCGAGGGCTTCGAAGCGGAGTGGCGTGGGGTCGACCTCTCGACTGCCGAAGGTGACATGGTCAACCGCTTCGAGCTTTTCGACGAGGCCGACCTCGACGCCGCGATCGCCAGGTTCGATGAACTCAGCTTGCCGGCACCGCGGCTGGAAAACGCGGCCAGCCGAATGGCCGACCGCGTCATGGCACACTTCACGGCCCGCGACTGGGACGCAGCAACCGAGCTGGTGGCCAACGACTTTTCCAGTGACGATCGCCGCCGAACCGTGAACGCGGGGATCCAGCGCGGTCGGGATGCCGCGATGAAGGACGCGCACGCGAACGCCGACGTCGGCGCTAAGGAAATAGCGTCGACGGTCATCGCGACGCGCGGCGAGCGCCTAGTCCTCCGTCGTGCTCGCTACTCGGGCAGTGCCCGGCGCTCCGACGCTTTCTATGTCGATGCACTCGTCATCTACGAGATCAACAGCGATGGACGGCTCGCGGCCTCCGTCGTGTTCGACATCGAAGATATCGAAGCCGCATTCGAAGAACTCGAAACTCGTTACCTCGCCGGCGAAGCAGCCGCCTACGCACACACCTGGTCGGCCGTCACAGGATTGTTCGCCGCGATCCGCCGACACGAGGCACCAAAGACCGCAACAGACTTCGCGAGCCTCGACCGGCGTCAGGGGATAACGTTCGAGCCCGGCGGGATGATGACGTATCTCCAATCTGTGTGGGAGCTGGTACCGAACATCAATATCTACCTCGAGACCGTGCATCGGCTGAGCGACCTCGGAGCGGTCATCGCCTACGCGGGTGATGGGGAGTCTCGAGAAGGCTTCGATGCCGAGTGGCGGTATATCGCCGTCGTCGCGTTTGACGGGGACCTACTCAACCGCTGCGAGCTATTCGACGAAGCAAACCTCGAGGCCGCACTCGCCCGCTTCGAGGAAATGCACCCGCCGACGCCGCGGCTGGAAAACGCGGCAAGCCAAGCGTACGAGCGCTATTGGACGCACTTCGCAGCGCGCGACTGGGACCACATCGCGGCGATGCTAGCCGACGACGTTTCCACCGACGACCGCCGCCGGGTCGTGAATGCCGGAGTCCGGCGAGGCCGAGATGCAGAACTCGCGAACATGCGGTATCTCGCAGAAATCGCAATTGACATAACCTCGACGACGATTGCGGTCCGTGGAAAGCGCCTCGCCCTTACGCGAATCCGTACCTCGGCGTTCCAAACTGAAGCGCTCAACGTCGTCGAGATCGACGTGGACGAGCGGATCGCGGCCATCGTCGGATACGACCTCGACGACATCGACGCCGCCTTCGCCGAACTCGAAACCCGTTACATCGCCGGCGAAGCGGCCGCCCACGCGCGCACCTGGTCGGTAATTGCAGAGGGACTCGCCGGTTTCAATCGGCGAGAACCTGCCGCGACGACGTCCGATGTGGTTTACATCGACCGTCGACCGGTCGTATCGCTCGAGGGGGTTGAACTAGGCACGGCTCAGCGCGCTGTGTGGGATCTCGCGCCGGACGCCAACGCCCACATCGCGGCGGTGCATCGGCTGAGCGAAATCGGAGCCGTCATAACACAGGTGGTGACGGGAACCTCGCAGGAGGGCTTTGACGCCGAGTGGCGCATAGTGGGCATTTTCACGGTCGAAGGTGACCTGCTCAGCCGCTGCGAAGTCTTCAACGAGGCAGACATCGACGCCGCACTCACCCGCTTTACCGAATTGCACCCGCCGACGCGGCGACTGGAAAACGCGGCAGCCCAGGTGTACCAGCGCATGCAGGCGTACTTCCTGGCACGCGACTGGGACGCCATGACTGACACACTGACCGAAGACGTTTCCACCGACGATCGACGCCGGGTGGTGGGCGCGGGACGCCGACTGGGCCGCGATGCCGTGATCGCCGAAATCTCGGCGCTCGCCGGGATCGGGGTCCAAACCATGACGGCAGACATCATCGCCGTCCGTGGCGATCGCCTCGTCCTCAGTCGTGTCCGATCCTCGGGCCGCGACCAGCGACCTGATGCGTTCCGCACCGATGTCCTCGACGTCCTCGAGATCAATGCCGACGGACGCGTCATGGCACGTGTCGTGTTCGACCCCGACGAGATCGACGCTGCGTTCGCGGAACTCGACGCCCGCTACCTCGCAGGCGAAGCCTCCGCCCACTCGCACACCTGGCAGATCATCACCGGTATCTATGCCACGGTCAACCGCCACGAACCTCCCCCGATGACGCCGGACTTTGTCTTCAGTGACCATCTACCACTTCAACGTATCGAGGCAGGCGACCTGGCCGCGATGGTCCGCGCCATGTGGGATCTCACGCCCGACATGGGCTTCCAAATCGAAGCCGTACACAGGCTGAGCAACCTCGGCGGGGTCGTCACCCGAATGGCAAGTGGGACTTCGCAAGAAGGCTTCTACGCGGAGTGGCGGCAGGTCGATCTCTTCACCCTTGAAGGTGACGAGGTCAGTCGATGCGAAGTCTTCGCTGAGACAGACGTCGACGCCGCGCTCGCCCGCTTTGAAGAACTGCACCCGCCGGCGCAGCGATTGAAAAGCAAAGTGCTAGAGCGCCTCCTGGCGCACTTCGCTGCCCGCGACTGGGATGCCCTGGCGCAGGATTTCGCCGAAGATTACTACTGCGACGATCGCCGGCGGGTTGTGAATGCCGGCGTCCGAAATGGCCGAGACGCCGCGATCGAAGACCTACGGGTGTCTGCCGAAATCGGGTCGTTGACCAACGCCACGTTGGACATCATTGCGACCCGCGGCGAACGCTTCATTCTCACGCGTTGGCAAAGCTCGGGCTACGACCGCGAGGCAATTCAAGGCGATGCGCTTCAGGTCGTTGAGCACGACGGCCAACGGATAACGGCGGCCGTCCTGTTCGACCTCGACGACATCGACGCCGCCTTCGCCGAACTCGACGCCCGCTACCTCGCCGGCGAAGCGGCCGCCCACGCACGCACGTGGTCGGTTATCGCCAGGGAATGCGCCGCGTTCAACCGGCACGAACACGCGGCGAACGACTACATCACCATCGACCACCGCCGGCTCCCCGTGATCGAGGCGACTGATCCGCAAGCCTTGCGCGCCATCTGGGACGTCACGCCAGACTTGCGCATCCACATCGAGGCGGTGCATCGGCTGAGCGGTCTAAGAGCGGTCGCCAGCTATACGGCGCGTGGAACATCGCCAGATGGCGTCGACGCCGAGTGGCGTTGGATCTTGCTTCTGACTGTCGAAGGCGACCGGATCAGCCGCTGCGAAGTATTCGACGAGGCCGACCTCGTCACGGCGCTCGCGCGGTTTGACGAACTGCACGTGTTCACCCGGCGACCGAAAAGCAGAGTGGCAGAGCGGTTCCTGGCGCACTTTGCGGCCCGCGACTGGGACGCCATGGCGCAGGATTTCGCCGAAGACTATTACAGCGACGATCGCCGTCGGGTCGTGAATGCCGGGGTCCGAGATGGCGGAGATGCGGCGATCGAAGACCTGCGGGTGGCTAGCGACATCGGGCTGTTGACCAACGTCACGTTGGACATCATTGCGACCCGCGGCGAACGTGTCATTCTCACGCGCTGGCAAGGCTCGGGACCGGACCACGAGGCGATTCGACTCAATGTCCTTCTGGTCATTGAACACGACGCCAACGAACGGTTCTCGGCGGCCGTCGTGTTCGACCCCGACGACATCGACGCCGCGTTTGCGGAACTCGACGCCCGCTACCTCGCCGGCGAGGGGGCCGCCCACGCGCACACGTGGTCGGTCATGAGCGGGCTGTATGCGGGGTTCAACCGGCATCAACTTCCCGCGACTACGCCGGATTGGGTCTATGCCGACCATCGGTCGCTAGTCAGCGTCAAGGCGAGGGATCTGACCGCGTACATCACTGCCCTATGGGACCAAACGCAGGACATCAGCATCTACATGGAAACAGTGCACCGCCTGAACAACCTCGGAGCGGTCGTCACCCACACCGCGCAGGGCATTTCTCTCGACGACTTCGACGCCGAGTGGCGGATGATCTACGTCTTCACCGTCGACGGCGACCTGGTTAGCCGCCTCGAAGTATTCGAGGAGTCAGACCTCGACACCGCGCTCGCCAGATTCGACGAGCTATCCGCGACTGACTTGGACGGCCTTGACCACGAGTAGCAGTGCGCCGATCACCAGATAGCCGCGCAGGGCAATCATGCCCAGGCGGGTGCCGGGCGACCAGGTGACCGGCTCGAGCAGGGTCAGGGGCGGCATCCGCCAGTTATTGCGATCGACTTGGCGCACCGGAACAGGTCTCGCCGGCGCGACCGGTTGCCGACGAGACATCCAGCGCAGCGCCGGCCGGGCGGCGACGGCCAGGATGACCAGCGAAAGCGCCAGGTACCCGGCGACCGCGACGACGTCGATGTCGCGAAACAGCGTGGTAGCCATCAAGATTCCCGACAACAGCAGCAAGACGCCGACGATCAATCCGGCGGCCCAGTTGAGCCAGGGCCGATTAACCCAGGGCCCCAACACTTCCCGGTCGTTGCAGAGCAGCAGCAGAAAGACGCTGGCGCTGGGCAGCAGCAGACCGGCCAGGGCCTCCATCAGCACGATTGCAAAGAATGAGCCGAGCACCGCGCTGTGTTGGCCGAGCAGGTGTGCGATGGCGCCGGCATCGGTGAAACCCCCCACCGTGTTGGTGGAGCGTGCCGCCCAATCGCCGGTCATCAGCAGCGCCGAGGCGCCGACTATCACGACGAAGGCCCCCAATACGGTGTCGGCGCGTTCGTAGCCCATGAATCGCGGCGTGATCCTTTTGTCGACGACGTTGGACTGCTGAAAAAACAGCTGCCACGGTGCCACCGTAGTGCCGACGATGGCGATGATCAGCAGCACCGAATCCGAGCTCACGCCACCGGAAATGCTCGGTACCACAAAGGACTTCGCCGCGTGCGCCCACTGCGGGTGCGACATCAGCAGCATCGGTATCTGCAGCAGGGTGATGGCGATGAAGACGAACATGGCCCGCTCCCAGCGCCGGAAGCTGCCGCTTGCCATGATCGCGACCAGCGCTGCCGCCGATATCGGCACCACGACGTACTTGGAGACGCCGATGTAGTCGGCGGCCAGGGTGATGCCGATGAACTCGGTGACGATCGTCAGAAAGTTCAGCAGGAACAGGTCGCCGACGGAGAACCAGCCCCAGCCGCGGCCGAACCGCTCGTTGATCAACCGTGCGTGCCCGACTCCGGTGACCGCGCCGAGCCGGACCACCATTTCCTGGTTGACGATGAGTACCGGGATCAGCAGCAGCAGCAGCACCCACAGCAGCGAGTAGCCGTAGTTCTGGCCGGCCTGGGCGTAGGTGGCTACGCCGCCGGCATCGTTATCGCCGACCATCACGATGATCCCGGGTCCGACGATTGCCAGCAGGGTCAGCAGCCGGGTCTTCAGCGTGCGGGAATGCCCGATCTCACTGACACTGATGCGCCCGAATGCCCCTTCGATATCCCCCAGGTGCGCGGTGTCGAGCACCGCTGTCTGCTTCGCCGCGGTGGTGCGCTCTTCGGCTTCGGTCACTTTTCCTCACCTCCGGGCACCGCCGCCGTGCGGTGATCGTCGGGCTGGCTGATATCGCGGACCGGACGCGGCGCGGGCTCGCGGCGGCGCCAGTCCTCGGGAATGGTGGCCTCGAGCACGTCGTCGACCGTGACCACCCCGAGCACACGGTCCTGTTCGTCAACCACCGGGACGGAGTAGAGGTTGAAGTCGGCCATCAACAGCGCGATGTCGGTCAGGTCGGCATCGGGGCCGACCCGCACCGGATCCGAATCCATAAGCGTCCCAACGCTTTCGCTGGGCTCAGAGTGCAACAGGGTGATCACCGACAACACGCCGGCGAGACGTTTGTCCCCGTCGAGGACGTGCATCTTGATCAACGCCTCCGGCTGAACGGTGCGCGCAGCGGCAATCAGCGCCAAGGCCTCGGCCGCGGTTGTGGTCGGCGCACAGGCGACGAAGTCGACGTTCATCAGCCCGCCGGCGCTTTCGGGATTGAAGCCCATCAGCGTGATCACCTTGGTGCGCTGCGGAGCGGGCATCAGGTCCAGCACCCGCCGGCGCCTCTTTTGGCGCAGGTCTGCGATCGCGTCGGCGGCATCGTCGGCACGCATCCGGCCCAGCAGGGCGGCGACCTCGTCATCGGGCATGCCGTCGAGCAGCCGACTGGCCTTTTCCGGATCCAGTTCCTCGAACACGTCGGCTTCCAGCTCGGGATCGCTATGCACCCGATCGAGGATCTCGCCGCCCTCCGCCTTGTCGGCTTCCTCTAGAAGATCGGCAATCTCGGCTGCTTTGAATCCGTCGAACCGGTCCGACAGACGACGCAGACCATCCGACCGTTCGTGACCGATCAGCGGTTCGAATGCCTTCCAGTCGCGGGCCGCATGGCCGCCTGACCTCTTGATCAGGCCGAACAACCTTGGTGGGCGTCGGGTGTCCAGCCGCGCGACCACCCATCCGGCGCCGGTATCTTCCAGCTCGACGTCGTAGGCGCGCACCAACTCCACGGCGGCCACGTCGATCAGCCGGTGCCCCAACACATCGGCGCGCAACAGTACCTCGCCGTCGCGGCGCTCAAAACCGCGCAAGTCAATCTTGTTCTTGGCCAGTACAACTCGGCCCGGCGCGAACTCGTGAATGGATTTCCTGCCGACGAAGACCTCCCGCCCGCCTACCCCAGCCACGATGCCGGTCACCGAGGGATATTCGCCGGCGCCGCGCAGCCGCACGATCACGTCCTCGACGCGGCCCACGGTCTCGCCTGAAAGCGCCAGCACCGGCGCCCGCAGCAGCTCGGATAGATGGATTACCGGCACTCCGCCGGGGCCGGTCGCGGTCTCTGATGTGGTCACTTCCTCATCAGCGTGAATTAGACGCTAGCGAGCAGACTGCACAAGCCCGTCAATTGCGAGGGCCGCCAGAGTGTACGCCGCGCGAACGACGGCTAGCCAGGACGAATGGGTAAAAGAGTAGCGGCCATCGGGGATACGGGCCGTGACGCGCGAATCGTCTCAGCCGCGAGCGACCCCATAGGTACAGAGAAAACGCCGTTTTGCCGACATTTTTGGGACCCTCGCGCCCCGGACTCCGTGCGCCGGCGCGTGGTACAGCTAGCTCAGTACCGAGGTGTAGTAAATCGTGTCGGCCATCGACACCGAGTCGTGAGTCTGCGGGTCGGGCCCAAAGGCCGAAAGACCGAAGTCGGCCAGCAACTGGCTCATCGGCGTACCGACGGACCACCAGCCCAGGCCGTCCAGGTAGGCGGCGACGTCCTTGCGCTCACCTTCGAAGCCGAGCTCTTCCCAATCCAACTCGAAGCCGTGCTCACGCCATTTTTCGGTGGACTTGCGCATCATCTCGCGCGCTTGTTCGGTGTCGCGCTCGGGCCGGTCCGGAATGGCTTCGACCGCGAGCCGGCTGCCCTTGGCGCTCAGCGCGGTGATGTTGTCCATCAATCGGTCCTGAGCTTCCGGCGGCAGATACCCCAGCAGCCCCTCGGCGATCCACGCGGTCGGCCGATTCGGGTCCAAACCGGCCTCCCGCAGGGCGGCGGGCCAGTCCTGCCGCAGATCGATTGCCACCGTGCGCAATTCGACCTTCGGGGCGGCGCCAAGACCTTCGAGGGTGGTGGACTTGAACGCGATCACCTGCGGCTGGTCGATCTCGAACACCTTCATCCCGGCCGGCCATTCCAACCGGTAGGCGCGGGCATCCAGACCGGAGGCCAGGATCACGGCCTGCCGGATGCCGGCCTGCGTCGCATCCCGAAAGAAGGAGTCGAAAAAGCGGGTGCGGGCGGCCATCGCTGCGGGCATGTGCTCGAGCTTCCAGCTGGACTCCTCGACGTCGACGTCAGCGGCGACCAGGTCGCCACTCGCCCATCGAGTGAAGAAGTCCACGCCGACGGCACGCACCAGCGGTTCGGCGAATTGGTCGTTGATCACCGGGTTGTCGGCCTTGGTCGCGATCGCGCGGGCGGCGGCCACCATGGTCGCCGTCGCGCCTACGCTGCTGGCCAAGTCCCAGCTGTCGTTGTCTGTGCGGGGCACGGGTATTCTCCAATGTCAGGATTGAGGATTATTTAGCTAGTTTAACACTTAGTCAGTTTAACCACTGATCGTCCGGGGACGCGTGTGAAGTGCTTCACAAGGTCCCCGCGTGGGTATTCTGGCAGCCATGCCACGTTCGTTCGACATCGTGACCGATTCGCCCGCCAGCGTTGAACAGGTTCATGCGGCGTTCGGCCGCGAGGACTATTGGCTCGCGCGCTTCGCGGCCGGCGACGCCGCCGCCAGCACCACGCTGGATTCGCTGGACGTCGACGCCGACGGAACGGTGACGGTGCGCGTCACCCAGCACCTGGGCCGCCAGCTGCTACCCGGGATGGTTGCCAAGCTCGTGCCCGGCGACCTGAAAGTCGTGAATTGCGAGACGTGGAGACCAATTGGTGACCGTCAGGTACGGGGGCAGATCAACGTCTCGGCGACCGGCGGGCTGGGATCGGGCCGTGCCGAAGCGTGGTTGGCACCCGCGAGCGACGGCTCGCAACTGCGCTACGCCGTGCGGGTGCAGGTCAAAATTCCGTTGGTCGGCGGCAAACTCGAGAAGTCCATCGGAGCCGGTTTGGCTAAGAGCATCCCGACGGTGCATCGATTCACCACCACGTGGATCGCCGAACATGCATGACATCGGCGCGAATCCCGGTTAAGTGACCACGGATTTGGGTAGGTTCAGAAGCATGGCCAAGCCTGTGACCGTCTTCGCTGCCGCTCTGGTCGCGGTTCCCGTCGCCCTGATCGGTGCCTGTAGCACCAACCAGCAAGGAGCCAATCCTTCATCCGGAAACACTACTGCGCCAGCGGGTACGGAGAGGTTGACTACACAGCTGCGGACGGCGGACGGCAGGCAAGTCGCCAACGCGACGATCGATTTCTCGAACGGCTACGCCACGATCACCGTCGAGACCGTCACCGGCGGCATACTCACTCCCGGCTTCCACGGGCTACACATCCATTCGGTGGGCAAATGTGACCCCGATTCGGTTGCCCCGAACGGCGGCACTGCCCACGGTGACTTCCTTTCCGCAGGTGGGCATTTCCAGGTGGCCGGTCACACCGGACATCCCGCCAGTGGTGATCTGACTTCGCTGGAGGTTCGCTCGGACGGCTCGGCGAAACTTGTCACCACCACCAACGCGTTCACCGCGGCCGACCTGCGCGGCGGTCAGGGAACCGCGCTGATGATCCACGAGGGCTCCGATAATTTCGGCAACATCCCGCCGCGTTACCAGATCAACGGCACCGGGGGCCCCGACCCGGAGACGCTCGCTACGGGCGACGCCGGCAAGCGAGTCGCGTGCGGCGTGATCGCCGCGCCGAGTTCGGGAACCAGCATTTCCACGTCAACGTCGACCGTCACCGCGACGGTGACATCTCCGGTACCGAGTACCAGCGGCAGTTCGACCCCGCCATCCTCGTCGGTTGCCACCACGACATCGGGGACATCGGGCACCGAGACGAAAACAGCGACTACACCGCCCGTCGTGCCCCCACCCGGCGGGTAACCCACACCCACCCTGGATGGTCGGCGTTCATATCCGCCACGCTCGACGCGCACCCTGGTACGTAGTATTCGCGGGTGCCGATGGTAGTTCTGCGACGCAAGAGGCGTGTGCCGCCGACCGATGTGGTGATCGAGCTGGACAATGCCGACGAGCTGTTCGCGGCTGATCGCCGCGGTTTGCTCGGTGGCGCACGCCGCATCGATAGCGGTATGGACGAACTGCTGGAGCGGTTACTGGCCGAGAAGGAGATCACCGCAGAGCCTGAATGCCCGATTCCGTCGTTTTCGTGGGCCCTCCAAATCGGGCCTCTAGCCGATGTTCAACTGCGCGCGTGTTGCTGCTGGGGACCTGGCTGCGGCGCAGCTTGTCGGGGCACACGTAAGGCCAGGAAGTACTCGTGCTGCCGGTTGCGGTCGACCGTATAGCCGATCGCCTTCACGACGCCATCGGTGTCGTATTCCAACCAGCGCTCGGTGCGCTGGCGCTCGAATTCGGTCCAGGACGCCACGGTAAACCTCTCGAGGAACGTGTCGGATTGTCCGACACTGTGGTACAGCCGCCAACTGTGGCCACCCGTTCGCAGCCGTGACAGCCTGACCGCGCTCATCGACTTGACGAACTCTTCGAGGTTTTCGACCGGCACCTGGTAGCGGACAGTCACCAGCACCGGTCCGTCGTTAGGGCATGGTTCAAACACGAGCGTCGGCGACGGCCACGCGGTGGAAATGTCCACGCTCAGCTCGCCGGTGCACGGCCGCAACGGCAGCACGACAACGCTGAGGGCAACAGCGCCGAGCACGATCGCCGACCCGACCAGTGCCGTGTGAAGTCCCGCCCGCGTGGCGACGGCGCCCCAGATATAGGAGCCGAGCGCCTGAGATCCGGTGGCAACCAACAGGTACACCGACAACCCGCGGGCCATTACCCATCGCGGCAGCGACAGCTGCGCTGCGGCGTTCAGCGTTGTCAGCGTGAGCAGCCAGGCCATCCCCGACAGCAACAAGATGGGAATCGCCGCAACGAACGGCAGCCAGACCACCGCCAGCGGCGCCACGCCGTACACAGTGGCGGAGCCCGCCAGCACCACGTTGTTGGAGATTCTTTGGTGTAACGGCGTAGCAAACACGACGGCGAGTACCGCACCAAGACCGATAGCCCCAAGCGCCACACCGTATCCGGCGGCTCCCAGATGCCATCTGTGGGCGGCAGCCACCGGCAGCAGCGCCAACAGCGCCGAGGCTGGAAGCAGGAAAAGGGCTGCGCGCAAAAGGATCCGGCGGAAGATCGGGCTGTTGTTCACGAAGAGCAGTCCGCTGATGATGGCCTGGCCGAAGTGTTCTCGTTCGAGAGCGACGATCTGCTTGGGTCGTTTCCACGCCCGCAGGGCAACGATTATTCCGGCAAAGGAAACTGCATTGATCGCGAAAACCGCTGCGGCGCCGGACAATGCCACCACAACGCCGCCAATCGCCGGTCCGATGGCTCGAGCGGCGTTGCCCGACACGCTGCCCAAGATCGAGGCTGCCGGTATCTGCTCACGCGGGACAATCTCAGGCTGTATCGCCTGCCAGGCCGGCCCGGTCAGTGCAGCAGCGCAGCCGATGGCCACGGTAAACATCAACAGCGCTGTCGGGCCAAGGCGACCGAGATACGTCAGCAACGCCAGGGCCAGCGCCACCAACACCGCGTACGACTGCAGGAATATCAGCAACCGCCGACGGTCGAACAGGTCGGCAAACACTCCGGCGAATAATCCCAAAACCAGCGTCGGCCCGAGACTGGCGGTCTGGACCAGCGCCACGATGACGTCGCTGCTGTGCTTTTCCACCAAAAACCATTGGGCCGCGACGCTTTGCATCCAGGTCCCGATGTTGGAGCCGAACTGCGCGATGAATAGCGAGCGGTACACGCGACTACGCAACGGGGCCCATGCCGACGGCTGCCCACCGTCGACACGCTCCTGACCCTGAATCACCACCGAACCGAAGTCTAAGACACCCGCCCAGCACGCACGATTCGTAAGGTCAGCTGTCGCGCAGGCCTGCAGCGGCCCGGATCTGCCTGCGGGCCGCGCCGCGGTCAGTATCGGGAAATATGTAGTGGCTCAATGCGGTTCGTGCGATCGCGCCAGCGAGGTCGCCCGGCGGCGGCGCGGCGCCGGCGCCATGCTCGCGGGCGCACTGCCGCAGCACCACCACCAGCCCTTCGGTGATCATGGGCAGCGCTTGCGCCATTTGCTGGTAGGCAAAACTCGGCTCCAGGTCGAGCAGTCGCCCGGGCGGCTGCTCCTCGACGAAAGTCGCAACGACGTCGACCGCGGCTTCCAGGCGTGCGACGCCGACGACTCCGGACATGGCCTGGTCCATTGCCGTCTTGAAACGGCGGCGCTCGCGCTGCCCCAGCGCGTCGATGAGGTCTTCTTTGGACGCGAAGTAGCGGTAGACGGTGGGCCGTGACACCCTCGCCAGGGTCGCCACGTCGCATACCGACAATTTCCGCGCGCCCGTCCGGAACACCAGCCGCTGAGCCGCATCGAGTATTCGATCGGCCAGATCCCTTTGGTCTGAACCGGATTGGCGTGATTCGGCGATCGACACGATGGCAGCCCTACAGCCGACCAACTTTTCGGAGCCACGGAATCAACAAGCGTAGGCCGTCGTCGAAAGACATCGGGTCGTAGCCGAGGCGCCGCGTGGTGAGGTTGTCCGGTGTTCTGGGCTTGCGCACGGCCTTGGCAGCGGCGGCCGCGATAGTCATCAGGGTCGGCCCGAACTCCGCCGTTAACGCCTCGGGGTTGGAGCGGTAGTCGAGATCTTCGACACGATGGTCGAGGCCGGCAATCTGGCAGGCGCGGTTGATCCCCGCGGCGGTGCTCATGGTGTCCGCCGACTGCCCGATCATGAGGTAGCGCTCTCCGGCAACCCCGCGG
>Ga0335083_10005864_pt1 | contig 15469 bp, 15 predicted proteins | sample Lox_Sample_42_FD_206716 | JGI IMG/M metagenome (GOLD analysis project Ga0335083, IMG submission 206716) | Soil microbial communities from Loxahatchee National Wildlife Refuge, Florida, United States - Lox_Sample_4.2 | ecosystem: Environmental > Terrestrial > Soil > Wetlands | place: USA... | reverse complement strand
GGGCGCCGAGCTGCTGCTGCTCGGGATCGTCCTGCACCTGCGCGCCTTCCGGAGCTACGTCGACGAGCGCCTCGATCAGATCGAGCGCGCGCGCGCAGCCGAGCAGCGGGCCTCGCTCCTGCTGCAGATGGGCGACGAGCACCGCCGGGAGCTCTTGCGGCTCGAGGGCGTCATCGACCGCATCCGCGACGCCACGAAGCCGCACGGGACGGCGGCGCAGCTCGCGGTGGACGAGTGCCTGCGGCTCCTGGCGAGCTACGTACGGCTCGCCATCGCGTACAACGTCTCGCGCGAGTGCCTGGCCACGGTCGACCGGCGCGCCCTCGACGACGAGATGCGGTCGCTCGAGGCGGCGCGCTTTGCCGCCTCGCCGCACACCCGGGAGCTGGCTCAGAAGCGTCTCGCCATCGCGCGCAAGCGTGCTTCGCGGTGGGACAAGTCACGCGAGGCGCTGGAGGCGGTCTCGCACCAGCTCGCGATGATCGGGGAGCTCGTCCAGCTCACGCACGAGCAGGTCGCGGCGCCTCTCGACCCAGGCGGGGCGACCGAGGAGCTGGACCGCGTCGTCGAGCAGCTGGACGACAGCCAGTCGACCATCGAGGAGCTCGCCGAGTTCCTCGGGGTCGAGGACACCGTCGAACCGCACGTGCTCGATCTCGGCCGCGTCGCGCGCGTGTGAAACGGCAGCGCCCTGGTACTCTGCCGGAGGCGTGATCGAGTTCCGGCACATCAAGAAGTCCTTCGGACCGAAGTCGGTGCTCGACGACGTCACCTTCGACGTGCGTGACGGCGAGGTGTTCTTCATCATCGGCGCCTCGGGCGTCGGCAAGAGCGTCCTCATCAAGCACCTGGTCGGCCTGCTCTACCCGGATGCCGGGGAGATCTGGCTCGACGGCGAGGAGATCTCGCAGAAGGACGAGCAGGGCATGTACGCCGTCCGGAAGAAGTGCGCGATGGTCTTCCAGCACTCGACGCTCTTCGACTCGATGACGTGCGTCGAGAACGTGGCCCTGCCGCTCCGCAAGCACAAGGGTCACTCGGCCAAGGAGTCGCTCGCCGAGGCGCGGCGGAGGCTCGAGATCGTGCACATGGAGGAGTTCGCGGACCACTACCCCGCGGAGCTCGGCGACGGCATGCGCAAGCGCGTCGCCATCGCCCGCGCCCTCACGCTCGACCCGCGGTACGTCCTCTTCGACGAGCCCACGACGTCGCTCGACCCGGTGAGCGCCCGGCGCGTCGACGCCCTCATCCGCGAGCTGTCGGACAAGCTCGGGGTCACCTCGATCGTGGTGAGCCACGACCTGGTGAGCATCTTCTCGATCGCCGACCGGATCGTGATGCTCTACAAGGGCAAGGTGCGCCTGCTCGGTACGCGCGACGAGTTCCAGGGGACGGCCGACGGAATCGTGCGCCAGTTCATACGTGGGGAAGCCAAGGGCCCCATGGACCTGTAGTAGAGATAGGCCATGGCCCAGGAGCGCTCGATCGAGGTCAAGGTGGGAGCCCTCATCCTGGTCTCCCTCGTGATCCTGGGCGCCTTCATCCTCGTGATGGGGGGCCTCAGCTTCGAGAAGACGTACACGGTGTACGCCGACTTCGACAACCCGGGCGGCCTGCAGTCGGGCGCCGCGGTGCGCATCGCCGGCGTGAAGGTCGGCACCGTCAAGGCGATGGAGTTCCGGGGCGGGAAGATCGACCCCAAGTCGGGCCACCGCGTGCTCGTGCGGTGCGACATCGCGATCGAGCAAAAGGTGAAGGACACGATTCACAGCGACGCCGATTTCTACGTGACGGCGCAGGGAGTGCTGGGCGAGCAGTTCATGGCGATCGATCCCGGCTCGCCCGACAAGCCGGTGCTCGAGGAGGGCGCGATCGTGAAGGGCATCGACCCTCCTCGCCTCGACCTGTTCCTGGCGAAGGCCTACGAGCTGCTCGACGTGACGGTCACCGGCATCAAGAACAACCGGGAGACGATCGCCGAGATCGCGAACAACACGGCGGGCCTGCTCAAGGGGCTCAACGTGATCGTCACGGGCAACAAGGAGCGCATCGACCGCATCGTGGCCAACGTGGAGGAGATGACGGTGGAGGCCAAGACGCTGACGCACGACGCGCGCGTCAACTACGTCGACAACCCGAAGCTCGTGCACACGGTGGACAACATCGACGCCCTGACGACCAAGATCCGCGAGGACTCGGGGCCGATGCTCAAGGACGCGAAGGAGGCCCTCGCCAACTTGAACCGCGTGTCAGCCACCGTGGGCGATCCTGCGCAGCAGGAGAAGATCAAGAAGGCGCTCGCCGACATCGCGCAGCTCGCCGAGCGCGCCAACGCCACGGCGTCCGACGCGCAGGCCATCGTCTCGCACATCAAGAAGGGCGAGGGCACCGTGGGCGCGCTCGTCATGGACGAAGAGATCTACGACGACGTGCAGGAGATGGTGCGCGACCTGAAGCACAACCCGTGGAAGTTCCTCTGGCGCGAGTGAGCGCGGTTTCAGTCGGCCGCGGCGTCCGTGCCGCCGCTGCTGCTGCCACTGCTGCTGCCGCTGGAGCTTCCGCTGCTGCTGCCACTGGAGCTCCCGCTGCTGCTGCCGCTGGAGCTTCCGCTGCTGCTGCCACTGGAGCTTCCGCTGCTGCTCCCGCTGGAGCTGCCGCTGCTGCTGCCGCTGGAACCTCCGCTGCTGCCGCCGCTGGAGCCTCCGCTGCTGCTCCCGCTGCTGCTCCCACTGCTGCCGCCGCTCCCACTGCCGCTGCTGCTGCCGGAGCCATCCGTGGTCGCATCGCCGCCCATCATGGGCTGGGCCTCGTATCCCGCGTCGGCCTCCGAGTGCTGGATCGACGAGAGGTCGTTCGAGCAGGTGCCGTTGATGCACACGTAGCCGTCGGCGCAATCGCTCGTCTGCGAGCACGCCCCGCCCGCTCCGACCAGCGCCGCCGGCGAGCTACAGGCGAGCGCGCCGGTCACGCCGGCGATTCCCGCGAAAAACCCCGCCCTGGCCCAAGTGGAAGCCCTGCGTCGCACCCTGTTCAGCTTACCTGCAATCTGCCGCTAGGCGAGTGAAACGAGGGGATCCCCTTCGTTCACGGCCTGTCCCTCCGACACGTGGATCTTGTCCACCTTGCCCGCAGAGGGCGCCTCCACGGGCATTTCCATCTTCATCGACTCGAGGATCACGAGCACCTGGCCCTCGGCCACGCTCTCGCCTTCCTTGACCTCGATCTTCCAAACAGTTCCGGTGATATGCGCGGCCGCTGTCGTACCTGCCATGGGTGGACGCAAGCTAGCCCAAGGCTGAGGGAAAGCCGATCCCGTTCGGAGATCGACGACGTTTGCGAAAGTGCTCTCAAATCGGTACCTTTACCCAGGAGCAGCCATGGCGGAACGTCAAGAAACCTCGGTGATGGTCTCCATCCAGGAGATCCTGCGCGACGCGCAGGATCGCGAGGAGCAGGAGAAGGTCGAGGCAGAGCGGCGCGCGCGCGAGGACGAAGAGAAGCGCGTGATGGAGCTCCGACGCCGGCAGGAAGAGGAAGAGGCTCGCCTGCGCTCGGAGGAAGAGGAGCGCCAGCGCCGCGCCTTCGAGGAGCAGAGGCGCCAGGCGGAGATCAACGCCCTGCAGGAAGCGGCCATCCAGCGCGCGCGCATGGAGGCGGAAGCGCAGTCTCGCCTCGCCGAGATGGCGTCGCGGCAGGAGCACGAGCGGCAGCTGCACGCCATCGGGCAGGACACGCACAAGAAGCGCCTCACGATGATCCTCATCGGTCTCGGGCTCGTCGTCGTGGTCGGCGGCATCGGCGGCGGGATCGCCATCTCGAAGAGCATGAACGAAGCGGCGGCGGCGAAGGCCCAGGCCGCGCAGCTGCAGGCGCAGATCGAGGAGTCGAACGAGAAGGAAGCGAAGCTGCAGGCGCAGCTCGCGCAGGCCAAGGACCCCGCCGAGGTCGCGGCCCTCCAGGCGCAGCTCGACGCCGAGAAGGCGCGCAACACCCAGCTCCAGAGCGCGGCGGCCCGCCCTGGTGGCGGCGGCGCCGCCGTCGGTCCCGCGCGCCCCGTGGCGCCCAAGCCGGGTGGCGGCAGCGGCGGCAGCGGCAAGCCGTGCAACTGCACCCCGGGCGACCCGCTCTGCTCCTGTCTGTGACGGCGTGACGCGCTCGCGGGTCATCGTCGCCCTGGACCTGCCCTCGCTCGAGGAGGCGCGCGCGCTGGCGCTCGGCGTGCGCGACGCCGTGGGGATGCTCAAGGTGGGGCTGGAGCTCTTCGTCCACGCCGGGCCCGACGCCGTCGCGCTGGGGCTCGACGCGGGACGACCCGTCTTTCTCGACCTGAAGCTGTGCGACATCCCGGAGACCGTCGACCGCGCGGTCGCGCGCGCGTCGGCGCTCGGCGCGAACATGCTCACCGTGCACGCGGGCGGAGGTCCCGCGATGCTGCGGCGGGCGGTCGACAGGGCTCGCCGCGAGGGCGGTGGCCTCGAGATCGTCGCCGTCACCGTGCTCACGTCGCTCGACGCGACGGACCTGGGCGCGATGGGCGTCGGCGGCGACGTGGCCACGCAGGTGGAGCGGCTAGCACGAATGGCGTGGGCCGAGGGCGTACGCGCCTTCGTCTGCTCGCCCCACGAGGCCTCGAGACTGCGCGCGGCGCTCGGCGGCGACGCGGTGCTCGTCACGCCCGGGGTGCGCGCGGCCGCGACCGGCGGCGACGATCAGAAGCGCACGATGAGCGCCGGCGAAGCCGTACGCGCGGGCGCCGACTGGGTCGTCGTGGGAAGACCCATCCGCGACGCGAGCGACCGCCTCGCCGCCGCCCGCGCGATCGCCGCAGAGGTCGACGCCGCCCGCCCCTCCGGCGAGGGGCGAGAAGACGGCGCGCGGTGAGCGGGAGGCTCATCGTCGGGCTTCAACCGGTCCGCGAAGCGATCCGGACGCACGGCGATCGGCTCGAACGGGTGCTCGTCGTCAGCGACGCCGGGCGCGCGTCGCCCCAGCTCGAGGCCCTCGCCCGCTACGCGCGCGACCATGGGGCGACGGTGGTGCGGGCGCCGCGGGCGGAGGCCGACCGCATCGCGCGCGGCGCGCATCACCAGGGCGCCATCGCGTTCGCGCCCGGGCTGCGCCTCTCGCAGCTCGAGGACGTGCCCGTCGACGCCGGCACGCTGGTGGTCGCGCTCGACGAGGTGCAGGACCCGCAGAACTTCGGCGCCGTGATCCGTTCGGCCGTGGCGATGGGCGCGAGCGCCGTCGTCTGGCCCGAGCACCGTTCGGCCCCGCTGTCGCCAGCGACCTTCCGCGCCTCCGCCGGGGCCGTGGAGCACGCGCGGCTCTGCCGCGTGGCATCGCTGCCGACCGCGCTCGCGTCTTTGCGCGATCGCGGCGTCACCGTCGTGGGGCTCGACATGGGCGGCGAGTCCAGCATCGAGGGCGTCGATCTCGCGCGGCCCGTGGCGCTCGTGGTGGGCGCCGAGGGCAAGGGCCTGCGCAAGACGGTGAAGCATGCGTGCGACGTCCTCGCGCGCCTGCCGATGCCGGGGCCCATCGGCTCGCTCAACGCCTCGGTCGCGGTGGCCATCGCGCTCTACGAGGCCGTGAGGCAGCGGGGCGCGCGGTGAACGCGGCAGCGCCCCGCGTCGGCCGCATCTACGCCTTCGCGCTTCTCGGCTGGGCGTTCGACTTCTACGACCTCGTCCTGCTCGGGTTCCTGGTGGACCCCGTCGCGCGCGACCTCGGGCTGACCGAGACGGGGCGCGCCTGGCTGCTCGGTGTCGCGCTCGGCGCCTCGGGCATCGGCGGAATCGTCGCGGGCGCCCTCGCCGATCGCGTCGGCAAGCGCACGATGCTCGCCTGGACGGTCCTCGTGTACTCGATCGGGTCGCTGCTCTGCGGCCTCGCCCCGCACGCGTCCGTGTTCGTCCTCGGGCGCGCCGTCGTGGGCCTCGGCGTCGGCGGCGAGTGGGCCATCGGGCACGGGATGCTCGCGGAGTCGGTGGCGCCCGCGCGGCGCGGTCGATGGTCGGCGGCGCTCCAGTCGGGCGAGCCGCTCGGCGTCGCGCTCGCCGCGACCGTCGGTTACCTCGTGCTCCCGCACGCCGGCTGGCGCTGGGTGCTCGTCGGCTCGAGCGCGACCGCGCTCATCGCGCTCGCCGCGCGCCGCTCGGTGCACCTGCCCGACGAGCCGGCCGCCCACGGCATGCCGCTGCAGACCCTCGTGCGCGCCGGCCTCGCGCGGCGGCTGGGCGCGGCCTGGCTGCTCGGCGTCTTCAAGCTGGGCACGTACTGGACCTGCTACACGTGGCTGCCGACGTTCCTGCACCGCGAGATGCACCAGGACGTCGCGCGCTCGCTCACGTGGATGCTCACGGCGCAGAGCGGTCAGCTCGTCGGGATGCTCACCTTCGGCGTGGTGGCCGACCGCGTGGGTCGGCGCCCGGCGTTCACCATCTTCTCGGTCGTGACGGCGTGCGCGCTCGTTCCCCTCGCCTTCCTCTGGCGCGAGATGCCCCCGTTCGCGTTCTGGGCCGCCATGCTGGCCCTGGGCGTCGGGTCGGGCTGCACGGCGGGCTTCGGCGCGCTGCTCGCCGAGCTGTTCCCGACCGAGGTGCGCGCGGCGGCGATGGGCACGACGTACAACCTGGCTCGCGCGGCGCAGCTCCTCGCGCCCGTCGTGGTGCAGGCCGCGGTGTCGCACGCCGGGCTCGCCGGAGGTCTCTCGGTGCCCATCGTGCTGGCGCTGGCGACGGCGTCGTGGGTCTGGGTGCTGCCCGAGACGCGCGGCATCGCGCTGCCCAGTCTGAAGGACGCGTCGTGACGCCACGCTAAGCTGGCGGCCATGTCCGTGCGCACCGAGAAGTCCGGCCTCGTGACGACCATCGTGATCTCCCGCCCCGAGCGGCGCAACGCCGTGGACCGCGCGACGGCAGACGCGCTCGTCGCCGCGTTCGAGGCGTTCGACGCGGACGACGGCGCGCACGTCGCCGTGCTCTGGGGCGAGGGCGGCACCTTCTGCGCCGGTGCGGATCTCGTCGCCCTGTCTGCGGGGACGCCCAATCGCGTCGACCCGACGGGAGCCGGCCCGATGGGCCCGACGCGCATGCTGCTCTCGAAGCCGGTCATCGCGGCCGTGGCGGGGCACGCGGTCGCGGGCGGGCTGGAGCTCGCGCTCTGGTGCGACCTCCGCGTCGCCGAGGAGGACGCGGTGTTCGGCGTCTTCTGCCGACGCTGGGGCGTTCCCCTCATCGACGGTGGCACCGTGCGCCTGCCGCGCCTCGTCGGCGCCTCGCGCGCGATGGACATGATCCTCACGGGAAGGCCCGTCGCGGCCGCGGAGGCGCTGTCGTGGGGCCTCGCGAACCGCGTCGTGCCCCGGGGCAAGGCGCGCGAGGAAGCCGAGGCCCTCGCGGCGGAGATCGCACGCTTCCCGCAGCGCTGCGTGCGCTCGGATCGCCGCTCCGCGTACGACCAGTGGTCGCTGCCGCTCGATGCCGCCATCGGACGCGAGTTCGAGCTGGGCTTCGCGACCATCGCGTCGGGCGAGACCCTCGAAGGCGCCACGCGCTTCGCGGGCGGCGCCGGACGACACGGCAAGTTCTAGTCCTTCTTTCCCTCGAGCACCTTGCGCAGGTCTTCGAAGCGCTCGTTCGGGATGGTGAAGGCGAGGTTGTACTGCACGATGAGCCAGCGGCCGCCCGACGCGACGAGCACGCCGCTGCCGCGCGTCGGCCCGGCGCGCTCGCCCATCAGGTCCTCGTCGAACCACGCTACCGTTCCGTCGCTCGCGAACGCGATGGATCGCCGCTGCGGGTGGTACACCCAGCCGTGACCCGACGCGAAGCGCGTGTGGGCGTACGCGCGGAACGCGGCGAGATCCCACCGCTCGGTCATGTCCGTGCCGAGGAACACGGCTTCCGGCGCGAAGTGGCCGAAGTACCTCGCCTCGTCGGCATGTGCGGCGGCATCGTGGAAGTCGTCGAGCGCGCGGGCGATGTCGCGCTCGGCCGCCGCCCTGTCGAAGAGTGCAGGAGCCGCCGGCGTGCACGGCGAGGACGACGCAGCGGCCGCGCACCCGCTCGACGCCAGCGCCACAACCACGGCCACCCAGCGCGACACGACCCAGCTACCCCTTCGTACCCACCACCATGTCGCGCACCTGGCGGCGCACGGCCGCGCGCCGCTCCTCGATGAACTGCGGGTCGAAGGGCTGCTTGCCCGTGAACTGCTCGACCAGCTGCCCGAGCGCGAACGGGACGAAGTGCAGCCCTATCAGCGTCACCATGATCTGCCGGGCGTCGGCCTTCGCGAACACCCCTGCCTCCTGCCCGGCCCGGATGAACGCCGCGCTCATCTCCAGCACGGCGACCGCCTGACCCGACATCTTGCCGCGCACGATGGGCCCCCAGTCCATCGCTTCGCGCAGGAGCAGTCTCGCCGCGTACGGGTGCGCCGCGAGCACCGACGTCACCGTGTCGGCGGCGTTCACGAGCCGCTCCTCCCACGTGCCCTCCGCCTCGTACGCGGCACCCAGCGGCGTCGCGATGGTCGCGATGAGCCGGTCGATCACGGCCTCGTAGAGCGCCTCCTTCGTCTCGAAGTGGTAGAAGAGCGACGCCTTGCGCACGCCGACTGCCTCGGCGACGTCGTTCATGCTCGTCCCCTCGTAGCCGCGCTCGGCGAAGTGCCGCGTGGCGACGTCGAGGATCTCCTCCTTGCGAGGCTTGGGGGTGGACTCGGTCGGGTTGTTCATGGATTCTCCAGGGTTGCCCTCCCCGACACGGGGGTGCTTGCAGGCCCGGTGCGCCGCGACGGCGGCGTCGCGGCGACCTCCGGCTGCTGGCGGAACGGCTCGAGCATCTTCATCACGCGCGAGTTGAGCGCCACCTCGGCGTCGCGCGGCAGGAGAGACCCGGCGTGGAACAAGGCAAACCCTGCATAGTCGAACATCTGCTGCGTGATCCAGGCGTCTAGATCCTGGTCCCCCCCCGCGACCGCCGCGATGTTGCGCGCCACACGCTCGGCTTCGAGCGAGCCGTCCTCGTTCGGCCCCGCTCCGACGAGCAGCGGGACGTAGACGCCGGTGCTCAACGCGAACTGCTCGATGCCGCTTCGCAGCTCACGCACCTTGCCGGCCGCCTCGCACGCGCGGTGCACCTCGACCAGCGCCGCGTTGAACGCCTCGACGACGGCGACGGGTCCCTCGGGCCTCGGCGCCGCCATCGTCACGAGGCCCGCTGCCACCAGCTGGAACACGCCGCGCGTCACCTCGAACTCGAGCTGACCGATGCGCCGGCCGATCTCGGCGACGCTCCGGCGGCCGTCGCACTCGAGCCACAGGTCGCCGAGCTCCGGCGGCGGCTTCTTCCCCCCGCCCGACGGCACCGGGATCCACGCGTCGCTCGGGATCTTCTCGCGGAAGAACCGCAGCTCGTCCATGCGCCGGGCGGCCTCCATGAGGAGCTGGCCGGCGCTCAGGTGATGGCGCTGCTGCAGCTTGGTCTCGTCGAGCCCGTCGAAGAGATAGAACGTCGCGTTGCCGACGTGCACGGCGCCGTAGAACACCTCTTCGACCTGGCGGGCGGTCATCCGCCAGAGCTCCTCGGGCCCGACGAACTCGAGCTCCACGGCCGCCTCCCCGATGCGCTTGCCGCTCTTCTCGGCGCTGCGCACCACCTCGTCGAGCTGCGAGCGCGTGATGGCTCCGAAGCGCCACAGGATCTCCCCGAGCCGCTCGCTCGCCACGCTGGTGGTCGCGGCGACGATGTTGCCGCGCTCGAAGTGGATCGCCCGCTTCGACTGCTCCTCGAGGACGACGAGCTCACCGCTCCAGCTCCCCTGGGCGATCATCGCGACCACGTCGCACAGGGCGCCCGGAGTCCGCACCTCGCCGGCCAGGCGCAGCGAGCGCCCCTGGCTCCCCGCCCGCACGGCCATGACGATGTCCGGCGGCGACGCCAGGAGCCGCCATTCGCCGGCGCGCGCACGGAGCTCCTGGCTGGCCTCGCGGCCCAGCGGGTGCAGGGTCCCGGTGGCGTCGATGCGGAGATCGTCGCCCTCGCCCATCCCATGGAGGATACCGCAGTTTGCCGGGCGCCCGCGGATCGCGTAATCGAAGCCTGGTAGGGCAAGTAGGGCAACCGACCATGGGACCGCAGGATCTGACGAAGCAGCTCGCACGCGCCGGGTACCTGGCCGACGACCGGCTCGCCCTCGTGGCCTACCTCGCGCTGGCCCTCGAGAAGCCCGTGCTCGTCGAGGGCCCCGCCGGCGTGGGCAAGACGGACCTGGCCCGCGCGCTGTCGGAGGCCCTGTCCCGCGATCTCGTGCGCCTGCAATGCTACGAGGGGCTCGACGAGGCCAAGGCGCTCTACGAGTGGGACTACGCGAAGCAGATGCTCTACACGCAGCTGCTGCGTGACTCGGTGGCCACACAGACCGCGGGTGCAGGTTCCCTTGCGGACGCGGCCGATCGCCTCGCGGGCGCCGACGCGGCGTTCTTCAGTAAGCGCTTCCTGGTGGAGCGCCCGCTGCTTCGCGCGCTGACGAGCGACAAGCCCGTCGTGATGCTCATCGACGAGGTCGATCGCGCCGATCCCGAGTTCGAGGCGTTCCTCCTCGAGGTGCTCGCCGAGCGGCAGGTGACGATCCCGGAGCTCGGCACGGTGCGCGCCACGACGGCGCCGCTCTTCATCCTGACGAGCAACGGAACGCGCGAGATGACCGACGCGCTGCGCCGCCGGTGTCTGCACGCCTTCGTCGAGTACCCTCCCCCGTCGCGCGAGCAGGCCATCATCGAGCTGCGGGTACCGGGCGTCGGCAAGGCGCTCGCGGAGCAGCTCGCGACGTTCGCGCAGAAGGTGCGGGCGCTCGACCTGCGCAAGGCGCCGTCGATCGCCGAGACCATCGACTGGGCGCGGGCGCTCGTGACGCTCGGCGCCAGCGCGCTCGACAAGGAGCTCGCGCGCTCGACGCTCTCGGTCATCCTCAAGCACGAGGAAGACCGGACGAAGGTCGAGGGGAAGCTCGCGAGCCTCCTCGTCTAGCTACTTCACCGCGGCGTTGCAGGTGGGGCACAGGGTCGCCGACGCCTCGAGGGGCTGGCCGCACTCGCGGCAACGGCCCGGCTTGGGCTGCGCCACTTCGGGAACACTGGGCGCCTTCAGCCGCGCGAAGCGCCCGAGCGCGTCGAGCAACCCCGAGGTCGCGCTCTCGCTGGGCACGACGCGCGTCTCGACCCCGACGATGATGATCTCCGGCGCCGAGCCGTACATCGGCCGCTGCGGCGGCGGAGGAGGCGGCTCGGGCGGGCGCGCCGACGGGCGGCGCTTGGGCACCTCCTCGGTCTCCTCGCACGCGATGATGATCGCCCCGAGATTGTCCTGCGCCCCGCGCGCGAGGGCCGCCTTGATGAGCGCCTTGACGTGGTCCTCGGGGCTGCGCTGCTCGCCGAGCAGCTCCTCGATCCCCCAGTCGCCGAGCGTGTCGCTGATGCCGTCGGTGCAGAGCAGGTAGAGGTCGTCCGGCAGCACGCGCAGGCTGCGCACCGGCACGCGCACGCTCTCCTCCATCCCCAGGGCGCGCGTCACCACGTGACGCGGCATCTTGGCCAGAAGCGCGTCGTCCGCGTCGGGGTGCGTCTCGAGCACGTCGTTCACGAGCGAGTGGTCACTCGTGAGCGGCTCGAGGAACCCGCCCCGCAGCCGGTAGCAGCGGCTGTCGCCGACGTTGGCGATGTGGATCACGTCGCCGTCCGGAGAGAAGGCGACGGCGACGATGGTCGTGCCCATCCCCATGTACTTCGCCGTCTTCTTGGCGACCTCGATGACCTCGGCGTTGGCGCGCTGCACGGCGCTCGCGAGGCGGCGGGCGACGGTCCAGAGGCCGAACTCGTCGATCTCGGGGCGCGCCCCGAGCGTCGCCGCGGTCGTCTCGAAGTAGTTGGCCACGGTGGTCGACGCGAGGGCGCTGGCGACGTTGCCGGCGTTGTGCCCCCCCGCCCCGTCCGCCACGACGAAGAGCCCGAGCTCCGGTCGCAGGAGCACGTGGTCCTCGTTGTGCTCGCGCTGCCCGATGTCGGTAGCCCCCGCCGCGACCGGCAGGAGGGCGTGCATGACAATGACCGGATCACCAGCCTCGGTGCTCATGGGTTCGAGGGTATGATGGTACTACATATGGTCGACCCCTCAGGCGCCGAGAGCGGGACCACCCTGCCGCGCGCGATGGCGTCCACGCCGCCGCCCGGGGGACCCTCGACCGCGGGCGTCGACGAGGTCGGCGTCTCTCTGGTCACACAGGGGTCGCATCTCGCACTTCGCCGCCAGGACGCCATGCGGGCTCAGGGGTTCGCGCGGGTGGTCGTCCTCCTCTGCGCGGCGGGCCTGCTGGCCCAGTTCTTCCTCGGAGGCTCCCCCTGGCTGCGCATGGCCTTCTGCGTATCCCTCGGCGCGCTGGGGGCCATCGGGATGCGCACGTGGTGGCTCGCGCGGCACCCGCTCGATTACGGGCCGACGGTCGCGCGCGTGTTCGGCCTGAGCTGCGCGCTCACGTCGCTCGTCGTGGCGTGGTACCTGGGCTTCCTGTCGCCGGCGCCGATGCTCGTCGTGCTCGGTGTCGCCTTCTTCGCCATGAGCGACGACCCGGTCGTCGCCTTCGGCATGCCGGCCGTGGCGGCAGGCGGGTACGCCCTTCTCGCCGCGCTCGTCGCGACGGGGGTCATGCCCGACGATGGCCTCGCGTCCGTCCTCGCCGTGAGCGAAGTGCCTCGCTTCGCAGCGGTGATCCTCATCCCGCTCGTCATGGGCCTCGGGGTCTGGCAGGCGCGGATCACGCGGCTCGCGATGCTCGATGCGCTCCAGCGCGCGCTGGAGGCGATGCGCGAGATGCGCACGCGCGAGGCGCAGCTCGAGGAGGCGAACCGCGATCTCGACTTCCTCATGCGCATGGCGGCCGGGCGCGCCGGGCCGTACACGGGGCTGACGGCGGGGCGTTACGCCATCCGCCACCTCATGGCGCGCGGGGCCATGGGCGAGGTGTACGCCGCCACCGACACCGACAGCGGGCAGGACGCGGCCATCAAGGTGCTGCAGTCGAACATGCTCGCCGACGAGCAGCTCGTCGCCCGGTTCCTCCGCGAGGGGCAGGCCGCCTCGCAGATCATCGCGCCCAACGTGGTCGACATCTACGAGGTGGGGACCATCGGCGCCAACGGCGCGCCGTACATCGCGATGGAGCTCCTGCGCGGGCACGATCTCGGGTGGCACCTGCGCCAGCGCGGGTCGCTGCCGCTGGAAGAAGTGGTGGCGCTGGCCGAGCAGGTCGGCAAGGCGCTGGAGGTGGCGCGCCAGGCGGGCGTCGTGCACCGCGACCTGAAGCCGCAGAACCTCTTCCTCGCGCAGCAGCACGCCGCGGCGCCCGCGTGGAAGATCCTCGACTTCGGCGTCTCGCGCCTCGCCGGCACCACCGGGACGCTGACGATGGACCAGATCGTCGGCACGCCGGGATACATGTCGCCCGAGCAGGCGGGTGGCCGCGAGGCGACGCACCGGAGCGACGTGTTCTCCTTCGGCGCCGTCCTCTACCGGGCGCTGACCGGGCAGCCTCCCTTCTCGGGGCCGGACACGCCGCAGATCCTCTACCAGGTCGTCTACCGCAACCCGGCGCGCCCGTCCCAGATCGTGCACGGGCTGCCGCCCGACGTGGACCTCGTGCTCGCGATCGCGATGGCCAAGGACCCGTCGGACCGCTTCAACTCGGCGCTCGAGGTGGCCGCGGCGCTGCGGTCGGCGTGGAAGGGCACGCTCGACCCGCAGCACCGCGTCCACTCGCAGACGATCCTCGCGGCGCTGCCCTGGGGGACCTCGGCGCGCGACGAGAGCGAGGCCGAGATCGTCGAGATCAGCGTCGAGAGCCTGCGACCCTCCTGACGGAGTAGGAGAGCCCCAGACGCCACGGTGAGACGAGAGGAGAGGAAAGAAGATCAAAAGATCAGAAGATCAAGAAGGGTGTGGGTTCGGCTCCACCCACACCCAATCCTTCTTCTGATCTTTTGATCTTCTTGATCTTCTTTCACTCTCCTCTCGTCTCACTGTGGTTTCGCGAGCTCTCCTTCGCGTCAGCCGAGTAGCCAGAGTGGGACGTCGGTTCGCTATCGCGCGGCGGCCACCTTGCCGTCGGCCTCGAGGGAGAGATCGGCGACGCCGTCCTGGAACTTGATGCGCGCGAGCATCAGCTTCTCCTCGAGCGCCACCACGTCGATGGTCGACTTGGACAGCTTGTCGCTCACCTCCTGGAGCTTCTTCTCCAGGTTCACCATGAGCGGGCCGGCCGTGCGCACCGCGCGCAGCGTGAAGATCTGCGCGTGCAGCTCGTCCATGCGCTGCCGGTACTCGCCCATCTGCTCGCGGAGCGTGTCGCGCCGCTGCTCGTCGTCGGCGATGTCCTTCTGCACGCGCACCAGCTCCTCGATCTGACCCTTGAGCGGGCCGTTGATGACGGCCGACGTGAGGTACGCCCGCACCAGGCCCATGCCGTCGGGCGTGCGCAGGTCCGCCGTGCGGTACACCGGCGTCGACTCCTCGAGGATCACCTCCTGCTTGCCGAAGCCGTCGACCTCGACGCGATAGAGGTCGGCGCCGGAGACGTGCTCCGGGTCCGTCGGCGCCTTGGACGCGTGGTACCCCGGCGTCACCGTGTGGCGCACGTACATGACGACCTTGTTCGGCAGCCGGTTGTGCACGACCAGCGTCGTGCGCTTGATGTGCTGCACCTGCGTCGAGAAGACGCCGCGGTTGACCGAGATGATCCGCGCGATCTCGTCGCGCTCGCCGCCCACGCGGTCGACGACCACCTGCCGGTCGAGCGCGAAGGGCACGAAGGCCACCTGGTGCGCGGGGATCGGCTCGCTCATGCCCTCGCCGATGAAGCGCCCGTCGCCGAACACGGTGACCGGGCCGCTCTCGAGCTGCGAGTCGGTCGGGTTGCGCAGGCGCAGCGAGCGGAACGCGAACTGCGCGTTGCCGCGCGCGCTCTCCGGATCGTAGAGGTAGACGACCTCGCCCTCGGTGGGCGTGTGCAGGATCGAGATCATCGCTGAAGTCCCGCGGGTCACGCTCATCGCCTGGCCGGACTCGAAGTGCGACGTGCCGATGGGGTCGAGCGAGACGGGCTGCTGCTGCGTCCCCTGCCCTCCCGCGGGCGCGCCGGCGGCGCCGCCGGTCGCGGCGACCTGGCCCTCGGCCTCGAGGACACGCGCGCCGCCGTTGCGACCCGGCTGTGCGCCCTTGCCGACGGCCACGAGCTTGCTCGCGTCCACGCCGTGCTGGACGAGCTGGTCGCGCAGGCGGTTGGCCCGGTCGAGCGATGCGACCTGCTTGTCGGCGTCGCCAGGACCGGCGTAGCCCTCGATGGTGATCGTCCCCGTCTCGTTCTTCAGCCGCTGCGCGAGCCCCGCGAGGGGGTCCGCCGCAGCCTTGGGCTTGGC
>Ga0335083_10005863_pt1 | contig 15470 bp, 11 predicted proteins | sample Lox_Sample_42_FD_206716 | JGI IMG/M metagenome (GOLD analysis project Ga0335083, IMG submission 206716) | Soil microbial communities from Loxahatchee National Wildlife Refuge, Florida, United States - Lox_Sample_4.2 | ecosystem: Environmental > Terrestrial > Soil > Wetlands | place: USA... | reverse complement strand
CCAGTAAAAGCTGTAGTCGCCACTGATCACGAAAGAAGCGACGTAGCGGTCGTCGCGGCTCTCGTGCATGCGCGTGTAGCGCTGCTTCGGCAGCCAGCTATAGGGGAGATCGCCCTCCGAGGGAATGGCACCCTCGATCTCGAAGCCCGCGGGCAGCAGGTCGCGCACGATCATGTCGTGATGGCCGTCGGCGGAGACGGTGCCCGAGAGCTCGACGACGATGCGGTCGTTCTGCTTGACGTGGGCGAGATCGACTTCCTTGCCGTCCGTCATGAAGAATTTGCGGACGATGGTGACGCCCTTGCTCTCCGGGGGTAGCGGCTCGTTCGGCGTGCCATCGACGGCGACCGTCGCGAAGAGCTCGCGGTCGCCGCGGTTCTCGACTTTGTAGCCCGCACGGATCGCGGCCTGGTCCGGCGTCAGGATCACGGGATCGCCCGCAGCGGCGACCGCCTCGCCGTTGACGGCGGCCTTGACGGGCGTGCGATGCTCCGCGAGTGCGTGCTGGGCCAACACCAGCCACGCCTTCTCCTGTGTCGTCATGTCGTCGGGAAGGGCGCCCAGACTATCGAAGCGCTGGAAGAGCCGGTTGACCAGTGCAGTCTCCTTGGCCTCGGCGGCCACGCGCACGAGCCCGGCCCAATCCCTGAGCGTCGAGCCGTAGTAGTCGTCGTCATAGAAAACGCGCCACGGGCCCCGTACCGGACCGAGGATGAGCTTCTCGACTGCGGCGAAACCCGCTCGGCTTCGCGAGATGTCGCCGCTGAGCGCGAGCGCCGCGGCGAGCTGGCCCTCCGGAAAGGAGCGCCACTGCACCGAGGTCGTGGTGTCGTAGAGATAGCGGAGGTCCGCGACCGAGGCGCCGCCGTTTCGTGCGAGCACATAGGCCGCGTAGTCCCGCACGCTCGCGAGGACGCGTGGCTCGTTCCCGTAGCTCACGGAATTCGCACGTGCTTGCTGCTGCACGATGCCTTTGAGCCAAGCGTCGCCGCGCTGGAGCGCGTCGTCGGAGACGGAGTAGCCCGCGACCCGCGCGGAGTGAAGGAAGTCGAGGGCGTAGACGCTGAGCCAGTCATAGGCGGGGTAGCTCGGGCCCCAGAAGCCGAAATTCCCGTCCGCGCGCTGCATGTCGAGGACGCGATTCACCGCGCCTTGTACGCGCTCGCGCACGCCCATGTCGCCCTTGTCATGCGTGAGGAGGGCGAGGTCGTTGAAGTAGAGCAGCGGGAATGCGCGGCTCGTCGTCTGCTCGATGCAGCCATAGGGGTAGCGGTCGAGCGAGCGCAGCAGGCCGGCGACGGGAATGCTGCGCCAGGTCGCGAGGCTGACGCTCGCGGAGACGCTGCCGGGGAGGTAGCCCGCGAGAATATCGGCGCCGAGCACCAGATCCTTCCCTTGCGCGACCGTGAGCACGGTGCTGCGCGAGGTCGGGTCCTGCGGGCTCCGCACCGTGATCTGCCATTGCCGGTCGACGGCGAAGCCGTCGGGGCCGGAAAGGTGCAGCGAGAAGGTGCCTATACCGAGATCGCCGGCGGCGATCGGGAAGGCCAGGAGCTGCCGCTCGCCCGCCGCCAGCGTCACCGTCCGCTCCGGCGCCTCGACGAAGGAGACGGGCCCCTCCGTCTTGAAGCTCGCGCGGTACTCGCCGGGCTTGCCGTCGAGATTGTGCAGGCTGAGGCTCAGCCGCGCCTTGTCGTTGGGCGCGAGGAAACGCGGCAACACCACGTCGCTGACGACGGGATCGCGAACGGTCAGGTGGCCCTCGGCGTGACCCACCTTGTGGCGGTCGTAGGCGACCGCCATGAGCCGGAGCTCGCCTTCGAAATCCGGGATCTCCAGCGGTACCGAGACGTGACCCTGGGCATCGACCGGGAGGAAGCCCGAGAAGAGCGCGACCGTCCGCGTCGGCACCACCGGGAGTGCCGCCCCGCCGATGCTGTCGCCGCCCTGGCGGATCGCTCCGACCTGGCCTTCGCCGTTGATGAGGCGACCATAGTCGTCGCGGATGTCGACCGCGAGCCGGCGCTTGCCGAAATAGAAGCCCGTGGGATCGGGGCTCTCGAAGCGCGTCAATTGCAGGATGCCCTCGTCGACGGCGGCAAGCGTCAGGAACACCTTCTCGCCGGGGTCCGCGTTGGCGATGGTGACGGGGATCGAGACGGTTTGGCGCGGTAGCACCTTGTCGGGAACGCCGAGCGTGGTGCCGAGCGTGCGCGGCGCCGGATCGATGGGGAGCCAAGCGAGGCCGATTGCACGGGTGGGCGCCCGCTCTGGCCCGCCCTTCAGCGGCTTGTAGCTCGCGAGGATCGCATAGGCGCCGGTGCCCCAATCCGCGGTCACGGGAATCTCGATCGTCGTGCCCTCCGCGGGAATGTGGACGAGGCGGGTCGCGAGGATGCGATCGTTCGCGATCACGAGCAGGCCTTCGCCGGCGGTGGGCGGGCGGATCGCGAGTTTCGCTACATCCCCGGGGCGATAGCTCTCCTTGTCCGCGCTCACCTCGCCTTTGTCGGGACGGTCCTCTGCGAGGTCGCCGCGCCAGCCGGAGCTGAAGCGCACACTGCTTGCGGCCCCGCTCGCGTTGTCGCGCACGGTGAATCGGTAATAGCCCCAGGGGAGCCGGTATTTGAAGCTCCCGGGCTGGTCTGCCGTCACCGGCAGCGCGCCGTCGGTCACGGGCACGTCATAGGTCGTGCGCTCGTAGCGATATTGGTTGTTCGACCGATACCAGCTGTATTCCGAATATTCGCGCACGAGCTCGTAGCGGAGCCCTTCCCGCGCCACTGGCTTGCCCTCGGCATCGACCGCCGCCACCTCGAAGGAGGCCTCGGTGTCCTCCTCGATCCGGCCGCCGCGGAAGCCCGGGCGGATGCCGATGAAGAGCGGCTTGGTGCGCACGGGGAGTGTGATGTGCGTATCCGTGGTGCGGCCGCCGGGCTCGAAGATCGAGACCCGGACGCTCGCGCGCAGCGGCAGGGTGCTCACCGGCACCTTATCGGCGGGAATGGCGCCGGTAACGGTGCTGTGCCCCTCGGCGTCAGTGTCCGCGACCTCGAGCGGGACGGAGAGGTCCTTGAACTTCTCCTCCGCGAGGCCGAAGCGCCAGCCGCGGTAATTTGAGAAGGGCGTGGGGTCGGGCGCTAGGCTCGCCTCTGCCTCGCCGCGGAGGTCGGCGCCGGGAGCACCGTAGAGGAACCGCGCAGCGATCGCGATCGGCACGGGCTTTCCCATCTCGATTGCGGGAGCGCTCGCGCTGAGCTCGACCTTGAGGCGTTGGGGCACGAAATCCTGCACCTCGAATTCGGCGTGACCCACGGGATCGCCCTTGGGATCGACGTAGACGTCGACCTGCCAGCGCCCATGCGCCGCGGTCTCCGTCAGCGTGAGATCGAAGCGGTGCGCGCCCGCGCCCTGGTCCGGGACGGTTCCGCGACGGAACTCCACCCCATCCGGGCGCCGCGCGACGAAGATGAGAGAGGTGTCGGCGATGGCGTCTGCGATCCGATCACGCAGCAGCGCCACCATGTAAACGGTCTCGCGTGGGCGATAGATGCCGCGGTCGGTGTAAATGAAAGCGTCGACAGGACCCGGCAACTGGCGCCCGTCCACCCCGCGGTCGGAGAGGTCGAAAGCGGGACGGCTGAGGTCCTCGAAGGTGAAGTCGCCTTCGGCCCCGAAGGCCAGCACCGCGCCGGGCGTGGCGCCGCCGGCGCCGCGCAGAAGGCCGGGATCGAAGCGGAGATGCCCGTCGGCGTCGGTGACGGCGCGCCCGAGCTCGTCGTTGTCGCGCGCGACCAAGGCGACCGTCAGCCCCGCGATCGGCAGCGCCGATCCCAAGGCGCGGGCGAAGACATGGAGCCCGTCGGCGCCGCGGAAGGTCGTGAGACCGATGTCGGTGTCGATCACCCATTGGATGGGGATCGGCCGGTAGTCGCCGCCCTCGTAGCTGTCCTCGTCCTGGTCGGCGGAAGCGGCTCGCCGCTTGCGGTCGGCCTGGTTCTCTGCCGTGAGGACGTAGATGCCGGGCTTGCGCTGCGGCACCGCCTGCGAGATCGGGAAGAGCGTGGTGACGCTGGCGTTTCGGGGGCCGGTCACCGCGAGGTTCCCCTCCCAGACCTTCGAGGCCTTGTCTTCCCTGATCTGGTTGAGCTCATAGGGATAGGCCTGGCGCTGGGCGAGCTGGTCCGGCTTGATCTGCGAGACCAGCCGATCCGGCACGCGGTAGAGCGTGACGTGGACGCGGTTCACATTGACGGTGACGATGGGGACGCCGGCGAGGCTCTCGCGCGGGAGGATCAGACCTTCGCGGAAAGCGACCAACGGCGCGCGGTCGCTCAGCGCAAGCTCCGCCGTCCGCTCGACCGGGAGCTTCGCTCCGGAAGCCGCGGGCAGTCCCGCCTTGAGCGTCGCCTGGTATTGCGTGCCGAAGGCGAGGCCGGTGATGCAGAGCCGGCGTCCATCGACCTTGAGCGCGACCTTGGCCTGCGGCGCGAGGCTTAGATAGGCGGCATAGTCGGTCTGACCACTGGCGTCGAGCGCCTCGGTGAAGATGAGGCAGGTCTGCGGCTCAGCCTTGGTCGTATCGACGTCGGCATAATCATAGCCGAGCGCGGGCGGCAGGCTCGCGGGCGGATTGGGGGGCGCCGCTGCTGTCGCGCTCGCGGGCTGCTGCGCGGGCGCTGGCTGGCTCGGCGCCGTCGCCGCGCTCGGCCGTGCGGCGGGAGCCGCAGGCGGTGCCGCGACGGTCTCTATCGGCGGACGCGGTGGAGGGGCGCTGGCATGACGGAAAACGAGCATGCCAATAACCGCGAGTCCGGCCACTGCGACCGCAGCCGCGACCAAATTCATCCGCTGCATGGGAGACCTCGACGCGTTCAGGAGTTGCGCCGAGAGTGACGATATTCTTCTCCGTGAGAGGCGTAAAGCGGGGAGGCGCAAAATCACAATTTCGCCGTCATTGCACGGGCGTGACGTTGCGCCGAAGTCACATGGCGATGGCGCGCGAGGCGAAGCTGCGCTAAGCACGGTGCGCAGAACCGGCAATGAGGGTGCTCATGCGGCGTTTCGAGGGAACCGAGAGCTATGTGGCGACGGAGGACCTCCGCGTCGCCGTCAACGCCGCGATCGCGTTGGAGCGGCCGCTCCTGGTGAAGGGCGAGCCCGGCACCGGCAAGACCATCCTCGCGCATGAGATCGCGAAGTCCTTGGGCAGGCCGCTCCTCACCTGGCACATCAAGTCGACGACCAAGGCGCAGCAGGGGCTCTACGAGTACGACGCGGTCGCGCGGCTCCGCGACAGCCAGCTCGGCGACGCCAAGGTCGGAGACATCAGGAACTATATCCAGCGCGGCAAGCTCTGGGAGGCCTTCGTCGCGGAAGAGCGTCCCGTGCTCCTCATCGACGAGATAGACAAGGCCGACATCGAGTTCCCGAACGATCTCCTGCTCGAGCTCGACCGGATGGAGTTCTACGTCTACGAGACGCGCGAGACCGTCGTGGCGAAGCAGCGCCCGATCGTCCTCATCACCTCGAACAACGAGAAGGAGCTGCCGGACGCCTTCCTCCGCCGCTGCTTCTTCCACTACATCCGCTTCCCCGACCGCGACACCATGGCGGAGATCGTGGAAGTGCATTATCCCGGCCTGCAGAAGGTGCTGCTGCGCGAGGCGCTCACGGCCTTCTACGAGATCCGCGAAGTGCCCGGCCTCAAGAAGAAGCCCTCGACCTCCGAGCTCCTGGATTGGATCAAGCTCCTGGTGGTCGAGGACATTTCGCCGGACGTGCTCCGCCAGCGCGATCCCGCGAAGCTGATCCCGCCGCTCGCAGGCGCACTCCTCAAGAACGAGCAGGACGTACACCTCCTCGAGCGCCTCGCCTTCCTGCATCGGCGCGAGCGTGGCGGGTGAGGGGACCGTTCACTCATGTTTCCTTCCTTCTTCCTCGAGCTTCGCCGCGCCAAGGTGCCTGTCAGCCTCCGCGAGTACCTCACGCTCATGGAAGGTATGCGGGAGAATCTCGCGGCTTTTAGCGTCGAGGATTTCTACTATCTCTCGCGCGCGGCGCTGGTGAAGGACGAGCGGAACCTCGACAAGTTCGATCGCGTCTTCGGGCACTGCTTCAAAGGCATCGAGACAATCGGCGACGCGGGAATGGAGATCCCGGAGGATTGGCTCCGGAAGCTCGCGGAGAAGAACCTGACCGAGGAGGAGAAGGCGCTCATCGAGGCCATGGGCGGCTTCGAGAAGCTCATGGAGACGCTGCAGCAGCGCCTGGCGGAGCAGAAGGGCCGGCACCAGGGCGGCAGCAAATGGATCGGCACCGCCGGCACCTCACCTTATGGCGCCTACGGCTACAATCCCGAGGGCGTGCGGATCGGGCAGGAGGGGAACCGCAACAACCGCGCGGTCAAGGTCTGGGACAAGCGGGAGTTCAAGAACCTCGACGACACAGTCGAGCTCGGCACGCGCAATATCAAGGTGGCCTTGCGGCGCTTGCGTCAGTTCGCGCGCGAAGGCGCGCCCGAGGAGCTCGATCTCGATGACACGATCCGCTCGACCGCGAAGAACGCGGGCTGGCTAGACCTCAAGCTCAGGCCCGAGCGGCACAATGCCGTGAAGGTCCTGCTCTTCCTCGACATCGGCGGGTCCATGGACGGGCACGTCAAGACCTGCGCCGAACTCTTCTCCGCGGCGCGCGCGGAGTTCAAGCACCTCGAGTACTACTACTTCCACAACTGCCCCTACGAGCACGTCTGGAAGGACGCCTGGCGCCGCCACGTCGAGCGCACGCCGACTTTCCAGGTGCTGCACACCTACGACGCCAGCTACAAGCTGATCTTCGTCGGCGACGCCAGCATGAGCCCCTACGAGATCGTGCAGCCCGGGGGCAGCGTCGAGCACTGGAATGCAGAGACCGGCGAGACCTGGCTCCGCCGTCTCCTCGATACCTATCAGAAAGCGGCCTGGCTCAACCCCGTGCCTGAGCGCTACTGGGAGGGCACGCAATCGATCGGCATGATTCGCGAGCTCATGGAAGGACGCATGTTCCCCTTGACGCTCGATGGCCTCGACCGCGCGATGCGGAGGCTTACGCGGTAAGCGGGCCTTGCGACGAGTGGCTGCGGCGTCAAGTCGAAGAGGCGTTCGTCGATCCGCGGCCGAGGCGACCCGCGAGTGCTGTGTTCAAGCGGCTGCGCGCAGGGATTAGGGACGGCGGTGCCGGCGAGAGGCGGAGCGTTCATAATTTCGGAACGGCGAGCGCCGACGTGGCGCCCGCCACCCCGTCTCGATTACGCCGCGCTAGAGTTCTTCGGACGAATGTAGGCCATCTGCGCGTGCTCGGCGCAGTAGGGCTTGCCGGGCACCGGAGGCGCGTCGCAGAAGCGGAAGCCTTTGTCGCCGGGATGGCCGATGGGCCAGGAACAGCTCGGGCCGGTCAACGCGACCACCCGGGGCTTCACCACCTTCTGCACCCGCGGACCGGGCTTGCGCTTCAAGGGAGAGGGCCGCGGCGTCAGCAGCAGACGATGCGCCTTTCCGACGACGGCGTTCTTGGTGACACCGATCCGCCGGCCGATTTCCGCGGTTGAATGACCTTGGTTCCAGAGTTCCGTAAGTTGCGCGATGCGTTCGGGATTCCAGATCGATTCCATCGCTTACCCCACCGTATGCTGTGGCTCCAATAGCCGACAGCCACTAGATACGGTATCACGGCGAATCGGCGCCGCCAATGCTCTTGAGAGGGGGTTTTGCGCCGCGATTGTGGATAAATCTCAGTCCTCGGCATCCTCGCTGAGCTCGAGCCACATCGCGTTCAGGACCGCGAAAGTGCAGGCGAGTCCGAGGCCGAGAACCCAGCTGAAGTACCACATGGCGATCAGTCTCCCTCGCGATGATAGTTCGGGCGTCGCATCAGTATCGATCCTCGCTGTGCTCGACATCCGCGAGCCGCACCGGCCCTCGCATCACGCGGAGCGCCCAGCCCGTGTAGAAGAGCACGATCGGCAGGAACAACAGCACCGCGATCAGCATGATGAAGAGCGTGAGCTGACTGCTCGAGCTGTCCCAGACGGTGAGGCTCACCTCGGGATGCGTCGAGGAGGGCAGCAGGAACGGGAACATCGAGATCCCTGCCGTTGCGATGATGCCCGCGATGCCGAGGCTGCTCGCGATGAAGGCCGAGAGATGCGCGCGCCGCGCCACGAGCAGCGAGGCTGCAAGCGGCATGGCGAAGCCGAGGAGCGGCGCCAGCGCCAGGAGCCGGTGGATCGTGTAGACGTCGAGCCAGGCGCCTTGGGCGCGCACGACGGTCTTTCCGAGCGGATTCGACGGCCCCGTGTGCGAGATCGTGCCGGAGATCGCATAGCCGTCGATGCCAAAGGCAATCCACATGCCGCCGAGCACGAAGAGCCCCGCCGCGACGAGGCCTGCGACGCTCGCGATCCGCGTTGCGCGCTCGGCCACCGCGCCGTCGGTCTTGAGCGCGAGCCAGGTGCCGCCCTGTGTTGCAAGCATCGCCACGCTCACCAATCCTGAAAGGAGCGCGAAGGGATTGAGGAGGCCGAAGAAGCCGCCGGTGTAGTCGAGACGCAGGTCGGCATCGAAGCTGAACGGCACGCCCTGCAGAAGATTGCCGAAGGCGACGCCGAAGACCAGCGACGGCACGAAGCCGGAGATCGCGAGCGCCCAGTCCCAGCTGTTGCGCCAGCGCGGCTCCGCAATCTTGTCGCGGAAGGTGAATCCGACGGGACGCAGGATGAGCGTCACGAGCACCAGCAGCATCGCGATGTAAAATCCGGAGAAGCTCGCGGCGTAGAGCGGCGGCCAAGCCGCGAAGGCAGCGCCCCCGCCGAGGATGAGCCAAACCTGATGCCCTTCCCAATTGGCCTCGACGGTCTCCCGCACCTGTCGCCGCTCTGCATCGGTCTCGCCGACGAAGGGGAGCAGCATGGCGGTGCCGAGATCGTAGCCGTCGAGAACCGCGAAGCCGATGAGCAGGATGCCCAGGAGCGCCCACCAGAGAAAGCGGAGGATGTCATAGTCGAGGGGCATCATCTCAGACCTCCGATGGCGCGGCCGGCCCGCGCCGGATCACGCGGAGCATCAGCATCACGTCGATGACCGCGAGCGTGCTGTAGAAGACGACGAAGCCGACGAGGGAGCCGATCACGGCGCCTTTCGAGACCGACGAGACGCCGAGATCGGTGGGGAGAACGCCTTCCACGACCCAGGGCTGGCGTCCGTATTCTGCGACGATCCAGCCGAGCTCGGCCGCAATCCAAGGCAAGGGCAGGCTCAGGAGAGCGATGCGCAGGAACCAGCGCGTATCGAGCCGACGCGCCGAAGCCATGTAGAAGGCGAGCGCAAAGAGCACGATGAAATAGAACCCGAGCCCCGCCATGAAGCGGAAGCTCCAGAACAGCACGGGGACGTCCGGAATAAGGTCGTTGGCGGCACGCCGGATCGCCGCCTCGTCTGCATCGACGACCCGCGGCGTGTAGCGCTTGAGCAGGAGCGCGTAGCCGAGGTCGCGGACATGCGCGTCGAAGACCGTCCGCGCCGCGGCGTCGCCGGGGGTTCCGCGCAGGGTCTCTAATGCTCGGTAGGCGAGGATGCCGCTCTGGATTCGCGTTACCCCCTGGCTCACGAGATCCTCGATCCCTTCGACGGGCCGGTCGAGAGAGCGCGTCGCGATGAGCCCGAGGAGCCAGGGTATCTCGATCTTGTAATGCGTTGCATGGTCGGCGGTGTCGGGAAGACCGAATAGCGTGAAGCTCGCGGGCGGCGTTTGCGTCTCCCACATCGCCTCGATCGCGGCGATCTTCATTTTCTGGTCGAGGGTCGCGGTATAGCCGCTCTCGTCGCCGAGCACGACGACCGAGAGCGCCGAGGCGAGGCCGAAGCTCGCGGCCACCGTCATCGAGCGTCGCGCCATCTGCACGTGCCAACCCCGGAGCATGTAGAAGGCGCTCACCGCCAGAACGAAGACCGAACCCGTGACATACCCCGCGCTCACGGTGTGAACGAACTTCGCCTGCGCCACCGGATTGAAGAGCAGCGCCTCGAAGGAGGTGAGCTCCATGCGCATGGTCTGCACGTTGAACTGCGCGCCCACGGGATTCTGCATCCAGCCATTGGCGATCAGGATCCAGAGTGCGGAGAGGTTGGCTCCGATCCCCGTAAGCCAGGTGACCGCGAGGTGCGCCGGCTTCGAGAGCCGGTCCCAACCGAAGAAGAAGATGCCGACGAAGGTCGCTTCGAGGAAGAAAGCCATCAGCCCCTCGATCGCGAGCGGCGCGCCGAAGATGTCGCCGACGTAGTGCGAGTAGTAGGCCCAGTTGGTACCGAACTGGAACTCCATCGTGATCCCGGTGGCGACGCCCATGGCGAAGTTGATGCCGAAGAGCGTGCCCCAGAACTTCGTCATGGCCTTCCAGATCTTGCGCCCGGTCATGACGTAGACGCTCTCCATCACCGCGAGCAGCAGCGAGAGGCCGAGTGTCAGCGGCACGAAGAGGAAGTGATAGAGCGCGGTCAGCGCGAATTGAAGCCGCGACAGCTCGACGACGCCGGGGTCGATCATCGTGGTGCCTCCCCAGGTGCAAGGAGATGTCGCGCGGTCGCCGCATCGTCTATCGCGGGCCGCCGATCTCCACTGAAAAATGCAAGGTAAAGCGCGATCAGGAGCGCGAATTTGAGTAGAAGGGCGAAAGTGATATCGCGCCCTAGGGAACGTCCGTTCTCGCTGTCATGGCCCTCATGCCGCGACTGTCCCGTTCGGCCTTCGACAGAGTGTAAGGGTCTCGCCACGCTGACCGGCGCGCGCGGGAAGCGCGTGGATGGTCGGGACAAGCCCGGCCCTGACGTTGATGTCAGAGGTGGTCGCAAATGAAGGACCCCCAGCGTATCCGCACATAAGTACCGCGAGACGAGAGGCGCGCCAAGGGTCGGCATCGTCGCGCCTCCTATGGATCAATTGACCCCTGCATGCGCGTCACCTCACACTTCGACTCTCTCCGATGCTTGCCCTCCTCGCCACCCTAGCGATCCAAGCGCTTGCCTCGATGGCCGTGCTCACGCCGCCGGTGCTGGCGGGGCTCGCGGCACCCGCAATCGGCGTGACGAGCGAGCGCGTCGGCATCTTCACCGCGATCGTCTATGTCGGGGCGATCGTTTCCTCCGCGGGAAGCGGCAGCCTTCTCGCTCACACGGGTCCGCTGCGCATCAGCCAGTGGTGCCTCATCGCTTGCGCCATCGGACTCACAGCCGCGGCGAGCGGAGAATTCGCGCTCGTCATCTTCGGTGCCTTCGCCATGGGACTCGGCTACGGAGCTGTGACCCCTGCGAGCTCACACATTCTGATCCGCCAGACGCCGCCCCATCGTCGCGCCTTCATGTTCTCGCTGAAGCAGACCGGTGTTCCCGTCGGCGGGGTGCTCGCGGGCTCGGTCGTTGCGCCGCTTGGGCTGGCCTTGGGCTGGCAGGGTTCGGCGCTCACGGTGGCCATAGCCTGCGTCCTCGTCGCTTTCGCAGTCGAGCCGCTCCGTCCGCGATTCGACCGCGGGGAGGAGAAAGCGGCGTCTGCCGCCGCGGGTCTCCTGGCGGGGATTCGGCTCGTGCTCGGCATGCCCTCGCTTCGGCGGCTCGCGCTCTCCTCGATGAGCTTCTCCGCGACGCAGCTCTCTTTCGCGACCTTCCTCGTGACCTTCTTGACTGAACGCGCGCAACTCTCGCTCGTCACGGCGGGCGCCGTCATGGCAGTGGCGCAAGGCGGCGGCATCTTGGGCCGCATCGTTCTCGGCTGGATCGCCGACCGGTTGCTGCCGCCGCGGCGGCTCCTCGGGGTTCTCGGCGTCAGCATGGCCGGTGCGGCGATCGCCACCGGCCTCATCACCGCGAGCTGGCCGCTTGCGGCCGTCTTCGCGGTAACGGCGATACTGGGCGCGACCGGCGTCAGCTGGAACGGCGTCTACCTCGCGGAGATCGCGGCGCTTGCGCCCGCGGGGATGGCGGGGGCCGCGACCGGCGGCGCGCTCTCCATCACCTTCCTCGGGATCGTGCTGGGGCCCGCGCTCTTCAGCGCGGTCGTGAGCCTCAGCGGCAGCTACGCGCTCGCCTTCGCGATCGTTGCGGGCACGGCCTTCGCGGGCGGCGTCGGCGCCTGGCGCGCCTAGACGAGGAGATCCCGGTAGTCCGCGTGTTTGGCGATGAAGGCAGCGACGAAGGGGCATTTCGCTACCACCTTGAGCCCTCGTGCACGGACCTGGTCGAGAGCGGCCTTCATGAGCCGCGAGGCGACACCGCGTCCTTCGAGCTCTGGCGGCACCACCGTGTGGACGAAAGTGATGACCCCCGGGGCGAGCGTATATTCCGAGAGGGCCATGTGACCGTCGAGCTCGAGTTCGAAGCGGTGGCGAGTGGGGTTGTCTAGAACGGCCTCGGTCACGGAGGTGGCCTGAAGAAGGAAAAACTCAGCGCGGAGGATGCGTAGAGGTCGCAGAGAACCTCGATGAATCCTCGATCATCTGCGCCCTCAGCGCATCCTCGGCGTCCTCTGCGCGAGGACTTCTATATCAGCTTTACCGATGACGCCTCGCGGCCGCGCGGGGCTTCCGAGACGGTCATGCGCACCGCTTGTCCCGGGGCGAGCATCTCGATCCCGGAGCGGCGGAGCGCGGTCACGTGGACGAAGATGTCCTTGCCGCCGTCGTTCGCCACGACGAAGCCGAAGCCGCGCGCGGGGTCGTACCATTTCACGACGCCATCGAGCGACTCACCGGGACCGCGGGATTCGCCGCCGCGGTCGCGGGGGTGTCCACGGCTCGGCTGCGCCGTCGAGGCGTCGATGTTCAGCACCGCCACCGCCGCCCGCCCCTTGGCACCTTGCGCGCAGTCGAAGGTGACGGTCGCTCCCTCCGGGGCCTGTGTGAAGCCCGATCGCTCCAGCACGGCCAATGGCAGGAAAACATCGCCGCCTCCATCGGAGGCGATGATGAACCCGAACCCCTTATTTCGATTGAACCACTTGATCGTGCCGGTAAGCCGCGTGGTTTCCCCAGGCGGCATCTCGCCTCCGGACGGGCGGAAATCGGTCATGCCAGCACCACCGCGACAGTTCCCCCGCCCTCCCCCAGGGCGCTACGCCCGGCACCTGCCGGGGGGCGTTAGCCCGGCCGGCACCACCCTATGTCTTACGTTTGAAATGATCCGGGGGCAAGGGCAGAGCGACTCGTCAGAAATCCTGCGCTTGCGAAGGTTTCAGCCCGCGAGCTTGGCGGCGTGCAGGAAATAGTTAACCTCGAGGTCGTGGCCGAGACGCCAGCGCCGCGCCAGTAAATCGTAGCTCGCGCCCGTCAGATCCTGCAGCACGAGCCCTTGCCCGCGGAGCGCCGCCGCGAATTCCGAAGGCCGCATGAAACGGTCCCAGCGATGCGTGCCCGGCGGAAGCCAGCGCAGCACGTACTCGGCGCCCACGATACCCAGCAGGAAGCTCTTGGGCGTGCGGTTGAGGGTGGAGCCGATGAAGGCGCCGCCGGGACGCACCAGCCGCGCCGCCGCCGCAAGGAAGAGGCTGGGGTCGGCAACGTGCTCCACCACCTCAAGGGCGAGAACCGCGTCGTAGCTCTCACCGGCCTCCGCGAGATCCTCTGCCGCGGCCTCGCGATAGTCGATCGCGAGATCGGACTCTGCCGCATGGCGCTCCGCCACCGCGAGGTTCGTCGGCGCGGCATCGATGCCGGTGACCTTGAATCCGAGCCGCGCCATCGGCTCCGACACCAGCCCGCCGCCGCAGCCGATGTCGAGGAGGCTCAGCCCCGTGAAGGGCGAGAGGCTTCTGGTGTCGCGGCCGAAATGGAGGGCAAGACGATCGCGCAGATAGCCGAGCCGTAGGGGATTGAGCCGGTGGAGCGGGGCCATCGGCCCGCTCGGGTCCCACCAGCGCCGGGCGAGCGCGTCGAAGCGCGCGACCTCTGCGCTGTCGACGCTGCCCGCTGCACTCCCGGCGGGGTTCGCCATGGCCCGATTTCCCTTGCTTTTCCGAGGCATCGAGGCGTTTTGGCCGTGCTTGCCTCGCGCCAGTCCGCAAGAGTATGTATACGCGCCCCCGCGCGAGGGCAACCCCGGCTCCAGGTCGGCTCTCGCACTTCCCTTTTCGGACGCGATCCCCGATGGCGCGCATCGTGCAGAAATTTGGCGGCACTTCCGTGGCCGACATGGCGCGCATCAGGGCCGTGGCCGAGCGCGTCAAGCGCGAGACCGATAAGGGCAACGAAGTCGCCGTCGTCGTCTCCGCCATGGCGGGCGTCACCAACCAGCTCGTCGCTTGGACGAGCGAGGCCTGCCCCATGCACGACGCCCGCGAATACGACACGGTCGTCGCCTCGGGCGAGCAGGTGACGGCGGGCCTTCTCGCGCTCGCGCTCCAGAATCTCGGCGTCAACGCGCGCTCCTGGCTCGGTTGGCAGATCCCGCTGCGCACCGACGGCGTCCATGGCAAGGCTCGCATCGACGCGATCGCGACCGACGATTTGATTCGCCGCATGCGCGACGGCCAAGTTGCGGTCGTCGCGGGCTTCCAGGGGATCGGCCCCGATCACCGCATAACGACACTCGGGCGCGGCGGCTCCGACACCTCGGCGGTGGCGCTCGCGGCCGCGCTCGGCGCCGACCGCTGCGACATCTTCACGGACGTCGACGGCGTCTACACCAGCGATCCCCGCATCGTTGCGAAGGCCAGGAAGCTCGATAGAATTACCTATGAGGAGATGCTCGAGCTCGCCTCGCAGGGGGCCAAGGTCCTGCAGACGCGCTCGGTCGAGCTGGCGATGAATCACCGCGTCCGCGTGCAGGTGCTTTCGAGCTTCGCGGACGCCCCCGGAACCCTGGTAGTCGACGAGGACGAGATCGTGGAAAAGCGAGTGGTGAGCGGCATCGCATACAACCGCGACGAGGCGAAGATCACGCTTCTCAAGGTCGCGGACCGACCGGGAGTGGCGGCAGCGATCTTCGGGCCGCTCGCGGACAATGCCATCAACGTCGACATGATCGTCCAGAACGTCTCCGAGGATGGCCGTTTCACCGACCTCACTTTCACCGTCGGCAAGGCCGACCTCGATCGCGCCGTGAAGGTGCTCGAGGGGAAGCGCGCGGAGCTCGGCTTCGCCGCGCTCAAGCCCGACAAAAACGTGGTCAAGATCTCCGTGATCGGCGTCGGCATGCGCAGCCACGCCGGCGTCGCCAAGGAAATGTTCCGCGCGCTTGCGGAGAAGGGTATCAACATCCAGGTGATCTCGACCTCCGAGATCAAGGTGAGCGTGCTCGTCGCCGAGGAATACACGGAGCTCGCGGTTCGCGCCCTCCACACCGCCTACGGCCTCGACGCCGACTGAGACCATGACGCCCGCGGTCGAACGCCCGGCGATCCCCGAGACCGACGGCAAGGCGCGCCTCGTCGCTAGGCGCCGGCTCGAT
>Ga0335083_10005862_pt1 | contig 15474 bp, 10 predicted proteins | sample Lox_Sample_42_FD_206716 | JGI IMG/M metagenome (GOLD analysis project Ga0335083, IMG submission 206716) | Soil microbial communities from Loxahatchee National Wildlife Refuge, Florida, United States - Lox_Sample_4.2 | ecosystem: Environmental > Terrestrial > Soil > Wetlands | place: USA... | reverse complement strand
TCGCGCGGCATCCTGGCCGGGGTCGCCAACGCGATCCTCGGCGTGGCGCTGTTCTTCCTGCTCGACAAGTTCAAGCAGAGAACGTGAGAACCGTCGTTCGTCGATGGTCGTTCGTCTTTGGCGAGAGCTCGTGAAACGCTTCATGGCGGAGATAGTGACCTCCGTTACTAACAGAATTCCTCACTGAATTCGCCACGGCTTACAATAAGAGGAACGAACCAGGCCAACGGCGAACGACCAACGACGAACCACCAACGACCAAGGACTGATCTGATGTTCGGCCGCGACGAAAAAGTTTCTGAAGGCCGCCTCACGGCGGCGCAATACATTATCCTGGCCATCTTCCTGGTGCTCGCCTACGGACTGTGGCGGCTCCAGGTGATGGAGAGCGGCTACTACGCCTCCGCCGCCGAGAAGAACCGCATTCGCAACGTCCCGGTGCTCGCGCCGCGCGGCAAGATTCTCGATCGGGAAGGCCGCGTCATCGTCGATAACTATCCGTCATTTTCTGCGCTTCTGTTGCGGGACTCGACACGCGACCTCGTCGGCGACGCCGATCTGATTGCACAGGGTTTGCATCTCGATCCGAATGAGGTTCGAACGCGCATTCGCCGCTTCGCTTCAATGCCGCAGTACCAGCCGATCTTCCTGAAAGAAGACATCACGCCGGACGAGTTGCAATTCATCGAAGCGCATCGCAACGAGTTGCCCGAACTCGATACGATCATGGCGCACCGCCGCCTGTATCCGCGCAATGGATTCATGGCGCACCTGATCGGCTACGTCGGCGAAGTCAGCGAAGACATGCTGAACCAGCCGCAGTTCGAACTCTACAACGCCGGCGACGTCGTTGGAATTTCCGGAGTTGAACGCCAGTACAACAATCTACTGATGGGCACCAACGGCTCGCGGCAAGCCTTGGTCGACAGCCACGGGCGTGAAGTTGGCCGTCTGGGCGAAACCGAAGCCATTCCCGGCAAGCAACTCAAGCTGACGGTCGACATCGATCTGCAAATCGCTGCCGAGCAGGCTCTGGAAGGGAAGAACGGAGCCATCGTTGCCATGGACCCGCGCACTGGCGAGATTCTTGCCATGGTGAGCGGGCCGTCGTTTGATCCCAACGACTTTGCCGTACACGTCTCGCGCGATCAGTGGAACAAGCTGGTCACCGATCCCGACAAGCCGCTGCTGAACAAAGCGATTCAGGCTCAGCTCGCGCCCGGCTCGACGTTCAAGATCATTATGGGCACTGCCGGTTTGCAAGAAGGGATCGCGCAGGACATGCACGTGAACTGCAACGGCGGCGCCGAGTTTTATGGCCGCTATTTTAAGTGTTGGATCTCGGCGAGGCATCAGACCCACGGCGTCGTCGATATTTATAAGGGTGTGTACCAATCCTGCGATGTCTTTTTCTATACGCTTGCCGAAAAGCTGGGCATCGAGCGCATTGCCAAGTATGCAACCATGCTTGGCCTGGGTCAGAAGACTGGGATTGATCTGCCGCAAGAAGCCAGTGGGGTGATGCCCTCGGAAGAGTGGAAGCTTCGGAATTTCAAACAAAAATGGTTTGCCGGCGAAACCATTTCGGTTGGCATTGGCCAGGGCGCAGTGGCAGTTACTCCCATTCAGATGGCCCGAGCGTTCGCCGCAATCGCCAGCGGTGGCCACATGGTTCGCCCGCACGTCACGAATCCGACAGATCTTCCGCCTGGGGTAGTGCAGGCCTCGGATGTTCCAGACGAAGTTACCGTCCCGATCGATCCCAAGAATTGGGAGATCATCACCGACGCCATGGCCCAAGTGGTCAGCCCGGTGGGAACTGCCGCCTTGTCGCAAATCAAAGACGTGGATATGGCGGGCAAAACCGGAAGCGCTCAGACCATCAGCAACATGTTGAAGGCCAAGATGAGCGCCAGCGAAAAGCTCTTGCACAAGGATAATGGCTGGTTTGTCGGCGTTGAGCCCAGGCGGAATCCGGAGATCGTTGTTTGCGGGCTCTATGAGGAAGGCGAGCACGGCGACCGAACGGCGCGCGTGGTTGCGCAGGTGATCAAGGCGTTTGTGGAAAAGCGCCGCCGCAATCCGCCAAAGATGGCAGGCAAGCCGCAGCCAGACGGGAAAGTCGACATTGGCGCGGTGTGGACCGCGCCAGACTCGCATGGCGAAACGGATCAATTACAGAGCGGCCACTTTTTCCTGGATGTAGCGAAGGAGCCGTTGGCGGTGGCGACGGCTGCCCCAGGAATGCACTAGTTGGGAGCCGAAGAGACGGCCTCAGGAAGAGTGTCATCCTGAACCCGGCGTCAAGCCGGGTGAGGGATCTACGATGGCTTGAGCTGTGAGGGAGCGTCGAGGTTCCGGTAGGCGGACGGCAGATTTGGTGATCTTGTTGGCAGCGACGGCGCTGGCTACTTTTCGTAAGGTCCCTCGCGCCGGCTCTGCCGCCACTCAGGATGACAAAATAGGTGGTTCTACAGCAAAAGGGGTTCTTGTAGCAGGGATCGAAGAAGTCGATCCCTCAACGGAAAGCTAAGAGCTAGGAGCTAAAAGCTAGAAGCTGTCCCATGGCACGTTACGTCTCATACCGCGATTTCGACTGGGTCCTGCTGGGCTTTGTGCTCATCATTTGCGGCCTGGGCGTAATGGAGATCCATAGCGCCACGACGCACACGAAATTTGCCGGAGCCCATGTTAAGCAGGTGTACTGGGTCTTGGCCGGCGTGGGCGCGATGTTCCTGGTCAGCCTCATCAACTACCAGGCTCTTCTCGACCAGATCCACTGGTTCTACATTGCTGGCGTTGCTTCTCTGGTGGCAGTGCTCGTCTTCGGTCAGAAGTACCTGGGCGCACGGCGCTGGATCAAGATGCCGGGCGGCAACCACTTCCAGCCCTCCGAATGGGTCAAACTCATCCTCATTCTTGCGGTCGCCAAGTATTTCGCCGATATGCGCGAGCGGGAGCTGTCCTGGCCTGATTTTATGAAGGCCGCCGCGATCGTGGGCATACCGATGCTGATGGTCTTGAAACAACCAGATCTGGGCACAGCCCTCACCTACCTCCCGATTGCGGCGATGGGCGTATTTCTTGGCGGACTCCAATGGAAACAGGGGTTGACCGTAGGGCTGATCGCGACTGTTGGCTTGGCGGCGGTCTTTTTCATCCCAAGGGTCCACGTCCTTAAGTCGTATCAAAAGCAGCGTTTGACCAGTTTTGTGGATCCCGAACTTGATCCTCAGGGTTCGGGGTACCAAGTTGAGCAATCCAAGATTGCCGTGGGTTCCGGAGGCCTTTGGGGCGGCAAGGGCTCGCAAACACACGGCGCTTTTCTCCCAGTTCCGCAAACGGACTTTATCTTCGCCGCCTTTTCCGAGGAACATGGTTTCGTAGGCGCTCTCGGGGTTCTGCTGCTATACTTCATTGTGCTGATGCGTTTGACCCAGAACGCGCAAACAGCGCCCGACCGCGCTGGCACGTTTGTGGTGATGGGTGTGGTGGCTGTGCTTAGCTTCCATATCCTGGTCAATGTCGGCATGGTGGTTGGCTTTATGCCGGTCACCGGAATACCACTGCCGTTGATGAGTTACGGTGGGTCTTCTGTGTTGTTCATGTTCCTGGCGCTGGGGATGGTTATGAATGTTCGTATGCGCCGCTTCGTGAACTGACTGGGTGGCGAGATACGACCAGCCCGGTCAGGCCAAACAAGATTCAGAAGCAACGGGTTCAGGAACCAGGAAGAAACGGCAGGAAAGCAGTTTGCTGCGCTCGCAGGCGCAGCCCCAAAAATATCGATCGCCCTCGCGTAAAGGGGGCATTTCACCGGCCAGTCGAGTGGTAGAAGGCCGGGCAGGATTGAAGCTGAGCAGCCGGGCAGGGAACGGCCCCCCGACCCAATTTGGGTCTGAGAGTGCGGTCACAAACCCCGGTGGAAGTGAAAGCGAATAGTGCAAAAGATTCCCAAGCTTGTGCAGCGGACTCGGTGCAGGGAAGAATTCTCTGTCCCGGTCTGTCCCCATGTCGGGGCAGCATCGCAACACTCTCCGTTTCTTCCTCCCGCATCTCTGCTGACTCCGCCCCGGTGAAGCCCGGCCGACTTCCTATGAGTCGGCGGGACCGGAGTGTTCGATGAACAAAGAACTATTTGTCTCTTCCACCCCCCACGAAACCAAGGTGGGTCTCGTGGAAGATGATCTGCTCGCGGAAGTCTATCTTGAGCGCGAGAACGAGTACACCTTAGCAGGATCCATCTACAAAGGGCGTGTAACCCGCGTGCTGCCCGGCATGCAGTCGGCGTTTGTCGACATTGGCCTGGAGCGCGATGCCTTCCTCTATGTTTCCGACTTCATGGAGTTGGAAGAGCATGACGACGATCTGACGGACGTCGTTCCAGCGACTCGGAACGTGCCCGACCTCAGGCAGCACGTGGCAAAACCTGAGACGGCGGATGCATCGGAGGATGGGACCAGCCAAGCCGAGTTACTACCCGTCGCCGACGAAGGAACGTTCGAAGCCGAAACCCTCGGCGAGGGGCAGCCGGCTAGCGTTGCACAGCCCTCAGAAGTCATCAACGGCGCAGATTCGCAGATCCGCGAGCGCGGAGGCTACCGCGGCCGCCGGCGTCGTCGTGGTGGACGTCGCGATGGTCGAGGAGAGGGACGCGATCGTGGTTCCGACCGAGGTCCGGAACGGACGTCCGATCGATCTTTCGATCGTGGGTCTGACCGCAGTTCTGAACAACGTTTCGGGCGCCCTGTCGAGCCCACGCCGGCGCGGCCCGTGGAGTCTGGTAGAAGCCAGCCTTCGGGTCCACCTCCTGGATACCAACCGATCTTGCTGCCGGGAGAGTCGATTTCGAAGTACCAGCGTTTCGCTCAGCAGTCTTCCGCTCCAGAGCCAGTTCGCCAGTCAATCGCTGCGGTCGAGTCGGAAGCCGCTGCGGAGCCGGTCGCACCTCTTGCCGCAACCTTCCCTGAGGATGAACCTATCTTCGCGGCCACTGAGTCCGTGGCTGAGCCTCTTCACGAGCAGCACGATGACGTTCAGCCGGCCCACGATGAGCCTGTGGAGCAAGTCGAGTCGACTTCAACTTCGACCAACTGGAATCGGGAATTCCGCAGTCCCGAACCCACCCCCCTCCCGTCGCTCGGCTGGCCCGGAGAGTCGATCGTTACGGCAGAGCAGGACGTGGTTGAGCAAGGGGAGGTCGAAGAAGAAGCCCACGAGCCGGCGAGCCATCCAGCCGCGTCCATCGGAGAGCAGGTCGAAGCTCCAACGGCTTCGCGACGCGAGGATGAGACTCCTGTGTTTGCCGCTCCCGGCACCATGGAAGAAGAGACCATCGACGATGAAGAAGCAGGCACGATCCACTACGAGGCTTCCTCCGACGAAGGCTTCGACGAGTTTGAAGAGGAGACCCAGGCCGGCCCGGGACATCTGAATGGCGATGCCCGTGAGACCGTCTCTGAGATTCATCAGGCCTCGATGACCGAAGGCGCGCATCCGGCAGATGTCGCCCACGCCGAAGGTGAAGAAGACAGCGAGGAACTGGAACTTGAAGAGGCCCAGGCCGAAGCGGAAGCCATGCTCGACGCGGAAGCGCGGGGCAATGGCACCGTCGATGCTCGCGTGGAGGTTCGTGCCCCTGCCTCAACCGCCGGTTATACGCAGCGCACGCAACGCCCGCGTCCGGGCCCGGACCGCGACCGTGGTCCTCGCGACCGGCAACGCCGTGGTGGCGGTGGTGGTGGACGCCGCTTCCGCCGCCGTGAGAATGCTCCGGTCCCCCTGATCAGCGACTTGCTCAAGGAAGGCCAGGAGATATTGGTCCAGATCGCCAAGGAGCCCATCGGCAAGAAAGGCGCACGCATCACCAGTCACATCGCGCTTCCCGGACGGTTCCTGGTCTACATGCCTACAGTGAACCACACCGGTGTCTCGCGCAAGATTGCCTCCGAGGAAGAGCGTCAGCGCTTGAAGCGAATCATCCTCAGCGAGCGCGAAAATGGTCACGGAGGCTTTATCGTCCGCACGGCCGCGCAGAGCGCCAGCGAAGAGGAACTCCGGGCGGACATCCGCTTCCTGAAGGGACTCTGGCAGGACATCAAGAATCGCTCCGAGAGTTCGAAGCCGCCCGCGCTGATCTACCACGATCTCAACGTAGTTGAGCGCGTGCTGCGCGACCAGGTCACCTCGGACTTCTCCGTGATCTGGGTCGATACCGAACCGGAATACGAGCGCGTGCTGCGCTTTTTCAACCGCTTCCAGCCCGCGATGGTCAAACGCGTCAAGCTCTACACCAAAGAAACGCCATTGTTCGAGCAATTCGGCCTGGCCGAGGAGATGAACAAGGCCCTCAAGTCGAAAGTGTGGCTCAAGAGCGGCGGCTACATCGTCATCAACCAGACCGAAGCGCTGGTCGCGATCGATATCAACACCGGCAAATACGTCGGCAAGACGGCGCGCCTCGAAGACACGATCGTCAAAACGAACGTAGATGCCATTAAAGAGATTGTCCGGCAGATCCGGCTGCGCGATCTCGGCGGCATCATCATCATCGACTTCATCGATATGGATGAGCGCCGCAACCGCCAGCGCGTCATGCAGGCCCTGGAAGAAGAACTCCGCCACGACCGCGCGCCTTCAAAAACGCTGCAGTTTAACGACTTCGGCCTTGTCGCCATCACCCGCAAACGCGTCAAACAGTCTCTCGAACGCACCATCGGCGCACCGTGTCCATATTGCGAATCGACAGGATACGTGAAGTCCGTCACCACGGTTTGCAACGAGATTTACGTCGAGATGCGAAAGATCGCCAAGCACCTGGAGCATGAAGACGTCATGCTGCGCGTGCATCCGGACGTAGCGAAAGAGCTGAAGTCCAACAACGGACGTCTGCTGAACGAGATGGAAGAAATGACCAAGCGCACCATCATCGTGAAGAGCGATCCGGCGGTCCATCAGCAGCAGTTCGACATCAACTGAGCTTCCGAGCTTTGAGTTTTGAGCTTTGAGCTTTGAGCTAACGAAAGAAGACGGGCGGAAATCGCCCGTCTTTTCTTGCGTTGAGTGTCGAAGGTCGTGGGGAAGATGGGCTGAGGTAACAACCCAGGACCCGGTGTCGGTCCTAACCTTCGTGAGACTCAATCCTCAATCCAAAGGGCGAAAGCCAGTTACGATAGGGTGAGCGATGGGCCATAAGATGCCATCTGGAATGGTAAATGTCATGGTATCATGCCAATATGAATGCCACACTGACAGTGGATAAGGCCGGGCGCGTCGTTTTGCCGAAGCCGGTGCGGGACGAGTTGCAACTCTCGGCAGGAGACTCTCTTGAACTCGAGATTTCCGAGGAACAGATCGTTCTTCGCCCCTTGAGGAGTCGTGTTGGGATGAGGAAGAAGCAAGGCATCTGGGTTCTAGATTTCGACGAACCAATTTCGGCTGCTGCTACAAACAAAGTACTGCGAGACGTACGCAGCCAGCGCCAACGGTCCGCGCTCGGCCAACCCAGGTTCAAGCATGAGTCCGCCAAGCCTCGGTCCGACAAGTCAGGGAAGATTCGGTGAGGCTGTTCTTCGACACCTCCGCGCTGGTTCCCGTTTTTATTCCCGGTCACGAGCACCACGAACGCAGTCTTGCGGCTTTTTCAGCAGCCAATCGGAGCGGCGGGTTCTGCGCCGCCCACAGCCTGGCTGAAGTGTATGCGACCTTGACGCGATTGCCGGGCAAGTACCGCGCGGCACCCGAGCAGGCCGTCTTGTGCCTGGAGACAGTGGAGGAGCGGCTGAACGTGGTCGCTCTCGAGGCAGCGGAATATGTCTCGGCGATCCGCGACGCTGCTGGGATAGGTATCGAGGGAGGCACGCTGTATGACGCCCTGCTGGGGGCGTGCGCCGTAAAGGCTAAGGCGGATATCCTCTACACTTGGAACACTCGAGATTTCCAACGACTTGGTGCCAATGTCAGCAGGAGACTTCGTACGCCCTAGCAGGCTGCTGAAAAATTGATTCGCAGCGTGTTTTTCTTTCTGTTGTTCATGGTTGAAGATGTCGAACGATTCTATTTCCGGTGTTTTTGTAGTCGCGAGGTCTAACTCGATGCTCGACCAGACACACGTCCGCCCCGGCTTACACCGGCGGAACTGAAAGGGCCAGATTCCGCATGCGCACCAGATTGTAGACGGCGCAGGCGAAGGTAAAAATCCAGTCCACTTGGCACACTCCCCGATGGCGAACCTTGCGCATGAGCGCAATCGTCTTCAACCAGCCGAAACACTCTTCGATCCGCTTTCTCTTTCTCTGGCTGAAGGCGTAGCCCGAGTGCCGCGTGGTGCGTCCGTCAATCGCACTGCCCCCGCGTCGCGTCAGGTTTTGCGCCACATGCGGTGTAACACTCAGATTGCGACACTCCTCCACAAACCCGAACGTGTCGAAGCCTTTGTCTCCGCCCACCGTCACCGGCTGCGTGCCGGGGAGCTTCTCCAGCATCACCAGCGCCGCGTCGCGTTCTGCCGTTCCGTTGGCCTGAAACACTTCCGCGTCCACGATCAGTCCGTTGCGGTTTTCCACGAGCAGATTCCCGCTGTAACTCAATTTCGACTCCTTGCCCTCGCTTTTGCGCGCTAGCAGCGCCTCGGGATCGGTCTTCGATCGGTGGGTATCATTCGACCGCCGCTCGCCGCGAAAGTTCACGGTGGGATTGCCGGGATCATCGGGCGGAGGAGCGGGCTTCTCCTGTTTCGGCAGAAAACTCTTCAGACTCGCCCAGGCTTCCAACAGCGTGCCGTCCACCGTGAAATGCTCGTCGGAAGTCAGGCCCCTGGCCCGTGCGTGCTCGACCACTCGCGCCAGAAACTCCCGGGCCACGTCGGCTTCCAGCAAGCGGTCACGATTTTTGGTGAACACGGTCGCATCCCACACGTCGTCATCCGCGTTCAGCCCCACGAACCAACGGAACAGCAGGTTGTAATCCATCTCTTCCATCAGCAAACGCTCGCTGCGAATCGAATACAGCATCTGCAGCAACTGCGCTCGCAACAGCTTCTCCGGCGCAATCGACGGACGGCCTACGCGTGCGTACATCGCGTCGAACCGCCGGGAAAGTTGAGTGAGCACTTCGTCCACCATGGCCCGGATGGCGCGCAGCGGATGATCCTTCCGCACGCGCGCTTCCGGCGACAAGTAACTGAAGATGTGATTCTGCTGCTGATCGTCTCCGCGCATGCCTTCTTCTTAGCAGCTTTTGTTGTGGAAACAAGAGCGTTTTCTGGTACCGATTGAGATACCCTTAAATCAGCCGACAATCGCCACTACATATTGGGAGGCCTGTGCATGAAGAAACCCGGAAAACAACAGCTTGGGCTGGCCTTGAGTTGCCTCGTGTGCGTGATCGTGGCATTGCGCAACACAAACGGTCTTGAAGGAACGGAATTTAGCGGAGGGTGGCTCACTGGTCCCCTGCTGTCGATGACCGACATCGGGATCGTTCTGTTGGTGCTGGCTCTTATCGTGACCTTCCTGTACCCACGAATTGCAGGAGCAATTGGGATCGCGTCATCGCTGCTCTGTTTGCCGCTTTATCTCTACTTTATAGCTCCGGTTCCTTTCAACCAGATCTTCGGCTTTGGGCATCAGTTCAAGGTTCAACCGAGCGGAGGCTTCCACTGGGACAGATGGGCGATAGCTGGAGTGCTCACCCTCGCGGTCACCATCTATATATCTCTTCGCGGCTTCGCGGTCACTAGCCGGACTCAGACCCCGGAGCCAGGATAATCGCTCGTTTCAATCGGCTTTTTCAGCAGCCTGCTAGAATATCGACCGGGCTTAGCTCACGTTGGCGAGTGTCTTCACGGCAACATCGGCCTGGTTGCGTAGCTTTTGCGCGGATTCGTGGATTGCGCGGCCAGCCGCGCCCGCTCCGCTTTGCTCCGATGTCTGCTCGACATTGCCGGCATCCTCGACTGTCGTGCTGGCCATATCCAGCAGGACCACAACCGAATCGGCATGCAGCTTCCAAACCGACGACATCTTCTGGCTGCGTTTTAGTTCTTCTAACTCCGTGCTGATGCGCGCGGAAATTGAAACCATCCGAATCAGCGTGCGCGCAACATCGGCTCGCAGGCTCTTTTCTTCCAGGAACGGCGCGCTGTAAGCATCGGCTTCTTGCGCGCTCAGAGTCAGGTTGAAAAAGCGCATGGGCACAACCTGCCGGTATTTCGGATCGGCCACTCGCACAAACACTCGAATCGACTCTTCGACGCGCCGCAGTTTACCTTCTTCCGCCGAAAGTTGTTGCGCCGTCACCGCGGGCGGCTGGAACACGGGAACTGGTACCGGCGCTTTTGCGGTTGCGGCCGCTTTGGCTGCTCGCGGAGCCGCGCCTGTGCCGCCCGCTGCGCGCGATGTCTGCGCGGCTGGAGTAAGCAGCGACCGCCGGATCGGAGGACGTCGGTCCAATTCCTTCTTCAACTTCGAAACCCGGCGGAACTTCTCAAAAGCGTTGCCATAGTCAGCTTCCAGCAGTTGTTTCTCCTGGATTGCCGCCACGTGGTCGACCGTAACTTCGACGCCATCTACGGTCGTAAGGATCGTTCCGCCCATTTCTTCCAGCGCTTGTCCAAAGGTCTTGATCTCAGTGAGCGCTTTGGCGAACAGTTCGTCAAACTTCTTGCCGAAATTCGCGTTGTACGCTGAAACCGTGGCCAGCACGCCGGGATGGTAGAACGAAGAATCCAACCACTGCTTCAGTTCCCGCACGCGCCCGATTATTCCGGAGTCAATCAGCATGTTGAAATCGCGGAAACGGGCGACCTCCTCCCGCAGTGGATCGAATCGCCGCAGCAGTTGGACATGCTCCTCGGGAAGCGACGGCACATCCGAATCTGCCAGGATTTCAATCAGGGCGATCTCGAACGGCGAAAGCGGGAGCGCACCGTCCAGTCCATAGCCCGTTTGCTCCCACTGGCCGGGGACGCGGGGATGACGGTATAAAAATGTCGCGATCAGATCGGTCTTGTCGCGGTTGACGTCACTGGGTTCGCGACGCCGTACGAAGTACCGTAACAGAGCTTCAGCGACTTCGGAGTCCGTTTCCGGAGTGAGCGCTTGCCGTACCATCGCCGGGGTAATCGCCATGTCCAGCAGGTGCAGCCAGCGGTACATCCGCGAAAGAGTGGTCGGAAGTTCGCGCTCGGAATGGCGCAGTGCGTCCTCGTCGAGACCGCTCGGAATGGGGACCTCCCCACCAAGCGCGTCCCGCATGAGCTTCTGGTAGAAGCCCTGGACGGTCGCCAAAATAGCTAATTCAAACCGAAGATCTTCGGCCAAACGTGCCCCCGAGAGCAAAAGTTCCTTCTAAAAATTTACCGATGTCTTAGTAAAAACGAAATGTTACTTCCGGTGCAAGTTACTACCGGAGCGATACAGTCATGCTATGAAAGGGCTTATCCGCGCTAGTACATGGCCTTCCGCGTATTCTTCAGTCTCGTTTGGATCACTACCTGAATTGGGAACGGGATGATTACGGCAGGTTGTGGAGATCCACGAATAGCCACATCACCCGCGGAGAGCGAGCGCGGAGAGTGATGTGTGTAAGAGAGCTCAGTGGAAAAGCGGCCCGTGCAAGAGCGTGCCGGTGCAAGAGCGACCCTTCAGCGCTGCGTAGAGCCTGAGATCCATGTGGGCTTCCGCCTCTATGGGATCTTGCCGCAAATCAAAAGACAACGGTCTTGTTGCCGTACAGCAGCACCCGATTCTCGACATGCCAGCGCACCGCACGCGAGAGCACAACTTTCTCCAGGTCGCGGCCCTTGCGGATCAGGTCCTCCACGGTATCCCGATGTGATACCCGAACGACATCCTGCTCGATGATCGGCCCGTCATCGAGGACCTCGGTGACATAGTGGCTGGTTGCGCCAATCAATTTCACGCCCCGCTCAAACGCCTGATGATAGGGCCGAGCGCCGACGAAGGCCGGCAGAAAGGAGTGATGAATGTTGATGATCCGCTGCGGATACCGGTTCACGAACTCGTTCGACAGAATCTGCATGTACCGTGCCAGGACCATGAAATCCGGCTTTTGCTCGTCAATCAGCGATTGAATCTTCGCTTCCGCCTCGCTCTTGTTTTCCTTCGTAACGGGAACGATGGCGTAAGGAATCTTATAGAAGTCCGCTATTGCCTGGTTGTCAGCATGGTTCGAGATAATCAGCGGAATCTCACAGGCGAGTTCGCCGCTCTTGTGTCGGTAAAGCAGATCGACCAGACAATGGTCGTACTTCGAAACCAGGATGATCATGCGCTGGCGGACCGACGACTGCGCGAGCCGCCACTTCATCCCAAAAGCTTCCGCCACTGGCGTGAAGTGTTTGCCGAAATCGGCCAGGTCGATGTTGAAGTCTTTGGGATCGAACTCGACCCGCATCAGGAAGAGTCCCGACTCTTCGTCGGCATGCTCGTCGGCGTGCAGGATGTTGCCATTGTGCCGGTAAACGAAGTCAGCGATAGTCGCGACTTCGCCCTTGCGATCCGGGCACGAGATGAGGAGGATGGCAGAGTTCTTCATTGGTAGCGCTGTGAGTAGCGCCGCCGTCCCGGCGGCTGTCACGGCGGCGTCCCGCCGCCGTTCCGGCGAGCGCGAGACACCAGCGTTATTTCTTCAGTTCCTTCAGTATCTCGCGCGCCGCATTCGACCCGGATCCACCGGTCAGCCCAGCCCCCGGATGCGTTCCGCTCCCGCACAAATAAAGTTTTTCAATCGGCGTCTGGTAACGCGCCCAATCGAGCAGTGGACGCATAGTAAAGAACTGGTCGAGCGCCAACTCACCGTGGAAGATCTGCCCACCCGTCAGTCCGTACTTTTCTTCCAGATCGCGCGGCGTGATGATCTGATGCGTCAAAATCAGCTCCGGCAGATCCGGAGCATACTGCGCCAGCGTCTGCACGACCGTCTGCCCGAGAGCCTTGCGTTGTTCTTCCCAATCGCCCTTTAACTTATACGGGGCGTACTGCATGTAGATCGACATCACATGCTTGCCTTCCGGCGCCAGCGTCGGATCGGTCAGCGACGGGATCGCGGCTTCCAAGTACGGCTGTCGCGAGAAGTTACCATATTTCGATTCGTCGAAAGCTCGCTCAAGATAGTCGATCTCGTTACCAATGTGAATCCGCCCCTTTAGCGGCCCGGCATCGCCGTTCTTGAGAGCTGTGAACTTCGGCAAGCCGGACAGGGCCAGGTTCACCTTCGCCACCGTGCCATTCCCGCGATAATGCTGCAGCTTCTGCACGAAGTCCGGAGAAAGATATGTGGGATCAGTGAGCTTGAGCAACGTGCGTTTCGGGTCTGCATTCGAAATTACGGCCTTCGCCTGAATCTCTTCGCCGGTCGAAAGCAATACGCCCGTGGCCACACCATTCTGCACGCGAATCTCGATCACTTCGGCGCCGGTACGAATCTCCACGCCCGCGGCCTGCGCCGCCGATGCCATCGACTGCGTGACCGCACCCATGCCGCCTACGGCGAACGACGCCGCGCCCGCTGGGTGAGGATCCGCCGCTGCACGGATCAGCAGCACCAATGCGCTTCCAGCAGACCAGGGACCAAGAAATGTCCCGAACACACCGCGAGCCGCAATCACCGCCCGCAAGAGTTCCGTTTCAAAATATTCCGACGCCAGATCGGCCACCGCCATCGGCCCCCAGCGCAGCAGGCGGAACATGTCTTTCTTCCCGAGCTTGCGAATCGCACGCCCGGTCTGCAGCATGCTCCACAAGTCGCCGCGCGTCGGGTGATCGATGTCGGGCGGCGTCGTCGCCAACGCCTCGCCAATCACCTTGCCGATCTTCCCCAGCGATTGCTGGAGTTCGGGATACTTCGTCGCGTCTTTCTGTGAGAATGCCGCAATCTCCTGCGCCGACCTGGCCACGTCTTGATGGAGGGAAAGCGCCCGTCCGTCGGGCGACAGCGCGGTTACACAAACCTCCGGAGTAATCAGCTTGAGCCCGTGCTTCTCCAGTTGCATATCGCGTAGGATGCTCGGCAGAATCGGTCCCGCGGTGTGAGCCAACGTCGAACACCGAAACCCAGGATGGAACTCGTCGGTGACTGCGGCGCCGCCAACCTGCGCGTTGCGCTCGAGCACCAGCGGCTTGTAGCCAGCTTTGGCCAGATAGAACGCGGTGACCAGCCCGTTGTGGCCGCCGCCGATGATGACGATATCGCGCGCTTGGGACATGCTACGCAGCCCCCTTGATGTCTTTCAGAATTTCCAGTGCTGCCAGTCGCCCGTTGGCTCCCATGATGCCGCCGCCGGGATGCGTCGCTGATCCGCACATGTAAAGGTTCTTGATCGGGGTCCGGTACTGCGCCCATCCGGGCACAGGACGCAGGAAGAACAGTTGCTCCAGCGAAAGCTCGCCCTGGAAAATGTTGCCTTCGCTCAGCCCCCACTCGCGTTCCAGGTCGAGCGGCGTCACCACCTGCTTCTGAATGATGATGTCCTTGATGTTCGGCGCGTATTCGGCAATCGTGTTCACCACCGTGTCGCCGAAGGCTTCCTTCTGATCGTCCCACGTGAGCCCCGGCCGCAGCTTGTACGGCGCGTATTGCACAAAACACGAGAGCACATGCTTTCCCGGAGGCGCGACTGAAGGATCGGTCAGCGACGGAATGACCATGTCGATGTATGGCCGCTTCGAAAAGTTGCCGTACTTCGCGTCGTCGTACGCCCGCTCCATGTATTCGACCGACGGCGAAATAGAAATCGCCCCGCGCAAGTGCGCGCCTGGTCCCGGCATGCACTTGAAGTTCGGCAGCCCATCCAGCGCCATGTTCACCTTGCCGGAAGAACCCCGGAACTTGTAGCGATTGATCTCTTCCAGGAAATCCCCGGGCAGATGCTCAGGCCCCATGAACTTCGTGAACGTGAGCCGCGGATCGACGCTGGAAGAAATTACGTCGGCATAGAGTTCATCGCCGTTCGCGAGCACGACGCCCTTGGCCTTACCGTTCTTCACAATGATCTGCGAAATCCCAGCCTGGGTGCGGATCTCGACCCCCGCCTCGCGGGCCGCGTCGGCGATCGCATTCGAAATCGCACCCGTGCCTCCGCGAGCAAATCCCCAAGCGCGAAATGCTCCGTCGATCTCCCCCATGTAGTGGTGCAGTAGCACATACGCTGTCCCCGGAGAACGCACGCCGAGGAACGTTCCGATAATTCCCGAAGCCGACATCGTCGCCTTGAGCACGTCGGTCTCAAACCATTGATCGAGAAAATCAATGGCGCTCATGGTCATGAGCTGGACCTGGTTGTACTTGTCGTAGCTCGACATGCCCTGAAACCGCCGCCCGATGAACAACAGCTTCATCAGTTCGCGCGGATTCAGCGTCGTGGGATCCGGCGGCACCATGCTCAGGATCGGTTTCACGAACCGGCACATGGCCTGCATGGCCTTGCCGAATTCATCGTAGGCCTCGGCGTCA
>Ga0335083_10005860_pt1 | contig 15475 bp, 9 predicted proteins | sample Lox_Sample_42_FD_206716 | JGI IMG/M metagenome (GOLD analysis project Ga0335083, IMG submission 206716) | Soil microbial communities from Loxahatchee National Wildlife Refuge, Florida, United States - Lox_Sample_4.2 | ecosystem: Environmental > Terrestrial > Soil > Wetlands | place: USA: Florida... | reverse complement strand
CTATATCGGCATGACGCGCATCATCATGGCGGCTGCCATGGACCGGCTGCTGCCGGAATGGCTCGGCCGTGTCTCGCCGCGTCTGCACACGCCGGTGAACGCGCATGTGGCGTATTTCATCGCCAGCTTGCCGGTCATCTTCCTCTATAATTTCTGGCCGCAATGGGCTTCGCTCACGCTCGGCGTGACCTTTGCGTGCGGCTACGTCTTCGTGGTGACCGCCCTCGCCGCCGCCCTCCTGCCATTCCGCGCCCCGGCGATCTACAAGGCCAGTCCGGGCGCCCGTTTCCAGATCGGCGGCTTTCCCCTGGTGACGCTGGTTGCCGGCGGCGGGACTCTGGTCGGGACGGTGATGATCCTGATGTTCGTCTTCTCCAGTGCCTTCGGCCTCAACACGCCGCTCGCGCGTGAGGTGGTGCTCGGCGTCCTGGCGCTGACGACCGTCTGGTATCTGGCGGTCAAGGTGCTCCAGCGCACGCGGGGCATCGATGTCAGCTTCGCCTTCAAGGAAATCCCACCGGAGTAAGGGACCCAGATGGTACAGAGCATGACGATGACAGACACCGAGAAGGCGCGCATGCGCCTTCTCGACGCGTTCCGGCAAATCCAGGACCGCGCGCACGCGGCCAGTATTCCTGTGCGGATCACCGGCTCGATCGCGGTGCAACTCCGTTGCCCGGAAAGTGCCAGCCGCGCGGCGCGAGGCCGGCACTTCGCCGATATCGATCTTGTCGCCTATAAGCGTGACGCGGCCCGCCTGAGGCCTCTGATCGAGACGCTCGGCTACACCGAACATCGCGACGTATTCGCGGTCAGCGAAGGCGGCCGTGCCATTTTCGACCACCCGCACACCGCCGTGCATGTGGACGTGTTCTTCGACCGGCTCGATTTCTGCCACTGCATCATGGTCAGGAACCGGCTGGAGATCCACGAGGCGACGCTGCCGCTGGCGGAATTGCTGTTGGGCAAGCTACAGATCGTCGAGATCAACGAGAAGGATCTGCGCGACGCGACCGCGCTGCTGCTCGATCATGAGGTCGGGTTCGACGATACCGGCATCAATAGCGCCCATATCGCCGCCCTGTGCGCCGCGGACTGGGGGTTATGGCGCACGGTGCGGCTCAATCTCGACAAGTTGTCGCAATACGCGGCACATCATGGTGATCTGTCCACGGAGGAAGCCAGATTGGCCTCACTCCGCCTGGCCCGGCTCAATACCATGATCGATGCCGAGCCCAAGCCGCTGAAATGGCGCATGCGCGCCCAGATCGGCGACCGGCTCAAATGGTACAAGGATGCCGAGGAAGTCGATTAACGGCGCACCGGAAGCGGCGGCGTGTGCCCGTCGCTTCCGGATCGCTCATCCGCCCTCAGTCGGCGAGCGCGGCCAGCGCCTCGTACAACAGCGCCTCGCTCGCCGCCGCGATCACCCGCCCGTCAGAGGCGATGGTCAGCGGCTTGCCGCTCCAGTCGGTGATCACACCACCCGCTCCCTCGATGACCGGAACCAGCGCCGTGTAGTCGTAGGGTTGCAGACCGGATTCGATCACGAGATCAATGTGACCAGAGGCGAGCAAACCGTAGAGATAGCAATCGCCGCCGAAACGACGAAAGGCGGCGCGGCGGCTCAGGCGATCGAACCGCTCCCATTGCGCGGGCTCGAAGAAATCATGCGAGGTCGTGTAAAGCCGCGCATCCGCGAGCTTCGTGCAACCGCTGACCCGAGCCACCGCTCCGTTGAAATGCGTGGTCGTGCAGTCACCGACCCAGCGTTCGCCCGTGGCCGGCGCGTCAACCACGCCGAGGATCGGCCGCCCCTCTTGCGCGAGACAGATCAGCGCGCCGAACAGCGGCATGCCGGTGATGAAGCTCTTCGTGCCATCGATCGGATCGATCACCCAGGTATAGGTCTGCCCCAGCTGCTGCCCGAACTCTTCGCCGAAAATTCCGTGTTCCGGGAATCGCGCGGCGATCATCGCACGCATGGCCTGCTCAATCTCGCGATCCGCCAGCGTCACCGGGCTCGCATCGGCCTTGCGTTCCACATCGAGAGGCGTGCGGAAATACCGCAGCGCGATAGGGCGCGCCGCATCCGCGAGATGTTCAGCAAACAGCGACGTTTCCCGCAGGAAATCGGCAGATGCGCGTTCGACGATATCCGACATGGAGCCCCCCTCCTGCGGCGCCGAATCCAGAGGCGCCGGTTCTGGTCCCGGCCTCGCCGCAGCGGAAACCGATGTGGCAAATCCGAGGCATTTCGCTGGCACGTATGGTTTGCGCGCGCCATCACGTCAACCGGTTTATCCACGGAAATAGCCGAAAATCGCCACACAACAACCACAGACAACGCGCAGGCGCGTGGTTTTTTGAGGGAAAATGTGGGTTTCCGTTTGACGCTGCGCCGCGGCGTCGGCTAAGTCGTGGTCATACAGGCCCGCTCGCGCGCGGATCACGGAATCCCGCCGCGGGCCAGCAAGACGCACATCAATGATCGCACACGGCGATCGCGGGAGATGTCCCATGGCTGAGTTCCCCACCCAGGCAAGAGCGGTCGTGATCGGCGGCGGCATCGTCGGCACCTCCACGGCCTACCATCTCGCGAAGCTTGGCTGGAGCGACACGGTTCTGATCGAGCGGTACAAGCTCACGTCCGGCACCACCTTTCATGCAGCCGGCCTCGTCGGACAACTCCGCGCCAACGCCAATATCACGCAGTTGCTCGGCGAATCCGTTCGTCTCTACACCACGCTGGAACAGGAAACCGGGCTCGCCACAGGCTGGAAACAGAATGGTGGCCTACGCCTCGCCTGTAACGAGGAACGCTGGACCGAGGTGAAACGCCAGGCGACCACGGCACGCTCCTTCGGGTTGGAAATGCATCTGCTGTCGCCGCGGGAAGCGCGGGATCTCTGGCCGCTGATGGATGTTTCCGATGTGGTCGGCGCCGCCTTCCTGCCGACCGACGGTCAGGCCAATCCGTCGGACATCACGCAATCCCTCGCCAAGGGCGCGCGCAATCATGGCGCCCGTATCTTCGAAGATACGCTCGTCACCAGCATCGAGGTGAAAAGCGGCCGTGTCGTCGCCGTCGTTACCTCGCGCGGCCGCATCGCCTGTGAAGCCGTGATCGTCTGCGCCGGCCAGTGGTCGCGTGAACTCGGGCGCAGCATCGGGGTCAATATTCCGCTCGTGTCTGTTGAGCACCAGTACATGGTAACCGAGCGGATCGAGGGGGTGACGTCCAATTTGCCGACCCTGCGTGATCCCGACCGCCTCACCTACTACAAGGAAGAGGTCGGCGGCCTCGTCATGGGCGGCTATGAGCCCAACCCGATCCCCTGGGCCACGCGCGGCTTTCCGGAAAACTTCAATTTTCAACTTCTGAATTCCAACTGGGATCATTTCGAACCGCTGATGACGCTCGCGATCGGGCGCATCCCCGCGCTGGAGACCGCGGGCGTGCGCCAGCTGATCAATGGGCCGGAGAGCTTCACGCCGGACGGCAATTTCATCATCGGCGAGGCACCGGAACTGCGCGGCTGCTTCGTCGGCGCCGGCTTCAACGCCTACGGCATCGCGGCCGGCGGCGGCGCCGGCAAGGTGCTCGCCGAATGGGTGGCCGGCGGCGAAGCGCCTTGCGATCTCTGGCCGGTCGATATCCGGCGTTTCGGGCCGAACCACTCGGATACTGGCTGGGTGCGCAAGCGCACGCTGGAAGCCTACGCCAAGCATTACACCATGTCCTGGCCGTCGGAGGAGCATGCCAGCGGCCGCCCGCTCCGCCGCTCACCGCTGTTCGACCGGCTGATCGCGCAGCGCGCCTGCATGGGCGAGAAGCTCGGATGGGAGCGGCCGAACTGGTTTGCCGCCGAGGGCGAGGAACCGAAGGACCGCTACACCTACAACCGCCCCAACTGGTTCGGCGCCGTGGCGCGCGAGCACCAGGCCGTGCGCGAGCGGGTTGGGGTTTTCGATCAGACCTCGTTCGCCAAGTTCACCGTCACCGGACGAGACGCGGAGGCCGCTCTCTCCTGGATCTGCGCCGCGAATGTCGCCCGCGCGCCAGGCTCCCTCATCTACACCCAGATGCTGAACCGGCGCGGCGGCATCGAATGCGACCTCACCGTCGGGCGCCTCGCCGCGGACAGCTACTACATCGTCACCGGCACCGGCTTCGCCACGCATGACCGCGACTGGATCGAGCGCAACATCCCGGCAGGCCTCGATGCCCGGGTGAGCGATGTCACCTCCGCCTACGCCGTGCTCAGCGTCATGGGGCCGGCCTCGCGCCAGGTGCTGCAGCAACTGAGCGAGGAGGATCTCTCCAACGCCGCCTTCCCGTTCGGCCGGGTGAAACGCATCCACATCGCCGGCGCCCCGGTGCTGGCGTTGCGCATCACCTATGTTGGCGAACTTGGCTGGGAACTGCATATTCCGACCGAATTCGCCACCACCGTCCATGATGCGCTGATGGAGGCCGGGCGCGCCTTCGGCATCGCCAATGCCGGCTACCGGGCTATCGAAACGCTGCGTCTTGAGAAAGGCTATCGCGCCTGGGGGTCCGATATTGGCCCGGACACCACGCCGCTCGAAGCCGGCCTTGGCTGGGCGGTGAAATTCAACACCGGCGCGCCGTTCCTCGGCCGCGAGGCGCTGGAGGCGCAGCGCCGCGCGCCGCTCAAGAAGCGGCTCGCCGGCTTCGTCGTCGATGACCCGGACGTGATCCTGCTCGGTCGCGAAACGCTCTATCGCGACGGCAAGCGCGTGGGCTGGTTGAGCAGCGCCGGCTTCGGCCACACTATCGGCAAGCCGATCGGCTACGGCTATGTGCGCAATCCGGACGGCGTGGACGACACCTATCTGCAAAGCGGCCAGTATGAGCTGGAGGTCGCGACCGTTCGCGTCCCATGCCGGATCGCACTCGCGCCGCTCTACGATCCGAAGATGGAGCGCATCAAGGCCTGAGGCCATCCGTTCCGTCCGCCCCCCCGACGTCGAGACCTGCGCCCCGCGGCAAGGATTCGCCGCGAGGCGCGACGGAGAAACCCGCATGAGCGTCGCATTCCAACAGCACGCGCGCATCGTCATCATCGGCGGTGGCGCGATCGGCTGCTCGCTGGCCTACCACCTGGCTCGCCGTGGCGAGAAAGACGTACTCCTGCTCGAAAAGTCACAGCTCACCAATGGCTGCACCTGGCACGCGGCGGGGCTGGTTGGACAGTTGCGCGGCAAGAAGAGCCTGACGCAGCTGATGCAGAACTCGGTCGCGGTCTATGACCGGCTGGAGGCGGAGTCCGGCCAGGCGATCGACTGGAAGAAGGTCGGCTCCCTCCGCCTCGCCTCATCCCCGGCGCGATGGAGCGAGATCCAGCGTTCCATCGCGCTCGCGCGCGGCTTCGGTTTCGAGTGCCACGCGCTCTCCGCGATGGAAGCGCGCGACCTCTTTCCGTTCATCGATCCGGAGGGCGTCGTTGGTGCCGCCTTCATTCCCTCCGATGGTTATATCGACCCCTACTCGATGACTCATGCCTATGCCTCGGCCGCGCGCAAGAACGGCGCAGTGCTGAAGGAAGGCGTGCTGGTCACCGATATCGTGACGGACGGTCGCCGCATCACCGGCGTGGTGACCGACCATGGCAATATCGGCTGCGATATCCTCGTGAATTGCGCCGGATTGTGGGCCAAGCGCATCGCCGACATGGTGGGCGTGCCGCTCGCCGCCGGCGTTGTCGAGCACCAATATTTTCTGACCGAGAAGAAGCTCGACCTGCCGAAATCGCTGCCGACCCTGCGCGATCCGGACAAGAATTTCTATCTCAAGCCGGATGTCGGTTCCTTCGCCATCGGCGGCTGGGAAGACGGAACCAAGGGCTGCTGGCGCTCACGCCCGCCCTTCGAATTCGGACGCGAGCTGTTCCCGGAAAACATGGAGCGGCTGGAGCTGTTCGCGCTGCCCTGCGCCGAACGCCTGCCGGTGCTGAACGAGATCGGCATCCAGACAATCATCAACGGCCCGATTCCGGTTTCGGCCGATGGCGAACCCATCATGGGGCCCACGCCGGAATACGATAATTTCTTCGTCGCCTGCGGCTTCACCGCCGGCATTGCCGCCTCGGGTGGCGCTGGAGAGGCCATGGCGAACTGGATTCTCGAAGGCGATCCCGGCCTTGATCTCTGGAACTTCGACGTCCGACGCTTCGGCAAGCCGCATGCCGTCGGCCGCTATCTGGAAGAACGCGCGATCAACGCCTATGGCAGCTACTACAAGATCCACTGGCCGGCAGAAGAGAGCCAGGCCGCGCGTGGCGTGCGCCAGAGCCCTCTCTATGCGCCGCTGCGGCAGAAGGGCGCCGTGTTCGGCTCCCGCTTCACCTGGGAACGCCCGCTCTGGTTCGCGCCGCCCGGCGGCCCCACGACGGATGAGCCGAGCTTCGAGGGCAAGCCGAACTGGTTTCCCTTCGTCGGCGAGGAACACCGCGCCATCCGCGAGAGCGTTGCCATCATCGATCAGAGCTCGTCCGGCAAGATCGAGATCGAGGGCAGCGGCGCCATGGCATTCCTGCAGCGCCTCACCGCCAACGATGTTGCCGGCAAACCGGGCCGAAGCATCCGCGCCCTGATGCTCAATGCGCAAGGCGGCATCGAGATCGACGCCACTCTTCTGCATGTGGCGGCCGATCACTTCCTGCTGATCGTCGGTACCGGCTTCACGGTACGCTACCTGGACTGGTTGCAGCGGCAACTAACCCAGGCCGACGCGGTGCGCCTGCGGGACGTGACCTCCGGCACCGCGACTCTCAGCCTTTACGGACCGCGGAGCCGCGCCCTGCTGCAGTCGGTCTCGGACAACGACCTCAGCAACGTTGCCTTTCCCTATCGCTCCGTGCAGGACGTCGAACTTGGTTTCGCGCCGGCGCGCGCCGTGCGCACCGGATCGACCGGCGAGCTCGGATACGACCTTCACATGCCGACCGAGTATGCGGGATATCTCTATGACCTGTTGTGCGAGGCCGGTGCGCCGCATGGTCTGCGCGATGTCGGCTCTCGCGCACTGGAAACCTGCCGACTGGAAAAGGGCTATCTTGCCTGGTCGAGCGATATCTCACCCTATATCAACCCGCTGGAGGCCGGGCTTGCCGCCGCGATCACTTTCGACAAAGGCGATTTCATCGGCCGCGCGGCGCTGCTCTGGCTGCAGGCTGCCGGAGCGGAACAGCAGCTCTGCACACTGATCCTCCCCGGCTTCGCACCGCTGCATGGGGGCGAGCCGATCATCCGGGATGGGGAGGTCGTCGGCCGGGTCGCGAGCACCGGCTTTGGTTATACGATCGGCCGCACGATCGCCTATGGCTTCCTGCCTTCGGCCAGAGCTACGCGGCCGAACGCCGCGAACGCTGCCTTTACGATCCCGCCGACTCCCGGCTGCTTGGTTAACCGACGGGCCGTCCCATCATTCAGCACTCCTTGCACCCCAGACCGCCAGCCTGGGGTACTTTGCCTCAAAGCAGACTCCCTAGTCGTTAGATTATTTCTATTTGGACGTCGATTTCTGCCCTGCGGCAGGCGCCATCGCGCAAAGCGCAATCGGAAGCATGAGCTGGTTCATCGCGATCCTGCGTGTTTTTTGGCTCCAGGGACGGAGTGGTAGGCTTGCTGTCTCGTGACGGGTAGATTCCGCCGCCCAATCTCACGAAGATCTGACACACGAACAGGCGCCAGTTCTGTCACCGGTGCATCGCGAAGCTCGCCTGCCCTTGTTCGCTTACGATGTGGGGCGAGTCTTTCGAACTGCTTGGCAACTCCCGAGCACTCCCCCCACGCAGACTCATTGTGCGACGGACGGATCCTGGTCACTGGGACATCGAGATCACCACGGCATCTCCGCCTAGGCTCAGCATCAAACCCGTCCGCTTGGCCTTCAGGTGCATGACGACGCCGCTGCCGTTCTTGAGCCACAGATCGCCGGCGCTCGCCGTACCAACCGCGAAGCCGTAGCGGCCTTGGAGGTAGGCCCCTGGGAACTGCTGTACGTCATTCAGATTATAGACCTCGCCTCGCGCCTCGATGGAGGAGACACCAATCCCACCAACGCCGAGGCCGCCCACACTGAAGGGATACGACCTGCCCTGGAAGTTCAGCTTACCGGTTCCGCCGCTGCCGCTGCCGATGAACGCGGCCTGCACTTGGCTCATCTCGACAGTGGCGGACGGCGCCTTCCCAGCTACATCCGGCGAGACGTCGCCAGCGTCGGACTTATGACTTGAGCAGCCAGCTACGCCTAGCAGAAGGATTGCGGCGATAAAAGCAGTGCAGCCAGCGCCTTTAGGGCCCGGACTGGAACGGCTGTCTTGATCTCTCAATTTTAGCCTCCCAACTACATTGATGACCGCAGAAGGCGAACGGAGTGACGTCAGAAAAGGCCGCCTGCCTCCATAACAAACCGCCTCTTATCGCGGGTTGATACCAACCCTTTAATCCGATCGAAAGATTGGCCATCGGATCGACACAGCGTTGCCAACCGCATTCTCCGAACAATCCGCGATAGGCAACCGAAAACCAACCGAGTTCGAAGATTCGGCAGCCGCCCCGCCAGAAAGCTCCGCCCCTACACCACGCCTGGGGATACGGCCCTGCATTGGGTAACTGCCCGACGTGGCTACTAGCAGATGAGTATCTACCCTTCGATCCATTAGCGCAGCTTCTGTGGCAAGACCATTCAAATGATCAAAAGCCGCAGCCCATCATCTTCCCGGCGCGAGACTGGCACAAAAATGACATATTACTTCACGATTCTGCATGCGATTGTAATAATGGTTATTATTTTTTAACGCCATGCAGTTCATTAATTTGTATTATCCGTTCACTACACTCACCTCCTCGGCCGCAAGCCTTGCTTAACTTACTTGATCCTGCTAAATTACGCCAAGCTACGTCACCAAAGCCGCGCGCCCTCTTCGCAATGCACCGAAGGGGATGCGCGCCGACATCTCCCGCCCTCACGTGATCTCGAGATGCATCACAAGACATGCACACAATAAGATTGAAATTGGCTGCTGCTGGTCAATTGCGGCCATCCAATTTTACCCAGGTACGGCGGGTGATCTCGGGCAGCGCCCGAGATACGCAGGGTCGCTCTACAATGCGCCACATGGCTATACGGCTTTGTCCTGAAATTGGGGCGAGCGATTGTCGCCGAATTTGCATAGCCATTTGCGATAACCATGCAAATCCCAAAATGCATTGGGTCGAGCCGTGCAGCGCATTAAAATCCATTGCCCATATTCATTATGCCGCAGGTTGGGTACCCGCACATCTCGGCGGTAGCTAATATGCAGTCTGCCGCGCACGGTTCCATGCCTCCTGCTGAAACCACAACGCAAGCGCGGCTTGTGGGATGCAAGTATTGTGGCCAGTTCCAGATGCTGCCCTCCCTACTGCCGGGGGAATCGGCGCGATGCGTGCGGTGCGGCACCCTGATCCGCCGTGCGCGCGAGAACCCCCTGGGCCGCGCCCTCGCGCTCTATCTCGCCTGCGGATCGCTGTTCGGCATCGCCTCCCTGTTGTCGCTGATGACAGTCAGCACGGCGGGAATGGTCCTGAGCGCCAATCTTTTCTCAGGCCCGCAAGGCCTGGGGCGCAACGGCCTGTGGGAACTGTCGGTGGTGGTGCTCGCCACGACCTTCGCCGCGCCCTTCGCCAAGATTGCCTGCATGATGTACGTGCTCATCGGCCTGCGGCTGCCCCATCCGCCACGCCATCTCCGTACCGTGTTCAGCTGGGTGGAGCGGCTGAACCCGTGGTCGATGATCGAAGTCTATCTGCTCGGCGTGTTCGTCGCCTACGTCAAGCTGATCGACATCGTGCATATCGACATCGGCGACGCCCTGTATGCGCTTGTTGTCCTCATGATCACCACGGTGGCGGCGGACGCGGTGCTCGACCGGCAGGCGGTATGGGAGGAGATGGAACGGCGCGGCATTCCCGAGACAGAGATCGATCACGCAGCCATGGCCCGGACCGGGCCAGGCCAGCGCGCAATCGCGTGCGAAGCCTGCGGCCTGGTCAACGTTGTGGCGACGGACCAGCCGGCGCGTTGCCATCGCTGCGCTTCCCGTCTCCATGAGCGCAAGCCGGACAGCATTGCCAGGACCTGGGCCCTCGTGATCGCGTCCGCCGTCCTGTACATTCCCGCGAACGTCTATCCGGTGCTCTCCGTCATACAATTGGGCAGTGGGGCACCGAGCACCATTCTGGGAGGCGTCGAGGAATTGCTTGCGAGCCGCATGTACCCGCTCGCGGCGCTCGTGTTTTTCGCCAGCATCATGGTACCGATGTTGAAGCTGGCGGGACTGATCACGCTGCTGTTGACGACACAGTTCGGATGGAGCGACCGGCTGCGTGACCGAACGGTGCTCTACCGTATCGTGAGCGCGATCGGCCGCTGGTCGATGATAGACATCTTCATGGAGTCCATCCTGGTGGCGCTCGTGCAGTTCGGGTCGGTCGTCAGTATCGAGCCCGGAGGCGGCGCGGTCGCCTTCGCCGGCGTCGTGATCCTGACGATGTTTGCCGCGGAAGGCTTCGATCCGCGTCTGATGTGGGATGCGGCCGAGCCGCGGATGCAAAGGGCGGCCGTATGACCGATCTCACCCACCCGCAGGCGACGGTGAAAACGCGGGTCGAGAAAAGCCGGCGCATCTCGCTGATCTGGGCGATTCCGGTCGTCACGTTGCTGATCGCGGCATGGCTGGTGTGGCACACCTATTCCATGCGCGGGCCAACCGTCACGGTAACCTTTGTGTCGGCCGAGGGCCTGCAGCCAACCCAGTCGCATGTGAAATTCCGGGACGTCGATATGGGCGTGGTGAAATCGATAGCCCTGGCCGACGACTACTCCCATGTCATCGTTACGCTGGAGATGAAACCCGCGGCGACGCGGCTCCTCACCGACAAGGCGCGGTTCTGGGTGGTCAGGCCTCGGCTTTTCGCCGGCAGCATCTCCGGCCTCAGCACACTCGTCAGCGGTTCATATATCGAGGTGCTGCCCTCCACGCTCGGCGGCAGGAGGCAGCGCAGCTTCACCGGCCTTGAAGATCCGCCGGTGCTGCAGACGCAGGAGGCCGGGCATACGTTCCTGCTCAAGGCCCCACAGGTCGGCTCGATCAGCCTCGGCTCGCCTATCTTCTATCGCGACCTCTCGGTCGGCGAGGTGCTTGGCTGGGATCTGGCCCCGGACGCCAACAGCGTCACGATTCACGCCTTCATCCGCGCGCCCTTCGACAAGTTCGTGACCGACGATAGCCGCTTTTGGAATGCGTCAGGCCTGTCCGTGGAGTTGGGCGCGGGCGGCGTGCGCGTGCAGGTCGAATCGCTGCAGGCGTTGTTCCTCGGGGGCATCGCGTTCGAGACGCCGAAGGGCGCGGGGGCAACGGCAACCACGCCGAGCGAGAACGAACACGGCTTCCCGCTGTACGCCAGCCGTGAGGCCGCCGACAACGCTGGCTTCGCCCGTCACGTGCAATTCGTATCCTACTTCCCGGGATCGGTCGGCGGGCTGCAGGTCGGGGCTCCCGTTACGTTCCAGGGGCTGCGCGTTGGTCAGGTCACGGGGATGGGCCTGGAATACGATCCGGTAAGCGACATGATTCGGGTTCCCGTCCATTACGAGATCCAGCCCGAGCGCATCGCGAATATCCGCTTTGCCGCCGCCAGGGGCCCGGTGGAGAACGCGCGCATACTGGTGGAACGAGGAATGCGGGCCGAGGTTCAGAGCGCGAACCTGTTGACCGGACAGATGAAGGTGGCGCTCGAGATCGACCCCAATGCACCGCCGGCGCACCTAGGGGTGGAGGGCAATGAGCTGGTGATGCCGGCCATCGCGGGCGGCTTCGCGGGCATCGAGAACGCCGCCAACCAGCTCCTCAGTAAGCTGTCCAGCATGCCGTTCGAGCAGATCGGCAGGAACCTGAACGACATGCTGGGCGGCGCGAGCAAAATGGTGAACGGCCCCGAACTCGCGGACTCGCTCGTCAAGCTCAACGCGACCCTCGCCAACGCGGATGAGGTCGTCAAACATCTGAATGCCGGGCTCGGGCCAGCGATGAAGCAGTTGCCGGCCATTTCGGCCGACCTGCAGGCCTCGCTCGCAAAAGCCGCCATACTCGTCGGGTCGATGAACGCCGCCTATGGCCAGGACTCGAAGTTCAACCGTGACGTCGACCGGCTGATGATGCAGCTCAACGACACCGCAGAGGCCTTGCGGGCGCTGTCCGATCTTCTGACGCGCCACCCGGAAGCGCTTATCCGTGGGCGAACCAACACGGGACCGGAGTAGAAAGATGAAGCCGATCTCCCGGTGGCCGTTCGTGGTACTGCTGGCGCTCACCACGTGCGCCTCGCCCAATCCGGCGCTCTACACCATCCAGCCGGTGCCTGGTGCGGTGCAGCCGAATGCACCCAGAATCATCGTGCTGCGCCAGGTGGGCGTGGCACGCTACCTTAACCGCTCGCAGATCGTGCGGTCGGGCTCGGATTACCGGCTCGTCGTGGCCTCCAACGATTGGTGGGGGGAGCCGCTGGCTGGCATGATCACACGGGTGCTTTTCGAGGAACTGTCCCAGCGCCTACCGAATGCCACCGTGACCAGCGAGTTGAGCGTCGTCGGAGCCTCGCCCGATGCGACGGTCGAGGTCGAGATCCGACGTCTTGACGGCACCGGCGCCAACGCCGTGGCTCTTTCAGCGCAGGTCGAAGTGGGCTTCAAGAATGGCCCGCCCATAGCGCGGACCGTGAACATGACCATACCGCAAACCCAACCAGACACGCGCGGCTTCGCAGCCGCGGCCAGTATCGCCATCGGCCGGGTGGCGGACTTAATCGTTGGAATAGTGTCAGCCCACTGACCCGTATCCCTGGATTCCAAAACACTCGGCGTCGGGCGAGGTCCAATGCCTCGGAGGGGCTATCCGGGAACACCTCGATTGGTATGCCATCAAACCCGAGCCACCCGCCCGAGTTGCGCCCGGGCGGGTGGGTTCAGGCCGATGTCCCGCCTGCTATTCCGTCTTGCCTTTCATCGCGGCGATCCGCGCCTCGATTTCGGCCTTGACCGCTGCAAGATTGAAGCTCGCTCCCCGCTGCATCGGCGGGTAATCGAGGAAGGTCTGGGCGTACTGCCCAACCATCTGTTGCAGGAAGACGAAGCGCCAGAACTCGTGGATGAAGAAATCACCGAGGTATTCAAACGAGCCCGTGTTTCCCCTCAAAAACTGCATCCGCTCGAACGGATCAAGGCGGAGATTGCTGAGAATCGGCATATCGACCTTGACCGTTCCACCAAGCCATCCCTCTGGCTGATCGATCAACCGGAATTTCCAGTCATCGATACGAACCGCGCCCAGGGTTCCCTCGGCGAAGTAGAACACCTCATGCCGGTTGGAAGGCCCCTTGCCGCTCAGCATGGGCAACTGGTTGTAGCCATCCAGGTGAACCTTGTATGTCGTGCCGCCAAGTTCCTTGCCCTTCAGCAACTCCTCCTTGATATCCGGATTGCCCGCTACGGCGAGGAAGGTCGGGAAAAAATCCAGACCTGACATAATGCCGTTCTGCACCGTTCCGGCTGGCACGTGGCCCGGCCACTTGATGATCATCGGCACCCGCATGCCACCTTCCATGATCGTTCCCTTGCCGGCGGCGAACGGCGTATTGCCGCCATCGGGCCAGGTGAAGTTCTCGGCGCCGTTATCGGTGGTGAACACGACGATCGTATTCTGGTCGAGCCCACTATCCTTCAACTTCTTCAACAGGCCGCCGACAACATCGTCCAATTGAGACATTACCCCCTCTTCCAGATACCATCCGTTCTCGGGGTTGAGCTTTGCCTGGTACTTCGGCGACAAGTGCGATATGACGTGCGCGCGGGTGGGATTCACCCATAGAAAGAAAGGTTTGTGGTCACTCTCGGCCTTGTCGATAAATTTGACCGAGTAATTGAGAATATCCTCGTCAATCGTCTCCATGTTGTACTTGATGCCGGACATAGGGTGCGGCGGCAGTGGCCCCTCATCCTCGATCTTCTGCTTGCCGACCTTACCCCAGCGGGGATCCACCGTCGGATCGTCGGTCTCGGCCGCGAAGCTATGGATCAGGTTGCGCGGTCCGACCTTCGAAATCAACGCCGGCGGATAGGAGTGCCAAAACGGGTCCTCCATCGCGTCGAGATGATAGAGGTAGCCGAAGAATTCGTCGAACCCATGCACGGTCGGCAGGTAACGGTTGAGGTCGCCCAGATGGTTCTTGCCGAACTGACCAGTTTCATAACCCATCGCCTTTAGCGCCGTCGCGATCGTGGGCGCCTGATCGGGCAAGCCGACCGTGGCACCGGCCTGACCAACCGTGGTCAAACCGGTGCGGATCGGCAGTTCCCCGGTGATGAAATTGGCACGGCCGGCGGTACAACTCGGCTCAGCGTAATAGTCGGTGAAGCGCATGCCTTCGCTCGCCATCTGGTCCAGGTTTGGCGTCGTCGAATACATGATTCCCTGGTTATAGGCCCCGACGTTGAACCAGCCGATATCGTCGCCCATGATGACAAGGATATTTGGCTTCTGAGCCTCCTCCTGCGCATGCGCCGGCGTTCCTGTCGCCGCGAAAGCGAAGCCAAGCCCCGCCGCGGCCGTGAACAGTTGCGATCTGAACGTCATGCAAGCCTCTCTATTGTGTCAATCGGGTTCTGTTTCACCGCGTTCTAGCGGTCCCCGGAGCACCTATAAGCCTGCTCCGCCTTGCCCTGAGAACGTCCAGCCTCTACGCGACACCAAGCATTTGCATCAGGATAAAATCCGAAAATTACCGCGATCTACGTCAGTAATTGCAAGACAGATCGAAATGCCGTCCACAGCGCATTTTCATAGAAGTTGACGCGGACGCTCACGGGCAGTTTGCCGCCGATCTTCACTATGCAGTCAACATGCGCGCCGGTTGGCGAGGTCCGGGCCTTATCGCCAATGGCAAGTCAGTTCGCTGCAATGAGCGGCATGCCGTCAACAGGCAACTCATTTCCGACGATATAGTTTGCGAATGGCATGATCGTGAAATCGATGTGGCGCGCCTCTCCGCCTCAGGCATTCGAGTCCTGCATGGTGTTGCTGCTCCTCGCCTCTGCGCAAAGAACTTAGCGCTCCACAGTCAGCCGCCCGACCGCATAGAGACCGGGAGAGAGATATGTTCATCACAATGATCGTCATTTACACATGAGTGCTGGCCCGGGCCACTTCGGTGACAATCCGTTTGGCCCGCGCCGTTAGATCAGCCCAATCTCCGTCAAAACATTAAATAGGCGCAGGATTCCTGCGCAAATGGCACCGGTGATGGCGGCCGCTATTCACCAATTACGTAGTGGACACCAAGAACGATGGCGTGGTTTGCCTCCGGTTCGAACGAGAGATTCGCGTTGGCCACGCGATCCGCGGAAGAT
>Ga0335083_10005859_pt1 | contig 15476 bp, 14 predicted proteins | sample Lox_Sample_42_FD_206716 | JGI IMG/M metagenome (GOLD analysis project Ga0335083, IMG submission 206716) | Soil microbial communities from Loxahatchee National Wildlife Refuge, Florida, United States - Lox_Sample_4.2 | ecosystem: Environmental > Terrestrial > Soil > Wetlands | place: USA... | reverse complement strand
CTGCGGGTACTGCGTCTCGATCGCTTGCAGCGCCTCAAACAGCTCCCGGCAGTGCGGGCATTGAAAATCCGCGAATTCCACCACCGTGACGCCGGCGTCCGCGGGACCCTTCGCCGGACTGCCCTCCACGTGGATCTTGGCGCGATTCTCGGCAAAGGGATCTGACGACATGTCGTAGATTTCGCCCCGTAGCAGGGTCTTGCCGTCCTTGCTGACGAAGACGTCGCCGGTTTCCTTGTGCTCGTTGAGCGTCACCTCGATCGGGACGGTATAGAAATCGGCGGCTGCGGACGGTTCGAACGGTCCGAGATTCACCTGGATGTCGGGTCCCCAGGCGAAAAGCTGCCGCACAAACGCCTCGGTCGTTTTGAGCAGGCGCGCCTGTTCCGGAGACGGAGCCGCCGCGGCGGCGGCCGGAGGATCACTGGCGGCTTTGGCCGCCTGGCCCAGGCAGGGAATCGCCGACACCAGGACCGCGAGCCCTACGCATGCAATCGTTTTGGCAGCCATGGAAATCAGTCTCCCGGAAAAACGCTCCCCAAATCGTGGATGAATCAGCATAAAGAAAAACGCCAGGAAGAGCAAAACGGAAAAGAGGAAGGTGCAAGAGTGAAATTTCAGCGAGCGGCCACTCGATTGGCGAGCCAATCGCCGGCCTCGCGCGTGCCGAGCGCGCCACCGAGATCTTTTGTAGTTTTCCCTTCGCGAATGGCCGCGCGCACGGCACCTTCGATCGCCGCGGACTCCTTCGTCCAGCCGACGTACTCGCACATCATCCCTGCCGCGAGCACGGCGCCGATCGGGTCGGCCAGGTTCTTCCCCGCGATGTCCGGGGCCGAGCCGTGCACCGGCTCGAAAAGCGAAACCTTGCCGGGATGAATGTTTCCTGAAGGTGTCAGCCCGAGTCCGCCGATCAGGCCCGCGCCCACATCGCTCGCAATGTCGCCAAAGAGGTTGCAGGTAACGATCACGTCGAACTGCACCGGGTCGCGCACCATTTGCAGCAGCAGGTTGTCGATGTACATGTGGCTCGATTCGATCTCCGGATACTCGCGCCGCACTTCCTTGAACACGCGTTGCCACAGATCGTGCGCGTGGGGCATCGCGTTCGATTTGTCGCTCATGCAGACGCGCCGCTTGCCGTGCCGCTTCGCAAACTCAAATGCGTACCGGATGATCCGCTCCACTCCCTTGCGCGTGTTGACGTCTTCCTGGACGGCGATTTCGTCCGCAGTTCCCTTCTTGAAGAATCCGCCGACGCCCGCGTACAGCCCCTCGGTGTTTTCGCGGAACACCCAGATGCTGATGTCCTTCTCAGTGCGGTTTTTGAGGGGCGTCAGGCGTTCGTCAAGCAGGATGCACGGCCGCACGTTGACGTATAGGTCGAGCTTGAATCGCAGACCGATCAGGATATCGGCTCCATGCTGGTTGGAGGGCACGCGCGGATCGCCGAGTGCGCCCAGCAGGATGGCATCGTATTCGTGCCGGAACATCTCGACGGCGTCCGGCGGCAGCGTCGTGCCGTCGCGTAGAAAGCGATCCGCGCCCCAGTCGAATTCGGTGAGCACCAGCTCCCGCCCCCCCGCCGCTGCGACGGCTTTCAGAACCTTCACCGCTTCGGGAACCACCTCTTTGCCGATGCCGTCGCCGGGAATCACCGCGATGCGTTTGCGCGAGGGAGAACTCTTTTCCGCCATGTCGTCGCGGAACGTAGCACGCGCACCGGGGAGTGTCAACGCGGCCTCGCGCGGTGCGAAATCGCCCTGTCGCCCCTTGCTTTCCTCGATACCCCCTGTTGCCAGAACTGCACGTGCGTCCGCTTGCGCTCGGCCTTTCTTCGCTTTACCGTGGATGAAAGGCGATTGCCGCTCCGATTCCCCTTCAGGAAGCGGCCGCGCCGCGGCGCATTCCGGCGACGCGCGTATCTCCGGATTGAGCAGTTGGGAAAGTAGCTGAGGGAGGAGTGCGACGTGTTGGTCGCCGAAAAACCCGCTGGCTTCGACGAACTGGTGGTCAGCGAAGCCGTGCTGATCCAGAAGCTGCTGCTGCCTCGCGAGCCGCTCCGCGCACCGAACCTCGAAATCACGTACTTGATGCAGACGTACACCGAAGTCGGCGGCGATTTTCTCGACTATTTTCTGGTGTCCGACGGCAAGCTGGGATTTTACATGGGGGACGTCGTCGGCAAGGGTCTGCCCGCGGCCATGTACGCGGCGCTCGCAGCTGGCGGCTTGCGCGCGATCCACAAGACCGGCACCTCTCCGGCAGCCGTGCTCGAGCTATTCAACAAGCGGCTGCGCGTCCGCCCGATTCCGTCGCGCTATTGCTCGACGCAGTACGCGGTCTTCGACCCCGCGACGCTCGAGCTCCGCATGGCCAACGCCGGCTTGCCGTTGCCGCTCCATCTTTCGGCGGGCAGTTGCTGCATGATCGGCGAAGGCGGCCTGCCCTCCGGCCTGTTCGACTTCGCTACCTACGAGGAATACAGCATCCAGCTTTCGCCCGGAGACGCCGTGCTCTTCACCACCGACGGCCTTTCGGAAGCGCGGGACAGAAGCGGCGAGCCTCTCGACATGCCGCGATTGATCGACCTGTGCGCGATGCTCGACTACAGCTCCCCGGACCTCTTCTTGCGTTCGGTCTTCGATTCGATTGCGGAATACACGGGCGGCAACCCGAGCGACGACATGACGGCGGTCCTGCTGAAAGTGCCGGAGAACGCCGCTCTCGGAGCCGTCGCTTCCTGACGAGCGCGAGACACTGCACCAGACGACTCCCTTCCTCGTCACAATTCAGGAGACACGATGGCGCGACTGCTGCTGATCGACGACGATGACGCGACGCGGAGGATGATCCGCTCCCGCCTCGAATCTGCCTACGAGATCCTCGAAACGTCCGATCCCGAGGAAGGAATCGTCCTCGCGCTGCAACAGAAGCCGGACGCCATCCTTCTCGACTTGATGATGCCCAAGTACACGGGCTTCGAAGTTTGCCAGACGCTCTCTTCGATGAGCTTCAGCCAGAGGATCCCCATCTTCATCGTTTCCGGTGAATCGGCCGAGCGGTATCGCGATTTCTGCCGGAACATCGGGGCGCGCGCCTTCATCCAGAAACCGATCGATTTCGGGGCGCTTCGGAAGGAATTGCAGGCCGTCGTCAGCGATGGCGCCGCAGCGAAACGCCCGGAGGCGCGAGTCCGCATCCGGACGCCGCTCCGACTCAAGGGCCTCGACGCCACCGGGACGCAATTGGATTCGACCATCGTCACGGAAAACGTCACCACGCGCGGCTTTCTGTGCGGGATGGAGGCCAGCATCGCCGAGGGTACGGTCGTCGAAGTCTACCTCGCAGGGAACGCTCAGCGGTTCGCCGGCAAAGCGCGCGTGGTCCGCGTCGATTCTCCCGGCACGCGCGGACAGATGTGCGACCTCGAGTTCCTGGAACACCCGGTCGATTGGGTCCTGCCCTGATTCGGTTGACCATGTAAGAAACCGTTATATACTTTCGCCGGGTCGAGGGGTCCTTTCCGGATGCTCTCGCCCGATGGGTGGGGTCCGACGAGACTTGCGCGGCGGCCTATCGCGACGTGTGACCGGAATTCAATTCGGAAGGCTAATCTGAGGAGGCAGCAAATGAAGAAGTTTTTCGTAGCAGCCGGGCTCGCGGCGGCCCTGGCGATTCCCGCGCTGGCGGACACGACGACGTGGAACCTCGACCCAGCTCACTCGAACGCATCCTTCGTGGTGCGGCACCTCGGCATCTCGAACGTTCGGGGCGAATTCACGAAGTTCACCGGCACCGTTCAGCTCGACGATGCGGACGTCACCAAGTCGAGCGTGACCGCCAGCATCGATCTGGCTTCGGTCAACACGCGCGTCGAGGCGCGCGACAACGATCTCCGGAGCGACCACTTCTTCGACGTCGCGAAATATCCGACGATGACCTTTCAATCGACGAAGGTCGCCAAGGCAGCCGATGGTTCCCTGAAGCTGACCGGCAACCTCACGCTCCACGGCGTGACGAAGGAAGTCACGTTCGACGTCACGGGCCCGTCGGCGCCGCTGCAAGCCATGGGCGGCACTCGCCGGGGCGCGGTGGCGACGACCACAATCAAGCGGTCGGACTTTGGAATCACGTACGGGGCCATGAAGGTCGGGAACGGAAGTCTCATGGTCGGCGATGACGTCCAGATCACGATCGACCTCGAGATGGTGCTGCAGAAGGCGGCGGGCCAGTAGGTTTCTGACTCGCAACGAGAACTTCCGGCGGCCCGGAGGTCACAGCCTTCGGGCCGTTTTCATTTGGCGGGACAGTTCTACTTTGCGACGCGTTCCGCCAGATACACGCCCAGCAGCACCAACAGCGCGCTGATCACGAGGCGCGGCGTCGGCCGCTCGCCGAGCAACGGAATCGAAAGCAGCACAACAACGACCGGCTGAAAGTAGTTCACCGCGACGACGCGGGACGCATCCATGTGCCGCAACAACCAGTAGAACAGCAGATAGCCCAGCACGGCGCTCAGCACCGCCATGTATGCCAGCCCGGCCCAGCCCACCCAGCCGACGCCTTTCCAATCCAGGCGGCTTCCCTGGCGCACGGCGAGCGGCATCAACAGGATCGCCGCAGCGACCGCATTGAACGTGTTCATGGAGACGGTGTCGTACGCGCGCGCCACTTTCTTTCCCAGCACGGCGTACAGCGAAAATCCGACCACACCGGCGAGCGTGATCACGTCTCCCCAAAGCAGCGGAGAATGGGCCGGCGATCCGTTCTCCGTTTCCAACAGCACCACGCCCACAAAGCAGATGGCCATGCCCAGAATCTTGCCGGCCGTCAGCTTCTCGAGCTGCAATGCGCTCGCCATCAGCAGAATGATGATCGGCGCCGCGGCGATAATCACGACGGAATGGTCCGAAGTCGTCAGGCCGAGCCCCACGACAAAGCATCCCTGATTCACCGCATAGCCGAAGAAACCCAGATAGGCGAACGTCCAGATGTCGCTCGTGCGCAGGGGCGTGCGGTCGCGCCGCGAAAAGTAGATCGCCAGCAGGATCGTCGCGACGAGCTCCGCGCGCAGTGCGGCGAGCGTCAGGCCGTCAATGTGCGCCAGCGTGATCTTTCCGACGATGTAGTTGACCGACCAGACCAGCAGAACGGCCCCCAGCGCGGCGGCCAGGGCAAGTGAGCTTGGTCTGCGCGGGTGGGCGTCGGTCGTGCTCGCAGAACTGGGGCTGGCGGGAGAACTCAAGCGCTATTCGAGGACCTCGCGGCGTTTGGTGAGCGATTCGATGCGATCGATTCGAGGCGCGTAGCCGATCCCCGGCGCCGCGGGGACGCGAATCGTCCCCTGCTTCGACACTTCCACTTCCGGTTCGATGATGTCCTCTGCCCAGTAGCGGCGGCTGGCGGAGACATCGCCCGGCAGCGAAAAGTTTGCCAGCGACGACATCGCGATGTTGTGCGCCCTCCCGATGCCCGATTCGAGCATGCCGCCGCACCACACGGGAATCGAATGTTTCCGGCACAGGTCGTGCATCCGGCGCGCCGCCGTATGGCCGCCCACGCGCCCAAGCTTGATGTTGATGATGCGGCACGCGCCCGTCTCGATCGCGGCGCGCGCGTGTTCCAGCTCGTGAATGCACTCGTCCAGGCAGATCGGCGTATCAAGCTGCCGCTGCAACTGAACGTGCGAGTAGATGTCGTCCCATCCCAGCGGCTGCTCCATCATCATCAGGTGAAATTGGTCGAGCTGCTTGAGCAACTCCGCTTCGTGGAGCGTGTACGCGGAGTTGGCGTCCGCCATCAACCGGACCCGAGGGAATCTTTCGCGCAGCACGCGGACCGGCTCGATGTCGTGCCCCGGCATGATCTTGATCTTGATGCGCTGGTAGCCCGAGGCCAGAGCTTCTTCCACTTTCGCGACCAGTCCCGTCATCGTCGGCTGGATTCCAATCGACACGCCGCACGGAAGCTCATCGCGCGTGCCACCCAACAGCTTCGCCAGCGCCACGCCCTTCTGCTTCGCTTCGGCGTCCCACACCGCGGTCTCGAGCGCGGCTTTGGCCATGTTGTGGCCTCGCACGCGCGCCAGCATGTCCCACACATCCGCTGCGGCGACCTCCTGCCCGCGCACGATCGGCCAGAGGTAGTCGCGCAGCATCAGCCACGCCGTCTCGACGGTTTCATACGAGTAGAACGGATTCTCGCCCGCCGTCGATTCGCCCCAGCCGGTCGCGCCGTCCGCCTCCACCTCCACCAGCAGGATGCGGCGCAAATCGGACGTGCCGAAGCTGGTCTGGAAGGGCGACAGCAGCTTCAAATGAATCTCGCGCAGCGTAAGCCTTCGCAGTTTCATTCCAACGCCTCAGATTTCCGAAATCGGCGGCAACCGCAAACCCGCGATCGCGTCCTTGTGCTCGAGGACATAATCCATCGCCACGTCGGATAGCTCCACCGCCGTTGCGACGCAGCCCTCGGCCAACAGCTTCGTGAATTGCTGGCGCGACTCGCTCTGGATGCGCAAAGCCGCATCGCGGTCGGTTTTTCGTATCTCATCGATATTCGCGGGCAGCGGAATCCGCACCGCGGACGCCGCCGACGCCGTAAGATCGTCCGCCAGAATCGACTTCACGCGCTCCGAATTCAGCCACCACTCCGCAACGAGCCGGTCCGTGGGCAGCCCCGCGTGCAGAGGGCTCGCGGTGACGCCGTAGCAATTGGGAATATAACGTCGCGCCACGGCGCCAAGCCGCACGAGGTTGAAATGCGCGTTTCGAAATTCCAGCGGGTCAAACGTCCACTCAATCAGCTCGATTCCCCGGCGCAGCGCGTCCTGCCGCTGAAAGAGCTTCAGCCGCCGTCCGACTCCCTGATCGCGAAACTCCGGCAGCACGGCCGTCATATGCGAGTGAAGAAAGGGCTTGCCGCGCCGAACGCCGGGAATCGACAGGGTAAACCCGATCATGCTTCCGTTGTCGAACGCGCCGATCGTCTGCCCGCCCGTGTGATGCGCCACGACGAAAATCGCGGAAGGCACTGCCATCGCCTCGCCCCACGTCGCGTGCTCCACGCGCACGCACTCCTCGTACTCCGAAACGCCCTCGCAGTGGCGGATTTCGACGTGATCCATGCGGCGCTAGCCCCGCACCTTCATCTGGTTCCAGAGCATTTCCTTTTCGTCGCGCGGCAGGTCAGCGAAACGTGCTCCCTTGCCCGCCGCCGCAGCTTCCATCGCGCGAAAACGCCTGGCGAATTTCGCGTTGGCCTTCTTCAGCGCGACTTCCGGATCGACTCCCACAAATCGCGCCACATTGACGCACGCGAACAGCAGATCGCCAGTTTCCTCCTCCAGACGCCGCGCCGATTCGGCTCCGGAGTGCGCCGGCTTCCCGGTCGTCGCCGCCGCTCCGCCCGGCAATAGCAAATTCAGCTCGCGCTCTTCCTCATCCAGCTTTTCGAAAATCCCCGCGAGGTTTTCCCAATCGAAGCCGACGCGCGCTGCCTTCTTCGTCAATTGATACGCCTCAAGCACCGCTGGCAGCGACCGCGGCACTCCGGCCAGCGCCGAATCATCCGCCGCCTTGCCTTCGCGCTCCTCCCGCTTGATCTGCTCCCAATTCTTCAAGACGGCAGCGGAAGTCTTTGCGGCCACGTCGCCGAACACGTGCGGATGTCGCCGGATCATCTTCGTATGCACGGCCTCGATCACGTCCGAAATCGTGAACTGGCCGGTCTCTTCCGCCAGAATCGCGTGAAAAATCACTTGGAGCAGCAAATCGCCGAGCTCCGACGCAAACTCTCGCGTGTCGCCGGATTCCATCGCGTCCAAGACTTCGTACGCTTCCTCAATCAGGAACCGCCGGAGCGACTCATGCGTCTGCTCGCGATCCCACGGGCAACCCTTCGGCCCGCGCAGCCGGGCTTGCAGCGCCACCATTTTCGCGAACCACTCGCCCGCTTTCCGGTCGCGTGCCGTCAGTGCAATGCGGGCGCGATCTTTCGCGAGCGAAGGGCGAGGTTTCCTGCGCGTTTTCCGCGCTTTGCTTCTCTGTTTCGGCAAATCCGTTCCTCGTACCACCGACCCGCCAATGTACAGTGGCTGTCGAACCACAACAAGCGAAGAGTCGATGCTCTCGGCTCGTCGTGCGCGCGTGAGAGTGTTGACCCTGGCTGCGACTCTGAACGATACTTGCGTGGTCCGCGGGGGAAGTTTTGGGGCGGCATCCATTGCAACCACAGGAGGACATCGTGTTCTGCCGATCTACGTTCGTACTCTGTCTCATGGCGCTTGCCGTCGCGGTGCTGGCCGCCGCGCCCGCGCAGGCGCAGGCCTCCTGCGAAAGCCTGATCAACGTGAAGCTCGTTAGCGCGACGGTTTCATCGGCGACGAGCGTCGCCGCAGGAAGCTTCAAACCACCTGCGGCCCCTGGATTGCCCGCTCCGAGCGGCGACCTGCCGGCATTCTGCCGCGTGGCGGGCGTCGCGAAGCCCACCAGCGATTCCGAAATCCGCTTTGAGGTCTGGCTGCCTGCGTCGGGCTGGAACGGCAAATACGAACAAGTGGGCAACGGCGGATTCGCGGGCACGATTCCCCTCTCCTCGATGGCCGATCCGCTGATGCGCGGTTTCGCGACCGCCGCCACGGACGATGGCCACGGCAGCGGCCCCAATCAATCCTGGGCCATCGGACATCCGGAAAAAGTGAGAGACTTCGGCTATCGCGCCGTGCACGAGACATCCGTGCAAGCGAAAGCCTTGATTCGCGCCTTTTACGGCAAGGACGCGACTCGCGACTATTTTGTCGGCTGCTCGGAAGGCGGCCGCGAAGGCTTCACAGAAGCCGAGCGCTACCCTGACGATTTTCACGGGATTGTCGCTGGCGCGCCGGCGATCCATTGGAATCATCTTCAGTTCATGGGCGTGTGGGAATCCCTCGCGCTGCTCGAAACTCCTGCCAGCTATATTCCACCGAAAAAGCTGCCTGTGCTGCAGAACGGCGCCATCGCCGCATGCGACACGCTTGACGGCGTGAAAGACGGTTTGATCGAGAATCCGCAGGTCTGCCACTTCGATCCGGCGACGGTGCAGTGCAAGGGTGACGATGCTCCCGATTGCCTGACGGCGGCTCAGGTGGAGGCAGCAAGAAAGATCTACGGCGGCGCAAGGAATCCTCGGACGGGAGCGATCGTCGAGCCCGGGCTTTCCCCCGGCGTCGAGGCGGTCCCGGCAAATTGGCCGATTTGGATTACCGGCGCGAGCGCGCGGCAATTGGGAATCGCGAAGCTGTTCGGGAGTTTCTTCTTCGCTGACATGGTATTCGAAAACCCCAAATGGGACATCCACACGCTGAATTTCGATGGCGACGTGAAACTGACGGATGACAAATTCGGAGCCATTCTGAATTCAGACGATCCGAATCTGAAGGCGTTCAAAGCGCGCGGCGGCAAGCTGATCCATTATCACGGCTGGGGCGACGCCGCGATTCCTCCGCAGGGGAGCGTCGACTATTTCGAAAGCGTGCAGAAAAAAATGGGAAAGACGGCGAGCTTTTACCGCCTCTTTATGGTTCCTTCGATGTCGCACTGCGCGGGCGGCCCGGGCGCCACTTTCTTCGGCAACGGCCTTGCCGGTCAACCGGACGCGGATCACGATGTGGTGCGCGCGATCGACCGGTGGGTCGAACAGGGCGTCGCGCCGGACAAGATCATCGCCACGGGCTTCATCGACGGCAACCCGACCAAGGGTGTCTCGATGACGCGTCCGCTTTGCCCGTACCCGCAGCAGGCGCACTACAAGGGCACGGGCGACACGAACGATGCGACCAGCTTCGTCTGTCAGCTGCCGCGCAAACGCTAGCCTTTGCCTTCTGACGGCGCACGAGCACGCGGCCCTCACCTTGTCGCAGGCGGAGCCGGGTGCTAGACTTGCGATTCGGTTGTAAGGCAACGGCGAAGCTCCCACAAACAACCAAGCGCTCTTAGAACGGCAACTCTGGATCACGAGGACGCCCCGCGTGGCTGACCCGAAACAGGACGAAGGCTTCAAGGTAGTAGACCGGCGGCTCTTCACCGACGAAGGTGAACTCCGCAAAGACGCGATCGAACACGAACGCCGGGAGGAGGAGGCCGCGCGCAAATCCGCGCCGGCCGCTCAGAGCAAGGGGCGCGCTCCCGAAAAGCCGCCAGTGAGCGCTCCGCCCGAAGCCGAATCACACGCCGCGGAGGAGCCCGCCGAATCGATCGCACCGTCGCGCAACTTCCAGATGCTCGTCGACTTCCTGACCCGCAACGCTGCTGCGATGATGGGCGGCATGGCCGACCCCCGCACCGGCCAGGCCTTTCTCGATCTCGATGGCGCGCGCGACATGATCGACATGCTCGACGAGCTTCGGGAAAAGACTCGCGGCAATCTCGCCAAGGCGGACGATGAGTTGCTGGTCGAGGTGCTCGGCAGCCTGAAGCTTACGTTCATGGAGCTTTCCAAAGCCGCCGCGGAAGCGATGGCGAAGAAAGCTGCGCAAAAGAAATAGCCATGCGGCGAGCGTCGTCGTCCCGAGCGAGTCGCGCGACCGCGCGTTTTTTTTTCCCACCGCAGACACCGCTTGACGAGGCGAAACGCCCGCCGGCCAAGACCTCCCCGGATTGATGACCTCCGCCCTACTGACTGTTCTCGGTTCCGGCACCTCAATGGGCGTGCCCACGCTGGGCTGCCATTGCGCCGTGTGCGAATCGGCCGACCCCTGCGACCGGCGGACGCGCCCTTCGGTGCTGCTCTCGTACGCGGGCCGAAACATCGTCATCGATACGACGCCCGACTTTCGCTATCAGGCGATGCGCGCCCGCGTCGACCGTCTCGACGCGGTCGTTTACACCCACGCACACGCCGACCACATCATGGGCCTCGACGACATTCGCCCGTTCAACATCAAGCAGAAGTCGGTCGTGCCGATCTACGCCGCCAGCGACACGCTTGGCGTCCTGCGCCGCCAGTTCTCGTACATTTTCGAAGAGGCGCAGCCGGGCAGCACTCTGCCGCTGATCGAAATGCGCGAGATCGACGGGCCGTTCGATCTGTTCGGCCTGAGGCTCCTTCCGATTCCCGCGATGCATGGCGTTCAGCCGGTGCTCGGCTTTCGTCTCGGCAACGCTGCTTACCTCACCGACTTCAGCAGCGTGCCCGCTAGCTCGAGGGCGCTTCTTCGCGGCCTCGACGACTTCATCCTCGACGCGCTCCGCTACGTTCCGCACCCGACGCACTCTAACGTCGAGCAGTCGCTTGCGCTGGTCGAAGAGCTCAAACCGAAGCGCGCCTGGTTTACCCACATCTGCCACGACCTGGGCCACGCCCAAACCAATGCCAAGCTGCCCGCAAACGTTCGGCTCGCCTACGACGGACTCCAGATTGAGGTCGCGCTCTGATGGCCCTCGCGATCGTTCATTCGCCGGAAGAGTGGGTAGAGCGTTTCCGTGCGCAGCGCAAACCCGCAGCCGTCACAATCGGGAATTTCGATGGCGTGCACCTCGGTCATCAGCTCATTCTTCGCAGGGTGATGGATCGCGCGCGGAACGCGGGCTGGATCGGCGCCGTGCTGACGTTTTACCCGCATCCCGCACGCGTCCTCCGGCCGGACGCTGCGCCGGGTTTGCTCGAGACGCTCGTGCAGCGGCTCGCCGCCATCGGGGCGCTTGGCGTGGACGCGGCGCTGGTCGCGCGATTCGACGCTGATCTCGCGAAGCTCGAACCGGAGGCTTTCGTCAGGCGATTTCTCGTCGAGGCGATGCGCGCACAGGCCGTGCTGATCGGCGGCAATTTTCGCTTTGGTCACCGGCAGGCGGGCGACGCCCATCTGCTGGCAGATCTTGGGCGCCGTTTCGGCTTCGAGGTCGAAATCGTTCCCCCGGTCACCGCAAACGGAGTGGTCATCTCCAGCACAGCCATTCGAAACGCGCTTCGCGACGGCAAGGTGGAAGAAGTTCGCCAGATGATGGGCCGGCCGTTCGCGCTTGAGGGAAAGATTCAGACCGGCACGGGACAAGGCCGCAAGTTCGTGGTTCCGACGCTCAACCTCGCGACCGAACAGGAGCTGTTGCCGAGAACGGGAGTGTATGCGACGGAAGCCGTCGTCGCGGGCAAGACCTACCGCGCCGCCACCAACGTTGGAATGCGGCCCACGTTCGACGGCAAGCATACGACGATCGAGTCGCATCTATTCGAATTCAGCGACGATCTGACGAGCGGCGACCTGGAGATTCGCTTCTGGGCGCGCTTGCGCGACGAACGAAAATTCTCCGGCCCGGCCGAGCTTCGCGAACAGATTCTGCGCGATATCGAGAAGGCAAAGGACTTCTTCCGCACCTCTCCGCTCGAATCTCTCACATAGCGCTTTCGAGACGAAGCCGGAGCAGGTGCGAAGGAAGAACCTGGAACAAGCGAGGGATTCTCTCGCGAGCGGCTTCTTACGCCTTGGCCTTGCAATCCTGACAGATGCCGCCGATTTCAGTGCGAGCGACGCTGATCTCGATCCCGCAATCGGCCGATATCTGCTGCTTCAGCTCTTCGTAGAGCGGGCTTTCGACTTCGCGCACCTTGCCGCAGCTGACGCACGCGACGTGGATATGGTCGCGCGGACCGTGGCTTTCGTAGTAGTGGCGGTGCCCGCGCAGGTGCAGCAGGTCCAGCTCGTCGATCAGACCGTGCCGCTTCAGCAGGTCGAGCGTGCGGTACACCGTGACGCGCGTGATATCGGGATCGATCTGCTGCGCGAGTTCCAGGATTTCGTTCGCGTCCATGTGGCGCGACGCCGACTCCATCACCTGAACGACCACGCGCCGCTGGCGCGTCAGGCGAATCCGCCGGGCCCTCAGTTCTCTCTGTATCTGCCCGGCCGGCTCGTGGACATTGATGCGTTCGCCGGTCGACACACGGTGCGCTGTCGCAGACATAGGAGGATTATACCAGAACCGAAGTTCGCGCTGTGATGCGCGGCTAGTGGTGGCCGATCATCCGCAGGATGTCGCTATACATCACGAGCGCGAACAGGCCGAGCAGAAAGACCAGCCCAACCTGCACGAAACGCTCCTTGAATGCGATGCTCAAATCGCGGCGCAGAGCGCCTTCAATCGCCAGCATCAGAATGTGGCCGCCATCGAGAATCGGAATCGGAAGGAGATTCAGCAGTCCCAGGTTCAAGCTGATCACGGCGGTCAGATCCAGCAGGCGCAACGGCCCGCGTTTCGCCGCCCGGCCCGATTCGCGCACGATGCCGACCACGCCCTGCAGATCGCGCACCGACACTCGGCCGCTGAATAGGCCGCCCAGCACATCTCCGATCATCCGCGCGCTGGCCACCGTCGTATACCCCGCGTCCTGGAACGACTGCAGGAATCCGCGCCGCTCGTAAACCGGCTCCGTCTTGTCCTGTATTCCGACCTGCCACGCCACGCCGTTGCCGTCCGGATCCGGCTTCTGTTCGGGGGTGATGTCCATCGGGAGGTCCTTGCCGCCGCGCCGCACGAGGAAATGAACGGCTGCGCCGTTCGAGTTGCGAACTTGATCGAGCAATTGCATCCAGCTCCGAACCGGCTGGCCGTTGATCGCAACGATCAAGTCGTCCGGCTTCATTCCAGCTCGTTCGGCCGGAGTGCCAAATGCAACTTCGTCGACCACCGCGCGCGAGGCGGCGTATCCCACGATGGAGTCTGTCGAGGACGGCTGCACCGGCATCGTCGCGGTGAGCGACTGCTGAGCTCCGCCGCGCGCGACCGTGATCGCAACGCTGTCCCCGGGCTTCACCTTGCCAAGCTCCGTGGACACCTGTTCCCAAGTCGCGGTGTGCGCGCCGTTGATGGCGACGATTTGATCGCCCGGGAGGACGTTGGAAGGAACCTTGGCCTGGTTCAGCGGGATCGCCGCCACGATCGCCGGCTGGCTCAGGGAAGGATCGGTGGGCAAACCGACGACCCAGATCATTCCCAGGGAGATCACAAACGTCAACAGCACGTTCATCGCTGGGCCCGCGAGAGCGATCAAACACCGCTGCCAGCGCGGCCGAGAGAGAAACTCGTACGGCTCGCCGGTTCGCTCCTCGATCGGGTTGTCGCCCGCCATCCGAACGTATCCGCCCAGCGGCAACACGCTCAGGCGATAGTCCGTGTCCCCTCGCTTCACGCCCCAGATGCGCGGGCCAAAGCCGATCGAAAACACTTCCACGCGCACGCCGCACCACTTCGCCACAAGGAAATGGCCGAGCTCGTGTAGGAGGACGAGAACGCCGAGTACCACGCCACCCGCTAGGATCATTCGAATGTTGTCAGCCATGAGGTTCCAAATCCATTATCGCAGAAAAGACGCAGACGGAAAAACGGCCATTCCCTCCGTCGTCACGCATCGCAAAACAGCACGCGAGCGGTTCTACCGGGACCGCCGCTTGTACGTATCCGCTTCCTGCCGCGCCAGCTGTCGCGCTTCGGCGTCCGCCGCGAGCACGTCCTCGATACTTCGCATGGTTGTGCGAGGCATCTTTTCGAGCACGCTCTCGATCACGGCCGGAATGCCCAGAAACGGCAGCCGGTGCTCCAGAAACGCCGCCACGGCCACTTCGTCCGCCGCGTTCAGCGCGCACGGCATTGGCCCTCCTTGCCGCAACGACTCCTTCGCCAGCTCAAAGCAGCGAAACTTGCGCGCCGGCACTTCCTCGAAATCCAGCCGGCGCAGCGACTTCCAGTCCAGCGCGCAATGATTCGACGCGACCCGGTCCGGATACGTTAGCGCGTATTGTATCGGCATGCGCATGTCGGTCGGCCCGAGCTGCGCCAGAATCGAGCCGTCCACATACTCGACCATCGAATGAATCGTCGATTGCGGATGAATCACCACGTGGATTTTCGGCAGGTCCATGCCGAAGAGCCATCGCGCTTCGATCACCTCGAAGCCTTTGTTCATCAGGGTCGCGGAGTCGATGCTAATCCGCTGACCCATCTTCCAGTTTGGATGCGCCAGCGCCTGTTTGGGTGTGACTTTGGCGAGCTTCGATATGGGCGTCCTGCGGAAAGGCCCGCCCGAAGCTGTCAGCACCAGCCGCCGAACCTCGCGCCCGGTGCCCGCCCGCAGGCATTGATGGATCGCGTTGTGTTCGCTATCCACCGGAAGCAGCGCCACGCGGTGACGCGCCACCGCCGCCATCACCACTTCGCCCGCCGCCACGAGCACTTCCTTGTTGGCGAGCGCGATATTCTTCCCCTGCTCGATCGCCAGATGAGTGGCGCGCAAGCCGACCACTCCCACCGCCGCGGAGACCACCGTTTCCGCGTCGGGGTGCGTGGCGACGCGCTCAATTCCCTCCGCGCCGGATACGATCTCCGGCAGCGGCGCTTTGGTTCCGCGCGCCTTCAGCGCGTCGCACAGTTCCCCGGCCGCCTTTTCGGTGGCGACGGAAACGATCCTCGGCCGGTACTTGGCCGCCTGTTCAGCGGCCAGCT
>Ga0335083_10005858_pt1 | contig 15476 bp, 14 predicted proteins | sample Lox_Sample_42_FD_206716 | JGI IMG/M metagenome (GOLD analysis project Ga0335083, IMG submission 206716) | Soil microbial communities from Loxahatchee National Wildlife Refuge, Florida, United States - Lox_Sample_4.2 | ecosystem: Environmental > Terrestrial > Soil > Wetlands | place: USA... | reverse complement strand
GCAGCGGTGGTCGGCCGCCGCCTCGCCATTCGGCCACGTCGGCAGGCAGGAGTGCAAGGATTTGAACCCTGTCGGGCGGCTTTGGAGGCCGCTTCCTCTCCCAGGAGGACACTCCTGTAATCGGCCCCGGTCTCACGCGACCGGGGCCTTTGGCGTAACAACTACTCCTTCAGCGTCACGTTCCAGTACGCTTCGCTGACGAACTTCGACCAGCTTTCGATTCGCACTGTGTGGCGGGCATACATCGGCTTCCACAACGGACGAACCGGCGCATGCCGCAACTTCAAACCGGCCTGCTGTGGCGTGCGGTCGGCCTTGCGCTTGTTGCAAGTCACACACGCCAGCACGCAGTTTTCCCAGGTCGAAGTGCCGCCCTGCGACCGCGGAACAACGTGGTCGATCGTTAGTTCGTCGGCGCCTGGCTGCACATTGCAATACTGGCAAGTCCAATGGTCGCGCTTGAACAAATTGCGGCGGCTGAAGCTGACGGCGGCGCTTGGGAGCCGATCGTAGTTGCCAAGCACGATCACTTCCGGCGTCCGTAGCCGCAGCCGAATCGCCTGGATGTACGGATCGCCATCGCGCACACGCAACTGCGACCAATCAGCCCAGGTGTAGGTCTGATAGTTTTCCGGGTCGACGACGCGAGCCGACTCGTTCCACAACAGCACCAGCGCGCGACCCACGGTGGCCACGTTTACCGGCTGCCAGTTGCGGTTGAGCACCAGCGTCGGACGTTCGAGTGCTTTAGCGACCATAGGTATCTCCAAATCACGATTATCAAAGTGGCTTCGAAATGACTCACTCACAGCGACAACGCTCACAAAATCCCAACAGGGGTGTCTGAGCGGAGTTGAACCGCCACCTTCTGGTTCACAGCCAGCCGTGCAGAAACCGCTACACCACAGACACCATATGCCTCGACCAGGACTCGAACCCGGAATCTCTCGTTAGAAGCGAGATGTGATCATCCGTTTCACCATCGAGGCCAACAGCGGAAGGCAAGGGAGTCGAACCCTCATCTCGACAAGCGAGAACCGCTTTAGCAAAGCGGCCCGGCCAACCGTATCCGGCTACCTTCCAGTTAGTGGACTCACCGGGAATTGAACCCGGATCCTCAGACTGCCAGCCTGATGTCTTCCCGTTGGACCATGAGCCCTTTTGTTTCAGTGGACCTGCCGGGGAATCGAACCCCGATTTCCAGGTTGCAAGCCAGGCGTCTTCCCGTTGGACGAGCAGCCCGTGTTCACTTCAAGGTCCGTCCGGGAATTGAACCCGGTCTTCCTCCTTACCGAGGAGGCGTGCTGCCACAACACTTACAGACCAACTTCATCAGTGATCCCGGATGGAATCGAACCATCGATTTCCTGGATGTCGACCAGGCGTCTTTGCCGCTGGACCACGGGATCGTGTTAGTGACCGGAGTGAGAGTCGAACTCACAAATTCACGAGGCTCTCGACCTCGTCGCTTTACCAGTTTGCGTACCCGGCCGTTGCAGGTTCGGGTGTCGCACCCGACGGGCTGGGCTTATGAGGCCCGGCTGAGCACTGGCTCACCTGCGTCATGTTTCAGTGACCAAGGGAAGAGTCGAACTCCCACGCCGCAATGGGCACGACGTTCTGAACGTCGGATGTCTACCAGTTCCATCACTTGGTCGTGTCTCTGAATCAGTGACCCGTGCGGGACTCGAACCCGCGTCGCGAGAATGAGGGTCTCGCATCCTGCCACTAGACGAACGGGCCGCAGTGGGTTGTGTAAGAATCGAACTCATCGTCATCCACCTCGCTTGTTTAGCGACAACGGCTTTACAGGCCGCCACGAGGATCACAACCCGCAACCGAGCACGGCAGACGGACGTCTGCCGCGCGCAGGGCGTTAGCTCTAATTAAGTGGCACAGGCGGGATTTGAACCCGCAATCACGAAGGTTTGAGCTTCGCTGCTTTGCCGATTTGCATACCGTGCCGCGTTAGCGTCCCCGATGGGATTTGAACCCACGATCTTCGCCTTGACAGGGCGACGAGCACTCCTGGCTGCTCCGCGAGGACAAAGTTTCAATTAAGTGGCTCAGGTGGGACTCGAACCCACAGCATCTCTCGTTCTAAGCGAAAGTGGTCTGCCGATTGCCTACCGAGCCGCGGCAGGAAAGTGCCCAAGGTGGGAGTCGAACCCACAAACGCTTGGGTTTAAGCCAAGCCGCTCTGCCGAGTTGGCGTACCTGGGCGGAAGTAGTCCCGGATGGAGTTGAACCATCGTTGCCTGGATGTGAGCCAGGAGTCGTGCCGCTGGACCACGGGACTGTATTTCATGCAGTGGACTCACCGAGAGTTGCACTCGGATTTTCGGCGTGCGGAGCCGACGTCTTCCTGTTGGACGATGAGCCCAATCGATCAAAGTTCCGGGGGTTGGAATCGAACCAACGTCCTCCTGGTTCAGAGCCAGGCGTCACTACCAACAGCAACTGCCCCGGAGTGTTTATTGCTTTCAATTCGGGGAGGAGGGTTCGAACCTCCGTCTCCTGATTCAAAGTCAGGAAGCCTACCGCTAGCCGATCCCCGATCATTTCTGTTTGCGAAGAGTGCCCTGCGGGAATCGAACCCACCTTTCCAGCTTGGAAGGCTGGCGCCTAATGCCGCTCGGCCAAGGGCACACTCAAGGCGGAAGGGGTGAGAGTCGAACTCACAAGGCTCATCGCTCGACTGTTTTCGAAACAGTTGCCGTCGCCCTTCGGCTTGCCCTTCCATTAGCTGCGGTGGCTGGAATCGAACCAGCAATCCTCTCCTTAACAGGGAGTTGCCTTACCATTGGGCCACACCGCAAAGAAGTCGGCGCAGTCGGATTTGAACCGACGATCTCTTGCTCCCGAAGCAAGCGGATTTCCAGACTTTCCTATACGCCGTGAATGAAAAGCACCCAGCGGGAGTTGAACCCGCGCTTCCGCCATGGCAAGGCAGCAGGCTACCGTTACATCATGGGTGCGTTTGAGCTGAGTAAATTGTCAAAGAGCAGGAGCACCGGGCGGGACTCGAACCCGCGTTGCCACATTACAAGTGCGGAGTCTTCGCCGCTGGACGACCAGTGCATTTCCGACAGTGGGATCAGAGGGACTTGAACCCTCACCGATCTGGTTAAGAGCCAGACATGCTGCCGCTAGCACCTTGATCCCGTGTTGTTTTCAGTCGGCGCGGAGGGAATCGAACCCTCGACCTGGTCCTTATAAGAGACCTGCTCTCACCACTGAGCTACGCGCCACAAGTTGCACGAAAACTCATTCAGTGGGGCCGAAGGGAGTTGAACCCTTACCTCGTCGCTTAAAAGGCGAGTACGCTGCCGTTACGCCACAGCCCCAGAGGGATTTGGCGTATGCGTTTAAGCCGCGCAATCTTTGTCATTTCGGTGTTCTCCGTTTTTGTTTTGGTCAGATCAGTGGTAGCCCTGAGAATCGAACTCAGCGCGACTCGGTTATCAGCCGGGTTTGGGCAACCAGCCCTCGACTACCGCTGTCGCTCAGTCGGGATGGCCGGAATCGAACCGACACGATCGTGCGCCCAAGGCACGCGGGCTTGCCACTGCCCAACATCCCGTTGTTTTGTTTTTTCAATTCAGTGACCCGTGTGGGATTCGAACCCGACCTATTCAGCTTGAAAGACTGACGACCTCACCAGAAGTCGAACGGGCCGTTGTGTTGTGTCAGCGCGCACCTTGAGCGCAGTGGGTCGGGAGGCGCTCGAATCCTCGTCTCCTGGTTTTCAGCCAAGCGCTATGCCATCTCAGCTACCGACCCGTCATCGAACTGGGAGTTGTGGCCGCACCCCACACCACCAAGCCAATAAAAAAAGCCCGATGTCGTTGTGACACCGGGCTTTTGAGCCTGTCTCGTGCAATTACAGCCGAGCGTCACAAGCGTAGTGGGTGTGGGGGTATATTCCCTGCGAGAAATGTTTCTCGCAGCGCGGAATATCCCGCATCACTTCGTTCTTGGATCGAGCTTAGCTGTAATTGCGACATTGAAGTCTGGATACTGTAAGGGGTTATTGATGTTTCGTGCTGTCGTCCTGGCGACGGCACATTGTCTCTGTGCCTCTTAGACGCCAGCCGCCATGAACTGGTTCACACAATTTCCAAAAAGTTTTTGCAGAGATTTATTCAGATCGAAACCTTCTCCATATCGTCGGATTTTTCTGGTTGTAACTCCAGGAATTAGCAGTGCGCCTGAACCGTGGTATTGGTCAATCGGGAGCGACGGGGCGTACGCAGAGCCGCCGATCAATCAACGGACGATGTTGTCAAAAGGCACAAGAAAACAGTTGACGCAAAGTTGACGCTTTATGGCACACACAGCCTCCCTATAACCGCAATGCAATCGCAATAGAATATCGGCCCCGGACGTGGTATAAATCACTCCAGGAACGCGGATTGCTACCCAAATGTCCTGCAAGCAATATGCGCAGCGTGGATATTTTGAGCCGGTTCAAATCCTAGTTCCCCAGCTTTTCGCCATGCAAAACCCACGCTTTGGCGATGCAAACGCCACACAGGGAACTAGGTTGTCAGCGCAATCACTATTGAGTTTGCATAGCATTAGCACACCAATTCACTCGGTTCGATAAGTGGATTGTTTCCGAATTCGCAGTGTCTCTTAACAACTGCAAAGCGCTGGCAAAATCGGGCTCTTTATCAATCGCTACTCTGTGTGAATCCGGCTCGGACACAATCTGGCTGATTGTTTTTCCGCTGATCAGATCTTAAATCACAGCTTCCATGTAGGGGCGGATCACATTCGTCGCGACGCGCCAACAAACAAGATTTGCCGAGTCGAGATCGCGATCATTCAAGTTGTGCTTGCGGGCACCCAACGGTCTAAGGTTCCACCTTTGGCTGTGACGAGCCTGTCGCGAAGTTTGGAAGCGTCATCAGCAGGACTGCCGCCAAACAAACGCTTGAACTCACGGCCGAATTGCGACGCACTTTCGTATCCGACAGCCGTCGCAGCGGTATTCGCGTTGTGGCCTTCGTTGACCATCAGCAGTCGTGCTCTATGGAGTCGGATGTTTTTGAGGTATTGAAGCGGTGAAGTCGCGGTAACCGCCTTGAAATTTTGGTGGAACGTGGAGACGCTCATGCGCGCCTGCTTCGCCAGGTCTTCGGTACTGAGCGGACGAGCGAAATCCGTATTGATGAATTGCAGCACCCTTGCGATTCGCATGAACTGATCGTTGCGGGCAGCCATGGCGCGCATTGCGCCACCTTGCTCGCCTTGCAGCACACGATAAACGATTTCTCGAACGGTTTGCGGTCCAAGAATTCGGCTGTCCGTCGGCGAACTCAGACACTCCAAAAGTCGGATGACGGCGCTACGCAGCTCATCGGTCATTCCCGATGAATAAATGCCTCGCGGCACCGCCACATCGGATATACTCGGCTCATCCAGATTGATCAATATTTCGCTGAGCATCGTCGGGTCAACGGAAATCACCAGCGCCAGCACCGGCTCTTCTGGAGAAGCTTCGACTTTGCACTGAAACGGCACAGGGACCGACAAGGCCAGATAATGGTTCTTGTCATAGGTCAACACCTCGTCGCCTAGATAACCAATCTTCCGCCCCTGGGCGATGAACAGAATCATCGGCTCATAAATGACCGGAGTTCCCGCCGTTGGGTACGAGGTTCGCGACACTTCTACTCCCGCGACCGATGTCGGCTGTTTTCCCTCGCGCACGGCAAGTGCATCGAGCAACTCAGCCAAGCGATCGCCCGAATTCTGCTTTGATGTGGTCGGTTTAGTGGTGTTCATCTCAATAGATTTATACAAGCTTTGGGTCCTAAAGTCATCTGAATCGATCGCGTAGCCGGAGAATTAGGCTAGAAGTCCGTAGGAACCGACGATTGTGACTATGTGAATTAGCGCTATTATTCAGGCGAGCAAGAACATTTCGAAGAACAGCATCGGAAACTGAACACTGAAAGGAGCACTCAATGACGAATCACCCAAACGGAAGTCCTCCGGGAAAAGTAGCATTTGTGACGGGTGCCGGTAGCGGCATTGGTCGCGAGACGGCCCTGGCATTCGCCCGCGAGGGAGTTAGCGTCGTGGCCGCCGATGTCTCCGAGAAGGCGAATCAAGAGACGGCAAGCCTGATTGAAAAGGAGGGCGGGCGGGCGATTGCTGTCACCTGCGATGTGACAAAAACTGCGGATGTGAAGAGCGCGCTAGCCAAGACCATTGAAGCTTTCGGGCGGCTTGACTTCGCGTTCAACAACGCCGGCATCGAGCCTCGGAAAGCGGCCCCGCTTGCAGACTACGATGAAGACGAGTGGAACCGCATTGTCGATATCAATTTGCGCGGCGTGTTTTTGTGCATGAAGTATGAAATACCGCTGATTATCAAGCAGGGAGGCGGCGCGATCGTCAATACGTCGTCGGGAGCTGGAGTCATCGGAATCAAGGGCAGCCCAGCTTACACCGCTGCCAAACATGGCGTGATCGGACTCACACGCGCCGCGGCTCTCGACTATGCCGCTCAGAACCTTCGCATCAACGCGGTCTGTCCCGGGTATATCGATACGCCAATGATGGGCCGATTTACTGGCGGCACATCCCAAGGGCGGGCAAAGGTCATCGCTGAAGAACCGGCTGGACGAATGGGCAAACCTGAGGAAATCGCCGCAGCTGTCCTATGGCTGTGTTCGGAGGGCGCCGCTTTTATGGTCGGTCACGCAATGGTCGTCGACGGCGGACAAACGGTGCAATAGCCACGGAATGATATCGGAGGGTCAAAAAATGCCACACGTCACCGAAGAGCTCTGGCCGGGCAAACCGTAATCGTTTACTAGAAAGGAGAACATCATGCGAGGAGCAGTACTGTATGGACCTGGCGACATCCGCTTCGAAGATCGCGAGACGCCCAGAATCGAAAAACCAACCGACGCCGTCATCCGCATTGCCGCCACTTGCGTCTGCGGATCGGACCTTTGGCCATACCGAGGATTGCAGCCCATCAATGGGCCGACGCCGATGGGTCACGAATACAGTGGCGTCGTCGAGGAAGTGGGCCGCGACGTGAAGTCGATTAAGCCAGGGCAGTTCGTTGTCGGCTCTTTTGCTACGTCTGACAATACCTGCCCGAACTGTCAGTACGGTTATCAGTCTTCGTGCGCGCACCGCGAATGGATGTTGCGTGCCCAGGCGCCACTGCTTCGAGTGCCGCTGGCGGACGGAACACTGGTTCCCACACTGGACGTGCCGCCGGAAGATCTCGTGCCGAGCTTGCTCGCCACATCCGACGTGCTTGGTACCGGCTGGTTCGCGGCTGATGCAGCGAATGTCAAACCAGGCGCCACCGCTGTCGTTGTCGGCGACGGAGCGGTCGGACTGCTAGGCGTGCTTTCAGCAAAACAAATGGGAGCTGAACGGATTATTGCGATGAGCAGGTACGAAAGCCGTCAAAAGCTCGCACGGGAATTCGGCGCAACAGATATTGTCACTGAACGAGGCGAAGACGGTGTCAACCGTATCAAAGATATGACCAATGGCATCGGCGCAGATTCGGTCCTCGAATGCGTGGGAACGCAGCAATCCATGACGCAGGCGATTCAATGCACACGTCGCGGCGGCTACGTCTCTTACGTTGGCGTTCCGCACGGCGTCGAGTTCAAAGGCGAGGACCTGTTCTACACCCATGTACATCTTCATGGCGGTCCCGCGCCGGTGCGGCGATATCTGCCGAAACTAATCGAACTCGTGTGGAACCGAAAAATCGAGCCAGGCAAAGTATTCGACCTTGTCTTGCCACTTGAGCAGGTGGCCGAGGGGTATCGGGCGATGGATGAGCGTCGTGCAATTAAGAGCTTGCTGCTGCCAAATGCCTCGTCGAATGGTGCGGCAAAAACTAAGCGTTAGGGGAGGAATTGTGATTGATTTGTCGACAGGCGAACTAACCAGGATCGCTGGAAGCGAATCACTAGAGCGAATGACCGGCCGTTGAGTGCACTGACAGAGTCGATAACGAGGACCAGCAATGAGCACCCAAAGTACGAAACAGGTTGCACTGATTACCGGCGCCAATCGCGGTATCGGATTTGAAACGGCCAAGCAACTGACGCGACGAGGATTTCATGTCGTCATCGCTGCCCGTGATGAAACGAGCGGCACGAAGGCGGTGAAAGCGATGCAGACATTCGGCGGTGTGGCAACTTTCCTTTCGCTGGACGTGAGCCGTTCGGAAAGCGTTCGAAACGCTGCGAGCCAGTTTGGCAAAATATCAGATCGTCTGGACGTGTTGATCAATAATGCGGGCATCTATCCCGACGAAGGCATCAGTATATTGACTGTGCCACGGATGCAGATGGTCGAGACGTTCCAGACGAACACTTTCGGAGCGCTCGAAACGACCCAAGGGTTTCTTACTTATTTGCGGAAAGCACCGGCTGCCCGCGTCATCAACGTTTCCAGTGGATACGGTGAGCTGGCCGGATTGTCTCCAGGCGTACCGAGCTATTGTCTGTCAAAGCTCGCGCTGAATGGGCTCACTATTATGTTGGCGAAGGCCTTGGAGGCTGAAAGTATTTCCGTTAACTCGATGTGCCCTGGTTGGGTGCGGACGGATATGGGCGGCCCAAACGCCACCAGCTCTGTAGAAGAGGGTGCCGACACTGCGGTGTGGCTCGCTGCCGATGCGCCCCACGAACTGACCGGAAAGTTGTTTCGTGATCGGCAAGAGATTTCTTGGTAGTAGGAGTGAAACCACGCCAGATGTGCAAACGAGTTTGGAATTTATCTCTTGAATAGGTTGAAGGAGAAGACTATGCCCCACGTGATAGTGAAACTGTGGCCTGGTAAAACAGAAAAGCAGAAGAAAAAACTCGCCGACTTAATTACGAAGGACGTAATGGAAGTCTTCGATTACGGCGAAGAATCGGTCTCTGTCGCCATGCAGGAAGTCGCTCCGCAAAATTGGAATGAGAAGGTCTACAAGCCAGACATCGCCAACAATTGGGACAACATTTATAAGAAGCCTGGATATGATCCGAGTGACCTCGAATGAGTTGGCCGCCGCAGGCGGTAATAGACTTGCAACGCAACCGCGCGCCAAACGCCGCACTTTCCCGACATCATTGGCGAAGACTCAAAATCCAGTGTCTGAACGGTTCAGATTCAGTGCCGAAGCACTTGACGCAAAGTTGACGCAGAATGGCATACACAGGCTCCCCATAGTTGCCCTGTAACCGCAATAGAAAATCGGTCCCGGACCTGATATAAACCATTCCGGGGACGCGAACTGCTACCCAAATGTCCTGCAACTGCGATGCGCAGTATGGATATTCTGAGCCGCTTCAAATCCTAGTTCCCCAGCTTTTTGCCATGCAAAAGCCACGCTTTAGCGATGCAAATGCCACGAAGAGAACTAGGTTGTTGACGCAACCGATGTTGATTTTGCATCGCAACAGTGTGTCAATCAGCCGTTCAATTCCAGCGCTTTGATTCCGGGCATTGATCGGCTCTTCGACCGTGCCAACCACCTTCATTAGCCGATTCGACTAACGCGCGAAAATCAGTGCGGAATCAGACTGGCTGTCTTCCAGGTTCGCTGCTCTTCTCTCCGGATTTCAAATCACAGCTTCCATGTAGGGACGGATTACGTTCGTCATGCGGCACACTTTGGCAGCCTTCCAAAGTTCGTCGCTGGTGGCCAGCTTTTTGCGCCAGCAATCACGCAGCGCTTCCAGTGCCACATCCAGCCCCACTTGGTTGCGGAATTTGAAACAGTCGGCCACCGTCTTGGCGGGAGAGTAAATCTTCACCTCCACACCGTCAATCCGATGGGCTTGAATGCCGAAGCGCTGCGCCGTATCAGCATATCGCACAATCCGCACTGGCGGATACTCGATTTTCGGCGGGCGAGCTTTGCTGGGAATCGCCAGCCAGATCTGATGCGGGTTTTCCGTGGTCAGACCATGAAAGGCCAGCGCCGATAGCAGGCAGACTACGCCCTGCGGCGTGCGTTTGGCAACTTCGGCGAACTGCGCGAAACGGCCTGGCTTGGCGTGGGCGAGGCGATACAGTCCGCGACCCGGGCGCTCCAGTATTCCTTCGTTATGGAGTTTATTCAGGTACTCTCCGGCAATTCCCAGCGGTTCCAGGTCCCGTGGGCGCAGGATTCCTCTCTCCCGAGCGAGCGTCAGGATTTGCTCCCGTTTTTGACCAGTTTCGTCAGTTAGATTATGTCGTACTATATCAATATCTACATACATAATCTTACCATGTAAATTGGCAGCGGGGAAAGCGAATTCTGACGCTGAAAAACCCCTCGGAATCGGCCAACAAAGGCAGTTAAGGGGTAAAGCAGGGGGGCGGCTCCGTCCACGCCTTCTCTGGCCTTCCTCGTCGGGGCCAAGGGCCTTCGGCCTCAGCCAGCTAGCGCTGACGATGAAAGCCGACGAAGGCAGTGGAATCAACAAGACCGCTGTTCTTTAGCAAGTTGGTTTCAGGCTTCGCAGCCGATTCCGGAACTCGGGAGCCAAGTGATTGCGATTTGATGTGTTTAGTGCCCGGCGTACCAATCGTAGCCGCGCTGTGCCCAATAGTCCGGGGGTCGCTCGTCGGTCAATTCGATTACGCCGATACGTTTGATGTTCTTGTAACCATATTTCACTGTACTCACCAAGCGGAGCGGGGCTCCGTGCCCCTGTGTTAGCGGCGCGCCATTCATTTGGTAGCACAGCAAAGTTTGCGGATGTAATGCGCTAGGACGATCCAGCCCTACATAATAAAGATCAGACTGACCATCGGGTGTTTGACCGTCGGGCGGGGTCGACATGCCGATGTACTGGCTCGCAACAGCAAATTTATTGAGGAAGTCCGATAAACGAACTCCTTTCCAACTGACAATTCGATCCCAACCTTCAATGCATTTGAATTGGGTGGTCATTTCGTAGGCGGTGAGCTCTTTAATTGCGCTGAGAGGTATGTGACGATCGACTTTACCGAGAACATGCACCATCCAATCGTCAAGGTTTGCTGGGCTCATCAAGCCAACGTGGCCATTTTCGCGAAGATCCTCTGCCACCCCGGCGGGAAACTCTGGGGCCAACCTTTGAGCATTGAAGAATCTTTGGGCGATGCTCTCGTTGAATTCCAGAATTCGCCGTAGTGGCCAGGGAACCCCGTCATCTTCCGGTCGAGTTGCGACCCAACCCACTCCGGCCATTCCAGTTAGTGCTGCTGCAGCGCCGACAGTGAAACTGCGCCGGGTGAGCCGACGCATCTGCGATTCTGCAGAAAGGGAGGGGACCGACTCCTCTACTTTGGGTGAGGATTCAGTCATGGGATGGCTTCTCTGTTGAAGTCAATTCGTACCCAGTGACCATCGCGCGAAAATTATTCCACCCCGCTCGAATAACCTGTGAAATGTGGATCACGAAAAAGAACAGGTACCCCATGGTAAGCCAAAAATGTTCCCACCGTGCCCAAGCATATCCGCCCAACAAACTTGTCAGCCAGACGACTTGTATCGGCTTATAGATGGCTAAGCCAGTCACGAGCGATCCGAAACCCATCAAAACAACACCGGTATATGCGAATTGCTGGGCTCCGTTAAACTTGCGTTTAGGCGGCTCGATTTTGCTCAAGTGCAGATCGTGCAAAATCACCATCCACGCTTCGCGAAAACTTTTTCGATTCGGCAATAGATGGCGCCACTCTCCCGAGGCAAACGTGTACGTTACGTAGCAAATCCCGTTGATGGCAAATACCCACATAATGGCGAAATGCCATGACATTCCTTCTGCTAAACGGTGATCTAAACGGAGTGCTTCGTAAAACCAATCAGGGAAAAAATGGGCCAAAGTCCAGTTGCCGATCCCGATGCGAAACACATCATTGGCCCAATAGATCATTAGACCGCTCCAAATCATCCCAAACAGGAGCGGCACGTTTAGCCAGTGCATCCAGCGAATGGGCCGTGGATGTTTGTGCTCCAGACGTTTCATGGAATGTCACTCCGAGGCCTTATCGAGCGGCGACCTTGCTTTCAAAACCTAATTAATGCCCCATCTTGTCTGTGTTCATCTTGTCCGTACTCATTTTGTCACCAGTCATCTTGTCATCGGTCATCTTGTCGCCGTTCATTTTGTCACCGGTCATCTTGTCGTTCATCATTTTGTCTTCCATACCCATCTTCGGGCTGTTCATCTTGTCGCCTTGTCCACTGCTTGAGCCGCAGCCCGTCAGTAGGCAACATGCGGCCACGCTAACCGTACAACCGAGTACGAAGCCAACAAATGAATTTTTCATCGCAATGTCTCCTAATATGGAATTTGAGGGATTGTGGTCGCCCGCTTAATTCACGCGGGTGCCTCGTTCCCATCTATTGGATGCCGTGGCGAGGATACGGTTACACGAGCGGCGTTTTTTTTGAAAATCCGCGCGGTTTTAGGAAATCTCATCGGAACACGTAACTTTGAACTGCTGGACGCATCCAAACCGCAAAGGGAATACAATATGTCTTGCAGAGAAGTCACAGAATTCTTGACGGACTATCTCGACGGATCGCTGCCGTTACGGCAGCGGGTTCTGTTCAGAATTCACCTGCTCGGCTGCGGCAATTGCCGACGCTATTTAGATTCGTTTGAGACCACGATCAGGAACGTTCGGCACTTAGGCGAGGCGCGCTCGGCGCACGATGTAATCCCGATTCCCGAAGAACTTGTGAGAGCCATTCTGAGTGCTCGGGATAGTCAAGTGCCCCAAGCATGACTATTCGCATCGCTGCCAGTCCAAAACGCGGTGCATTCAGGCTTTCTGATATCGCCGCTGCGATTCGAGGATTGGCACATCATTGGCGCTCATGTCGCGGTGGCGCATTAGACCTTCGTCGTCAAATTCCCAATGTTCGTTGCCGTGAGTCCGATACCATTGTTGCTGGCCTGCGTCAAACCACTCGTACTCAAATCGCACCGAAATCCGATTCCCCGTATAACACCAGAGCTCTTTCATTAAGCGATAGTGCAGTTCCTTTGCCCACTTTCTGCGTAGAAAATCCTTGATCGCCTCACGGCCTTGGAAAAACTCCGTACGATTTCGTCATTGCGAATCGACGGTGTACGCCTGGGCCACGATTTCCGGGTCGCAGGTATTCCAGGCATTTTCCGCAGCCTTCACTTTGGCGAGAGCCGAGTCGAGCGTAAACGGGGGTTTAATTGGGGGAGCCACGGACTATACAACCTTCGGAAAATCGATTTCCGTACTCGCGGTTTCATTGAAGTAGTTGGTGAACACATTCAATGCTACATGAGCAATGATTTCGCCAATCTCGCCATCATTGTAGCCAGCCTTCCGAACTTCGACCAAATCGGCGTCGGATACATGGCCTTTTTTCTGAGTCACGATCCGCGCGAATTGTAGGGCGGCTTGGGTTTTGGCATCCTGCGAAGAACCACGACGGGCATCAAGAATCGCTTCAGGGTTCAAGCCGACCATCTTTCCGATTGCGCTGTGGGCCGCACGGCAATAGCTGCAAGCGTTTTCCTCGGCGATAGCCAGCGCTAATTGTTCGCGCAGTTTAGCCGGCAACACACCGTGACCTAAAGCACCGCTCAGGCTTAAATAGCCTTCCAACACTGCGGCCGAGTTGGCCATTGTTTTCATCATGTTGGGCGTCATTCCCAGCTTCTTTTGTACGCCTTCCAGAAGTTCTTTGGCCTTTGGAGTGACTTGGTCCGCTGGTACTGCCTGAATGCGTTGCATGATTGAATCTCCATAAGATTAAAGGTTTACGAGCCGTTCGAGCTTCCGCTGGCTGGTTAGTAAGACACCTCGTTTAGATGAACGATCCCTTACTAAGGTTTCACTGCCTTTTTGGCATCTCGTCAGCGATGGCAATGGTCGGCTATGATGGAGTTCCGCGCCGTATCGCAACGCGGCATTACTCGTGATTCAATGGCCGAATTTTATTCCTCTACCGACCGCTCGGGTTCAGCAATCGATGACGTTGCTCCATTGCGTCTGATATTAGAGGGGACCGCGCATGCCACAGGCGAGAAGTTTTTGCAGTCTCTAGTTGAACATTTGGCGACGGCGCTGAAATGCCGCTATTCGTTTATCGCGGAGTTTTGCGGTGGAAATCGCGCTCGCACGATGGCTTATTGGAATAACGGCAAATTGGCAGCGAATGTCGAATACGACCTCCCTGGAACACCTTGCGAAGATGTTGTTCGGGGCAATCTGTGTCACTATCCCCAGGGGGTCCATAAAAGATTTCCACTCGACACTGCGCTAGTTGAGATGGGAATTGAAAGTTATCTGGGAGTACCGTTAATCGCCGCTAGTGGCGAGCACCTCGGGCACTTGTGCGTGTTTGATACCGACCCAATGCCAGAAGTGCCGCGCGACATGCTCATCTTTCGCATTTTTGCGGCCCGCGCGGCCGCGGAGTTAGAACGACTGCGAATGGAGTTGCTGCTCAAGGAAAGCAACGAGCGGTATCGTGATTTGTTTGATGAGGCGCCGATTGCCTACGTTCACGAAGGTTTGGATTCACGCTTTCTCAGTGCCAACCGAGCCGCGCTGCGAATACTGGGAATTAAACCCGAGGAAGTGCGCAAGACACTCGGTTTGTCGCTTGTTCCCCAAACTCCCGATGCTCAGCGCAGAGTCGAGCAAGCGCTGTCTTCAGTTGGCCGTGGCGCCGATACCAGCGGTGTCGTGTTGGAGCTACGCCGGAAAGACAACGGCAAACCGATTTGGATTCAATGGTGGTCGAAACCGGATCCCAGTGGTAACTACACCCGCACGATGTTCATTGATATCACGGATCGCATGCTGATGGAACAAGAACAAGCGCGGCTGACTGCACAAAACCTCTATTTGCAAGAAGAAATCAAATCGGTTCACAACTTCGAGGAAATCGTCGGTCAGAGCCCGGCACTGCTGGAGGCGCTCGAAAAAGTCAATCGGGTTGCCGTTACAGACAGCACCGTGCTCATCACCGGCGAGACAGGAACCGGGAAGGAGCTGATCGCTCGCGCCGTTCACTCGGCTAGCCGTCGGAGTGATAAGCCTTTGATCAAGCTGAATTGCGCCGCGTTGCCCTCCAGCCTCGTCGAGTCGGAACTTTTCGGTCACGAAAAAGGTGCTTTCACCGGCGCCATCGCACGGCGCATCGGTCGGTTCGAGCTTGCCGCTGGCGGAACAATTTTTTTGGATGAAATCGGCGAGCTACCCGCCGACGTTCAGGCCAAATTGCTCCGCGTGTTGCAAGAACGAGAGTTCGAGCGCGTCGGTGGAACAACGATCATCAAGGCCGACGTGCGGGTAATCGTTGCGACTAACCGCGATCTCCTGAAAGCGACTAAGGAGAAAACATTCCGCGAGGATTTGTACTACCGGTTGAACGTATTTCCAATCCATCTGCCACCCCTGCGCGAGCGGACCAGCGATATTCCTTTGCTTGTTCACTTCCTAGTGAACAAATTGGCCAT
>Ga0335083_10005856_pt1 | contig 15478 bp, 10 predicted proteins | sample Lox_Sample_42_FD_206716 | JGI IMG/M metagenome (GOLD analysis project Ga0335083, IMG submission 206716) | Soil microbial communities from Loxahatchee National Wildlife Refuge, Florida, United States - Lox_Sample_4.2 | ecosystem: Environmental > Terrestrial > Soil > Wetlands | place: USA... | reverse complement strand
GTTGCGCACCCTGGTGACGACGATCAACGAGACGTCCGAGCAGGTGTCGTCCTCGGCGCAGGAAACGCAGACCACCGCGCGTCACCTGGCCGAATCCGCGCAGCACCAGGCACAGCGGATCAGCACCGCGACCACCGCGATCAACCAGATCGCGAGCCTGATGGATACGGTGTCGAAGGACTCCGCCGAATCGGCCGACGTGGCCGAGCGCTCGGTGAAAATCGCCTCGCGCGGCGCCGAAGTGGTGCGCGAGACGATCTCGGGCATGGACTCCATTCGCGATCAGATCCAGGAGACCTCCAAGCGCATCAAGCGGCTGGGTGAGTCTTCGCAGGAAATCGGCTCGATCGTGGAACTGATCAACGACATTGCCGAGCAGACCAACATCCTCGCGTTGAACGCCGCCATCCAGGCAGCGTCGGCAGGTGAAGCGGGCCGCGGCTTCGCAGTGGTGGCGGACGAAGTGCAGCGCCTCGCGGAACGCTCCGCAAGCGCGACGAAGCGAATCGAAACGCTGGTTCAGACCATTCAGTCCGATACCAACGAAGCGGTGAACTCGATGGAACAGACCACCGCGGAAGTGGTGGCCGGTGCTCGACTCGCGGAGGACGCGGGCAGTGCACTGGGCGACATCGAGCGCGTGTCGCACGACTTGTCCGCGCTGATTCAGAACATCTCCACCCAGGCGCGCCAGCAGTCCACCGCGGCCTCCGACATTTCGGTATCGATGAACGCGATCCAGGAAATTACCTCGCAGACCTCGCAGGGCGCGAGCCAGACGGCCGACTCGATCGGTTACCTGGCCCAGCTGGCGAGCGACCTGCGGCGATCCGTGGCTCACTTCAAGTTGCCGGGCTGACACAACGATTTTTCACAGGGGGCAACCTCGACGGTTGCGTGACAAAGCGTTACGTGGCCGGTGAGAGGGGCGCATGAGACTTCAAGACAACATCGATTTCACCACCCTGCAGTGGGTCAAGCCGGAGCTCGACGAGACGCTGGCGCTTGCCCGCGAGGCGTTGGAGTCCTACGTCGACAACCCGGGCAACCGGGATGCCATGCGCTCGTGTGCGGACAGCCTGCACCAGGTGCAAGGCACGCTGCGCATGGTCGAGCTGTATGGCGCCTCCATGGTCACCGAGGAGATGGAGACACTCGCCATCTCGCTGATGGAAGACCACGTCGCCAACCGCGAGGAAGCGTATGCCGCGTTGATGCGCGGCCTGATGCAGCTGCCCGATTACCTCGAGCGACTCTCGGGCGGTCATCGCGACGTACCGATCGTGCTGCTGCCGCTGCTCAACGACCTGCGTTCCAGTCGCGGTCAGCAGGCGCTGCACGAATCAGCACTGTTCACGCCCAACCTCGAAGTCATCCTGCCGCCAGAGGCACCGGCACCGCACGCCGTGTCGCCGGAACGCCAGCGCAGCGAGATCACCAACCTGCGCCTGCGCTTCCAGCAGCAGTTGCTGGGCTGGTTCCGCGGCCAGGGCAACGACCAGCAGCTGGGCGGCATGATCCAGACGCTGGATGCGATCACCACGCGTTGCCAGACCGTTCCGGGGCGCCGCCTGTGGTGGATCGCTGCCGGCGTGCTCGAGGGTGTGCAGCATGGCGCGCTGAAGCAGCAGGCAGGCGAAGTGCGCCAGTTGATCGGCAAAGTCGACCGCAGCATCCGTCAGCTTGTCGAAAACGGCGAGGCGAGCCTGCGTGGCGGCGACGCCGACGAACTCGCGCGCAAGCTGCTTTACGTCGCGGGCCAGGTTCGTCAGGGCAGCCCGCGCATGGAACAGCTGCGCGAAACGTACAAGCTTGATGCCCTGCTGCCGGAAGCCAGCGAGATCGAACACGCGCGTGGCTCGATGTCCGGGCACAACCGCGCCTTGCTCGATTCCGTCGCCAAGGCGTTGAAGGACGACCTGCTGCGCGTCAAGGAGTCGCTGGACCTGTTCCTGCGCCAGGCCGATGCCGATCCGGCGCAACTCGCCAGCCAGACCGAAGTGCTGGAACGCGTCGGCGATACGCTGGGCATGCTCGCCCTGGCCGTGCCGCGCCGCGTCGTCAACGAACAACGCCGCGTGCTGGACGAAATCGCCAGCCGCGTGCGCGCACCCGACGAAGAGCTTCTGCTCGACGTGGCAGGTGCCCTGCTTTACGTCGAAGCCTCGCTCGATGACCACATCGAAAGCCTGGGCGCCGAAGAAGAACATCACGTCTCCGATGGCCCGGCGGCGATGCTGCCGCGCAGTGAGGCGCGGCACATCCTTGCCACGCTCATGCATGAGGCGACCGCCAACACGGGCAAGGTGAAGGACGCCATCGTCGCCTACGTGGAATCGGGCTGGCAGTCCCAGCAGCTGGCCGACGTCAGCGCGCTGATGGACGAAGTTTCCGGCGCCATGCGCATGCTGTCCGCGCCGCGACCGGCCGAGCTGGCCGAAGGCATTGGCCGCTTCGTCGGCAACGAATTGCTGGCCGACCGTCGCGTGCCGAGCAGCGCGCAGATGGACCATCTGGCCGACGCACTCGCCGCGCTCGAGTACTACCTCGAAGCCGCACGCGAGCATCGCGGAGGTCTGGAACACATTCTCGACGTCGCCGAGCACAGCCTCAGCACGCTGGGTTACTGGCCGCCTCCGGCCGCCCGCGTGGTCGAGCACGACGAACTCGACGAAGCACCGGAACACATCGCCAAGGCCGCCGACGCCGCACTGGCCGCCGCGCTCGCCAACCAGCCGGAACTGTCCGAAAGCGTCAGCCTGGGTCATGGTGACGATCTCTCCGACCTCATCGTCGGCAGCAGCGAGACGCCGCAGTCGGCAGCGCACGAGATCACCGGCCTGCGTCTGGCTGATACCGAACACGTGTCGCCGCAGGAGGCCCTGCAGGGCGATGGTGACGAGTGGGTCGAGATCGAGGAGGAAGTGTTCGAGCAGGTGCCGGTGAGCGGTGCCGCGGCCGTCGAAGCGGGCTTTCAGTCCAGCACGGCAGGCATCGACGACGACATCCGCGAGATCTTCCTGGAGGAGATGCAGGAGGAAATCGACAACCTGCATGCGGCCCGCCAGTCCTGGCTGGCCGATACGACGCAGTTTGATGCGCTTACCTCCATCCGTCGTTCTTTCCACACGCTGAAGGGTTCGGGTCGCCTGGTGGGCGCCACCTTGCTGGGCGAGTTCGCCTGGAAGGTGGAGAACATGCTCAACCGCGTGCTCGACCAGTCCATTGCACCGCACGATGGAGTGCAGGCGTTGATCTCCGCCGCCATCGATGCGTTGCCGCAGCTGCGTGCCGCGTTGACGGGCGAAGGCGCCGTAACGGCACCGATCTCCGCCATCATGGACACGGCCGAACGCCTGTCCGCCGGCCAGGAAGACGCTCGCATCGCCGACGTGGCACCGGTTGCCACCGAGACGGTGCGTCGAGTGGTCCGCCGTCGCATACCGCGTATCGATGCTGCCGCTGCCGCCATTCCGTCGGACAGCCTCGCGCATATCGAGCCCGCGTCGGAACAGACCATCGTTCCGATGGAAACGATCGATGCGCCGGTGATGCCGCCGATCGATCCGGTGCTGCTTGAAATCCTGCGCAGCGAAGTGGCCCAGTACCTGTCCACCATCCGCACCGCCATCAATCGCGTCGACGGCGAATTGCGCGTCGACGACGGCCTGCTGCGCGCGGTGCACACGCTGCACGGCGCCATCGCGATGGTCGACATCCCGCTGCTCACGCAGTTGTTGTCGCCGCTGGAAAGCCTGCTCAAGCGCCTGCGTGCCGCGGGCCTTCCGCTGTCTACCGAAGGGGTCTACCTGCTCAGCCAGAGCGCGGACGCCGTCGATCACGTAATGAGCCAGTTCGATGCGCCGTCGCCGCAGCTGCCGGATCTCGATGGCTTGATCCATCGGCTCATCGAGCTGCGCGACAGCCAGCCCGAGCCGCAGGTCGCCCACGTGTTGTTCGAGCCGCATGCGGACGAGCTGGACGTCGAGCCGGTCGCGGACGTTTCGCACGAAGAGTTGCTTGGTGCGTCGCTGGATGCAGCGCTTTCCGACGCTTCCGGCCGCGGTGCGGAAGAGGACGAGGACATCGTCATTCCCGCCGAGCCGATCAGCGACAACTACGCTGACGAACTGCTGCAGGCGTTGGGCGAATTCGACCTGGACGCCCATTTGCCGTCGACGGAGCAGGTATCGCCGTCGCACACGACGAACGAAGCGCCGCACGCCGTCCCGATGGACGACGAGTTCGCCGACGTCTACGCCGAGCTGTTGGGAGAGGCTGAAGCACTGGAGATCGGCACGCCGGGCGAACCGAATGGCGCCGAAGGTCTGGTTGCCGAGGAACTCGATGCCGAGGAAGCGGCGGCGTTCGGTCTTATCGACACGTCCTCGCATGGCGAAACCCCGGCCCAGCAGGCCGATGCCAGTGCCGACGCTCCTGTACCTGTTGTGGCTGGGGAAATGCTCGAAGAGACCGAGATTCCGTCGGTCATCGAGACGTCCATCGAGGAGCCCTCGGCCGAAGGCGTCGTGGTCGAACAGCCTGTCGCGGAAGTACCTGAAGCGGTCGAGCCTGAGTCCGTTGTGCCCGAAGTGGCCTCTGGCGAGGACGAGGAAGAAGGCGAGGGGCTGTTGTTGCCCAGCCAGATCGATCCCGACCTGCTGGAAATCTTCATCGAGGAAGCGCGCGAAATCCTCGACCACTCCGACAGCGTTCTCGCGCAGTGGCGCACTGAACCGACCCAGTTGGAGCATCTGGCCGAGATCCAGCGCGACCTGCATACGCTGAAGGGCGGTGCGCGCATTGCCGGCATGGTGCCGGTGGGCGACCTGACCCATGCGATCGAAACGGCGCTGGAAAAGCCGCTCAATCCGGAGTCGGCGAAGTTCGGCGAACTCATCGCCGCGTTGGAAGCGGGCTTCGACCTGCTGCATCACCTGGTGCAGCGCGTATCGCAGGGCCGTTCCATCGCCTACCCGCAGGCGATGATCGACCGCTTCGTCGGCATGGCCGGCGACGACGACACGGCGGCCGCGCCTGCATCGGCGACGGTGCTGCCGTTCCCCGAACGCATCAAGTTGCCGGAGCTGCTCCCCGAGGAACGCGACGAAGCGCCAAGCACGCCGCAGGAGCAGATCCGCGTCCGCGCCGAACTGCTCGATACGCTGGTGAACCATGCCGGCGAGGTGGCGATCTACCGTTCGCGTCTCGAGCAGCAGGTGGCCGGCTACCGCTTCAACCTGGTCGAGCTTGACCAGACCGTGCAGCGTCTTCGCAGCCAGCTGCGCATGCTGGAAATCGAAACCGAAGCGCAGATCATCGCGCGCTTCCAGCGTGAGCATCGCGAAGGCGGCATGTCGGTGTTCGACCCGCTCGAACTCGATCGCTTCTCGCAGTTGCAGCAGTACTCGCGTGCACTGGCCGAGTCGGTATCCGACTTGGTGTCCATCCAGGGCATGCTCGATGAACTCACCCGTCAGGCGGAAACGCTGCTGATCCAGCAGTCGCGCGTGAGTTCGGAGCTGCAGGAAGGCTTGCTGCGCACCCGCATGCTGCCGTTCGACACCATGGTGCCGAACCTGCGCCGCACGCTGCGCCAAGCCGCGCAGGAAGAAGGCAAGAGCGCCCAACTGTACGTGGAAGGCGCGCACGGCGAAATGGATCGCAACCTGCTCGATCGCATCAAGGCGCCGTTCGAGCACATGCTGCGCAACGCCGTGGCGCACGGCATCGAATCGCCATCCCATCGCCGCAAGGCGGGCAAGTCGGCCGAAGGTGCGGTGCGCATCCGCGTGGCGCGTGAAGCGACCGAGGTGGTCGTGCGCGTGACCGACGACGGTCGTGGCCTCGACCGCGAGGCCATCCGCAAGCGCGGTGTCGAGCGCGGGCTTGTTCGCGCCGATGCACGCCTCAGCGACGACCAGGTGCTTGCCCTTATCACGCAGCCGGGTTTCTCCACTGCCAGCACCGTCACCCAGCTCGCCGGTCGTGGCGTGGGCATGGACGTGGTGGCGAACGAAATCAAGCAGCTCGGTGGCGCGCTGTCGATCGAATCGAAGAGCGGCGAAGGCACTACGTTCGTACTGCGCCTGCCATTCACCCTCGCGGTGACGCAGGCCATCCTGGTCCGCATCGGTGAGGCGACCTTCGCCATCCCGATGACGTCGGTGCAGGGCGTGGCACGCATCACGCCGTCGGAACTGGCGGAGCGTGTGGCCGAGGCCGAGCCGGTGTTCCCGTATGCCGGCGAGGACTACAGCATCCATGATCTGTCCGATCTGCTCGGCATCGCACCCAGCCACGCCAGCGACGAAGAACAGATTCCGCTGCTGCTGACCCGCGCGGGCGACCTGCGCGCCGCGATTCGCATCGATGCCGTGATCGGCTCGCGCGAAATCGTGGTGAAGTCGGTAGGTCCGCAGGTGAGCTCGGTGCCGGGCATCCTTGGCGCGACCATCATGGGCGACGGTTCGGTGCTGATCATTCTTGATCTCGCCCCGCTGGTTCGCCATGGCACCGCGCGTCGCCAGCAGCGGTTGGAGGAAGGCCTCAGCGCCGTGTCGACACCGGTGGTGGAAGAGCTGCGCGTGCGCCCGCTGGTGATGGTGGTCGACGACTCCATCACCATGCGCAAGGTCACTGGCCGCGTGCTGGAGCGTCACGAGTACGAAGTCACCACGGCGAAGGACGGTGTCGACGCACTGGAAAAGCTGCACGATCGCGTGCCCGACCTGATGCTGCTCGACATCGAGATGCCGCGCATGGACGGTTACGAGCTGGCCACGCAGATGAAGGCCGATCCGCGCCTGCGCGATGTACCGATCATCATGATCACCTCGCGCACCGGCGATAAGCATCGCCAGCGCGCGTTCGACATCGGCGTGGATCGCTACCTCGGCAAGCCCTACCAGGAGGCCGAGTTGCTGGCACAGATCGGCGAGGTGCTCGAACAGCGCACCATGGAGTCGCTCAATGGCTGAGTCGTCGATTGCAGTTGCTCTTCTTTTCGACGACGTGGAACTGGGCGGCCAGCTGCGTGAAGCGCTCCGCGAACACGGCGCGCAGATCGTGCACGAAGGCGCGCTGTCCACCCTCAGCAGGAACATGCTGAAAGACACCGGCGCGCAAGTGCTGGTGGTGAATCTGGACGAGGAGGCCGAGGACGAACTCGACCGCCTGTACGACGTGATCGATGGTGACCACCCGCGCGTGGTGTTCAACGACGCTCAGGCCAGCCGCAAGCTGGGTGGCTGGGATCGGGCGCGCTGGGCGCGGCATCTCGCCGTGAAGGTCATGGCGAATGGTGACCTCGACCCGCCGCGCCCCCACGACGCGCCAGCCGTACCGTCGACTCCCATGGCCGAGAGCGAGCCGGTGTTCGTGCAGCCGGCATGGTCCGAGCCGGTGGCGGATGAAGACGATCTGCCCGAACTGCCGGCGCTCGAATCTGAAGCTTTCGAGCCGACCCCGGTCCAGGTTGCAGATGAGCCCGTTGATGCGCCGGTCGAGACGGCGTTCGACGGAGCAGAGTTTCAGGATGTTGCCGTTGAAGGTTCGACAAGCAGTGAACCCGCAGCCCACGACGCGACGGAATCGGATTCGCTCGCGGCCGAGCTGGAAGCGCTGCTGGCCAACGACGAACCGCTGGCGCCGGAAGATGATTTCGGATCGCTGAAATTCAGCGGCGAGGATGAACCGCCACCGCTGCACGACGGCCACTTCGGCATGGACGAGCTCGCCACGCGCGGCCCGGCTCCGGTCGAGGAGCCCATGCCGATGGCGGCGCTGCAGGAAGAGCCGTCTGTCCGTGCAATGCCGTCGTTCCAGCTTGACCATCTGGCATTGACCCCGCTGGATGACTCGTTCATGCCGATGGGCTCTGCCGAAGCGGGAAGCAAGGAATCCTCCGCCCTTTTGGGAACCGCCTCCAGCTGGGCCCTGGTCAGCGAGGACGAAGCGCACGCCGCGCCGGCCGTATCCCGGGATTTCGGCATCGAGAAGGTGAGCGCCGCGGAGTACCTGGCACCGGAAGGTGGCGAGGAAGAACAGTCGTTCCTCAAGCCGGGCATGACCCTGGAGCTGGTGTCGATCGAGGAGGCCATTGCCCCTCGCCAGTACGAGGGCGGCCACGAAATGGTGCTGGCCGACCTCGATGGCGCCATCAGTCGCGTGTTGGTGCTCGGTGCGGCGGCGGACAGCGTGGATGCCGTCTGTGCCTTCCTCTCGCAGGTGCCGCCGGATCTGCGCGCCACCGTGCTGCATGTCCAGCATCTGGGCGACAAGTCGGCCGAAGCGCTTGCCGAAGAGCTCGGCGATCATTCGGATCTGCCTGTCAATGTCGCCAGCCATGGCAGCCGCGCCCGCATGGGCGAGGTGCTGGTGGTGCCGGCAGGACAGCAGGCGCGCATCCAGCGCGATGGCCGGGTGGAACTGCATGCGCTGGATGGTCAGGACGTGCGCAGCAGCCTGCCCATCGACGCCAGTTTCACGATGGCGGCCAACGTGTTTGGCCGTAATGCTCTGGCGATCGTGTTCGCCGGCAATGCCAACGATGCGCTCGGCGGTTGCCAGGCCATCCATGACCGCGGCGGCCAGGTCTGGACGGAGACGCCGCCGGACATGCATTTTGCCGACATGGTGCACGGCATCGAAGCCGAGCGTCTCAACAGTTATTCAGGCACGCCCGCCGAGCTGGCGGCGCGTTTGGTCGAAGAAATGTCGATGGAGGGCTGGCGATGAGCGAGCTACCGCTACCCCGTGAAATCCGCTGCGTGCTGGTGCCGGTAGGCAACCTGCGTTTGCTGTTGCCCAACGCCACCGTGGCCGAAGTGATCACCCAGCCGGCGACCGAATCGGTGGAAGGCGCGCCGGCATGGCTGCTTGGTCGCATCGCCTGGCGTGGCTGGCGCGTACCCCTGTTGTCGTTCAACACGCTGGCGGGTGCCGGCGAAGGCGACAGCGAGCAGACCGTGCGCGTGGCGGTGTTGAAGGCGCTCAGCGGTCATGCGGAGCTGCCTTTCGTAGCCGTGGTGACGCAAGGCTTCCCGCGCCTGACCACGCTCAACGCCGAACTGATCATTCCCACCCACGACGGCGCGCCGCTGCCGCCTGGCGTGAAGGCCCAGGTGCTGGTGCGCGACGACGTCGCCGTCATCCCGGACCTGGAAGCGATCGAAGCGGAACTGATCGACCTGCTGGAACTGGCCAGCTGATGGCCAGCTGATGGCCAGCGGCGACGCGTAGTCGTTACACGTCGCCGTGCAACGCCTGCAAGGCGGCGAGGGCGGCGAGGCCCGCCGTTTCCGTGCGAAGGATGCGTGGGCCGAGCCTCAGGCCCGCAAAGCCCGCCTCCGTCAGCGCCGTTGTATCGCGCTGGCCCAGCCCGCCTTCCGGTCCCACCACCAGGATGCCGCCAGCAGCGGTGAAGCGCAGTGCCGATGCCCGCTGAGTTCCCTCGGGCAGCAGCGCGAGGCGCAGGGCGCCGTCGGCCGGCAGCTCGCGTAGCCACGCTTCCAAAGGTAGCGCCGGACAGATCTCCGGGACACAGGCGCGACCACTTTGTTCGCACGCGCTGGCCACGACGGCGCGCCAGTGGGCGAGCCGCTTTTCGGCACGGCCAGCGTCCAGCTTCACCTCCGAACGCTCGGTCAACAGCGGCACGATACGCGCCACGCCCAATTCGGTGGCCTTCTGCACGATGAGATCCATCTTCTCGCCACGCGCCACGCCCTGAGCCAGCGTCAGCGTCAGCGGCGACTCATTGGAGACGAGATGGCCGGTCTCGATCTGGACGATCACTTCGCGCTTGCCGACGGCCCGTATGACGGCCGGATAGTCGTGGCCGTCGCCGTTGAACAGCGTGACCGGATCACCGACGGTCAGACGCAGCACGCGCGCCACGTGTTCGCCCGCCTGCGCCGGGAGGCCCAGTTCAAGGCCCACGGAAAGCGGTTGGTCGACGTGTATGCGGATGGTGCGCATGGCGCGTTGGAAACCCCGTAAAACGGAAAGCATAGCGGACCGCCGGCACGCCGTCCCGGCGGCCGCGCCAGCAAGCTGAATGCCCGGTCCATGGCGCCTGGCGAATATTTGCCAGCCGGGCGGTGGCGGCGCAGCATGGTCCCGTCCCTCATTCCCCGGAGGTGCCTCATGAACAAGCCCATCAGCACATCGCTTCTCGCCTTGCTGTTTGCCGTGGCAGCCAGCGCGACGGTGGCCCAGACCGCGGCCCCGGCAGCGGATAACCAGAGCATGGGCCCGTTCCAGGAAGGCAAGCTCAACGGCCAGCCCGAGGTGAAACACCCGGCGCCCGGCGATCGCAACTGCATCCAGAGCACGGGCAGCGCGATTCCCGCCAAAAAGGGGAGTCCTTGCCTGTCGGTGCCAGGGCGCAGCTATAGCCGCCAGGACATCCAGAACACCGGTGAACCCACCCTGGGACCCGCGCTGCAGAAACTTGATCCCAGCGTGACGATCCAGGGCGGCCACTGAGCCGTGCTCAGGCGATCGCCTGTTCAATGCCCTGGAGCGCAGTGTCCACGAGGTGATCGATCTCTTCGGTGGTCACGACATAAGGCGGCATGAAATAGATGATGTCGCCGAGCGGACGCAGCAGCGCGCCGTGGGCGAGGCCGTGCAGGTAAACCCGAAGGCCGCGCCTTTCGGCTGAGGGGAAGGCACGCCGGCTGGCCTTGTCCGCCACCAGTTCGATCGCGGCGATCATGCCGGTCTGGCGCACGTCGGCGACATGCGGATGATCCACCACCGGCGCGAGCCTGCGCGACAGGTGCGCGGCCAAGGCGCGGTTGCGTTCCAGCACCGGTTCTTCGCGGAAAATCGCCAGCGTTTCCAGCGCCACGCGGCATGCCAGCGGATTGCCGGTATAGCTGTGCGAATGCAGGAACGCCTTGCCTGCGCTGTATTCGGCGTAGAACGCGTCGTAGACCTGCGTGGTGGTAAGCACGGCCGAGAGCGGCAGGAACCCGCCGGTAAGTCCCTTGGACAAGCACATGAAATCCGGCGATACGCCAGCCTGTTCGCAGGCGAACAGCGTGCCCGTGCGACCGAAGCCGACGGCGATCTCGTCGGCGATGAAGTGCACGTTGAATTCGTCGCACAGCACGCGCAGCCCGGCAAGATAATCGGGGTGGTACATGCGCATGCCGCCAGCGCACTGCACGAGCGGCTCGACGATGACGGCGCACACTTCGTGCGCGTGTTGCTCCAGCAGGGCACGCATGTCGCCCAGCCGTCGCCGCGCGAAGGCGGCCATGTCTTCCCCGGGCTCTGCCTCGCAGGCATCGGGCGAAGGCGCCAGGAACGGCGTGAGCAACAGGGGTGCGTAGGTTTTCCGATACAGCGCCACATCGCTGACCGACAACGCACCCAGCGTTTCGCCGTGGTAGCTGCCGGTGAGCGCGATGAAGCGCGTCTTCTCGCCGTGGCCCTGATTGAGCCAGTAGTGGAAGCTCATCTTCAGCGCTACTTCGATCGCCGCCGATCCGTTGTCGGCATAGAACACGCGGTCCAGGCCGGCCGGCGTGACGCGCACCAGTTCCTCGGCCAGCGCGACGGCCGGTTCGTGGGTGAAACCGGCAAAAATCACGTGCTCCAGCGTGCGCGCCTGATCGGCCAGTGCCGCGGCGATGCGCGGGTTTGCGTGGCCGAACAGATTGGTCCACCAGGAACTGATGCCGTCGAGATAGCGGCGCCCATCGGTGCCGATCAGCCAGGCGCCTTCACCTCGGGCGATGGGTACCATGGGGACGGTCCGGTGATCGTGCATCTGCGTGCAGGGATGCCACAGATGGCTCAGGTCGCGACGCACCAGCGCGTCGGCAGCGGGGAGGATGTTCATCGGGCTATGATCGGGTTTGGAGCATGCCCGCTCAAGTCTCGCCTCCCCTGGGAACTGGTTTGAAGCACTGGCGTATCGCATTGGCGGCCTTTGTCGGCCTGCTGCTCATCGGCTTTGCCCTGCTGTGGTTCATGCCCGCACGCTGGGCCGTGCCGCTGCTCGCGGGGCGCCTCAACGGGCTGCAGTTGCATGACGTCAGTGGTTTGCTTTGGCAAGGGCGTGCAGGCCAGGTGGTGTCGGCCACCGGTACGCCGCTGGGCCCTCTGGAATGGACGCTGGATAGACGCGCCTTGCTCGGCGAGCAACACGTGCGCGTGGACCTGCAAGGCCCCCGCGTGCAATTGCACGGCCGCATGGACGGCCGAAACGCGGCTGAGGCGGTCTGGACGGACGTCCAAATGCGCGCCGACATGGACGCACTGGGTCCTCGCCTCAACCTGCCCATGGGCCGTCCGCGCGGTGTCCTGCAACTCACCGCGAACCGGGCCCAGTTGCACGGCGGATGGCCCGTCGTGCTTGATGCGCGCATCCATTGGCAGGACGCCACGCTGCGCACGCCGCATCAGGGAGAGTTGCCGCTGGGCGATCTCACGCTGAGCCTGCGCGGCAGCAACGGGGTGGTCGAGGGACATCTGCACGACGACGGCAACGGACCGTTGCGCATCGACGGCCGCTTGCAGCTCAGTCCGCTGGCCTGGCGCTTCAATGCCGTGGCAGCACCGCGCCAGCCGGCGCCGGCGCTGCAGCGGTGGCTGGCAAGTTTTGGTGCAGTGGATGCCGATGGCGTCACGCATATTCAATACAAGGGTGGCCTGGCGGCTGCCATGCCCGAGGGGAAATCATGAGCGAACTGGATCTGCAGCATGCGCTGGCTGCCGCGCGCGAAGCCGCGCAGGCGGCATCCGAAGTGCTGTGGCACTACTGGCGGCGTGGCGTGGATGTCGAACTCAAGAGCGACGACACGCCCGTCACCGTGGCCGATCGCGAAGCGGAACTGGCCATCCGGAAAGTGCTGCAGGCGGCGTTGCCCGACGCCTCCATCTATGGCGAGGAATTCGGCAAGGATGAGGGCGGGCAGGACCTGATGTGGATGGTCGATCCACTCGACGGCACCAAGAGCTTCGTGCGGCGCACGCCGTTCTTCTCCACGCAGATTGCGCTCATGCATCGTGGCGAGCTGGTCGTGGGCGTGTCGAGCGCGCCGATCTACGGCGAAACGATGTGGGCGAGCGCGGGCGATGGATGCTGGTTCGAGGGTGAGCGGGTACGCGTGGCGGCCACCTCGTCGCTCGCGCAGGCGTCGATTTCTACCGGCAACATCAAATCGCTCACCGCCGACGCACGCTGGGCCGAACTGGGTGCACTGATCCGCGAGAGCAATCGCATCCGCGGTTATGGCGACTTCTGCCATTACCACCTGCTTGCGCGTGGCGGGCTGGATGTGGTGATCGAGTCGGACGTGAACATCCTCGACATCGCGGCATTGGCCGTGATCGTGCGGGAAGCGGGTGGCGCGTTCACCGATCTGGACGGCCAGCCGCTGACACTGGATACGCGCAGCGTGCTGGCCGGTACGCCTGCTCTTCACGCCATGGCGCTTTCGCGGCTTCAAGACGCTTTGAAGGGATAGAATCAACCGATGCCCAAGCCACCGATCGTCCATGCCACCCGTGAGGTGCACGACAGCAGCTTCCTGCGCGTCGAGCAGCTTGATCTGGAGTTCTCCAACGGCGAATGCCGCACTTATGAGCGACTGAAGGGCAGCGGATTGGGTGCCGTGATCATCGTGCCGATGCAGGATGATGAAACCGTGCTGCTGGTGCGCGAGTACGGCGCGGGCGTCGGCCGTTACGAGCTGGGTTTGCCGAAGGGTCGCCTCGATCGCGACGAAACGGTGGAGCAGGGCGCGGATCGCGAGCTCAAGGAAGAAATCGGATTTGGCGCGCGCAAGCTGAAGATCCTGCACAACCTGTCGCTGTCGCCGTCCTACATGACCCACATGGCGCACGTGGTGCTTGCGCAGGACCTGTATCCCGAGCGGCTGGAAGGCGACGAGCCGGAGGAACTGGAAGTGGTGCCATGGAAGCTGGCGGACCTGCATGTGCTGGTCGCACGCGACGACGTCACCGAAGGCCGCTCCATCGCTGCGCTGTTCATGGCGCGCGAATATCTTGCCGGCCGGTTCCAGCCGACATGAGCCAGTCCACGGTTCCATCGCTCCTGCAACAGGTGGCTGCGATCGCGCGTGAGGCTGCCCAGGCCATCCTGGCCGTCTATGGCGAAGATTTTGAAGTCCAGCGCAAGGACGACCACTCACCCGTCACCGACGCGGATCTTGCCGCCCAGCGCGTGATTGCCGCGGGTCTGGCGCAGCTGGAAACCGTGCTGCCGGTGATTTCCGAAGAAGCCCGCCATGCGCCGTGGACGCAGCGGCGAGAGTGGGAACACTACTGGCTGGTGGATCCGCTGGACGGTACGCGTGAGTTCGTCAAGCGCAACGGCGAATTCACCGTGAACATCGCGCTCATCGAACATCACGAACCGGTGCTGGGCGTCGTGCTGGCGCCGGTGACCGGTGAACTCTTTGCCGCCTCGCGTGGCCATGGCGCTTGGCTGCAGCGCAGCGCCGATGCAGGCTGGGAACGCATCGGCACGCGCCGCCTGGCGACGCCCGCGACGGTGGCGGGAAGCCGCTCGCATGGTGGTGCGGGCGCGGCGTTGTTGCAGCAATTGATCGGTGGCGATTACGCGTCGATGCCGCTCGGCTCCTCGCTGAAATTCTGCCTTGTGGCGCGCGGCGAAGCAGACGTCTATCTGCGCCGCGGCGCCACCAGCGAGTGGGATACCGCCGCTGCGCAGAGCGTGCTGGAAGAGGCGGGCGGCGCCGTGCTGGACCTGGCGGGCGAACCATTGCGCTACAACCGCGGCGATTCGCTGATCAATCCCGAATTCATCGCGGTCGGCGATACCTCGGTCGACTGGCGCGCGCGCTTGCAGGCCGCAGACATGGACGCTTCGTGAGCGCCGGTGAGCGGCACAGCCTGGGTGACCTGCTCGCCATCATGGCACGCCTGCGCGACCCCGCGGGCGGCTGTCCGTGGGATCTGAAGCAGGATTTCTCCACGATCGCTCCGTACACCATCGAGGAAGCCTACGAAGTCGCCGATGCGATCGATCGCAAGGACTGGCACGACCTGCGCGATGAGTTGGGCGACCTCCTGCTGCAGGTGGTGTTCCACGCGCAGATGGCGAAGGAGTCGGGGTTGTTCGATTTCGCCGATGTGGCGCATGCGATCAGTGACAAGATGATCCGTCGCCATCCGCACGTGTTCGGCGACGAAAGCTATGCCGACGTCGACGCGCAGACCGCCGCCTGGGAAGACATCAAGGCTGCCGAACGCAAGGCGAAGGGCGAGCAGCACGACGACAGCGCGCTGGCCGGGGTATCTCGTGGCCTGCCGGAGTGGAAGCGTGCACTGAAACTGCAGCAGCGTGCGGCAAAGGTCGGCTTCGACTGGCCGGACGAGCAACCGGTGCTCGACAAGTTGCTGGAAGAGGTCGAGGAAGTTCGCGCGGAGTTTGCCGACGGTCGTGATGCCGACCGATTGCAGGACGAGATCG
>Ga0335083_10005855_pt1 | contig 15480 bp, 17 predicted proteins | sample Lox_Sample_42_FD_206716 | JGI IMG/M metagenome (GOLD analysis project Ga0335083, IMG submission 206716) | Soil microbial communities from Loxahatchee National Wildlife Refuge, Florida, United States - Lox_Sample_4.2 | ecosystem: Environmental > Terrestrial > Soil > Wetlands | place: USA... | reverse complement strand
GAACAATGACATCACGATGGTAGGGCCGGGGCTCGAGAAATATGCGCAAGGCCCTCTTGCCGAACTCTGGAAACGCCGCGGACTAACGCCACGCGATCGCAGCATTGTTACGATCTCCGCCCTAATCGCGCGCAACCAAACGATTGAAACGCCCTACTATTTCAACCTTGCACTTGACAATGGCGTGAAGCCACGCGAACTTTCAGAGATCACCACGCATCTCGCTTTTTACGCTGGCTGGGAGAACGCGATGTCGGCAGTTGCGGTCGCGAAAGTTGTGTTTGCGGATCGTAAGATTGGGGCCGATCAGCTTCCTGCAGCTTCGCCGTCGCCTCTTCCCCTTGATAAGGAGGCAGAAGCGAAACGCGCAACGAACGTTGAACAGCAGTTCGGAAACGTCGCTCCGGGCGTCGTGCAGTACACCACTGACGTTCTGTTCCGCGACTTGTGGCTGCGACGGGACCTCGCGCCGCGAGATCGGAGCTTGGTGACTGTGAGCGCGCTGATTGCCTCAGGCCAGGTGCTCGCAGCGATTAGTACGAGCAAATGCTCCATTCCCGTCAATCCCGCTAAGATTGCCTGGATGTCGGAAGAGCTCAGAACGCATGGGGAGGCTCGACGTTTTGCGCTCTGTCGAACTTGACTGATCGGGTTGCGATCGTAAAGATAGTGTCGAATAGCGTGGTTGAAGACGACGCTCATCACGTTGCGGAGTTTGCTCCGTGATCCGGCCGAGAGTTTGAGGTATTTGAGCCATTCTTCAACTTCGCTGGCCCGGACCCTCGGCAGAGTGTGTTCGCCCCACCGCGGTAAGACCCATTTCCTGAGATAGCAGTTGTAGGCTGCTTTTGTGGAGAAGTTCTTCTCGGGGTTTTCAGGCCTTAGCTCTCGCAATTGGTAGTGGTCCACTAGTTGTGCAACCGTCATTGTGGTAAGTTTGACGCGGAAGTCGTGAGAGTTTATTTCACGAACCAACCCGGCCGTTGCTCTGCGCGCGGCTCGCTTGTTCTTAAACTGCTGCAGGGTGCCAATGACTCGGCGCCGGCAGATGAAATGGCCACTCGGACCGCGCTCTCGCCAGCGGTATGTCCAAACGTCTGAACCTCGTCGGCGTTCAACTCTGTCAAGAACTCCATATTGCATAACAATCCTTTCGTGCCTCGGATAGGCACGAACATTTTCACCGAGTGGCGAGACTTCCAGACAGATTGTCCGATCTGCGCGAGCCGTTGGTTCAAGACGCGCGACGACGAATCGATGAGTCGCTGCCGCCGGCAAATGGGTTGATGCCGCAGCAAAGCAGTGACAGCCGGTTTCCCCCTGATGAAGAGTCCCCTAGAAAAAGGGGGAACTTATCCCCGAAGGTACGCCAGCACTGCTCGGACGGCTTCTTCCTTTGCCGCAGGAAGCGAAAGCCCATGCGGACGTCTCAGAGCGGCGCTGTGGGCCAGCGAGTCGATCATATTGGCGACGACAAACACGATCGTGTCGAGATTACTGCGCCTCTTGATATCGCGGGCCTGCGACGCAAGCACAAGGCGAAATGTCCGGTGCAGACGTACGGAGAAGTCTTGCGTCCCTTCGGGCCTGTGGGGGATTTCGCTGAAGATCGCGCCTGAGAGCCGGGGATCGGCTGCGTGGGCGTCGACCATTGCATCGATCATGGCCCGAATCAATTTGTCGAGTGGTGAATGAGCGTTTTCGATCATCGTGCGGTTTATCCGGTGATCGATTTCTTCGATATGTCGCTTGTGCAGCGCGAGAAATAGTGCCTGTTTGTCGGGAAAGTACTGATAGAGCGAACCGATGCTGACACCAGCAACCTCCGCGACACGATTCGTCGTGACCGCTTGGATGCCGCCGCGCTTGACGATTCTTACCACAGCTTCGAGCACTGCGTCGACCGTTTGCCGTGCCCGACGCTGCTGCGGTTGGCGGCGAAAACGCTTTGTTGAGGTCTTGTATGCCATCGGAAAAATATGAGCATTAATCATATCCTATCGGAGTTGATGCGGTACTGTGCACCGAGTTGAGAGCTTCAAATGCGAGTAGACATGCATAAACTGGGCATGCGAATCTGAATGAGTGATTATGAATATTTATCATAATACTGACTAGGAAGGGAGTCGTGTTCCATGGTGTATGTGATTACAGGCGCAACGGGAGCAGTTGGATCGCTCGTCGTCGAGCAACTCATCGAGCGAGGCCAGCGACCCAGGGTGTTTGTACGGGATAGGGCAAAGGCACATGCTCGGTTCGGCGAAAGCGTCGATATTATGACAGGCGACCTTGCAGACGTGGAAACCCTCGCGCCGGCGCTCTGCGGTGCGGATGCACTTCTACTCGTGAACTCGGGCCCCAATCTGGCCGCGCAGGACGGCGAGGCTGCTACTGCTGCACAAGCCGCCGGCGTAAAGCACTTGGTGAAGTTGTCGTCCTATGATGCAAGCGAGAACGTCGGTACGGGCGTCTGGCACGCTCGGGGTGAAGCCGCGATTCGCTCGAGCGGCATTGCGTTCACATTTGTGCGGCCTTCGGGCTTTATGTCCAACGCGCTGTTTTGGGCAAGCACTATCGAGGATCAAGGTGTTGTGCGCTCGTGTACGGGCGACGGGAGGATTCCTTTTATTCACCCGCGAGACATCGCTGAAGTCACGGTTCAGGCACTGGCGTCTCGCAGATTTCATAGTGAATCGCTCCCGATCACCGGCCCGGAGGCGCTCACCTATGCAGAAATGGCGGCGAGAATCGGCAAGGCTATCGGCAGGAAAATCGACTTCGAGTCGATTCCAGAAGACGAAGTGCGCCAGAAGATGATAAAGAGCGGCGACTCTGAACCTGAGATTGAGGCCCATCTTTCGATTTATCGCGGAATTCGTGACGGTCGCCTTGCGAAAGTCACAGACACGGTGGAACGAGTTCTCGGACGGCAACCGGTCAGCTTCGATCGATGGATACAAGAGAACATCACCGCATTCGCTGTGCCCAGCCATGTCTCTTGAGGACATGGCGGCAACCGTGCTCGGCGAGCGTGGAACCTGAAAACCTCGGTTGCTGCCATGCCGCGGTCCGCGGTGGAGGAACTTACGGACGGTTCCCGCTGCCGCACATCGCCAGCTGATAAAAGGCGGGCAGCGCCTCATCGATCGGATGGCGCTGCGGCTTTCCGGAAGAGTCAAGCTTGTTCCACCTCATGAGGTTCACTGCGACAGACATTTGTCGCTTGCCGTCGGCTCGGATCATGGTCATCGCACCTGCACCCCAAACTGTACCGTCATGGCCCCAGAACGTGCCATGCCCGGGTACCTCCATCTTGTGCAGACCGAGGCCGTATTCGATCTTCTTGCCCTCGAAGGAAATGACCGGAACCGTGCGCTGCATCTCCGCCAGTGATGACCGTTTGATGATCTCCCCGGACAGCAGCAAACCGAAGAATCGGTTGAGATCCGCAACGGTCGATATCAGCGAGGCGGCCGGTCCCACCCAAGACATGTCAAAGACGCTGTAATCCCGCGGCGGGTCGATCATGCCAAACCACGCCTCGTACATCTGCGAGTGCGGTCCTCTGATCTCCGGTCCAGCCGGGAACTCGGTGTCCCGAAGTCCAGCGCGCTTAATGACGTGCTTAGTGATGCAGTTTTCCGCGGTGGTTCCGGTTACGTGCTCCAGCAATTGGCACAAGAGTTGGTAGTTCGTATTGGAATACACCCCGGGAGTGCCTCCTGGCTTGCCAACGGCGGGCGCTCTCACTCCCATGTCGATGAGCTCAGTCGAGTGAAAGCGCGTGAAGCGGTGATCGTTCAGGCTCTGGGGTGTCGTCTTCGCCAGCGCAGGGAACGCCTTCAAGGAGGGGTACGCGTAGGGAAGATATTCCGCCAGGCCGCTGGTGTGATTGATTAACATTCGGACGGTAATCGTCTTGCCACGTTCGCCGGGCACCCATTGTGGCAGGTAGTGGCCAATAGCCGTGTCGAGCCCGATCCGTCCGCTCTCGACCTGCTGCAGGACTGCGGCGGCAGTGAACGTCTTGGTAATGCTTCCGACGCGATGCCGCATGTCAGGGGTAACAGGACGGCCTGTGCTGACATCGGCGACGCCGGCGGCGCCGCGCCATATCTGGTCGCCGTCGCGCACCTCGGCGAAGACTCCCGGCATTCCGGCGCGATGAACGTTGTCGATGGCGGTGCTCAGCTCTGCTAGAGCGAGTGGTATGAGCGCGACAGCAGGATTAGGTCTTGCAGTCATAATCGTTACCTCCTATTTCAGTGTGATGACGACGCAGCCGCGATCGTTGTGACATTTCATTTTGTTTGAGCCAATTGCCCTCTGCAGATTCTGCAGCGAGGTGATTGAGAATCACGGCTGGATTTGTATCCGAGCTGGATCGATGAACACAAAAATCTCGCCAGCATGTCACACCGGCAGGTCCTGTCTCGTCATCATGTTGGAACCCAAAGGAGGAATCCAATCATGACTGGAAAACTTAATCCCATTGCTGCGGCGCCAGAACTCATGAAGAACTGGTTCGGCACATCGCTGGTCATCAATTCGAGTCTTGAACCGACTCTTACCGAGCTCGTGGAGATTCGCGCCTCTCAGATCAACGGCTGCGCGAACTGCATCAATATGCATACGCAAAAAGCGCGAGCGAACGGAGAGACCGAACAGCGCATCTATCTTTTGTCGGCGTGGTGCGAAGCCCCTTGCTACACGGACCGCGAACGCGCTGCGCTGGCCTGGACTGAGGCAATGACACGGCTCTCGGAAGGACATACGCATGAACACGCGTACGAAGCCTTGAAAGCCCATTTTAGCGAGGAAGAGCGGGTCAACCTCACATTGATCATCAATGTTATTAACGGGTGGAATCGGATCTCGGTTGGCTTCGGCGCTTTCCTTGAGCCGGAGGCCGTAAAGTCGGTCTGGGCCAGCGTGGAGGCGGCTGCCTAATGGAGCATGTTTCGCACGAGAGCGCCGCGGACAGTTTCAATCCGATGCGTCCAATGCTCATACGGGTCGCCTATCGCATGCTGGGCTCCGTGGCGGACGCAGAGGACGTTGTGCAGGAGGCCTTCATCCGCTGGATGAAGGCCGACCGCGGCGAGGTGCTTGAGCCCGAAGCGTTTCTGCGCCGTACCGTCACGCGTCTCTGTCTCGATCAGATCAAGTCAGCGCGACACCAGCGCGAGACCTACGTCGGAACATGGCTTCCCGAACCCATTGTGAATGAGGAGGAAGTCGAAGACGTTACGCTGCCGTTAATGCTTGCGCTGGAACGTCTCTCTCCGCTTGAGCGAGCTTCGTTCTTACTTCACGACATCTTCGGGCTCGAATTCGAAGAAGTCGCGGTAACCATCCAGCGCGACGTGGCAGCCTGCCGCCAGCTTGCAAGTCGCGCGCGCGATCATGTCCGCGAGGCCAGACCACGCTTTCAGGTAGACAAACGCCGTGGCCTTGAGCTTGCCGAAGCTTTCTTCGCCGCCTCGCGCGGCGGCGACATGAATGCGCTGGGTGCGATGTTGGCGGCCGATGTTAGCGTACATGCGGACGGTGGCGGCAAGCGTCCGGCGGCACCCACTCCAATCGTCGGGTTCGATGCCGTAATGAAGTTGCAGGAATATCTGGCGAGTTATTTCCAGAAAAACGCCTCGAAACTTGTTCGTGCCGGTTTCGTCAACGGATTGCCGGGCTTCGTCACGCTTGAGGCTGATGGTGAACTCCAGACCACCGCGCTCGAAATCGAAGATGAAAAAATTACGGCAATCTATGTAGTGCGGAACCCTGACAAGCTAAAGCACCTGCATTAACCTGCGCAACCACACTGCTAGATTGTGAGGCACGATCTATCGTTGCCTGTGCCTGTCCGATTCATGCATAGTCGAGTGCCCAATGACAAATATTGAGAGGGACGCACAAAGGCATAGAATTACCATGGCGAGCATTGCTACGCCGATCCACCACGCCATGTGCCACAGTGCTGAGATCAAACCGAGCAACGTAAGAGCAACTCCCAAAATTGCCGCTCCCAGAGAATAAGCAAGCGCAACCTTTGAAATCTTCTTGTATCGGAACTCTCGTTCGAGAGAGGCAGGAAAATGCGATTCGACGTTTGGAAACCCGGCATCCTGGAATGCTCGCAGGGCAACCTCATCAACCCGGAGTTCTTTGGCATCCCTGACCATCCGTAGCAAGAAAATCGCCGATACGTTTAAGGGCAGCGCACAGGCAAATGCCGTGATGGAGATCAGAACAGCTTTATCCACGGGCCCCACCGTAAGCAGGGCAGAGATTGCAACCAGGCCGAACGCGGTCAATCCGCCACAGATCCAGTTTCCAACGGCGAATAACCACGGCGTGATTTCCTCCACGAACCCGCCCAATCCCTTCAAAGCACTCTTAGACTGTTGCGCAATCTCATCGGTTGGAAGGCGCTGCCTGGCATCGGCAGGAAGGTCATCGTCTTGGGGCACGTCTCTCAATGTCAATCACTCTCTGGTTCGCTCTGCCGCTCGCTTCAAATCGCAGGCGTAGCTCTCGAACACAGGCCTGAAGTCAGGTAGCACCCGCTTCAGCAGCGGCAGCATCAGTCCTGAGAAGCGTTCCTGCATCAAGAAGCGGGTTGAAACGTCACTGCGGCGGTTCAGTTCGAATTTCCGAACGCCCTTGAATACGGGTAAAAATCCGCCGCTCCAAGTCATCCGCTCGTACGGGACGACCCCTGACACCTTGGGAGTAAAAACTCGGTTAGTTCCGGGGACGTGTAGCCGCAGCCGCTCACCCTCGCGGATCTCACCGTCGATGCTGGCTACCGTGGAATTCCATTGCGGAAAATTCCTTGCATCGGTAAGCAGGTTCCATATTGTTTCGGTTTTCGCGCAAATGTTTACCTCAACGCGGCACAACATCCAAAAATAGTGCTCCGTAAGCGTGAATTGTGGTTCCGTTAGTTCGTTCATTCCGTATCCAGAATTGCAATTCCTGGGGCGCGGAGGCGACGGAGCCTCAGCGGACAAATTTCTGTGTACACAGTGTGCCCCACCCGCTGGCAGTTCGACTGGTCGCCCTTCGCGGTTCGGGGAATTGCGCGGTCATTTGGCCTTGCCTCAATTCTGAATCATGTCATTTTATTTTGGAAGTCCCGCCTCTCGAGCCATCGTCTTTTTGCTGCGCGACTATCCACCTCGTCAGCTCGTGAAAGCCGGCATCAAATTCCTCCTTTGAGGAGAATATGTGAGCGACCAGCCCCCAAATCGTGCTTAGGATGATTTGGGCGGTTGCATTGACATCAAGGTCCTCGCGAAATAGACCGTCACTACGTCCCCTCGCGAGCGTCCCGACGATGTCCGCCAGCCAGTTGTCTTGCAAGTGCTGAACCAGCTTTCGGATCGCACGATCGCGCGGAGCGCGCCCAACGAACTCGCGATAGACTGCGAGCATTTCCGGTCGATCCAGGTAATAGGAGGTCGCATCTTTGGACTGTCGTTCGAGCGCCTCAAGGGCACTCTCTTTCTTTGCCGGTTGCGATTTCTCGGAACGAAAGCGGTGTTCTAAATGCTTCGCTACCGCTGCGACCAAATCTTCCTTCGTCGAAAAATAATGATGTAGGGTAGCGCTATTGATGCCTACGAGTTTCGCGATCTCTCGCGTTCGCAGACCTTCGAAGCCGCCAGTCGCGATGGCCTTGAATGCCGCCTCAACGATCATCTCGCTCCGGATTTTGGGGTCCAGCCTTGTCCGCACGCTGACAGCCTTGGAGCCAGCGCCAGCAGTTTGTCGGGCTGTCTTTCCTTTCACTGGTCTCATCAATTCGATCCTTGATATTTCATTGGAAGCCCTTCCGTGACAGGGAATCTGCATTCTCAAAAAGCACTGTAGCTCCATAACCGTCTGAGGCATTCACAAGAATTCGCTTGTCATGAATACAAAAGTTTATTTCTCGCTCCTTCAGGAGTTGTTCGGTGATTCTGAGATCCGAGGAAACCGTAAACCCCGCTAGAAACGGAACAGTTGGGGCTACCTGCCCGGGCACGACTCCCTGCAGGTCGTTCGGACTGACGACAAGGATGCGGGAAAGTCCGAACTCCACCATACGCAAAGCTCCTTTTCTTTGCACAGGTTGATCCGTATAGAGTCCATATTTGCTTGCAACGGCCTCGGGATTGTCAACACAGACGATCACTTCTGTAATTGAAAACGCGCCATTCGGATGATTCATGTATCGAGGCTGGAGCACAATTTCAGGAGTTTCATGCTGTGCAATTTGCATAAGTGCTTCAGGATTGCTCCCGTGTGGAAAAGATAAGGTCAGCGCTTTCATCATCTTCGGACCTTCCGGCGTATCCACCAGCCTCTGAAATGGGTGGATATCGGTTGGCTGGAGACCGTTTTTCCTCAATCTCTCGCGTACCAGGCTCAGGTCGTTCGTTCCAAGATGCAGGACATGGAGGCCCTCATAGCGTTGCAACGGTGCATCTAGATCGAAAGGTCCACGCTGCTCGCGCGTGATAGAGCCCCAAAGCTTGGCATCGACGACCCCTAGAATTTCGAGATAATTGTTTCTGAAAACGGCGCAGCGGTTTCCCGCCCCGATCGGCTCGGGGCTGCCGCCCGCCTGCAGTGGGATCCTGGGCATCGTCAGCGGCGTAAAGAGGAAACCCAACCGTTCGTATTGCTTTACGGCAGCTTCCATGTTGCGACTGATGATGCCAAGATGGTGAAACCCATTGATGTCGTTTTTCATGGCTCTACCTCGATTTTCGCCGTTTTCATGGGACGATTCATCCACACAAAACCAGCGAAGATAAAATTAACTATCAAGCAGATGATAGATAAGTTAATTGCAATTGTCAAGCAGGTGCTTGATAGAACTCCCTGAATCCTGGCTACTTGAAAAAACCGAAAGTTTGGTAGGTAAGGGGCGGCAGACGGATCTGATCAGGGTTCTGAGGCTATTTGGCACTTCATCTCCGCGGCTCGATAGGAGTAGTAGACGTTCTCGCGATGAGTGTCAGCTCAGACTTGCGGTCGAGAAGTCTATTGGCGAGTTGATTTCAACGTGTCCCGTAGGAGTGATTACTGCAATCTCCATGATTTTGTCTCCTCACTAGAAGAGATGCGCAGGGTCTGTGCCGATCGCAGAAATGCGACGAAAAATGACGATTAAAGCTGAAATTATCGTCGAGCGAAATCCCCTGACACCTGCTTGTGTAGGTGCAATCCTGTAGTCGGGAGCTTGTAGAGTCCTCAGTTGGCGTTCAGGCGGAACGTTTATATTTGAGATGCTCTCTGCCCCATGTGCAAAGAACTTCCAAGACGGGCATTAACGTCATGCCGTAAGGCGTCAGCGAATAACGCACGTGCAGGCGCGAACCTTGCTGCTGGTGCCGTTCGAGAATTCCAGCACTCGTCATTTCCCGCAGGTGACGGAGAAGCATTCGCTCTGTGATCTCGGGAATACTCTTCCGCAGTTCGCTCGTTCTCATTGGCCCATCCAACAATCGCCATAGAATGGTGCCCTTCCATCTCCCGTCGATAATGCTCAGCGTGGCATCGATCGGGCATGGCGAAATCTCCTTCTTTGAGACGCCCATAGCTTTGCTTCCACTGACAACTTTGTCAGTGCTCCTTTTTGCATCAGTGCCAATTGGACAGCGTCTAAAGCCAAGGAGTCAATAGGAGCCTCTTATGCACTTGTTCAACATCGCCAGCGTCTTTTTCATTGTCACGCTAGTAGGCGTCGAGTTCTCTGTCTCAGCCTTCGTAAACCCCGCCGCATGGCGACTCGAACCCGAAGCACAGTTAAAGATGCTTGGCCGTTTCGCTCTCGTCCTTGGAAGAGTGATGCCGGTCTGGTACCCAATCTGCGCAGTGCTGCTCGGCCTTCAGACCTGGCTTCAGTGGCACGCGTCGGGACGCGAAGTTCTGCTTGCCGCGGATGCGATCTGGGTCGTTGTCTCAGTGGCATCGATCTTTTTGCTGGTTCCACTGAATGACCGCGTGATTGAAGGTGTAGGGGATTGGCAGCGAATTCATCAGGTGTGGGACAAGAGACATCGCGTGCGCATTGCTGCGCTAGCCGTCGCGGCCATCCTGCTCACAGCCGTGTTAGTGCGCTAGTCGGCTTGGCACCAGATGAACCGTGGAACGTGCCTCCTGAGCAGGTCCAATCGCCGAATCGTTTTAAGCTCGGAGATCATTTTGAACTGGATCGCGGTGCCTACGAATTACATCGGAGCGGCCGGGTCATAAAGATCGAACGCATCCCAATGGGAACTACTCCTACTGCTGGTCGAGCAGCGCGGAAACCTGGTTTCTCGTGAACAGATCATTGAGAGAATTTGGGGGAAAGATGTCTTTCTGGATGCTGATACAAGCATCAACTCCGCAATACGCAAAATCCGCCAGGTCCTAAGAGACGATCCCGAGCAGCCTAAATTTATTCAGACGGTGACCGGTCGTGGTTATCGCTTCATTGCCACGGTAACTAGCCCACTGCTTCTGACTAGCTTGGCTAGCTCTTACACGCGCGCCGGCAGACCCTGCTGACGCCAAGCGTGTTCTGCGGCGACTACAGGAGATTTGGGACAGTCAGGGTAGAGCTCCGGCTTGGCACACCTCACATACTCCTTACGTTTGTCCCTATGAAGTCGCTGGCGTCTACGCACAACTGGGAGACAGGGATCGCGCATTTGACTGGCTAGACAAGGCGTATCGAAACCGAAGTTGCCTGTATTGGCTCCGAGAGGACCCCAGATTCGATTCGATCCGCTCTGATCCGCGGTTCAAGGAACTGCTTGCGAAGATGAACTTTCCCCAGCATTGAATCCCACTCCGAAGCACCTCGACAGGTTGCGGCAATTGCCGAGGACCTTTGCTGATCATCGGCCTAGGGGCACACCTGCTCGGCCCGCCCAACGCGCGATATACCCTTGCAGGAATTCGGCAAAATCGTCTGCTGCCGACGCGAGTCTACGCCCTCGATTACAGATCTGGTAGTAATCAAGGCTCACCGTTGGATTGATTAAGCGAGTCATCACGACTTTTCGATATTGGCAGATAGGTAGCGCAATCGAAGGAATGATTCCAGTGCCGTGACCTGCTTCGACCATGGAAATGATCGTGTCCAAACGGTTGAGTAACAGCGCATCCTTTGCACTCATCCCGATGCACGACAGTTGCTGATCAATCGGGCGCCACAAGGGTGCTGGGGGCGCCTGTAGAATCAATCTCTCATGCCGCAACGCAGACCAGGGAATCGATGACCGGCTTCGCGCCAAACTGCTATCGGCCTGGATGGTCATCAGCGAGAATCGGAAGAACGGCATTCGTCGAACGCCGGGCGACTTCTCAAAAGATCCGAATGCAAGGTCAATTTGGCCCGCCTTCACCCTTTGCAGCACTGTGTTCAGGTCTGCGTCGTACAACTTGACGCGTACGTCAGTCCGTAGTCTGTAGAACTCGGCCATCGCCTGGGGCAACATGTTCGATGCAAGCAACAAGCCGACGCCCACGGAGATCGTCTGATTTTCTTTTCTCGCTGATCGGCTAATCGTCGATATCGCAGTATCTAGATCAGATAGGTCTCGACGCACTACGGATAGGAGCCGTTCACCAGGATTGGTCAGAGATACGTGGCGAGTGGTTCGATCGAAGAGCCTGAAACCCAACTGGTTTTCCAACTCACGGATCAGAACGCTCAGGCCAGAGGGGGTGATGTAAAGAGCTTCTGCTGCCCTGGAAAAGCTCTGATGTTGCGCCGTCATAACAAACGCACGGAGCTGTCGAGACGAGAATTCCATTATTGAGAGATCCTCACTAGTTATCAATTTATTTGAACTTGTGTCATAAGTACAGAGAGGGCTAGAGTTGCTTCGAATTATGAACGCAACCCTCCATCGCAAACAGGCAAATCTTGCAGATCCGAGCATCAATGCACTCAGTCGTTACAAGGCGCTATCACAGATGTTCGATGCGTCAACGAAGCGATATTTACGCGCCTGTGGTCTACGCCGAGGCTCGCAGTGTCTGGAAGTCGGAGCTGGCGCGGGCTCCATCGCGGTCTGGCTCAGCAAGCGTGTGGGTTCGACCGGCCAGGTGATAGCTACCGACATTGATACTCAATTCTTGCGAGGTAAGGAACTGCAGAACCTTGAGGTATGGCGTCACGATATTACTTGTGACCCACTGCCCGAGAGCGCTTTTGACCTGGTTCACACTCGGATGATGCTGATACACCTCGCTGAGCGCGACCAAGCGCTAACCCGGCTGGTAGCTGCCCTCAAGCCAGGTGGTTGGCTTGTTGCAGAAGAGTTCGACGGGCTTTCATTGCCGGCTGATCCGGCGATAAACCCCATGGAGGTCGTGCTCAAGACATACCAAGCTATGCAACAGCTGAACAAAGATCGGAATGTCGACGGGCGCTACGGTCGCCTTCTGTTCGGTCGATTTCGGGCGTTGGGACTTCAGCAAACTTCCGCCGAAGGGCGTATCTTCATGGTCCAGAAAGGCTCTGCGGCTGCAAGGCTGCTACACGCAAGCTTCGAACTGCGGCGCACGGCCATGCTGCACGCCGGGTATCTCACGGAAGGGGAATTCGGTCGCGATATGGAGTCCATGGAGAATTCACAATTCATGACGCCTTCGCCCATTCTGTGGACAGCATGGGGCCGCAAAGGAAAGTGCGAATGATGTGGCGAGTTGTGATATTGACATCGATGGCCCTCGTTCTGTTGGCTTGTGATCAGCGGGCCAAACGCGAAATTGGATCAGTTACAGTCCGAATCGCCATACATCGCGACCCGATTGCTTTTCTTCCTCTGCGTGTGTCGCAGACTCATGGGTACTATCAACAGCAGCAGGTCGATGTGAGAATGTCGGATGTCTCTGGAGGCAGTAAAGCCATCGAGGCACTCCTGGGGGGGAGTGCGGACGTCGCTGTCGGATCGGTTTCGGATGTGATACTGCTCGCGGCTCAGGGCCGCCGTCTTCGCTGCTTTTATGTGCTTTACACGCGGCCACTTGTAGCGCTGGCCGTGGCACCCGAGCTGAACGGAAAGATTCGGAGCATAGCTGATTTAAAGGGACATACAGTTGGAGTCTCTGCCCCTGGCTCTGCGAGCCACCAGTTCCTGAATTTCCAACTCGAATCGGCGGCCCTTTCTCCTAATGACGTGAGCATCGTATCAGTCGGCATGTCAAACAGCTCGATAGCTGCCCTTGAGCATCGGCATGTCGATGCTGCAGTGCTAATTGCGAGCGCAATCACGAATTTCGAAGATCGTCATAGGGACACGCGGTTTCTGGCCGATACGCGCTCGCCCAATGGGGCCCAGCACGCTTTTGGTTCAGCGGAATTTCCATCTCTTGCTCTCGTTGCTGAGGATGCCTGGCTGCAAACTCATGCGGATGCCGTACGGAGGCTCGTTCGGTCAGTCAGAGAAGGCATGCATTGGATGCACGACAGCAGCGTAGAAAAGGTCCGGGAAGAGATTCCGGAGAGCGCACGAATGAACAATGCTGATTCCGACTACCAAGCAATTCGTGATGCGCAACAGGTGATATCACCTGATGGTCTCATGCCTGCAGATGCACCTCAGAGGATTGTTCACCTGTTGGCATCTTCAGATTCACGCGTCAAGCAAGTTGATGTATCTCAGCTGTATACGAATGAGTTCGCGTCAATGAAATGATGCAGAGCATATGTCTATGTGTGATTTGCCCGCCGTTGCCGCGCGGAATATTTCGAGGGCGTTCGGATCGGTGGTTGCGATCGAGAACATAAGTTTCGAAGTTGCTGCTCGCCGCTTTGTTTCGATTGTAGGCCCGAGCGGCTGTGGCAAATCAACGCTACTGAACATGATTGCGGGTTTGACGTCTCCAAGTGAAGGACAGATCGAAGTTTTCGGAGAGCCCCTCGTCGGCATCAATCGTCGTGCGGCATACATGTTTCAGCGCGATGCGCTGTTGCCCTGGAAGACAGTCCTCGGAAATATCCAATTCGGGCTTTGCCTTCGAGGGTATAGCCAGAAAAAGTCGCTTGAAAAAGCGCAAGCATGGCTGCAACGAATAGGTTTGAAGGGTTTCGGCAATTATTATCCGTACCAATTGAGTGGCGGCATGAGAAAACGAGTCGCAATTGCCCAGTGCTGGATTGTTGAACCCGACTTGGTACTTATGGATGAGCCTTTCAGCGCTCTGGATGTGCACACCCGGTTTCGCATGGAAGAAGAGATCCTTAATTTGGCGTCACGTTCGAACACAACGGTAATCTTCGTCACCCATGACCTCGAGGAGGCAATCGCGCTTTCTGATGAGGTCTTCGTGCTCTCGGCCTCTCCTCGTACCCGTTTAGTTGGGCGGTACCCGATCGCCTTGCCCAAGCCGAGAAATCTCATCGATATCAAATCTGATCGTGAGTTTCAGAACCTTTACCAGACAATTTGGCGTGATCTCCGAAAGGAGGTGCTGAAAGACGGTGACCGAGTACATTCGTAAGAAATCGACAATTGTGATTCTGCAGCTTTTGCTCGCATCGGCGGTGGTCGGAATTTGGGAGTACTGTTCCGCGTCCAATATTGTCGATCCATTCTTTTTCAGCCGGCCAAGTGCGATTATGCTTCGAGTAGGTCACTGGACCGCAACTGGGTTCGTCTGGTCACACTTGCTGACGACATTGCTTGAGACGATCTTGTCTTTTCTCATCGGCAGTTGCCTGGGCGCTGTCCTTGGATTTGTGCTCGGGACCCTGCCGACTGCTGCCGCCCTTCTGGATCCGTACATCCGGGTTGGCAACGCGCTGCCCCGTGTAGTGCTGGCACCAATTTTCTTGCTGTGGTTTGGTCTTGGAATTTGGTCAAAAGTTGCTCTTGGGGTTACCGTCGTGTTCTTCATTGTCTTCTTCAACACTTTTCGGGGCGTTCGCGAAGTCGATCCCCTACTCATCGATAACGCTCGCATGCTCGGTGCGTCCAGTGGGCAGCTAGCCCGACATGTGCTCATCCCAAGTGCCCTGACATGGATCTTTTCCAGTCTTCACATCAGTATTGGCATGGCCATTGTCGCAGTCGTCGTAGGGGAATACCTCGGCGCGTCCAAAGGAATTGGTTACCTCATTGCGCAAGCGGAGGGAGTTTTCGACACCACTGGCATGTTTGCCGGCATGGCTGTTCTGGCTTTCGTAGTCCTACTCGTAGGAGCTGCTGTGGGCCGGCTGGAGCGCCGACTGCTTCGTTGGAAGCCTCTGCAGGATTCTCTTGCGCCCAACCGCTTTCCCTAGGAACGAAGAATACTTTTACCTGAAACCACGGCGATTTGGATTTCATCTCGAGGCTACGACGTCTCGTGATTTTGCTCGTTAGTCTCCTTCTCAGCCGACGCTTAGGCGAACATCGGCGCTGATCACTGAATGGTCACAATAAATCGGCCATCTTGACGAATTAAGTTGTTGAATGAAAAGGGGTTTAGGCTCAAAGAATACAGCCC
>Ga0335083_10005852_pt1 | contig 15482 bp, 14 predicted proteins | sample Lox_Sample_42_FD_206716 | JGI IMG/M metagenome (GOLD analysis project Ga0335083, IMG submission 206716) | Soil microbial communities from Loxahatchee National Wildlife Refuge, Florida, United States - Lox_Sample_4.2 | ecosystem: Environmental > Terrestrial > Soil > Wetlands | place: USA... | reverse complement strand
GCGATGGGCGGCGTGCGCGAGCTGTTCGATGCCGGCCGTCTCGACGATGCCGGGACCCTCGCCGCCATCGCCGACTGCCACAAGCGCTTCGGCGAGATCATCGATCCGCACACCGCCGTCGGCTTTGCCATGGCCCAGCAACACCGGCGTGACTCCAAGGTGCCGATGATCGTGCTGGCGACGGCCCATCCCGCCAAGTTCCCGGATGCCGTTCAGAAGGCGATTGGCCAGCGGCCGGCGCTGCCGGCCAGGCTCTCCGATCTGCTGGAGCGTACCGAACGGGTCGACGGTCTCCCCAACGATGTCGAGGCGTTGAAGGAGATGATCGACGCGCGCATGCCGTCGCCGCCGCTGAGGGCGCGCGCATGAGCAACGTCAAGGTGACGACGCTTTCCAATGGCCTTCGTATCGCCGTCGATGCCATGCCGGAGGTCGAGTCGGCTTCGCTCGGCATCTGGGTGGCCTGCGGCACGCGCCACGAGACCGCCGAGCTGAACGGCATGGCGCACATGCTGGAGCACATGGCCTTCAAGGGCACCAAGACCCGCTCGGCGCGCGCCATCGCCGAGGAGATCGAGAATGTCGGCGGCAGCCTCAACGCCTATACCGGCCGCGAGATCACGGCCTATCACGCCTCGGTCCTGAAGGAGGACGTGGCGCTCGGCGTCGAGATGGTGGCCGACATCCTGCGCAACTCGGTGTTCGATCCCGATGAACTGCAGCGCGAGCGCGGCGTCATCCTGCAGGAGATCGGCCAGGCGCTCGACACGCCCGACGATCTGATCTTCGACCAGTTCCAGGAGATCGCGCTGCCCGACCAGCCGCTCGGCCGGCCGGTGCTGGGCACGGCCGATTCGGTCGAAGCGATCGGCCGCGACCATCTCTTCGCCTTCCTGGCGCGCCACTACACGGCCTCGAACATGGTCCTGTCGGCGGCGGGCCGGGTCGAGCACGACCAGATCGTCGAGCTGGCCGAGCGGTATTTCGGCGCCGTGCCGCGCACGCCCGCCAACGCGCCACCGGCCGTGCCGCTCTCCTATGTCGGCGGCGATGGCCGCGAGATACGCGAACTCGAGCAGGCGCATCTGGTGCTGGGCTGCCAAGGCATCGGCTACCGTGATCCGGACTACTACGCGACCGTCATCTACTCGACCCTGTTCGGCGGCGGCATGTCCTCGCGCCTGTTCCAGCGCATCCGCGAGGAGCGCGGGCTGGTCTACGGCATCAATTGCTTCAACGCGGCCTATGCCGATGGCGGCCTGTTCGGCATCTATGCCGGCACGGGCGGCGACGACATTGCCGAGCTGGTGCCGGCGGTGTGCGAGGAATTCGCCTCGGTCGCCGACACGCTCGACGAGCAGGAGCTCGCGCGCGCCCGCGCCCAGATCAAGGCGGGCACGCTTATGGCTCTTGAGTCCAGCGGCGCCCGCTGCGAGCAGGCGGCGCGGCACCTGCTGATCCACAACCGGCCGATCCCCTACGAGGAGATCGTGGCGCGCATCGAAGCCGTCGATCAGGCCGCGGTCCAGCGCGTGGCCCGCCGGCTGCTCGAAGGCAAGCTCACCCTGGCGGCGCTGGGGCCGATCCACGCCCTCGAACCGCTCGACCGCATCGCGGCGAGATTGGCAGCTTAGGCGCATTCACATGCGCCGGCAGGCGGGAGTGCCTGCAGCGAAGCGAAGGCACGAGAGCCTGCTCGGTAGTTGTGAACAGGGGGCGATATGATCCGCTGCATCAAGAAGGCCCGCTGGGTCGTCGCCTGGGACCCGCACCTCAAGCAGCATTTCTTCCGCAACGACGTCGACGTGGTGTTCGACGGCAATCGCCTCGTGCACATCGATCCCGGCTATGCCGGCCCTACCGACACGGTGATCGACGGCAGCGGTTTCTGCGTCATGCCCGGCATGGTGAACGTGCACACGCACCTGCAGTCCGAGAGTCTCGGCCGCGGCCTGATCGAGGAGCTGGGCAACCAGGCGCTCTATCAGACCGGCATCCTCGACGAGAAGTCGGTGTTCGTGACCTCGGGCCTCACCGAGCAGGCGGGCGGCGCGCCCGCCCAGCTCAAGGCCAACAAGGCCTCGACCGAGAACGCCGTCGCCGAGCTGCTGAAGAGTGGCTGCACGACCGTGACCGATCTCGCCGTCGCCTGGGACGGCTGGCTCGATACGCTGGCCGCGACCGGCATCCGCGCCGTCGTGGCGCCGATGTACCGCGACGCACGCTGGTACGTGCCGACCGGCCATCGCCTCGACTATCAGTGGGACCTGGAAAAGGGCCGGCGCGATTTCGCGACGGCGCTGGCCGCGGCCGATGCGGCGCTCAAGCATCCGTCGGGCCGCCTCGGCGCCATGCTGGCGCCGATGCAGGTCGATACCTGCAGCCCCGAGCTGATCCGCGACAGCATCGCCGCCGCCCGCGAGCGTGGCATCAAGACGACCGTCCATTGCTCGCAGCACATCCCTGAGTTCCAGGAGATGGTCCGCCGCCACGGCGTCACGCCGGTGCAGTGGATGCAGCGGGAGGGCTTGCTCGGACCCGACATGCTGCTCGGCCACGCGATCTTCCTCGACCACCATTCGCTGGTGCAGTGGTGGACGAAGAAGGACCTCGACATCCTGGCCGAGACAGGCACGTCGGTGGCGCATTGCCCGGTCGTGTTCTCACGCTACGGCCAGATGATGGAGGATGTCGGTGGGTACATCCGCAAGGGCGTGAACGTCGCCATGGGCACCGACACCGAGCCGCAGAACATGGCCGAAGAGGTGCGCATGGCCTCGACCATGGGACGCGCCGCGGCCAAGAGCGTACGCGGCGTGTGGCTGTCGGAGCTGTTCCATGCCGCCACGATCGGCGGCGCCAAGGCGCTCGGCCGCGACGATCTCGGGCGGTTGGCGGTCGGCGCCAAGGCCGATCTCGTGCTGCTCGATCTCGAGGCGCCCGGCATGCGGCCCGTCCGCGATCCGCTGCGCAGCTTCTTCTTCTCGGCGGCCGATCGCGCCGTGCGTCATGTCTTCGTGGACGGCCGCCAGGTCGTCAGGGATGGCGAGATCCTGACGATCGACCGGGGCGGTCTCTCCAGGCCGCTCCAGGAATCACAAGAGGCGTTCGTGAAGAACGCCCCCTATGTCGATTTCCGTGGCCGCTCGGCCGACGAGATCTCGCCGACCAGCTTCCGTATAGAAGGCAAGAACTAGGGCCAGGCTTCGATTTGGGACGAAAAAGCCGGCGCTTTTTCGCTTTTTGTGGATTTTCAACCCCTTAGCAGGGGGGGGGGTGGTGAGACTCTGAGACTCGGCGCCAAAAGCCTTGTGCCATCGGCATCGGACCGGTCTCACGGCTGTGAGACTCGAGGCTCGGTCTCAGCTCGGCGTATCGAGTACGGATCCTAGCGCTTCGCTCTTTCCACCGGTGCCGTGGTGTGGCTCGCCATGCTGATCAGGCCCTGCGAGACCTCGGGCGCGGCCGACCGGACGCGGGGCGGCACGCCAATGGTGGCGCGCTCCTGCACCGCCTTCACCTCGCTCGAATGGCGGATGAGGTTGTAGCGCAGCGCGGTGTAGAGGTTCACCGGGAACGGCATGTTGGCATTGAAGTCGATGATCAGGACGACGCGTGTCTCCTTGGTCTGGTTCTTGACCCAGTGCTCGCGCGTGTCGTCGAACACCAGCGGCACGCCTTCTTCCCAATGGAAGTGGTGGCCGCCGATCTCGATCCAGCACTTCTCGGGCTCCTTCGGCACGATCAGCGGATAGTGGAAGCGGATCACGCCTGCCGCCGAGCCGCGATGGGGCACGATCTCCGCGCCGCCCTGCAGGATCGAGAAGAGGGCGGTGTGCACGCCCGGGATACGCGAGATCGCCTCGTAGGTGTCGGGCACGGCGTCGATGTTGCCTCTGACTTCATGGCCCCAGATCTTGAGCAGATAGGTGCGCCAGGCGCGGCCGGCCACGAACAGGTCGCGCGGATGCACCTCGTGCAGCGCCGGGATCACGTCGTGGTGGCTGAGCAGATAGTCGAGGTCCGCCTTGATCTTGTCGTGGCTCTTCTTCAACTCGCCCAGCACCGGGAAGGCCTTCAGCGCCTCCTCGCCGCCCAACGGCAGGCGCGGCATACGGCGCAGGATCATGTCCGACATGCGGAGATTGAAATTCTCGATCGGCTCCTGCGGCACCCAGATGTGCTTGGTGAGATAGAAGCGGCCTTTCTGGCCGACATTGCTCTCTTGGCCGGTGTCCATGATGGGTGTCCTGACGCTCCAGAATTTAAGCCGGGACAATCTTACGACCGGCCGGCCATTTCAAGGCAGACAATTGCCGCGGATCGCGCCGCACGAGCGGTGAAAATCCAACGTCAACCCTCGGAAAACATGTAACAATTCCTATCTTGGCGCTACTATAGCATCGAAATGTTCCGGTTGGCCGATGTTCCGCTGTCGCTTTCGGGGATGACTCGCATTCCCGGCAAGCGGGTCTATTTGCGCGCGCCAACCATGGAAGATTGGCCGGAATGGGCCGAGTTGCGCGCCCGCAGCCGGGCGTTCCTCACGCCTTGGGAGCCGACCTGGCCCGACGATTCGCTGGGCCGCGACCATTACCGCCGCCGCCTGCGCCAGCAGATCCGCGAATGGCGCGCGGGCGAGGCCTATGGCCTGTTCATCTTCCTGAACGACAAGCGGCGCCTGGTGGGCGGCATCAACCTCAGCAATGTCCGCCGCGGTGTCGCCCAGGCGGCGTCGGTGGGCTACTGGATGGGCGCACCCTATGCCGGACAGGGGCTGATGACCGACGCACTGCGCGCGATCCTGCCTTTCGTGTTCGACGAGCTGCGGCTTCATCGCCTCGAGGCCGCCTGTCTGCCGCACAACGAGCCGTCCAAGGGCGTGCTGGGCAAGGTGGGCTTCCACGAGGAGGGGTTGGCGCGGCAATATCTCCGCATCAACGGCCAGTGGGCCGATCATCTGCTCTTCGCGCTCCTGCGCGCCGACTACGATTCCATGCTGAGGGCCAATCGCTGATGCGCAACCTGACGCCCACCTCCATCACCGGCGCCTTCGCCGAATACGCGAAGAACGCCCCTTCCGCCCGCACGCGCGACCTGCTGGTCGGCCTCGCCGGTCACCTGCACAGTTTCGTGCGCGACAACAAGGTGACGCAGGCGGAGTGGAACGCCGCCATCGACGCGCTCACGCGCGCCACTCAGTTCACCGACGACAAGCGCAACGAATACATCCTCTTCTCCGATCTGCTGGGTGTCTCCTCGCTGGTCGACATGGTGAATGCCTCGACCGACGGCACCTCGTCGTCAGTGCTGGGACCGTTCCACATCGAGGGCGCGCCGGTGCTCGCCAATGGCGGCGATCTCTGGAAGGGCCAGGTCGGCGAGCCGCTGGTGGTGAGCGGCAAGATCGTGGACGAGAAGGGCAAGCCGGCCAAGGGCACGGTGCTCGCGCTGTGGCAGAACTCCGGCAACGGCATGTACGCACAGCAGGACCCGAACCAGAGCCCGACGAACTATCACGCGCGCCTCACCGTCGCCGACGACGGCACCTTCGCCTTCTCGACCGTGCGGCCGGTCTCCTACACGGTGCCGGACGACGGTCCCGCCGGCGACATGCTGCGTGCTCTCGGTCGCCATGCCTGGCGGCCGGCGCACCTGCACATGATCGTCCACGCGCCGGGCCACAAGCCGCTGATCACCGAGTTCTTCCCCGAGGACGACAAGTATCTCGACCAGGACGCCGTGTTCGGCGTGCGCGCGAGCCTCGTGCTGCCCTTCAAGCGCGAGACCGACCGCGCGGCCTTGCCGCCGAACCTCGCCGCCGGCAATTCGCTCCCGATGCCCGTCTGGACAGCCAAGCTCGACCTCAGGCTGCCCACGGGCTGATTTTCTGCGCTAATATCGCAGGGTGTCTGAAGCACCGACTGGGCTGACCGAAAGCGACGGCCTGCGGGGCGTGCTGCCCGCCGGCACGCGCTTGCGCGACTACGAGATCACCGGTGTGCTGGGTCAGGGCGGCTTCGGCATCACTTACCGCGCGCGCGACACGACGCTCGACCGCGACGTCGCGATCAAGGAGTACCTGCCGACGGCGCTGGCGCTGCGTGAGGCCAACTCGACGGTGCTGCCGCGATCGACGGCCCTCGCCGAGGAGTTCACCTGGGGCCGCGACCGCTTCCTCGAGGAGGCGCGCACACTCGCCAAGTTCGACAAGGCGCCGGCCATCGTGCACGTCTTCGACTTCCTGCAGGCCAATGGCACGGCCTACATGGTGATGGCGCTGGCCGAAGGCGATACGCTGGCCCAGCGCATCGCCCGCCAAGGCGCCCTCGCGCCGCCGGCGATCGATCGCCTGCTGCTGCCCCTGCTGCGCGGCCTCGAGGAAGTGCACAAAGGTGGCTTCCTGCATCGCGACATCAAGCCCGAGAACATCCTGCTCGACCGTGACGGCCATCCGACGCTCATCGACTTCGGTGCCTCGCGCGCGGCGATGGTCGGCCGCACGGCGGCGATGACGGCGATCTTCACGCCGGGATACGCCGCACCCGAGCAGTTGAGCCCGGTGAAGCAGGGCCCGTGGACCGACATCTACGGCCTCTCGGCCACGCTCTACCACGCGATCGCCGGCCATCCGCCCGCGAGCGCCTTCGAGCGGACGGTCGACGACACCTACCGTCCGCTGGCGGCCCTGGCGTCGCCGGGATTCGCGCCGGGCCTGCTGCACGGTATCGACACCGGCATGAACCTGCGCGCCGACGACCGTCCGCAATCGATCGCTCAATGGCGCGCGATGCTCGGAGTCGACGGAGCGGCGGGCACGGCGACGATCGTCCTGCCGAAGATCCGCCTTCGCGGAAGAAGCCACCGCAGGCTGTGGCTTGGTCTCGGCGCGGCGGCGGCGATCCTCGCGGTCGGCGGCGTGAGCTACTGGCTCGGCATGGAAAGGTCGGCGCGGCCCGCGCACAACCGCCCGGGCGACGGCGTGGCGCAACGGCGTGCCGGGACGCCCGATCCGGCCCGCCAGCAGGAGCGCGAGACGCGCATGAAGCAGCAGCGCGCCGACCGCGAGGCCGATCTCAAGCGCCAGGTCGAGGAGGAGGTTCGCCAGAAGATCGACGCCGACATGGCCGAACGCCGGCGCGGCCGCGCCGAGGCGGGCGAGACGGCGCTCAACCTCACGCTCGCCGACCGGCAGCGCCTCCAGACCGTCCTGACATCGCTCGGCTTCGACACCGGCGGCGCCGATGGCGAATTCAACGAGCGCACGCGCGCGATGATCTCGGCCTGGCAGAAGGCGCGGGGCAATCCGGAGACGGGCTTTCTGACGGCCGCGCAGCGTGCGGCGCTCCTCAAGGAGGGCGAGGCACGAGGGAAGAATTAACTGCCCTTGGCAAAGCCCGAAAAGGGCACGCTGGTGCAATCGCCCGTGCTGACGATGCCGCGACCGGCCGCCGGATCCTCGAACTTGAAGAGATAGGCGCCGGACCGCCGATCGATCCGCAGCAACCTCGAGCGATCGGATTGCAGGATCAGCTCCGTTGCCGTCACTTCGTGGATCGCTTGCGGGGCGTCGTCGCCCTGGGCGTAGCGCCGGTCTTCGAGATCGATCTTCAGCACGACGATCCGTGTCGTGGCGGCGGGCGCGCCGGCGACCCGCGAGGTGAGCGTGCAGCGGAGATCGAACCGGTCCTCGGCCCGGACGGCGTGGCTCATCGCAAGCGCCAGTCCGGCCGCGAAGAGGGTGCGAAGCGATATCGGCATGACGTCGGCAGTGTCGGCGGAAGGCGTGACATTTCCAACGCTGCAGGCTGTGCCGCGTCAACATCCTGTCTACATCGCAGCAGCGTGTCGCGCGCCATAAGGCGCAGATGCGCCACATCCTCCCTGCCGCCTCCGCCGCCCTCCTGCTCGGATTGTCTCTTGCCTTGTCGTTTCCTGCCGGCGCGCAAGGCCAGCAATTCCACGTCGGCGATCGCGTCCATATCGGCCTCAACGGCGACAACGGCACGATCGTCGAGATCCTGACGGCGCTCGCCAATGGCGGCGTCCTCGTGAAGATCAAGCGCGACAGCAACGGCTTCGTCATGACTTACGACACCATGGTCGCGGCCGTGACCATGGCGGGCGGCGGGCAGGCCCCCGCCGCGCCTCAGGCGCAGCGGCCGGCCGTGCCGCCGCAGGGCCAGCGACCGGGAACTCAGCAGCCAGCAACCCAGCCGCCGGCGCAAGGCGGCGGGACGATCCTGCCCGGTTCATATGAATGCTGGACCGGCACCGGCGGCCCGCTGCATGCCGCGATGAGCGAGAACTTCACCATCGTCGACGGCAGCAACTATCGCGACACGTCAGGCGCGCCCGGCACCTATACGTTCAGCGGGGGAAATATCGCCTTCCATGGTGGCGCCCTGGACGGCCAGACCGGCACGTACAGCATGCCGTCCAATCCGCCCACGCGAAACAGGCCGCCGTCCGTCACCATCAGGGCTTCCGGCGACGCCTGCGATCTCAGGATGTAGGCCTCCTATCGGCCGCTTCGTCGCGCCTGCTTGCCGCGCCCGCCCGAGCCGGTGCGCACGCCGCGGAAGACGCGGCTGTGCTGCATCTTGCCGAGATGGACGCCGATATTGGCCGACGCAGCCTGGCCGGGGAGCTCGAGCTCGTTTGCCTCGAGCCGCCTGATCTCGTCGCGGAGCCGGCCGGCTTCCTCGAATTCCAGGTCGGCCGCGGCGGCACGCATGCGCTTCTCGAGTTCGGCGATGTGGGTGCGGAGATTATGCCCGACCAGGTGCACGTCGCCCGACACGCCGGTATCGACCGTGTAGTGGTCGCGCTCGGACGTGGATTGCAGGATCTCGGCGATGTTCTTCTTCACCGAGGCGGGCGTGATGCCGTGCTCCTCGTTGTAGGCGATCTGCTTGGCGCGGCGGCGCTCGGTCTCGCTCATCGCGTACTTGATCGAATCGGTGATCTTGTCGGCATAGAGGATGACGCGACCCTCGACGTTGCGTGCCGCGCGGCCGATCGTCTGGACGAGCGACGTCGGCGACCGCAGGAAGCCTTCCTTGTCGGCGTCGAGGATGGCGACCAGCGCGCATTCGGGGATGTCGAGGCCCTCGCGGAGGAGGTTGATGCCCACCAGCACGTCGAAGGCGCCGAGGCGGAGGTCGCGGATGATCTCGATGCGTTCCAGCGTGTCGATGTCCGAATGCAGGTAGCGGCAGCGGATGCCGGCTTCGTGCAGGTATTCGACGAGATCCTCGGCCATGCGCTTGGTCAGCACCGTGACCAGCACGCGCTGGGCCTTCTTCGCGCACTCCTTGCACTCGGCGATCAGGTCATCGACCTGCTTCTCCACCGGCCGGATGATCACGGTCGGATCGATCAGGCCGGTGGGCCGGATCACCTGCTCGACGAAGATGCCCTGCGTGCGCTCCATTTCCCAGGGACCGGGCGTCGCGCTCACGAACGCCGTCTGCGGGCGGAGCGTATCCCACTCCTCGAACTTCAGCGGCCGGTTGTCGATCGCGGACGGGAGCCGGAAACCGAACTCGGCCAGCACGCTCTTGCGGTTGAAGTCGCCGCGGAACATGCCGCCGATCTGCGGCACCGTGACGTGGCTCTCATCGACGATCAGCAGCGAGTCCTCGGGAAAGTATTCGAACAGGGTCGGCGGCGGCTCGCCCGGCTTGCGGCCGGTCAGGTAGCGCGAATAGTTCTCGATGCCGGCGCAGGCGCCCGTCGTCTCCAGCATCTCGATGTCGAACAACGTGCGCTGCTCAAGCCGCTGTGCCTCGAGCAGGCGACCGGCGCGATTGAATTCGCCCAGCCGCTGCTTGAGGTCGTTTTTGATCTGGTCGATCGCCTTGTTCATCGTGGGCTTCGGCGTCACGTAGTGGCTGTTGGCGTAGACGATGATGTCGTTCAGCGTGACGGCCTTCTCGCCGGTCAGCGGATCGAACTCGGTGATCGAATCGATCTCGTCGCCGAACATCTCGAAGCGCCAGGCCTTGTCCTCGTAGTGGGCGGGAAAAAGGTCGATCGTGTCGCCTCGCACGCGGAAGGTGCCGCGCTGGAAGGCATTGTCGTTTCGTTTGTATTGCTGCTCCACGAAACGGCGCAGCAGGGTGGAACGGTCGATCTTCTGGCCCTTGTGCAGGCGGAAGGTCATCGCCTGGTAGTTCTCCAGGGGACCGATACCGTAGATACAGGAGACCGAGGCCACGATCACCACGTCGTCCCGCTCCATCAGGGCGCGCGTCGCGGAATGGCGCATGCGGTCGATCTGCTCGTTGATCGACGAATCCTTCTCAATGTACGTATCCGTACGCGGCACATAGGCTTCGGGCTGGTAGTAGTCGTAGTAGGAGACGAAGTATTCGACCGCGTTTTCCGGGAAAAAGCCCTTCATCTCGCCGTAGAGCTGGGCGGCCAGTGTCTTGTTCGGGGCGAGCACCAAAGCCGGCCGCTGCTGGGAGGCGATGACATTCGCCATGGTGAAGGTCTTGCCCGAGCCGGTGACGCCCAGCAGGACCTGGTCGCGCTCACCGCCTCTTACGCCGTCGATGAGTTGCCGGATGGCCTGCGGCTGGTCGCCGGCCGGGGTGTAGTCCGACGCCAGCTTGAACGGCTTGCTGCTGCTTTCGAGCACCGGCCGCCGCTGGATGTACGGCATATGCAGGGGAACGTTTGAAACAGCCAGATTCTTGGAGGGCATGTCGAGTAGTATATGATCTCGGCGCCGCGTGGCCGCAATGCTAGAGGTATTTTCGATCCGAGTATGATTGAGCTGCCTGCCTTTCCTCTCCTGATTTCCGCCGGTGTCGCCGTCGTGGCTGGCATGGTGCGCGGTTTTGCGGGATTCGGCGCGGCCATGCTGATGACGCCGGTCTTTTCCGCCCTTTTCGGGCCGGCGGTCGGCGTCTCTCTGTGCCTGCTGCTGGAGGTGGTGGTCGCCGTGCCGCTGCTGCCGCGCGCGGTGAAGTTCGTCGACTGGCACCGAATCGGCCTTCTTCTGATGGCCGCGATCGTCGGCGCGCCGGTGGGCAATTTCGTGCTGACGCATGTCGCGCCGCATCCCATGCGCTGGGCGATCTCGGCCATCGTGCTGGTCGCCGTCGGCCTGCTGGCAAGCGGCTGGCGCTACGGCGGGCCGCCCAAGGCTGTCCCGACCGTCGCCGCCGGCACGATCAGCGGTTTCCTGAACGGGCTCTCGGGCATGGCCGGCCCGCCGATCGCCTTCTACTACCTCGCAGGTAACGAGTCGGTGGAGCGCGTGCGCGCCAATCTCACGACCTATTTCGTCTTCGTAGATCTGGTCGCGCTCGGCGTATTCCTTGCACGCGGCATGGTGACATTGGACACCGGCGTCATGGGCCTGTGCCTCACGCCAGCGGTCATGGCGGGCGGCGTGCTGGGCGAGCGGCTATTCCCCCTCGCCAGCGAGGATTTTTACCGCAAGCTGGCCCTCGTCCTGCTGACCTGCGTGGCGATCGGTTCCTTGATCCTGTAACCCGACGCGGGTAGCCAAACAGCATGAAGATCTGGGGCAAGATCGTCGGCGGGACGGCGGGCTTCGCCGTCGGCGGGCCGATCGCGGGCCTGCTCGGCGTGATGGCCGGCCATGCGGTCGACCAGTATGTCGAGCATCTCGTGAGTCACGAGACGGCCGTCGCGACGCCGCAGGATCCCAAGAACCATCCCGGCCTGCGCCAGATCGGCTTCACGATCGGCGTGATCGCGCTCGGCGCCAAGATGGCCAAGGTCGATGGCGAGGTGACGGGCGCGGAAGTCGACGCCTTCCGCTCTTTCTTCCATGTGCCGCCGGAAGAGGAGAAGAACGTCGAACGGTTCTTCAATCTCGCCAAGCGCGACGCCGCGGGCTTCGAGCCTTACGCGCGCCAGGTCGCCGCGCTGTTCCCCGATGCCCCGGAGATCCTCGAGAACGTGCTCGAGGGCCTGTTCGACATCGCCAAAGCCGACGGCCAGGTGACGGCGCAGGAAGCCGAGTATCTGGCGCAGGTCGCCGCGATCTTCGGCCTCGACTCCAACCGCTTCGAGCGCGCCCGCGCGGCGGCTTTGGGCGAGGCCGAATGCGAGCCCTGCATCGTGCTCGGCATCGATCCGCTCGCCACCGACGAGCAGATCCGCGAGGCCTGGCTGCGCCAGGTGCGCGCCAACCATCCCGACCGTCTGATCGCCCAGGGCCTGCCGGAGGAGGCGATCGCGGTCGCCAACCGCAAGCTCGCGCTGATCAACGACGCCTACGACCGGCTGCGCCGGCAGCGCGAAGCGGCGTGACCACGATCGTCGACCGGCCGTCGCCCAATCATGCGGCGCGCGCCGCGAGCACCGTGGTCGATGTGCTGGTGTTTCATTACACCGAGCTGCCGCTCAGGGAGTCGCTCGACATCCTGTGTGACGGCGAACGCCCGCTGCGTGTGAGCGCGCACTATGTGCTCGCCGAGGACGGCACGCTCTATCGCCTGGTGCCGGAGGAGCGAGTCGCCTGGCATGCCGGCCGCTCCTGGTGGCGCGGCCGCGAGCAGCTGAATGCGACGTCGATCGGCATCGAGATCGTCAATCTCTGGGGCGACACCAACGACTATCCCGGCGCACAGATCGCGTCTCTGATCGAGCTCTGCCGCGAAATTCTGGCGCGCCATCCCGCGATCGCGGCCCGCAACGTCGTCGGCCATTCCGACATCGCGCCCAAGCGCAAGATCGATCCCGGCACGCGCTTTCCATGGAAGACCCTGTCCGAGGCGGGCATCGGCCTGTGGCCGCGCCCTGATGCCCGACCGGTCGAGGGCGATTTTCAGCGCGCTTTGCAGCGCTTCGGCTACGCCCCGCCGACCGATGTCGCGCCGGAAGAGGTCGTGAAGGCCTTCCAGCGCCATTTCCGGCCGGGCCGGGTCGATGGCGCGGCCGATCCCGAGTGCCGGGCCCTGCTCGGGGACCTGCTTGACCAGGTGGGAGGAGCGGCCTAGTCAGGCCCGCAGGTCAGACGGCCGGATGGCTGCGCTTCGCAAGAGGTGAGGAAAGTCCGGGCTCCACGGAGACACGGTGCCGGCTAACGGCCGGCGGGGGCGACCCCAGGGAAAGTGCCACAGAGAACAGACCGCCGGTCGACTTCGGTCGGCAGGCAAGGGTGAAACGGTGGGGTAAGAGCCCACCGCGCGAGCGGTAACGCAAGCGGCACGGCAAACCCCACCGGGAGCAAGACCAAATAGGGGCGGCACGCCGGGCAACCGGCAGCGGTGTTTCCGCGTCGCCGCCCGGGTCGGTCGCGCGAGGCGTTCGGCAACGGACGTCCCAGAGGAATGGCCATCCCTCGCCTCACGGCGAGGACAGAACCCGGCTTACAGGCCGTCTGACCTGCTTTTCCTCGTCGATGGCGCGTAGTTCCTTCCGTTCCGGCAGATCGGCCGGCAACTTGATGTCGCGCGCGAGTCCCAGCGTCTCGAAGATCTTGATCAGCCACCAGCCGGGATCGACCTGGCCTGGCAGCAGGCCGAGCTTGGCGGAGCCGGGAAAGGCGTGATGGTTGTTGTGCCAGCTCTCGCCCATGCTGATCAGGCCGGCGACCGGCACGTTGTAGCCTTGTGCCGCAGCACCCTCGACGATCCACGTCTGCGGGCCTTCGCGATGCGCGTAGTGGCCGACCCACCAATGGCCGGTGACCGAAACGGCGACGCGAACGCAAACGCCCCAGATCATCCAGCTCCAGCCGCCCAGCGCGAAGAAGAGAAGAGCCCAGGGAAGCTGTTGCGCCATCCAGGTGCGCTCGACCCAGGCGTGTACGCGATCGTTCGCGAGCCGCGGCTCGGGCACGAAGCGCGGCGGCCGATCGAGCGCGAGTTCGCAATGAAGCTGCCACCAGGCATCGTGCCAGAAGCTTTTGCGGTGGCAGAAATAGTCGTGGCATGCGGGCTGACGCTGCGCCCAGTCGCGCATGTCGTGCGTGCGCGTCATGCCGATGGGCCCGGCCATGCCGACGAGGGCGCCGAGATAGACGCAGGTCCATTCGAGCCAGAGCGGGCAGGCGAAGCTTCCGTGGATCAGGCGTCGGTGCATGCCGACGGAGTGTCCGAAGCAGAGCGTGATCGCGCTGGTCACGAGGAAGAGCGCCAAAGCATCCCAGGAGAAGAAGAGGGGGCCGCCGATCAGAGCGGTGCCGGACATGCCGCCGATCCAGAGCGACTTGGCCGGTGCCCAGCGCACCTCGCCCGAGACAGGGTCGGTATCCTCGCCTGCCACGACCCGCTCAGAGCCCGCAACCAGCTGCATCTGCCCTCCCCACTGGCTCCCATTGTGGCTCGGGAAACAGGCGCCGCCCACGGCTCATTGATTCCGCCTAACGAATCAGGAACCACAAACCCTTGCGCTCGAATCCCGCGAGTGCACAATAGGTGCCGCTTGTAACTCTCTCTGATTCCGCACGGAATCGACTCTTCTTCCTTGTTTCCCGGGATTTCCCATGTTATCCCATTGTATCCCGTGTATCAAAACGGCCGGGGCGTGGGGCATCGGCGACGGGATCAGGGGGAGAAGGGCCGGTGGCATTTCGGTCCGAAATCCTGATCAAGCTCGACAAGAAAGGCCGGGTCCTGTTGCCCGCCGCCTTCCGCGATGAGTTGCCCGCCGACGATCGGGGTGCCTTCGTCCTCTATCACTCGCCCAATCTCCAAGGCGTCGTGAACGGCAACAGCCGCGCCGGTTTCGACTCCATGCTCCAGACGCTGCGCATCGAAGCGCTGGGCCCCAAGGGCTCGCTCAAGGCCTCGCTCGACGACGAGACCTTCGATCCGGCAGGCTACCTGTCCTCCAGCGCGCGCACTATCTCGATGGAGACCGACGGCCGCTTCACGCTCCCGTCCGAGTTCGCCGACGTGCTGGAAGTCGACGAAGGCGTGATGCTCGTCGGCAAGAACGACAAGTTCCAGCTCTGGAACCCGAAGCGCTGGCAGGCCCGCCGCGAAGCCGATCGCGCGCGCATGATGGCCTTCGTGCGCGGCCTCGATGGAGGCGACGCATGAGCGGGCATGTCCCCGTGCTCGCCCGTGAGGTCGTGGAGGCGCTCAAGCCGCGCGACGGCGGCCGCTACCTCGACGGCACCTTCGGCGGCGGCGGCTACACGGCCGCGATCCTCGACAAGGCCGATTGCCAGGTGATCGCACTCGATCGCGATCCCGACGCCATTGCCAACGGCCGTGCGCTCGCCGAGCGCTATGCGCCCAGGCTGCGTCTGATCGAAGGCCGCTTCGGCGACATGGTCGAGCTTCTATCGGCCGAGAACATCGCCGATGTCGACGGCGTGGCGCTCGATCTCGGCGTCTCCTCGATGCAGTTCGATCAGGCCGAGCGCGGCTTTTCCTTCCGCAACAGCGGCCCGCTCGACATGCGCATGGAAAAGCGTGGTGCCTCGGCGGCCGATCTGGTGAACGACTCGGGCGAAGCCGAACTCGCCGACATCTTCTGGCGCT
>Ga0335083_10005847_pt1 | contig 15490 bp, 10 predicted proteins | sample Lox_Sample_42_FD_206716 | JGI IMG/M metagenome (GOLD analysis project Ga0335083, IMG submission 206716) | Soil microbial communities from Loxahatchee National Wildlife Refuge, Florida, United States - Lox_Sample_4.2 | ecosystem: Environmental > Terrestrial > Soil > Wetlands | place: USA... | reverse complement strand
CCGGGCAGCGACGCCATCGACACGTGCCGCCCGTCGTACACGAGGTGCTCGTAGACTTCGTCGGTGATGCAGAGGACGTCCCGCGCGCGGCAGAGCCGCGCGATCGCCTCGAGCTCGTCCGGCGAGAAGACTTTCCCCGTCGGGTTGTGCGGCGTGTTGAGGAGGATCGCTCGAGTCCGCTCGCCAAACGCCGCCGCGAGCGCCGCCGGGTCGAACCGCCAGTCGGGCGCGTGAAGCGTCACGACGCGCGGCACGGCGCCCGCCATCCGAACGCTCGCCTTGTACGAGTCGTAGTAGGGCTCGAAGAGGACGACTTCGTCGCCGGCGTCGCACACGCCCTGGATCGCCGCGAAGATCGCCTCGGTCGCGCCCGACGTGACGACGATTTCCGTGTCGGGCGCGTAGTCGAGCGCCCGGTCGCGGCGGTATTTCGCGGCGAGCGCGCGGTGGACCTCGGGAATCCCCGACATCCGCGCGTACTGGCCGTGCCCGGCGCGGATCGCCGCGATGGCCGCGTCCTTGACGAACTCCGGGCCGTCGAAATCGGGGAAGCCCTGCGCCAGGTTGATGGCGCCGCGCTCGTTGGCCAGGCGCGTCATCTCGGTGAAGATCGTCGTGCCGAACTCCGCCAGCTTCGACGACAGCGCGGGCCGCATCGGTGCGGATGATACAGGCGCCGCCGGCTGATATCCTCCCCGCGCCATGGCACCGACCAAGTCCCATTACCGCGTCGCCATCATCGGTTCCGGCCCCGCGGGCTGGACCGCCGCGCTCTACGCCTCGCGCGCGGAGCTCTTCCCCGTCGTCTTCGAGGGCCCTCAGCCGGGCGGCCAGCTGACGATCACGACCGAGGTCGAGAACTACCCCGGCTTTCGCGACGGGATCCAGGGACCCGAGCTCATGGAGATCTTCCGCGAACAGGCCAAACGCTTCGGCACGGAAGTCGTCCTCGACACGGTCATGGACGTCGACTTCACGAACCGGCCGTTTGCCTTGACGCTCGACTCCGGCGCCTCGATCACCGCGGACGCGGTCATCGTCTCCTCCGGCGCCTCGGCGAAGCTCCTCGGCATCGAGTCGGAGAAGAAGCTGATGGGCCACGGGGTCTCGGCCTGCGCCACCTGCGACGGGTTCTTCTTCAAGAACAAGGAGGTCGTCGTCGTCGGCGGGGGCGACACCGCGATGGAGGAGGCGACCTTCCTGACGAAGTTCGCGTCGAAGGTCACGATCGTCCACCGCCGCGAGGAGTTCCGCGCGTCGCGCATCATGCTCGACCGCGCGCGGCTGAACCCGAAGATCGCGTGGAAGCTCAACGCGACGGTCGCCGACATCCAGGGCGGCCCCGGCGGCGTCACCGGCGTCACGCTCGAGGACACGCGCAACGGCGAGAAATCTCCGTTCGCCACCCAGGGCGTCTTCATCGCGATCGGCCACTCGCCGAACACGGCGATCTTCCGCGGGAAGCTCGACTTGAACGACGTCGGCTACGTCCGGATCAAGCACCCGTCGACGGCCACGTCGGTCGAGGGCGTCTTCGCGGCCGGCGACGTCGCGGACCCGACCTACCGGCAGGCGGTGTCGGCGGCGGGCGAAGGCTGCAAGGCCGCGATCGACGCCGAGCGCTGGCTCGCCGCGCACGGCCTCCATGGATGACACCGGCGGACCGCGGCCGGACCCGGACGACCCTCGAAAGACACCCTTCCTTCCCATCCTCCTGTACGTCCTCGGTTTCATGGGCGCCCTCGCGCTCGCGGCCTGGCTGCTCGCGCGGCTGCTCCGCCACGGCTGAGAACTCGGGCCGCGCCCGCCCGTACCAACGGACGGGCCGATGCTGAAGCACTGGAAGAGCCTGGGCGACCTGCCGCGTCCGGTGTGGATCGTGTGCGCGTCCACGCTCGTCAACCGCGCCGGCTCGATGGTGCTCTCGTTCCTGATCCTGTACCTGACGCGCGAGCGCGCCTTCTCGCCGGAGCGAGCGGGCTTCCTCCTCTTCCTCTACGGCGCCGGCGCGATCGTGGCCGGGCCTTTCGCCGGACGGCTCGCCGACCGCTGGGGCTCGGTGCCGATGATGCGGGCGTCGCTCTTCCTCTCCGGGACGATGTTGCTCCTGTATCCCCTCGCCCGCTCGCTGCCCGCCCTGATCGCGTGCACGGTGGCGCTCGCGATGCTGACGGAGTCGTTCCGCCCGGCGGCAATGTCCTTCTTCGGCGAGGCCGTGCCCACGGCCCGGCGCAAGTCGGCCTTCGCGCTCTATCGGCTCGCGATCAATCTCGGCATGGCCGTCGGGCCGGCCGTGGGCGGAATTCTCGCGACGATCTCGTTCCGCTATCTCTTCCTCGCCGACGGCGCGACCTCGCTCCTCGCCGCGGTCGTGCTCGCCCTCTCGGGCCTGCCGCGGCGGACCCGCCCGGCCCACGCCGCCCCGGCCGGCGCGGGCCCGGCGCCCTCGACGGCGACGCGTCTGCGCCTTTCGAAGGCGGCCCACGCCGACCCCCGCTTCCTCTTCTTCCTCGCGAGCGTCCTGCCCGTGTGCATCGTCTTCTTCCAGCACATGTCGTCGATGCCGCTGTTCATCGTGCAGGGCCTCGGCTACACGCCGCGGACGTTCGGTCTCCTCTTCTCGCTCAACTGCCTCCTGATCGTCCTGCTCGAGGTGCCGTTGAACGCGGCGACCGCGCACTGGAGCCATCGCCGCACGCTCGCGCTCGGCGCGCTGCTGTCCGGCGCCGGCTTCGGCGGCATGGCGTTCGCGCGGAGCATCGGGGCGCTGGCGGCGACGGTCGCCGTGTGGACCTTCGGCGAGATGCTTTTCTTCCCCGCCTCCGCGACCTATGCGACCGACGTCGCGCCCGACGCCCGGCGCGGCGAGTACAGCGGTCTTTACATGACGATGTTCTCGACCGCTTTCGCGATCGGCCCGTGGGCGGGGACCGTCGTCTTCGAACGCTTCGGGGCGCGGGTGCTCTGGGGCCTGACGTTTCTGCTCGGCGCGTTCGCCGCGGCGCTCTTCCTGCGCATGCCCGAGCCCGCGCGCCACACGGAGATCCTCGAGTCGCTGCCCGACGCGGCCGGACCTATCGCGCCGCCGCCGGAGCCCAGTTGACGTAGACGTCGAGAGGGAGCGTCGAAGGGTCCACCTCCGTCACGACGGCGAGAACGCGCTTTCCGTCCGGCGTGACGTCGAAAAACTGCCACGAGGCCTTCTCCGAAATCGGGAAGAGATCGACTTCCTTGCCGATCCGAAGCGCCGGGGACGTCTGGATCGGCACCGACACGAGGTGGCCGTCGCCCGAGACGTAGAGCAGATCGCCGCTGCGGCTCCAGTCGAGAGACGCGGCGGGCCGCGCGGAAATGCGCAGCTTCTCGCCCGGCCCGGGAAACGGCGCCACGTAGATGGCCCCGAGACCGCCCTCCATGGAGAGGTACGCCACGTAGCGGCCGTCCGGAGAAAACCGCGCCTCCTCCTTGTCGTACGCCGACTGCACGAAGGGTTTCGGCGTACCGCCCGCCGTCAGCGGCAGCACCCAAAGATTGAAGACCCCCTGTTCGCCCCGCTGATTGAAGATGAGCGACTTGCCGTCCGGAGATACGGCTCCGGGAGTCTGGAACACCCCGAAGGGAAGAAGGTCCTCGACTTTGCCGGAGGCGAGATCCTGGCGCACGAGCTGCGGCGAGCGTCCGCGCAGGGCGGCGTAAATCAACGTCTTTCCATCCGGCAGCGCGATCGGGCCGAACTCGGTGTCGGGACCGGGAGAGACGGGGGTTTCCGCCGCCGTTTCCGGATCGACCGACCAGATGCCGAACGACCCCGTCCCCGATCTGATCCGGCTGAAGAACACGCGCTTCGCGTCGGCGATCCTGGCGTCCAGGTATCGGCCGGGCGGCCCCAGCTCTCCGAGCCGTTTTCCGGAACGGTCGAACCAGACGAGGCGATTCAAGTCCGTCTGCGACTGAAGCGCCACCGCGCCGCCCCGCCCGACGCTGAAGGCGGCGTATCCCGACGACCCGAAGGAGTCGATCCGGGGCGCGACGGGGATCGCCTCTCCGGACAGGCGCGCGGTCCGCGCGTCGAAGGGCCTCGCCAGCAGAGAGCGGTCGCGGGCGAAGAAAAGAAACCCCGGTTCCGCGTACTCGACGCGCGAGGCCTCGGCCATCACCTCCCGCGTCGGACGCCCGGGCTCATACAGCACGACCGTGGACTTGCCGCTGAGGCTGCGCGACAGGTAGAGGAAACGCCGTCCATCCGGAAGAAACCAGGGCCAGTTGGCCCGTCCCTCGCCGCGCGCCCGCTCGGGCTCGAACAGGCGCGTCGAAGCGCCTCCCGACGCGGGCACGCGATACATCGCCTCTCCCTGGACGGAAGAGAAGACGATGTCGCCGGCGCTTCCCCAGGTCGCGGAGAGGCCGGTCTGGCCCGGGACCTCGCAGATCGTCACCGGAGCGCCGCCGTCGAGGCTCACGCGCCGGAGCTGGGTGCCGGCCGCGAAGCCGATCGAACGGCTGTCCGGCGACCAGAACAGGGTGCGCGCTCCCTCGGTGCCGGCGACCGCCCTCGGGTCGGCCTCCGAGAGCGGCCGGACCCAGATCCGCCGTCCGTTCTTACCGTCCGAGGCGATGAAAGCGAGCGCTCTCCCGTCCGGCGAGAGGCCATACACGAGATTCTCGACCGTATTGCTGTCGAACGACGCGTCCGGCGGCGGCGAGACGGCGAAGCGGATCAACGGCGATGGCGCCGCCGGCGGACGCCGGCCGCGAAGGAGCGCCGCGGCGGCGATCGCGGCGGCGAGGACGGCGATCGTCCAGGGAATCCACGATCGGCGCGCGGCCCTCGGTACCGACGCGGCCCGCGCCGCCGAGCCGCTGCCGCCGATCGCCTTGAGCTGGAGCTCGACGTCGTGGGCCGACTGCCAGCGCTCGGCCGGGTCCTTGGCGAGGCACGTGCGCACGAGCCCATCGAGCTCCGGCGGCGAGACGGGCTGGAGGGAGGAAATGGAGGGCGGATCGGAGGTCAGGATCGCCGAGATGAGCGTCGCGTTGCTCGAGCCGGTGAACGGCCTCCTGCCGGTCAGCATCTCGTACAGCACCGAGCCGAGCGCGAAGATGTCGGTGCGCGCGTCGGCCTCCCGTCCCTCGAGCTGCTCGGGCGCCATGTAGGCGACGGTTCCGACGATGACGCCGTCCGCCGTCAGCGGAGCGACCGTGGGCGCCGCGGTCAGCTCCCCCGGGACGCCCGCGCCCTGGAATCCCCGCGCGAGGCCGAAGTCGAGCAGCTTCACGCCCCCGGGCGTCAGCATCACGTTGCCGGGCTTCAGGTCCCGGTGCACGATGCCGCGCCGGTGCGCCGCGTCGAGAGCGGAGGCGATCTCGGCGCCGCAGCGAAGCGCCTGCGAGAGCGGCAGCGCGCCCCGGCCGAGCCGGTCGGCGAGCGTCTCGCCCTCGAGGAGCTCCATGACGAGGTATTCGGTCTCCCCGTCGCGGCCGACGTCGTGAAGAACGCAGACGTGCGGGTGCGTCAGCTGCGAGATCGTCCGCGCCTCGCGCTCGAAGCGCTCGCGAGCCTCGGGGGTGGGCACCCGCTGAGAGGGCAGGACCTTCACGGCGACTTCACGCGCCAGGCGCGTGTCGCGCGCCCGATAGACCTCGCCCATGCCTCCGGCGCCGATGGCCGAAAGAATCTCGTACGGGCCGAGCCTGGTGCCGGATGGGAGGGTCATGGCCGCATACCCTCGGCCGGGATTGTATGGCTCGAAGGGCCGGCGCCGATGGCGTCAGGCCCGCCGCCGGGATAGAAAGACCCTACAGGAGGATGCCATGGGCCTTTTCGACCAGCTTCTCGGAGGCATCGTCGGACAGCTCGGCAACCCGCAGCAGAAGGACTCCCTCATGAACCTGGCGACGAGCGTGATCCAGGGGCAGGGCGGCTTGAACGGTCTGCTCGCCCAGCTCAAGTCGGCCGGACTCGGCGAGCACGCCGACTCCTGGGTGGGCACCGGCGCCAACAAGCCCGTCACGGCCGATCAGCTGGGCGGTGCGCTCGGCTCGAGCAACATCGCCGCGATGGCGCAGAAGCTCGGGATCAACCCGCAGGTCGCGGCCGCGGGACTCGCGGCGCTGCTGCCGACCATCGTGGATCACCTGACGCCGAAGGGGCAGGTCGAGCGCGGGGCGGACCTGACCGCGGCCCTCAACGCGATCAAGTCGAAGATGATGGCGTAGCGGCTACTTCGGCGCCCCCGGCGGGTGCGTGCGCATGTGGATCTCGGTGCCGCCCTTCTCGTAGCTCACCTCGTCCATGAGCTGGTTGATGAGGTAGATCCCGCGCCCGCCGGTCGAGAAGAGGTTCTGGCCGAGGATCGGGCTCGGGATCGAGGCCGGGTCGAAGCCCGGCCCGGGGTCGCGGACGATGATCAGCATGCCGCGCGCGTGGTCGCACGCCACGCAGCACTGGATCTCTTTGGACGGATCGTGGCCGCTGCCGTGCTCGACGGCGTTGGCGAGCGCCTCGCGCAGCGCGAGCTCGATCTCGAACTCGCGGCCGGCCGCGCACCCCATCTCCGTGACGATCGCCATCACCTTCCCGACGACCGGCGAGATCGCGTGGACGTCGCCGGGCAGCTTCAGATCGACCTTGACCAGGAGGTCGTCGCTCTCGAAATCGCACCGCGGCAGCGTCGCGCCCATGGAACCTCCCCTTTCCTCGCTAGGTCGGCCGGATCGCGCGGATGAGCGCCTGCACCCGCGGGTCGCTCCGCACGGCGTCGAACGGCGGAGACGTCGGGACCCACGCCCAGTAGAGCGCGTTGCGCTCCTCGAGCGCCTGCGTCAGAAGCTCCACGGTCCGGTCGACGTCGCCGAGTTGCGCGTGGACGAAGGCGACGTGGAGCGGCGGCACGTAGCACCGCCCGGACAGCGTGTCGAGCTCGGCCAGGAGCCGGCGCGCGTCCGCCGTTTTTCCCGCGGCCGCGAACGTCGTGCCGAGGAGCGCCAGCGGCCACGGCATCTCGCGGTCGGTCAGCGCCGACAGTCTCTCGAGGCTCGCGACGCCCTCGTCGTACTGCTTCCCCGAGAGGCACGCGATGCCGAGCGCGAAGAGCGCGTAGACCGAGTTGGGGTCGACGTGCACGGCCTTTCGGAACCCGTCGATCGCCGGCGCGGGCTCGCGGCCGAAATAGTGAGCCATCGAGGCATTGACGTGCGTACTCGCCGAGAGCGGCTCGAGCTCCACCGCGCGCCGGCCGAGCGCGAGCGACTCCCCCCGCCGATCGGAGGCCGACAGCAGGCACGCGAGCCACGAGTAGCCGGACGCGTCCTGCGGCGCGAGCTCGATCACGCGCCGGAAGTGCCGCTCTTCGCGCTCGAGGTCCCAGCCGTAGTAGTGGTCGACGAGCCCCAGGGCCAGGTGCACGTCCGGCGCGTCGGGCGAAAGCTCGCGGGCCTTCGTCGTGGCGGCGCGCGCCCGCGCGAACGCCTCGAGCGTCGGAAACCCGCCGTAGAAACCGTAGGTGCAGTAGGAATCGGCGAGGCCCGTGTAGGCGGCGGCGAACGACGGGTCGCGCGCGATCGCGGCGTCGAACTCGGCGATCGCCTTCTTCGACGCCCGCTGGTTGAAGAAGTAGCGCCCCTTCAGGAACCGGTTGTACGCCTCGACGTCGCGGGTGCCGGACTTGACGAGGGATTCCTGCTGCGCCGGGAGGAGCTTCACCTTCAGCGCACTGGCGATGGCGCGCGAGATCTCGTCCTGAACGGCGAACACGTCCCGCATGTCGCGGTCGAACCGATCCGACCACACGTGGTACCCGCTCGAGACGTCGACGAGCTGCGCCGTGATGCGGAGCTTCTGACCGGCCTGCCGGACGCTGCCTTCGAGCACCGTGCGGACCCCGAGCTCCCGGCCGATGTGCCGCACGTCCGAGTCCTTGCCCTTGAAGGCGAAGGACGACGTGCGCGCCGCCACCCGCAGCGACGCGATCGCCGCGAGCGCGTTGATGATCTCCTCGGTCATCCCGTCGCTGAAGTACTCGGCGTCGGGCCCGGTGCTCAGGTTGCGGAACGGCAGGACCGCGATCGAGACGTCCGACGGCTCGGCCGGCCGCAGCGTGCCCGCGGCCGGCGACTGAGCTCCCGACGCCTCGCGGTCGGCGGCGAGCAACGCGAAGGCGAAGTCGCGCGCCGACTGGAAGCGGTCCTCGGGCGCTTTCTCGAGGCCATGCGTCACGATCCCCGAGAGCGCCGGCGGCACACCGACTCCCGACGCGAGCGAGGGGTCCTCCTGGAGCACGCTCATCATCGTCTCGACCGGGCTGTCACGGTGAAAGGCGCGCTGGCCCGTCAGCATCTCGTAGAGGATCGCCGCCAGCGCAAAGAGATCCGAGCGCTGGTCGACCGCCTTGCCGCGGATCTGCTCGGGGGACATGTAGCCGGGCGTTCCCACGACGGTTCCCGACGCCGTCAGCGACTGCGGTCCGGAGCCGCTCCTGCCGCCCTCGCCCGCCGGCCGCGCCAGTCCGAAGTCGAGAATCTTGACGAGGCCGTCGCGCGTCAGGAAGACGTTCTCGGGCTTCAGGTCGCGGTGGACGATTCCGCGGTCGTGCGCGGCGGCGAGACCGCGGAGCATCTGCTCGGCGTACTCGACGGCCTTGCGCGGCGGAATCGCGCTCGCCGCCAGCCGGTCGCGCAGCGTCTCGCCCTCGAGAAGCTCCGTCACCGAATAGGTCACGTCGCCCTCGCGCCCGAAGTCGTGGATCGCGAGGATGTGCGGGTGCGAGAGCGCCGCGACGGCGCGGGCCTCCCGCTCGAAGCGCGCGAGCGCGTCCGCGCTGTCGGCGGCGTGGGGAGGGAGCACCTTGACCGCTACCTCGCGGCCGAGCCGCGTATCGCGGGCCTTGTACACCTCACCCATGCCCCCGAAGCCGATCGGGGACAGGATCTCGTAGGGTCCGAGTCGGGAACCCGCGCCGAGGGGCATGTTCTCCTGCACTCGAAGGGATCGAGCCTTCGAGATGCCGCATTTTATGGTGGCTCCGGGGAGCCTAAGGAGATCCCTTTCGAGCGAGCACGGACCGCCAGTTCAGAACCACGACGGCGTCGTCGGCCGGCGCCTCGGGCGTGCTGCGGATGATCAGGAATCGCTCCCCGTCGGGCGCGACGTCGTACGGACGGCGCGACGTGTTGATGCCCGAGCCTCCGAGGTTGAGCGTGAAGAGAGGCTGCGGATCCGCGACCCGCGCGCGTCCGGACACCGTCTCGAACGGCACCGACATCAGCACGCCGTCCTTGCCGACGTAGAAGAGCTCCCGCCCGTCGCGGCGCCAGAACACGCCCATTCCGCCCCCGACCGAGGCCTGGATCCGGGCGCCGCCGGACACCGGGACGACGTAGACCTCCTGCTGCCCCGACTCGTTGGAGTCGAAGGCGACCCAGAGGCCGTCCGGTGAAACCTCGGGGTGAACCTCGCTGAAGCGCGAGGGCGCCGAAAGGCGGCGGGGTTCGCCGGCCGACATCGCCATGACGTACGTCCGATAGACCGCATCCTCCGCCACGCCGAAGACGAGGACGCGGCCGTCGCGCGACAAGCTCGGCAGCACCTTGTCGTTCTTCGTCGTCAGCAGGGTCCGGTCGACGCCGTCCGCGACTCCGTGCTCGTAGAGGTCGTAGAAGCCCGAGCCGCCCCGATCGGAGACGTAGACCAGGCGGTCCCCGCCCGGCAGCCAGAGGGGGCTGAACTCGTCGGTGCGGCTCGAGGTGATTCGCGAACCCGTGCCGCGCTCGAGGTCGTACACCCAGAGATCCAGGTTCTGGCCGTGCTCCGAGTCCCGGCGGGCCACGGCCACGCGCCGTCCGTCGGGCGAGATGCGGAGGTCCTCGAAGAACGCGACGTCGCCGACCGGCTGGAGCTCCCGGCCCTTCCGATCCACCCAGACGAGCCGGCGCCGGGGCGACCACTGCAGGTAGGCGACGCTTCCCGCCGCCGCCGACGCGCAGAGGCGATTATCCTCGGTGCGGTACAGCGCGGTCTCGAAGGCCGGGGTCGCCTCGCCCTCCAGGCGAAGGGCCTTCGCGTCGAACCTCCAGGCGAACACGGCGTTGTCGCGCGCGAACAACAGATACCCGGGATCGGCGTAGATCGCTGCGGAATCCGCGTGAAAGAGCGCTCGCGCGCCCTTCTCCCCCAGAGTCGAGAGACGAACCTCGGTCTTCTCCGGATCGAGATTGCGCGCAACGAAGACGAAGTGCCGTCCGTCCGGCAGGAATTCGGGGAAAAAGTGGGCGACGTCGCCGCGGGACGCGTCGAGCTCGGTCACGGGCCTCGGGTCTCCGCCCGATGCCGAGACGGCGACGATCGGCGTGCCGAACTCTTTCGTGAAGAGGATCGTGCCCTCCCGGTTCCACGATCCGCCGAATCCGCTGCCGCTCTCGCAGACCTTCTGGATGGGCCCACCCTCCGCGCTCATGCGTTTGAGCTTCCCCTCCGAGAAGAACGCCACGTCCCGGCCGTCCGGGGACCACATGGGGTAACGCGTGGCATCGGTACCGGGCAGATGTCGGACCGCGAGGTCGTCGAGGGATCGCGTCCAGACCGAATAGTTCCCGCCGACGTCCCGCAGGTTGAGGAGGACCCGCCTCCCATTCGGCGAGAGGACGATCGTGTCCGTGAAGACGTGTCCGGGAGGCGGCGCCATCGAGAACCGCACCGGCTCGACCGCCGGCGGCGTCGTGGCCGCCCGCCGCGAGGCGAGAAGGGCGACGCCGCCGAGGAGGGCGAGTGCCGCGACGGTCCAGGCGAGCCGTTCGCGGCTTCGCCGCCTCGAGGCCACCGCCGCCGGCACCGCGACGCCCGCCGCCGACCCTTCGCCGATCCACTTGAGCTCCCGCTTGATGTCCGCCGCGCTCTGCCAGCGCTCCTCGGGGTCCTTCGCGAGACAGGTCCGGACGACGCGGTCGAGGGCCGCCGGCGACATCGGCTGGACCGCCGCGATCGACGGCGGGTCGGCCGACATGATCGCGGTGATCAGCGACGCCTGGCTCGACGCCGAGAACGCCTTCTTCCCCGTCGCCATCTCGTAGAGCACCGCGCCGAGGGCGAAGATGTCGGTCCGCGCGTCCGCCTCTTTGCCCTCGAGCTGCTCGGGCGCCATGTACTGGAACGTTCCGAGGATGGTGCCTTCCTGGGTCAGACCCTGCTGCGTCGGCAGCGACGTCACGCTTCCTTTCGACGCCGGCGCCTCCGTCGCTTTCGCGAGGCCGAAGTCCAGGAGCTTCACGCCCGACTTCGTCAGCATCACGTTGGCCGGCTTCAGGTCGCGGTGCACGATCCCCTGCCGGTGCGCCTTGTCGAGGGCGTCGGCGATCTCCTGGCCGAACCGGACCGTCTGCTCGAGCGGCAGCGGCCCGCGCGCGAGACGGTCCGACAGGGTCTCGCCCTCGAGGAGCTCCATGACGAGGTATTCGACGCCGTCCTGGCTGCCGACGTCGTAGAGCGCGCAGATGTGCGGGTGCGAAAGCTGCGAGATCGTCTTCGCCTCACGCTCGAAGCGCTGCCGCGCCTCCGGCGAGGCCGCCGTCTGCGACGGCAGCACTTTCACGGCGACCGTCCGCTCGAGCCGCGTGTCGCGGGCCCGGTACACTTCTCCCATCCCGCCGGCGCCGAGCTGGCCGCCGATTTCGTAGGGACCCAGTTTCGTTCCGGACGCGAGCGTCATGGCGGTCGGCGCAAATTCTACCGCCCGCAGCCGGCGCGATTCGGTCGTAGAATTCCGGCAGATGAGGCTTCGAACCGCGCTCCCGGCGGCAGGCCTCTGCATCTTTCTCGGCCTCGCGGCGCCGGCCCTCGCGCAGAAGACCGACGTCATCGTCCTCTTCAACGGAGACCGCGTCACCTGTGACATCCGCTCCTACAGCGCGGGCCGGCTGTCGGTGAAAACGGACATCGCCTCCGACATCTCGGTCAAGTGGAACAAGATCGTCAGCATCACGTCCGACAAGCAATTCGAGATCGAGACGATGGACGGTTTCGTGCACTACGGGACGCTCGCGCCGTCCGACCCGCCCGGCAGGCTCGCGGTGGTGTCGGCGGCCGAAACGGAGCTCCTCGACTTCCTGTCCGTCGTGCGGATCTCCCCGATGTACGAGTCGTTCTGGAGGCGCTGGCAGGGCTCCGTCAACCTCGGCTTCAACTACACGCAGGCCAACGACTACGTGCAGTTCAACCTGAGCGGCGACGCCGATTTCAAGCGTCCGTCCTTCGAGCTCGCCGTCAGCCTGTCGGTCTTCTTCACGAGCCAGGCCAACGTCCCGTCCAACCAACGCGCGAGCTTTCTCACGCAGTACGAGAAGTTCCTCAAAGACCGGTGGCTGGTCATCGGCTTCGGCGGCATCGACCGGAACATCCAGCTCGGCCTCGACTGGCGCTACTCGCTGGGCGCGGCCTACGGCCGGGACGTCATCGAGACGAACCAGACGCGCCTGACCGCGGCCGGGGGCCTGGTCGGCATGCACGAGGAACCGGTCTCGGGCGACAGCACCAACGACCTCGCCGCGATCGTGGCCCTCCAGTTCTCGCACTTCACCTACGATTTCCCGAAGGTCACGCTCGGAGCCTCGCTCTCCGTCATCCCCTACCTGACCCAGAGCGGCCGAGTGCGCCTGAACCTGAACGCCAGCGCCAAACGCGAAATCGCTCGCGACTTCTACCTGACGTTGACGATCTTCGACGATTTCGACAATCGCGATCCGTCGACCGGTCAGGCCAAGAACGACTGGGGTCCGACGCTCGCCATCGGATACTCGTTCTGACATGGAGAAACGGGAGCGGGTCGGCCCCGATCTGGCGGCGGTGCTCGTGGGCGCGGCGGTCGGCCTCGTCGGCACGGTCTTCCGGGAAGCCGCGCGGCGCGGCTACGAGCTCTTCGGCGAGCTCCTCGGCGCGGCCGACGCGCGCGGCGTTCCCGGCTGGATCCCCGGCGTCCTCGGCGGCGCCCTGCTCGTCGTGGTCAGCGTCTTTCTGACGCGCCGCTTCGCGCGCGAGGCCGCGGGCAGCGGCATCCAGGAGGTCGAAGGGATCCTCGCCGGAAAGATTCCGGAGCTGCGGTGGCGCCGCGTGCTGCCCGTCAAGTTCGCCGGCGGCCTCCTCGCGCTCACGTCGGGACTGCTCCTCGGCCGGGAGGGCCCCACGATCCACATGGGCGCGGGAATCGCGCAGGCCGTCGGCGATCGGGTGCGGGCGCCGCGCGAGAGGCGGCACCTGCTCGTCGGCGCCGGGGCCGCGGCGGGGCTCGCCGTCGCGTTCCGCGCGCCGCTCGCCGGCATCCTCTTCGCGCTGGAGGAGCTGCGGCGCGAGTTCCCGCCGACGCGCGAGTCGATTCGCGCCGTCGCGCTCGCGACGGTGACGGCGGTGCTCGTCGGTATCGCGCTGGCCGGGTCGGCGCCGCTGCTGCCGGTCGCCGTTGCGCGAGACCCCACCGCGCTCGAGCTCGCGCTCGTCGTTCCGTTCGGCATGGTCGTGGCCGTCGCCGGCCTCGCCTTCAACGCGGCGCTCCTGGCTTCGCTCGACGTGTCGCGCAAGGTCGAGCGGCGCGCCGGCTGGCTGCCCCTCGCGCTCGTCGTCGGCGGCGGCATCGGCGCGCTCGTCTGGATCGCGCCGCCCTGGACCGGCGGCGGCGAGGAGCTGACGCAGAGGCTCGTCGCCGCGCCGCCGACGGCCGCGTTCCTCGTCCTGCTCCTCCTCGGCCGCTTCCTCCTCTTCGACGCGAGCTACGCGACCGGAGTGCCGGGCGGCATCTTCGCGCCGCAGATCGCCCTCGGCGCCTGCGCCGGACTCCTCGCCGTGGTGGCCGGGGCGAAGCTCGCGCCGACCCATCCCTTCTCGATCGTCCTCTGGTCCATCGCCGGCATGGCGGCGATGCTCGCCTCGACCGTCCGCGCTCCCCTGACGGGGCTCGCCCTCGTGATCGAGATGACGGGCTGCCTCCCGGCGGGGCTCATGGCGCTTCTGGCGGCCGTGTCGGCCGACGTGACGGCCCGCGTCCTCGGCGGCCGGCCGATCTACGACAGCGTCCTCGAACGTCAGCTCGCCGCCGCGAAGACGCCGGCCGCGCCCTAGGAAGCCTCGGGGACGCCCGCGGGCGCGGCGCTCCGCTTCTTCTCCGCCCAGCCCCGGATCACCACGAAGAACGCCGGGACGAAGAGCACCGCGAGGCACGTCGACGCGATCATCCCGCTCGCGACCGCGAGCCCCAGCGACTTGCGCGCCGAGGCGCCGGCGCCGCTCGCGAGCAGGAGCGGCAGGACGCCGAGAATGAACGTGAAGGACGTCATCACGATCGGCCGGAAGCGGACCTCGGAGGCGTGGACCGTGGCCTCGACGAGGCTCTTTCCCGCCGCGCGCCCTTCGATCGCCATCTCGACGATCAGGATGGCGTTCTTCGCGGAGAGCGCGATCAGGAGCACCAGCCCGATCTGGACGTAGATGTTGTTGGCGACGCCGAGGCCGAGAAGCGCCGACACCGTCCCGAAGAGCGCCAACGGCACCCCGAGGATCACGGCCGCCGGCGTGACCCAGCTCTCGTACTGGCCCGCCAGAACGAAGAAGACGAGCAGGATCGCGAGCGCGAAGATGAAGTAGGTCGAGCCGCCGACGAGCTTCTCCTGGTACGACATCGCCGTCCACTCGTAGGTCATGCCCGGCGGCAGCAGGCGCGCCGCGATCGCCTCCATCGTCCGGATCGCCTGACCCGAGCTGAACCCGTCGTTGGCCGCGCCGTTGATCGTCGCCGACGGGAAGAGGTTGTACAGGGTGATGAGCGACGGTCCCTGCGCGCGTTCGATCCGCGCGACCGTACCGAGCGGCACCATCTGGCCCGAGCTCGTGCGGATGAAGTAGCCGTCGACGCTGTCGGTCTGCCGCCGGTAGGGCGCATCGGCCTGCGCGTAGACCATGTACTGATGGCCGAAGAGGGTGAACTGGTTGACGAAGCTCGAGCCGAGGAAGGTCTGCACCGTGCCGTAGACGTCGCCGACGTTCAGCCCGAACGCGCTCGCCTGAGTCTTCTCGACCTTGATCGTCACCTGCGGCACCGACGCGCGCAGGGGCGTCAGCGCGAGCTTGATGACCGGGCTCCGCACCGCCTCGGCGACGATCGCGTCCGCGGCCGCCTGGAGGCGCGCGAAGTCGAAGCTGCCATCGGTGAGCTCCACCTGCATCTGGAAACCGCCGGACAGGCCGAGGCCCTGGATCGGGGGCGGGACGAGCACCATGGTGCGGGCGTCGGGAAAGGCGCGCAGCCGGGCCGAGAGTTCCGTGTAGATCGACCGCAGGTCCTCGCCCTTCCGGCGCGCGCTCCAGTCCTTGAACATCACGTAGATGATCCCGGCGTTGGCGAGCGATGCGTTGTTGTCGAGCGGCGAGACGCCGCCGATCGCGATCGTCCGGTCGACGGCGGGATTCTGGCGGCAGAGGGCGGCGAGCGCGGCCATGACCTTTTCGGTGCGCTGG
>Ga0335083_10005846_pt1 | contig 15490 bp, 13 predicted proteins | sample Lox_Sample_42_FD_206716 | JGI IMG/M metagenome (GOLD analysis project Ga0335083, IMG submission 206716) | Soil microbial communities from Loxahatchee National Wildlife Refuge, Florida, United States - Lox_Sample_4.2 | ecosystem: Environmental > Terrestrial > Soil > Wetlands | place: USA... | reverse complement strand
GTCTGCGGCGCCCGGCAAATAGCCACCGCTCCGTCGCGTCAAGGTGTCAACGCAGCCACTGGAACGCTGCTCCGATCCAGAAGTTCGCGAATTCGGGCTGCGAGTGCGTGTGGTGTGAATGGCTTCTGCAGATAGGCGCAGTCCGGACATTGCGCCTCGGGCATCAAGCCTTCATCCAGGTATCCGGATACGAATAGTGTCTTCACTTCACTTCGGTGTTTCCGAATCAATTCAGCCAACTCGAATCCGTTCATTCCTGGCATGGCGACGTCGGTCACCAGCAAATCGATGTTATAGTTGGCGTCTCGGACGAAGTCGAGCGCAGTGGAAGCCCCTTCCGCTTCCAGAACGACATATCCGAGATCGCGTAGCATAGAGGCGACAACGTCGCGGATCTCCGGGCGATCTTCGACCAGCAGAATGGTCTCGGCTCCCCGTCCCACGATGGCGGCTTGTTCTGGTGGTGCCTCCTGCTGGACCTCCGCGTGGACTAACGGAAGGTAAATTCGAAATGTGGTTCCGGCTCCCAACTCGGTATCTACCAAGATGTGTCCGCCGCTCTGTTGGACGACGCTATACGCCGTGGATAGTCCGAGACCGGTGCCCTTTCCTAATGGCTTGGTGGAGAAGAACGGTTCAAAGAGATGCTCCCGCACCTCTTTCGTCATCCCGCCTCCCGTGTCGCTCACCGTGACCAGGAGGCATTCGCCGGAAGGCATTCCCTCCGACTTGCATTCCGAAGGGCTAGCCTTGGCAGTGGTGATCGTCAGCATTCCACCGGAAGGCATTGCATCTCGCGCGTTCGCAGCAAGGTTGAGAAGCACTTGGTGGAAGGAGTGAGGATCGATGTGCACCCTGCCCGACGGGGCGCTCAGGTTCATCTGAACGTGAATGTGATCTCCCACGAGAGTCTGCAACATTTGCCGGGAATCCGCAAGCAGCGAATTCACGCTAATGACCTTCGGAAGGAGGAACTGGCGCCGGCCTACTGCCAGCAGGCGCTTGGTGATCTCGGCGCCCTCTTCAGCGGCTTTGCGGATCTCCGCCAACGCACTGTAAGCGCTGGGGCTCAGAACGGGGTCGTCAAGCAGGCGGCTACTGTAGCCCAGGACTACCGTTAACAGATTGTTGAAGTCGTGAGCCAGTCCCGCCGCCAGATTGCCGACAACGCCGAGAATTTGCGCATGGCGCAGTTGTGTCTCGAGTATCTTGCGCTCGGTGATGTCTCTGCCGATATTCGCCCAGGCCACGACCAGCCCGTCCCGGTCGCGCAATGAGGTGCGGTCCCACTCGAACTGCCAGGTCTGCGCGTCAGGACCGACAAGCGTTCCGTCAAAATGGATCGGCGTTTCAGGATTGCTCTTGGCAAGCTGGAAGAGTTCTCGCAGTTTGTGCCGCTCTTCCACAGGTACCATCACCTCGATCCATGACTTGCCCTCGATGTCGGCCATCCGCCATCCCGTTGTCCTTTGGAAGTGGCGGTTGGAATAGGTGACCGCGCCGTCTGGATCCTCCATCACGACCGCAAGCTTCATGGTCTCCAGCAGATCCGACATCCGTCGCTCCGAGGCGTCGAGCGCCTGCGCGGAAAGCTTCAGGTCTGTGATATCTCGCGTGGTGCCCCAGATCCTTTCCAGTTTGCCGTCCTCGACTACACCCCACTGGCTGCGCAGTAGGTGCCTCTTCCCGATTGCCAGCTGCCGCGTTAACTCAACTGTACTGCATGCATATCCCGTTTGAATGCCCAGCAGGGCTGCTTCGCGGTTGCCTGGCTCCGACTGAGGCGCGACGTCTTCCAGTCGAAGCCCGATCACCTGATCCGCTTTCTCCATACCGACCAGCCGTGCCAGGGCATCGTTGCATTCGGCCACGTATCCGTAGCGGTAGAGTGCCGCTAACTGTTCGGCGACGCTTGTCCTCGTATCGATTGGCTGTTCGAATTCGATCCGCCACAGGGCGTCGGAACTCTTCGCAATAAACGCCCGATGGCGTTGATCACGCTCGCGGAGTTCATCCTCCTGTCGCTTCCGGTTCAACTCCGCCGCCGCGCGTTCGGAAAAGAACCGAAGCATCTCCCGGGCGAGACGTAGGTCGACAACCGCCCGGCGATAGAGCGCCATGATCAGTCCGATCGTTTGACCTTGCGGATTCAGGAGAGGAAGCCCCAGAATTGCTTGCGCTCCAATCTGGGCGAGTAACTGGTCGGAAGGGTAGCGGCGTTGCGCATCTTTGTGGCACTGGCAGGCTTTCCCCAGCGCCAGGGGAGCCGAGGCGCTTCCCACAAGTCCGTACTGGAAACTCACAGGATGGCCGTCCATGTGCGCCCCAATGGTCCGGACAATCTCCATATGCCCGCCTGACAATTCGCCCAGGAGAACACAGTCGGCATTTAGGAGCTTCGTCAGGTGTTTGGCGATCCCCTCGAAGAACTCTTTTCCAATCGCCGCCGACACCCTCCTCGAAATCTCCAGGACCGTTCTGGATGTGATCGCGCGCCGCTTCGCTCGATGCGATGGGCTTCCCAGACTTTTGGTCATCTCGCGCTCGCATGAAGCGCCGGGCCGTGTGTTCGATGCGGGGTTAACTTCTCGGGAGAATTAGAACTACCCGACCCGGTGCATGAGGGGTGATGCGGATGCCCTCGAACAGATGGAAAAAATCCGTCCCGTAAGCTATCCGGAAGCTGCTCTTCTCAAAGGGGTCGCCTCCACTTTTCCGGCCTCGAGTCTCGGTAAGGTCATGGTAAAAGTAGGGGGCGTGGTCCTGTGATCCACTCGGATCGTGCCGCCGTGACGTTTGACGATCAGTCGCGCGGCGGCCACGGTAAGCGCGCTAGCCTGTTGCCGCCATCGTCTGCCGGAGCTGCCACGTTCATCTGCGGTTCGTGCGGAATGTCCATCGCTCGTGTACCGAAGCACGATCGCTATATTTTTGCGCTGGCTGGCGATATGAATCTCGATTTCCCCACCTGGACCGGATGAGCGGATGATGTTCGCCAGCAACGCATTCAGAGTCCACCTCAGCTTCAGCGTGTCGGCCTTCACCTTCGAACCGTCCGCCGCGCACGTAACATTCAGCCGGATGTCCCTGGCGGCCGCCTGTCCTCGCTGCTTGACCAGGCTTTCCTCTACGAGCTCGGTTACATCAGTCGGCCGCAGGCGAAGCCTTAAGCGTTCCGAGTCGGCCCTTGCCATCTCCAGCATGTCCTCGATCAGTTGGAGCATCAGATCGCTGGAAGTCTCTATCGCGCGCAACAGAGTGATTTGTGGACGATCGAGGAAAGGAGCCGCATCTTCCAGCAGGCACTGGCTGGCTGCGCGGATCCCGCTGATTGGATTCCGCAGATCGTGAGCCAACGAGCGGATCAGTGAAATATGGGCCCCGCCAACTTTGTGTGCAGCCCCTTCCGGGTCGGGGCTCTCGGCAGAGCTAGCCGTCCCCCTCGAGACCTTCGGTGTCTTCGGACGGTTCGACTCCGTGTCGAGACGTTCCCGTCGTTTCACCCCGTCCGTGGTGCCACTGACTGTCATGTCGACCTGCCAATGCCCGGGGTATTGCGGCCAGTGGTCGAGCTGAGAAAAACCATCCCCGCTACAACTCGATCTTAGCCCCAGGCTGCCTTTGAATATAGATTGCTACGAAAACGGCGTGTTGCCAACGGCAGAGGTTTCGCGGTCTTCTGTCCGATGTTGTATTGCCGTCTATTGGCATGTTCTGATTTTTACAAGATCGATGTCGTGGGCCGATCTAGCTCGCGCGTGTGTACGCCGTCTGTGTGTACCGGGCCATCTCGATGAGTGTGCCGGCGCCCTTTCGACCGCAGTGCTTCATGATGCGCGATCGCAGCTCGGTTCGTGCCCGCATGAGTCGTGACTTGGCAGCCGGAATCGATAACCCTAACCGGCCGGCGACGTCGGGCATCGGCATCTGGTCCAGGTCGCGCAGCAGCATGACATGCCGCAACAGTGGCGGGATGCGCGAAACCTCACGCCTGAGCAGTTGGACCACCTCCTCCTTGCCCACTTGGTCCTCCGGATTTGCCGATTGGCCTACCAGTTCAATTCGGAGGTTCGCGTCGCTGGACTCGTCCAGATACTCAAACCGTGCATTACGCGATTCGCGGATGCGCATCAAGCACTGGTTCTCTACGATCCGGCCCAGCCACGCCGCGAAGCTCCCCTCCGCGCGAAACTGATCCAGCCGTTGGAAGGCTTTCCAGAAGGCTGCCTGTACCTCGTCCTCCGCATCGCTACGATTGCGCACCATCGTTGTCGCGCGCTTCAGGCACGACTTGCGATGGCGCTCAACCAGCTCCCCGAATGCATCGGCATCCCCGTTCTTTGCCGCTTCGATAAGGGTCTCTTCCCGGGTACTAGTGGGAGCCACTTCCGTTTTGGTGGTCTCCGCTGATCCCGGGCCGTTCCCTTCGACTTGAGACTTCCCTTCTAGGACTAGCATGTCTTACCAAGGGCATGTCGGTGGCCAACTGTTGACGATGTAGATCCAATCGGGAATCAATAGGTTGGATTGGGAAGTCCGGTGGAACTTTCCTCGGGCTGCCCAATCTCGTGCGGAGTACCGGACGGTCACCGCACGGTTTCGTGCAGAAGGTTAACTGGCACCATGCTTCAGAGCTTTCAGCTTATCGCCGTAGACTCCGTACTTTTCCAAACGGTACGCCAGGGCGCGGCGGCTCATGCCCAGTTTTCGCGCGGCATGCGTCTGATTTCCAGCGCACTCTCGCAAAGCCTTCAGGATCATCTGCTTTTCGACGGCTTCGAGGCTTGTTCCCTCCGCTGGCCCGGCGACGCCCGCCCCTTCGCTCTCGATACCGGCCGGGTAAAGGAACTCGGGAAGATCCTCGGCCGTCAGTTCAGATCCTTTCGTAAGCAACACCATCCGTTCGATCGCATTTTCCAGTTCCCGCACATTACCCGGCCAATGGTACTGAAGGAAATGGGACATCAACTCTGACCTCATGGTCAGATCCGGACGTCCGTGCTTGGCCCTGCTCTTCACAAAGAAGTGCTGCACCAGGCCCTCGATGTCACCAGGCCGCTCGCGCAGCGCCGGCAGACGGATCGGAACCACCAGAAGCCTATAATAAAGGTCCTCCCGGAACGTGCCTTGCTTCACCATCGTGGCCAGGTTTCGGTGGGTGGCGGCAATAATCCGGACGTCCACCTTGGTGGGCGTGTTGGCGCCGATCTTTTCAATTTCGCGCTCCTGGATCAAACGCAGAATCCGCACCTGAAGATCGAGCGGCATCTCTCCGATTTCGTCCAACAGCACGCTGCCGCCGTCCGCCGATTCAACCTTTCCCTTCTTGTGCGTCATTGCTCCTGTAAACGAGCCCTTCACGTGCCCGAAAAGCTCCGACTCCAGCAGCTCTCTCGGAATGGCGCCACAATTAATGGTGATGAACGGACGATCGCGCCGGTTGCTGCGCAGGTGGATGGCCTTCGCTACCAGCTCCTTCCCTGTGCCCGTTTCGCCGGAGATCAGAACAGTGGCGTCCGTCGCCGCTGTCCGCGCGGCCACGTCCAGCGCCGACAGAAGCGCCTCGGATGTGCCGACGATCTCCTCAAACCCATACTTTCGGTCGAGTGCGCTGCGCAAAACCAGAACTTCCTGCAGCAGCCGTTGATGTCCGGTCGCGCGCTTGATGACCGCCCTCAGTTCGTATGGGTGGACCGGCTTCGTGATGTAGTCGTATGCGCCAGCCTTCATCGCCTCGACTGCTGTTTTCACTGTGCCGAAGGCGGTCACCACAATTACCGCCGTTTCCGGGTATTCCAAACGGATGCGCTTCAGCAGCTCCATCCCGGATATGCCGGGCAGATGGAGGTCGACGATTACGAGCTGATGTAGCGATTGTTCCAGGATCGTGATCGCCTGCTCTCCGGAAAGCGCCGTGTTTACCTCGTACCCCTCGCGCTCCAACTGCAGCTGAGTGATCTGCCGCAGCCCGTCATCGTCTTCAACGACCAATATCCGATCCTTCGTCATGAGGCCGCTTCCAAAAGGTCCGCTAATCTAACATACCCCGCTCCGGACCAGTCCCAGCGTTCGTCTCGGGAATGGAATCGGCGTTGCTGTACGTCAACACTCTCTCAGACGCAGCCGTTGTCGAATCGCATCGATTTCGCTTGTTGACTGACACACCGATCGAACTACGCTCGGCCGTGGCCGGCCGCGCACCCGGACAGCCTGTTGTTGGGCATCCAGGTGGGTTTGATGAAGGCTGCGCTCGTCCGACTCAATTGTTTTGGCCGCACGTGGAAGCGGCAACCGCTATGGCCGCAACTCCGCCTGCATCGCTAGGGCTTTGGCCCGATCCTGATCGTTGGCCGGCACCGCATGCAGATAGCTTTCGACGTGCTGGAGTGCTTCCGTGCGCTGGCCCCGCTGCATCAACAAGCGGGCCGCCACCAGGTGCGCGCGCGGAATCTCGTCCGTGGCCCGCTCCAGGTTCGAGAGTACTTCGTCACTATCGCCTTTCGACAGCAGCAGACTCGTCGCCAGGACGAACCGCAGCCTTCCCGATCCCGGCATATACTGTAGGGCGCGGCGCGCGGCGACGGACGCCTCATCGTACCGCCGCATCTTCGCCAGGGCGATGCTCAGGTTCGAAATAGCCACTGCGTGATCGGGCGCGATCTCGATGGCCCTCTGGAAGTGCTCTACCGCATGTGGCAGGTCGCCCTGCGCCGATTCCTCCGCTCCCAGTTCGCTGAACGCATCGGCGTACTCCGGGTCGATCGTGGTTGCCTTTCGGAAGCATTCTGCCGCCTGCTCATGCCGCCCTTTGTCCTTCGCCTGCTCCCCTTTGTCGAACGCCTTGCGCGCCTGGGGAGGAACTTTATGAGTAAGCTGGTGGATCGAGACCGTGCCTTGTGACGGATGTGCGCTGGTGGGGGATCCCTCGTTCAGCCGGATGGTAATCGCAGGGTTTCCCGCCGAGATCATCACGGTTTGCTGATGCACCAGCGCTCCGGCCACTCCGGTCAGCCGTAATTCGTACACACCCGGTTGTACGCAATGGATCTCAAAGGTCCCGTCCGGATTGACTTCGGCCTTTTCGGCGGGCCCGCCTCCGCTGCCGGTCAGTTCGACGGTTAACGAACTCATTCCCTGCGTGGCCGGAGAGATCTCCCCGCGGACTTTGAAGCCGTTGCTCGGGTCCACCCCTTGCGCCAGCAGCCCAGCCAATGTCAATGCGCCGAGTGCTCCTGAACGGAAGCAACTTCTCATGGATTCCCCCATCCGCCCGGCTTCGGGCGACCTGTCTTAAGCGACTGAGGTTCGCTTCCGGGAGGCGCACTTCTTGGGGTGTAGCTGCGCGAAGCGCAAAAAACTGGATCGGCAGATTCAGTGGTGCGTCAGACGATGCGTTGGGTTTTGAAGAATGGTTGGTTGCGCTTGTAAAAGCGTGAGGGAAGACTTATGGCTGCACACTCGATTCCTGCCGAAGCCTTCGATGACGATGCCGAGCCCCGGTCGACGCTACGGCTCCTTAAGCCGCGTGCAAAGGTCCTCTCGGTCAGTGCGAACCAGTCGGATCACTTGGTGCTCTACCGTCTGATGGACGCGTCTCAATGGACGCTGGTTACCGCGGACACCTGCCGCGACGCCGTCCGGCAGCTCTGGCTGAATGGCGCGCGGGTCGTCTTTTGCGACCACTCTTTGCCGGATGGCAATTGGAGGAACGTGGTCGGCCGCATCTCTCGTATCGGTGCCCCCCCACGCTTTGTGGTCATGTCCACACTTGCGGATGCGAGCCTTCGGTCTGAAGTACTCAACCTCGGCGGTTGCGCCGTTCTGGTGAAGCCCCTGATGGCACGCGATGTCCAGCGGGTCCTCGAGTCCGCATACGCGCCTGATCCTCGACCCCTCGGCCGCGGCCGCGCATTCCGCAGCGGCCACTAGCCGGAAACCGGTAAATTCACGCACCGGCAACTGCCGGTTGAATGCGTCTGCCCTCCGAGACAGGCACGGCGCACGGCAGGTAGACCTCGACTCGGCAACCTTTGCCAGGCGCTGATTTGAGATCGATCGATCCCCCCAGAGAGCGCAGGATGCCGTGAACCACCGCCAGCCCCAGGCCGCGGCCGATGAACTTGGTCGAATAGAACGGATCGAAGGCTTTGGCCCGCACCTCTGAGGTCATCCCGCAGCCGGTATCGGAAATGACCAGGCGGCAGTATTCTCCGTCCGGCAGTTCCAGCGCGCTCTGCCGTCTCTTGAAGCACACCTTTTCCGTCGCGATTGTGACCGTCCCTTCCGATCCGAGAGCTTCGAATGCGTTCATGATCAGGTTCAAGATCACCTGCCGGACCTGCGTCACATTGGCGTGAATCTCCGCAAGACCGTGGTCCAGATTGACGCTCAACACCGCCTTGGGAGGAGCAGTGTGCTTCAAAAGCGCCACCATCTCCGCAACCACCTGCGAAAGATTGATGCGGTCCACTCTCCCGCCGTTGCAGCCTGCGTAACTCATCAGCAGATCGACAATTTCCGATGCCCGGCCGGCTGCCGCGTCGATGCGCTCGATGCTGGCGCGCGCAGGCGAATCCGGCGGCAGATCCGTGAGCGCCATGTCGCAGGCGGTGAGAATACTGCTCACCAGGTTGTTGAAATCGTGTGCGATCCCGGCGGCGAGGAATCCTAGACTTTCCAGTTTCTCGGCGGCAATCATTCGTTCCTGGTTCCGTTTGAGGTTCGTGATGTCGATGGTGGTGCCGATATGTCCCATAAAAATTCCTCCCGCGAATCGCGGAATTCCGGTATGCAGTAGCCGGCGGACGGCGCCGCTTGGGCCCCGCGTGCGACACTCGATGCGAAAGCCTCGCTGTTCCTCAACAGCCATGGCATACTTTCGCTGTACAGCCCCCACGTCGTCGGGGTGCACTGGCTCTATGCCCTCGCCTATTGCACTTTGCCCCGTCTCGCCCGGGAACGCACTGGCGTAGCGCTTGTTGTGAAATAAAAGGTGCTGGTGAGCGTCCAACACCCAGAGTCCCACCGGAACCTCCATTGCCAGCGCGCGTAGAATACCGTCGGCAACGCAAGAAGTCTCCGCTGTGGATCCTTCGGGCTTCAGTACGGTGTTGGCGCTGTGCAGTTCGGCGATCTCATCTGCGACTTGTTTTCCGAGAGCCTCACGCAACCGCCGCAGTTGCAAGTGAATGGAGACACGCGCCAGCAGTTCTTCCCGTTGAACCGGCTTCGAGACAAAGTCGGCCGCTCCCTGCCTCAGCCCCTCTGCCCACGCATCGCGCTTGTTTGTGCTCAGAAAGACAACCGGAATATCGCGTGTCTTCTCGCCCGCTTTCATCCGCCGGCAGACCTCGAATCCGTCCAGGACCGGCAAGTGGACACCCAGGAGGACCAGGTCTGGTCTCTGTGCTGCGATCAGTGCAAGCGCCCGATCGCCGCATTGCGCAACCTGCACTGTTATTCCTTCAGACCCGAGCGAGGTTACGATGTCGGCCAGAGACTGGGGGTCATCGTCGGCCGCCACAATCGTGGCGCGGCCTTTTTCGAAACGGTACGGCTGTTCGACAGTTGACTCAGACATCCTGAAAAACTCGGCAACCGGGTTATTTCCTGTCATTGCCCTTTTGGTGATGATGCAGCCGATCTGGCGATCGGTGCAGAATCCACGCTAGCTTCGGCCGTCTGATTACCGGTTCTCGCAGCCAACGCTTTGCGCAGTTGCTTAGCCAATCGTTCAATCCGGTACGGTTTTGGAAGAAAGATTAGCCCCGCTTCCACGTTGTGACTCTCCACTTGCGTTCCGGCGCCGGTGAGAACCACAGGCACTCGTCCTCGGATCCGTCGCACATGTTTCAAAACCTCCAGCCCGGAGCGTCCCGGCGTCAGATCCAGGATCACGGCATCGATATTCATTGGGTGGTTGCTCAGAATGTCCAACGCCACTTCGTCGTCGGGAGCCGATAGAACTGAGAACCCCATTCGGCGCAGTGTTTTGCCAATCGCCGCCCGCAGCGGATCTTCCTTCTCGACGAGCAGAACCGTCGGAGCGCCTTCGGGTAGCTTATCTACCACGCTTGTCGGGGACGTCCAGAATCCGCGTCCCGCCACTTGGCCGGCGCTCGGCAGGAGCACCTCGAATGTCGTGCCCTTTCCCGGTGCGCTGTTCAGCTGGACCAGACCTCCATGCGCCCTTACAATGTCGCGCACGATTGCCAGCCCCAGGCCGCGCGCTCCCGCCTTGGTTGAGAAGGAGCGCTCGAAAAGTCGGCTCTTGATCTCATCGGTCATGCCGCACCCCGAATCCGTGACTTCGATTCGCACTGACTCTCCGCTGTAGCGATCCCTGCCGGGCGCCGCCCCGGACGTTGTCACTTTCGAGGTTGCGATTCGAATGCTTCCATTGCCGGTCGCAATCGCTTCGGACGCATTGAGGACAAGATTCATGACCAGCTGGCGGATCTGTGTTTTGTTCCCCAGGACTGCCGGCAGGTCCGCGCCGAGATCGGTTTGCAGTCTCGCGTTTTTGGAAATCGAAATCCTCAGCAAGGTCAGAATCTCGGCAATCACATGGGAAACGTCGATTCTCTCGAGCGTGGACTGATCCTCCTCCGCGTAGATCATGAGTTCGCGTACGAGTTCGGAGGCACAGGTGGCGACGCTCCGCAGACGGCCGATCGCGGCGCTTGGAGGCGAACCGCCCGCGAGGTCGGTCTCGATCTCTTCGGCTTGCACCTGTATGACTCCCAGCAGATTGCAGAGGTCGTGCGCAATCCCGCCCGCGAGCACGCGCATGGTCTCTATCTTTTGTTCGTCGAACGACTGCTCCCGTGCGCGCCTCAGGTCCGTCGTATCGATGCAGCAGGCAAGATAACCCGCAAACGTCGAATCGGACAGCCGCCAGGGAACTGCGCTGCAGGTAATCCATCGGTATTCTCCATCGGTGCGCCGTAATCGGTATTCGAGATGACAGTTGCGGTGTCCCGTCGTCAACGCTTCATAAACCGCCAGCGTGCGCTCCCGGTCGTCGGGATGCAGCCCTTCCGTCCACCCTGTACCCAACTCCTGCTCGAGCCGCCGTCCGGTGAACGTCAACCAGGACTTGTTGAAATAGACCGCGAGACGGTCGGGTCCCGAGGCGCTGATCATCATCGGCGCAGCCTCCGCCATCCGGCGAAAATGCTCCTCGCACTGCGCCGTCATATCGTTGTCTTGCATCGTAACCTCGATCCGGCACTGTTCCCCTGGGTCTTGTCGCCCCGGGATCCGTCAGAGTTCATACCCATGGACGTTTCGTTTCCTGCTGCATCTTCCGAGTGTGTCCTTGTGCGCCCGATGCGTACTACAGGGTCCGGATTCAACTTTTTTTCTGCTCCGTCCGTGAGAAGTTACCCTGATTGGGCCTCCAGGAAACCCCTGGGGTCCGGCCGGAAGCCCATTTAAATGGCACCGCCGTCGAGCTTTCGCATCCAGCACAATGTGACGGAAGATCTAAGAAGCACTCAAGAACACAACCAGTTGGGGGAACCCGAGGGTTATGGCATTCCGGAAGAAGCCAGTCCGGAAGAAATCCGGAGTGCCGTCGCAGACATCCTGCACAGCCGCACGATGAGCGGTTGTCACAGGCTGACGCAGCTTCTCGAGTTCGTGGTCGCATCGACGTTGCGCGGCGAGGCTTCGCACTTGAAAGAGACCACCATCGGAGTATATGTCTTCGGCCGCAGTCCGGACTATGACCCGAAGGTCGATACTATCGTGCGCAGCCAGGCATGGCGCTTGCGCTCCAAGCTTCGGAAGTATTATGCGTCTGAGGGAGCGAACGCTCACATTGTCGTCGATATCCCGACTGGACATTACGTTCCGGTCTTTCATGTACGGGAGGCAGTCGGGGCTTAATTGAAGCCGGGTTCGAATTTGTTTGCATCCAGCCGTCAGCCGGCGCATCGACCGTAGTATGCGGCAGCCGTTATCGCTGTCGTCCGCGTTGTACTCGAGCAGGAGATTAACGCGAGTCGATGTCGATCTCCAGGCACGAGCTGGGTTTCGTCCTTCTGACAGTAACCGCGCTGCCCGCAATCGCTCAGAGCAGTCGCCGCGAATTCAGGCCGGAGTTCGATCTCTACATTAGTTACGACGAGCGAACGCGCTTCGTCTTCAAGAACACCTTCGACGACGGCCCGGCGGAAGGCTACGCCCAGGGCACCACCAGCGCGTCCATCGAAATTGCGTTGCGCCCCGTTTTCCGCCGCGCCCTGCGACAGAACCCCAACGTCTTCCGCGATCGCTACCTCACCTTCCGCACTGGGTATGAATACAGTGCCGGCTCTAACCAGGGCACCTCCACCGGCGAAAACCGGATCATTGCCGAAGTGAATACCAGGTATCCGTTACCGTTGGGGATTGTGCTCAGGGATCGGAACCGCGGCGACTTTCGGTTCCGGCATGGTCAGCCATTTTCGACTCGTTATCGCAACCGGCTTTGGGTCGAGCACGACCTGGAAATCGCAGGAAAGGTCGCGGCCACTCCCTACGTCTATGACGAGATCACCTACGATGGCCGATTCGGTGCCTGGTCTTCCAATCGCGTCGCCATGGGAGTGGAACTCCCGGTCTCGAAGTTCGTCATCGAGCCGTACCTGTTGCGCCAACACAACACCCGTAGCTCTCCCACTTGGGTCAACGCCCTTGGCTTGAAAATCAGTTTGTTCCTTTAGGGACTCGCGCGTGTCGCGCCCGCAGCCGTCGCTCAGTTCGAAGGCGCGATATATCCGCTTCGGAACGAAAGGTGAAGCCGCGGCGTCCCCTTGGGCCGTTCGACCTGCACCTGGACGTGGTGGAATTTTCCGTCGCGTTTGGCGGCGTCCGGCACATACCCAAGAACGTACTGGTTTCGAAGCGCGCTCGCCACTCTCGTTGCGATCCCGTTGAGTTCGTACGGGTCCCCGAGTTCGAAGGCGCCTCCCGTCTCGTGCGCGAGGCTGGAGAGCAGGCCTGGGCCGCCGAACTCCTCGGGCGACCGGAATCGGCTGTCGATGGGCTCCAGAATTCCCACCGCATAGACTTGTACGTTGGCTTCCCGTAGCCGCGCCCTGACTTCGCGCTCCGAATAGCGGCTGTGATTGTCCCCACCATCGGAGAAGATCAGGATCGCCTTGCGCGCATGCTTCGCGTTCTTCATTTCGTTGAGGGCAAGAATGATTCCGTCCAAAAGCGCCGTCCGACCCTTCGAGCCGATGAACAGCAGGCGGTTCTGAATGTCGGCAATCCGGTCGGTGAAGCCCGACAGCAGCTCCGCCCGGTCATTGATCTCCACCAGTGAAAATTCATCCTCCGGGTTTGCCGACTTCAGGAACTCCATGACCCCGGCGCGCGCGCAGGCCAGTTTCTTCCCCATGCTGCCGCTGGCGTCGAACACCACACCGATCGAGACTGGTGCGTCTTCCGTCGTGAAGTGCGAGATGACCTGCTCCGCCTTCTCGTCGAGCAGTCGGAACCGATCCCGTCCCAAGCCGGTGACCGCGCGGTCTCGATCGTCGGTCACTAGCACCGGGATCAGCACCAGGTTCGCGTCGACTCGTATATCCCCGCCTCGCCTCGAGGCGCTCCCGGTTGCCTGGTCCGGAGGGAGCGGTCTGGGTTCGATGTTGACCTGCGGTGCGTCTTGCGCTCGCAGTTGGCCCACGTTCGTCAGCGGGATTAGCCACCACCCCACAGCGGTTAACGTCAGGACGATTGAAAATGCTGCCCAGTATCGTGCGCGGAGCTTCCATCCCATACTGCGCACGATGCGGGAACCGGCGCGGGGGAGCACTTCATGGGGTTGCCCGCTCCGCCGGCATTGGCGACGACGCGCTTAGGTGACGGAATGCAGAGTCTTTTGGCGCGTGAGGGCTTGAACCTTCCTCACCAGCACATCCAGCGAGAATGGCTTGGCCAGGAATGCCCAGGATTGGAAGCGGTCCAGTGCGGGCGAAGTGTGGCGGGCAGAAAGGAAGAGAATCGGTAACCCTAGGTCGTCCGTTAACAGGTCTCGGGCAAGCGTCGGCCCGACCTTTCCCGGCATCCCCATGTCGGTGATTACCAGTCCGATCTCGCTGCGGCATGCACGCAAAATCGAGATGGCATCGAAACCATCGCCGGACGTCAACACCGAAAAGCCTTTCTGCTGGAGAGCGCAAGCGATTAGGGCGCGAATCGCTGGTTCGTCATCTACCACGAGAATAATCGGCATTTAGGCCGGACTGATGCGCGCTCGGAGTGCCGGATGCAAATATTTCTCTGCGGCGCCGTATGCGATCCGCCTTCGTGTCCCCAAGATGTGCAGCCGCGCCCGCTCCGCCGAATCCCCTGCAGTGAGAGGGTGGGGCTCAAAGCCCGATTTCGCGGAGGGGGAGCTGTCATGGTGCCATTGAATTCGATCATTGCTGTCTATGACAAACAGGCCGATGCCGAGGCCGGTGTGTTGGATCTCCAGCGGGCCGGGTTCGATTTGAAGCGAGTGTCGATCCTCGGCAAAGAGGATGCCGGTGAACAGGTGATCGGACACTACAGCACCGGCGGTCGTATGAAATACCTGGGAGCCCGAGGGGCCTTCTGGAATGACCTGTGGAAGATGCTGCCCGGTGCCGCTTGTTTCAACATCCCGGAAGTCGGGCACATCCTCATGGCCGGACCCATGACCGTCTGGGCGGTGTCTGCAATGCAGGAGTCGGATGTCGAAGAGCCCAGCGCGGTGGGCGCAGGGTTATTCAGTCTTACCATTCCAAAAGCCAGCGTCCGCCGCTACGAATCGGCGATCAAAGCGCACAAACTCCTCCTCATCGCCCACGGCAGCCCCCAGGAACTCCTGAGCTCGCGGGAGGTCCTCCGGACGAGTCACCCCGACGAGATGGATCTCCACTTCGCCGAAGAGGGTGTGCGCAGCGCCGCCTAGGTCGTGACGCAAAACCGAGCCGGCGGCCGGCGGCCCGGTTTCGCGGAAGGACAGAGGGTTCAGGCGAGAGCCTTGCCGTAGAGCGCCAGCAGCCGGGCCCATGCCTTTTCCGCCTGCGGCTCGTTGTAGACCGTCGAATCCGGAGGGCACCAGCCGTGCGCAGCGCCGGTGTAGACTTCGATCTCCGCCGGCAGGTCAGCCTTTTCGAACGTCTCCTTGAGCGTCGTCTTGTCATTGGGCGAACGCGCGTCGTCGTTTGCCGCAATGGCAATCAGAAACTGCGCCTTGGTCTTGGCAGCCTGCAGGTGCGGGCTGTTCGGCTGATCGGTCACCAGCCCGCCGCCATGGAACGAGGCGACGGCTCCGACGCGATCGGGCACGGCCGCCGCGGTGCGAAGCGCCATTGGTCCGCCCATGCAATAGCCCTGGGTGCCCATCTTGCGATTCTTCGCCACCGAGGACTGGCGGTCGAGCCATCCGATGAATGCCTTCGCATCGGTCATGTGCGTGGTCTCGTTGAGTCCCTGCGCCAGGGGTCTCACCTCTTGGATCGGAGTCGCA
>Ga0335083_10005842_pt1 | contig 15500 bp, 17 predicted proteins | sample Lox_Sample_42_FD_206716 | JGI IMG/M metagenome (GOLD analysis project Ga0335083, IMG submission 206716) | Soil microbial communities from Loxahatchee National Wildlife Refuge, Florida, United States - Lox_Sample_4.2 | ecosystem: Environmental > Terrestrial > Soil > Wetlands | place: USA... | reverse complement strand
CGAGTTATGCCGCAGCCTGTTCACGCACTATAAACGCGAGGAGGACGCCACGATGACTAGCGGGAAATTCGACGAGGAACTCGCCCGCATGAGCGGCATCGCCGACGCACTCACGCCGGATTCGCTGCTACTGTTCAACGAATCCTTCGCAGCAACCAACGAACGGGAAGGTTCCGAGATTGCCCGGCAGATTGTCCGCGCGCTGCTGGAAACGCGCGTAAAAATCTTCTTCGTGACGCATCTCTACGAATTCGCCCATGCCTTTTGGGAAGACAAACTGGACAACGCAGTCTTTCTGCGTGCCGAACGTCAAGCCGACGGTCAACGGACGTTCAAACTGCCGCCCGGCGAGCCATTAGAGACCAGTTTCGGCGCGGACTTGTATCAGGAGATATTTGGCAACACGACGAAAATCCGTAGCGAAATGTCTGCTATTCAGGAGGCAAATTATGACAACACATGAACTTTCCACAATTACCCAAGAACTTTTCTTCATTTGCCTCTCGGCGCTTGTAATAGCGACAGCCATTGCTCTGCCATTGTCGTTGATTCCGGCGCTGCAACCGAAACGAAAATATTTTTGGGAGCGGTTCCAGTATGGCTTCGCGAATTGGAGCCTGCCGAGTTGCTGTGTGATTGAACTGGCGTTTTGGCTGATAACAGGTCGGTGGATTCCGTGGTTTCCATGAACATCCCGTTGCCATTTGTCGGACGCACCAAGGAAATCGCCCTGCTGCAACAGCTGCACGCGCAGCGCAAACACGTCCTGATTCTCGGCGCGGAGGGCATCGGCAAAACGGCTCTCATTGCACATTTGCGCTCGTCACTCCGCCTTCGTGTCTGTCCGGCGTCGGAACGGTTGAGCGAAATTTGCGAGGCATTGGAACGTGAACTCGGTCTTGACACCGGAGCGCTGCATCTAATTGCGCGTAAAAATCGCGTGTTGCATTCGCTCAAGGGAATCCTGCACCGGCGGGACGCCGTGGTTTTCGACGGTGCAATTTGGACGACGCCCAAGCTCGCCTCGTTCATCGAAGGCGTCAGCGAGCGCGTGCCGGTGTGGTTGTGCGTCCGCTCGGAACATCCGTGGGACATTGGCCGCATCTGGCCGTTACTGGTGCGGTTTGAGCCCGTCGAGCTGAAACCGTTTCATCCCGGCGAATCACTGTTGCTGGTGGAAGCGGCAGTGCGCGGCGGGAAAGTGCCGGCTGACGCGTTAAACATCGTCGAGTGGCTGCATCGTCACGCGGCGGGAAACCCGAAAATTCTTCACAAACTGCTCGAAGAAATTGCGCGCGGCCATTATGACTTGACCAACTCGCACGCGCTGCGCCGACTCGATCTGGACCGGCGCATCCACGAAATTTTCCCGTCGCCATGAACGACAGTCAACAACGGCACTTGTTAATGACGTTCCATCACGTTGATCATTTGCTTTCCGAAGCCGAACGCATCCTGGCGTCCACGCCCTCGCCGTCTTCGTTTCAGGAATACACACAGGATTCCACGCTGGTTCAGCGCAAAGTGGCGCACGATTACATCTTCCGCATACGCGAAGCCATGCTGCGCATCCTTGACGAATTGAAAATTCCGCCGAAGCCGCCGACTTCTGGCGCGGTCTGGGCGGCGCACAATCATCTGGCCTTCGCCGACATTGCCATTGTGGAAATTGACCCCAAACACATGAAAGCCTACGGCGAAGTTTCGGAAGCGGACAAGCAAACGCTGAACCGGATTACGGCAGAATTGAATGAATTGCTCGGCGGTTTGGACAATTATCTCGCCCAACAGGCGGGCGTTGATTCGCCGCCGGAAGCAAATCTACCGGATAATTTGTGAATACGACAACTCGTAACACAGCCGTTCGCCGGCATTGACGCTATCATGGACAATCCGCGCGTATTTCACTTCGCCCGCAGCAGGAGAACCGGCACGCTGATGCTGTGCCGGACGCGCCGCGACGCGCTGCCGAGAAACAAATCGGCGAGGAAGCCGTGGCCGTGCGTGCTCATCGCCACAAGGTCGCATTCTTTCTTCACGACCCATTTGACAATCTCATCGCCAGGTTCGCCGTAAGCCAGTTCAGCCTTGGCGTCAATGCCTTCGGATTGAAATTCGGCGCGAACCTTTTCCAGATACGCCGTGTCTTCGGTAATTTCGCGGCTGATGGCGTCAGGGCCGTAAGTCCGCGCCGCCCAGCCGTCGGCGACGTGAAGCAGCACGATGCGGCTGTTCGCCCACTTCGCCAGTGGTTTGACGTGCTCGATCATGGCGCGGTCGGTCGGCGTGCCGTCTAATGTCAGGAGAATGTTTTTATACATGGGTTAGCTTTTCGGAGTTTATCCTCCTTTAATCACCTGCCAAGCCTGCTTCACGGCATCCGGCAGACCGTAGAAGTCGAAGGCCGTAATCAGCGCCGCCGAACCCCACCCTGCGAGGAGCAGAAACCAGCCCAGCCGCCATTGTCCCATCCGCTTGCGGGAACTGGCGAGGTGCATCAGGGGGAACATCGCAAAGGGAAGCTGTAGCGCCAGCACAACCTGGCTCAGGACAATCAGGTCGGTGATGTTGTTGGCGCCGCGGATGCCAATATAGATGGCCGTGGGAACGATGGCCAACGAGCGGGTAATCAGTCGCCGCAACCACGGCTTGATTCGCCAGTGCATAAAGCCCTCCATCACCACCTGGCCGGCGAGCGTGCCGACAATCGTAGCGCTTTGTCCGCTGGCCAGCAGGGCCACGGCAAAAAGCGTGCCTGCGGCAGCAGTGCCCATCAGCGGTGCCAAAGTCAGGTAGGCCGCCTGAATCCAGTCCGTTGAATCGTTGAACTGGACCACCTGTCCGCCGGCGGCTGTGACGCTGGTCTTGCCGTAAAAGACGATTGCGGCCAGCACCAGAATGGCCGCGTTGATCAAGAAAGCCACCGACAGGTTGGCGATGACGTCATAGGTGTTGAAGCGGATCGCCTTGCGGATAGATTGGTCGTCCTTCTGGAATTGGCGGCTCTGCACCAGCGCGGGATGCAAATACAGCACATGCGGCATTACGGTTGCGCCAATGATCCCGATGGCCACATAAATCATGGTAGAGGAACCCAAATGTGGCATGATCATCGCCCGGCCCATTTCCAGAAAGCTAGGCTGCGTCTGCGGCAGGACGAAAATCTCGATGTAGTAGCAAACACCGATGGTCGCCACCAATAACAGCACGATGGCTTCGATGGTCCGCATTCCGAACCGCTGCATCGCCAGTAGCAGCAGCACGTCCACGCCCGTAATGATGACCCCCCAGAAAATGGGGATATGGAACAACATGAGCAGCGCCACCGCGCCACCCAGGACTTCGGCCAAATCGCACGCGATGATTGCCAATTCCGCCATGAGCCAGTTCGGCACCCGCGTCCACTTTGGATACCAATCGTAGCAACACTGCGCCAGGTCGCGCCCGGTCGCTATGCCAAGCCGCGCGGCGATGGTCTGTAGAAAGATCGCCATCAGGCTGGCCAGGCCGACCACCCAAAGTAGTCCGTATTTGAACTGCGCACCGCCCTGAAGATCCGTTCCCCAGTTGCCCGGGTCCATGTAGGCCACACTGACCAGAATGGCTGGGCCGAAGTAAGCGACCATTTGCTTCCAGAAACCGGCTTTATGATGGGGCACGTTTACGCTGTTGTGCAATCCTTCCAGCGACATGGCACCGGGGCGCGAATCTGCGCCGGAGGCCGCAGGCGAACTCGTTTCCCCAGCCGGCGGTTTCATGGTTTCATTTGGATTCAGATTCATAAAATGAAAATCAATAGCGCCAGGTCATTCCTACCCACGGATGCCAATTATCCGCCGCCGGCGTCACGCCGATGTAAACGCCGGTATCGAAAATCAGATTCTTGTTGACCTGATAGGTGAACCAGGTGTCGAACGTGCCGACCCAACTGGAGTTTTGCTCCGTGCTTACGCTGCTGTAAAATTCCACATGATATTCCAGAGCGCCGATGACCGCGTGGCCGATGCTGACGGAATTGGCAATGTCGGCGTGATAACCGTTGCCAGTATTGTCATGGTCGCAAGCGACCGCCGTTTGAAGCACGATGTCCCAGTTCGGCACGTTGAAGGCGTAAGGAATTTCCACGCCGCCCTCATACGCGCCGTTGCCGAGGTTGTCTTGGGCCGTCGGAAATGTGACATACGTAACAAGGCCGACGGCGAAGAATCCGCCGTCATTGCCTATCAGGTTGATGGTGGCGCGCGGGGTGATCTCGCCGAAGCCGAAACCGGTTTCCACCGCGCCGGTGGTTTTGTCCGTGATGCGTTGCCACGTCCACGGCGCCATCTCCAATTGAAGGTCCACGTCGTTGAGGACGCCGACTCTGAGATTCATCGGCGCGATTTGATAACTCTCATATTTGAAATCGCGCTGCGAATTTGGTGCGTCGTAGGTGAAATTGGCGTAGTCTATTTCCAATTGGAAATGTCCCGCGTCCAAGGTGAAGGGACTGTCGGTTTTGTCCGGCCGGTCGGGGCTGATATCCCGCATCAAGTTGTCCGGCGTCGGATTGAACAGGGTGTAGCCGCTCTTGTCGGGCAGCAGCTTCTCCGGCGCGAGGTTGGCTTCGTGATGGGGGATAAGGGCAGACGAGCCGGCCGGGGAGTTCGTGGAAACTCCTGCCACGTTCGGCGCATTCTGCGCCCTGGCCATCATGCCCCCTGTCACCAGCATCGTCATAACCCATCTCAAGCCGGCGGCGGAAACGCCGGATGTTGTAACAGCTTTATTATGTTGCATCATCTCAATAATGTAGTCAATGCTACTATATTTTGCGCGGCGGTCAATAACTTGTTTTCGCCGCTGTAAAAACCGCGAGCCGTAGTTGGAGCTACAAGATTTTCCTCGCCGATCAACCCCGGCTTTGCTTGGATGACGGCGAAAAGCAATGACCTCAACCAAAAGCAATTCGCCCTCGAAGGCGCTGAATCGCGCAAGCCCAAAGCGCCAGGCTGAAAATTTGTCGCAAACCCGCCGCGAGCACGCCAATGAGGTCGCGGAAGATTATGTGGAGGCCATTGCCGATTTGGTAACGGAAACCGGAGAGGCGCGCGTGGTGGACCTCGCCAAACGGCTTGGCGTGACTCATGTGACTGTGATTCGCACCATTGCCCGGTTGCAAAAAACGCGGTTTGTCACTGCGCAACCGTATCGCGCCATTTTTCTCACCGAGAAAGGGCGATCGTTAGCGGCAATGTGCAAGAGCCGGCATGAGACGGTGGCGGCATTTCTCCGTTCATTGGGCATCCCGGAGCGCGTGGCAGAAATGGACGCCGAAGGCATCGAGCACCATGTCAGCCCGGATACGTTAGCGGCCTTCAAGACCGCTCTGCGAAAACTCACTGCCAGCAAAAACTAAAAGCTGGCGATACGACGACGAATTGCAATGGCGAGCTTGCCATCGAGACGGCGGATGCTATACTGAATCAGGCAATGGAATTTGCCTCCCGCCCGTGGGAAAACGCCACTTCGGCTGATAATTCCTACCGAAACGAAATGAATTGGTAGCGAGTTATGAAAATGCTCATCATCTCGGACGTTCACGGCAACTGGCCGGCTCTCCGCGCCGTTCTTGCCGCCGAACCCCAGTTCGACCAAATCCTCTGCCTCGGCGATTTGGTCAATTACGGTCCCATGCCGGTTGAATGTGTCGCCTGGGCCAGAGATGCTTTCGCGTCAGGAATTTTTCTTCAGGGCAATCACGACCGCGCGCTGGGCTTGAACACCGATCCACATTGCTCGACGGCTTACACCGCGCTGGCGGCGGCGACGCAAAAATTCATCGAGCCGATGCTCGCGCCGGAATTGAAACAATTTCTCGCTGGACTGAAACCGCTGCATCGTTTCCAATTGCAAGGCGCAAAATGCGTTGCCTGTCACGCCTGTCCGAAAGACCCGCTCTATGGCTACCTCCCTGAAACCGCGGCGGTGTCGCTTTGGGAATCGGAAGTCGTCACCGCCGGACTGCCGAACGTCCTTTTTCTCGGTCATACGCATCTGCCCATGAACACGCGATTTCTCAAAGTATTGCTCGTGAATCCTGGCAGCGTCGGCCAGCCCAAGGATGGCGACCCGCGTGCGGCTTACGCGGTTTGGCGGGACTGCGAAGTGACGCTGCACCGCGTGGCTTACGACGTTGAGGAAACCATCCGCGCGTATTCGGGATTGGGCTTGGAACCGCATATCGAACACACTTTGTGCGAAGTGCTGCGCACCGGCGGTAATCTGCCGGCTGAACATTTTCAACCGTCAAAACCGCAGCCGACACATGGCTGACAAACTCGAAGAATTGTTCCGGCTGCAAAAGCAACTAAATGAACGCATCGGCGTTCACACCGACCGCATGACGGAGGCCGAACGCCAGCAATGGTTGTTGAACTATTGCCGAGCGATGAGCCAGGAAGTCGCCGAATTGACGGACTGCGTGCCGTGGAAATGGTGGGCGAAATACCAGACCTTCGACCGGCAGAACGCGCGCGTCGAAGTCGTTGACCTGTTTCATTTCGTGATTTCCGCCGCGCAGGTTTTGGGCTTAAGCGCCGATGACGTATTTGAAGCCTACGCCAAGAAACGTCGCGTGAACCTTCTACGTCAGGAGTCCGGCTATACGGCGAAGGACGAAAGCGACAACAAGCACATTTGAAATATGAATCAGGCGGATGGTATTTTGAACCGCGTCTCCGGTCTGGCCGGGGAATTGAAGCTGGCCAATCTCCAGCCGCAAATCGCCGCGTGCCGCAAACAATTCAACGGCAGCAGCCACGGCATTGACGTGGCGGTGTTTGGCCGGTTCAAGGCCGGCAAAAGCTCCTTCCTTAATCATTTGACGGGCCGAGCCGTGCTGCCCATCGGCGTTGTGCCGCTCACGGCGGTCATCACGCGCCTTCGCTCCGGGCCTGCCGAGAAAGTCACGGTGCGTTTCCTGAATGGCGACGCCAAAACCATTCCGCTCGGAGAAATCGGCCTCTACGTCGGCGAGAATGAAAATCCGAACAATCAAAAAAAAGTTGCCTCGGTCGAAGTGGAGTTGCCCGCGCTCAAGCTGCTGGAACCGCTTGAATTTGTGGACACACCGGGCCTCGGAAGTGCGTTCACGCACAACACTGAAACCACCTTCCAATGGCTGCCCTATGTCGGTGCGGCGCTCGTTGCGGTCAGTTGCGATGCGCCGCTTTCGGAACGCGACCTGGCGTTGCTCGACGAATTGCGCCGCCACACGCCGAAAATTGTTTTGCTGCTGACGAAAGCTGATTTGTTGACCGAACCGCAGCGCGCCGAAGTGCTGTCGTTTGTTCGGAACCAACTCCGCCTGAAATGGGAAACGGAATTACCGGTCTTTTTCTACTCTGTGCGACCGGAATATGCGCCGCTTAAAAACGAACTCGAACAAAATCTTTTGTCGCCGCTCATCCGCAATCGTGGCGAAGCCGCCGACCAGATTGGGCGGCACAAGCTGCTTTCGCTCGTTGGGCGGACGCTGGATTATCTGCGCGTGGCGCTGGCCGCTGCGACCCAGGCGGAATCTTCACGCGCGGCCTTGCGCGAAAAACTGGCTGACGAGCGCCGCCAGTTCGATTTGTTCCGTGAAGAACTTCAGGTGCTCTCGCGCAAGTGGTCGGCACAGGCGTTGGATCAGTCGCTGCTCAAATTAAAACCACGGCAGGAAGCCTTGCAGGAACAAATCACGACCGGCTTACGGAAACAGCTTCCACAATGGCCGTCGCGTCTGCCGCCGCTGTTACGAACCTGGCGCGAATGGCTGCAAACTTTTTTGACGCGCGAACTCACCGAACTTTCGAGCGCGGAAAAAACCACGTTCCTTGAACCGCTCCAGCGCGTGGAGCAACACTTGATGCGGACGCTCCAAGCCCTTCAACATCGGCTTGCCGGACACGTCCAAGCCGCGCTTGGAGTCACGCTCTCCCCGCATGACATTGTTCTCGAAGTGCTCGAACCTTCCGCGCCGCCGATTGACATCGGTTATGTGGACGCGGCATTCAGCCTCATCAGTCCGATCATTCCGATGAATTTGTTCCGTCCAGCGATTGAGCGGTCACTGTTGCGGAAATCGCGTTGGGAAACCGAGAAAAACCTTTCGCGCCTCGCCTCCAACTGGCGCGACCGCGTGGCCAAAGGAATAAGTGAACTGAACCGGCAAGCCGAGCAGCAGGCGCTGGACGAACTGGCCGCGCTCGAACACACGTTGAAACAAAGCGCCTCCAAAGCGCCCGAATTGAGACAGGCCATTGATGAATTGGAGCAATTCCAGAACAAGCTGCGCTCTGCATGAACGTCACGACGACGCCGAACAAGAGCGTTGGCCGGAAGTGTGGGCAAATCCGCGCGACGGTCTGGTGATGCGGCTGATTCCGGCGGGCGAATTCATTATGGGTTCGACGCCGGAACAAATCGAAGCTGCGCGGCTGATGGACATCGGCGGGCACGAGTTCTCGTTGCTGGACGAATTGCCGCAGTTTAGGGCCTTCCTGCCGGATTTTTATGTGAGCGAATGTGCCGTGACAAACGAGCAATTCGGCAAATTTCTCAACGCGATTTGCCCGCTGCCGGAACAACTTAGATTGTGGGTGCCGTCGCTGGAACAAATCAAAATCCCGCCGGACAAAAACGAAATTTATCGCGTCGCACCGGGCTTTGAAAAACATCCTGTCGTTCACGTCTCGTGGTTCGGCGCGGAAGCGTATTGTCGCTGGGCCGGATTGCGGCTGCCGACGGAAATCGAATGGGAAAAAGCCGCGCGCGGCACGGATGGCCTGTTCTATCCGTGGGGCAACGAATGGCACGACGATTTTCTGCGCTGGCACAACACGGCAAAGCACGGCTTGACCACCGCGCCGGTGGACGCTTATCCACAAGGCCGTTCGCCGTTCGGCATTTTTCAAATGGCCGGCAACGTGGATGAATGGTGCGCCGAGCCTTATCAATGGGACGTTTATCGCCGGTACGCCGCCGGCGATTTGTGTCCGCCGGCCAATGGCGCGGCGCGTGTTGTGCGCGGCGGCATCTGTGTGGGCTGGCAGAAAATCCGTTTCCGTTGCGCGCATCGTCGCGGCAACGATGCGGCCATCGTGAACATTCATTACACCGGCATCCGCTGTGCTTGCGACGCGCGACAGGTCGCGGAACGGACGGTATGAATTCAACTCGTTCATCGTCGGAAAAGTTTGCCATTCCGGTTCCGGGCAGCGACGCGGAATCATTTCTACGCGATTATTCGCGCCTCAAGCTTGCGCTCGCTGCGCATTTGCGCGCCTTGTGCGAAGTTCTTAAACACGGCGACGAAATACGGTTTAAGCAGGGTGAAGAACTGATGGCGAAACTGGCCGAAGACCGTTTCACACTGGCGGTGGTCGGACAATTCAAGCGCGGCAAAAGCTCGCTGATGAACGCCATCATCGGGCGCGAGTTGCTGCCGGTGGGTGTGCTGCCGTTGACTTCCGCCATCACGATTTTGCGTTATGGCCCGAAGGAACGGCTGCTTATCCGCCGATCGGATGTGAGTCTGCCGTTTCCCCAAGAAGAGCCGGTCGAGCGGCTGGCGGAGTTCGTGACGGAAAGGGGCAATCCCGGTAACTGCAAACGGGTCAAAACGGCCACGATTGAAGTGCCGCTGCCGTTCCTGCGGCGTGGGCTTGAATTTGTGGACACACCCGGCATCGGCTCGGCCATCGAGGCGAACACAGCGACAACACTGAATTTTTTGCCGGAATGCGACGCGGCGTTGTTCGTTACGAGTGGCGAGTCGCCGTTCACCAGCATTGAACTGCAATTTTTGAAAGATATTCGCCAGCACGTTCACAAGATTTTCTTCGTGGTCAACAAAATGGATTTGCTGGGCGCGAACGAGCGGCAGGAGGTTTTAGATTTTGTCCGCGACACGATTCGCCGGCAAACGGACGCGGATGACGTGAAATTCTTCCCCGTTTCATCGCGGCGCGGGCTGGCGGCAAAACAGATGGATGACTGGACGGGTGGATTGGAAAGCGGATTGAGCGAACTTGAAGGCGCGCTGGCGTGTTTTCTGTCGAGCGAAAAGGCATCAGTGTTTCTCAACGCAATTATTGAACGCGCGCTGGAATTGTGGGGACAAAAACCCGACGAGCCAGCGCTGGCTGAAATTCGTCAACGATTGCTGGCGTTGCAGAATAAGATCTCTTCGGTCACTTCGTCCGCGCCGGTAGTTGCGGATTCATCCGCCGCAACGCCAGTTGCTTCGACCCTTTTATCTTTAGCGAAGTTGCCTTCTGCCGAACCGCCCAAATCTGACCTGGCCGGCGATCTCAAGACGCGCAGTTGTCCCGCGTGCGTTCATTTGGGCAAAGTGTCATTTCATTTTTTCTCTCAATTTCAATACGACCTCATGCACGACGAGGCCGCGCAAGATAAATTTGCCGAAACACTGGGCTTTTGCCCGCTGCACTTGTGGCAGCTTGAAGCGGTTTCCTCGCCGGTCGGCGCGTCGGTTGGACTCGCCAAATTGGCGGAGCACGTTTCAAAACTTCTCGCGGCACGATCAAAGTCGCCGTCCAACGAGCGCAACGCGGCAAAGCTGATTCGCGAATCATCGGAATGTCATGTCTGCCGTTTGTTGCGGGAAGCGGAGCGCGATTATTTGCGACGGCTGGTTGAATTTATTGAACAGCCAAAAGGCCGCAAAGCCTATGCTGCTTCGCAAGGCGTGTGTCTGCGACATCTTGGACTGTGGTTGCCGTTTCTGGCCGACGAAGGGATGGTCCGGTTTGTGTTGAACGAAGCGTCACGACATTTTGAGCAAATGGCCGAGGATATGCAGAGTTTCAGCCTGAAGACAGAAGCGACGCGGCGCTGGCTGCGCAACCAAGACGAAGAAGATGCTTATTTGCGCGCCGTCACACATATTGCCGGGACCAAGAATCTTTGCGTGCCTATGAGCAAGGGGGCGGAAATATGAAACGCGACCTTTGGGACCGATTCGCCAGCAAATTGAACAGCGTGGATGAGGCGCCCGAACCGCTGTGCAACGCGATACGGCCGGTGGTCAAGCCGGGCGACACCATCCGCCTGCTGATTCTCGGCCCGGCCTTCACCAGCTCGGGCAAAAGTTCCATCGCTACTTTGCTCGCAGTGCTCGACCAGGAATGGATCGTCGTCAGCGGCATGGAGGCGAGCCAAATGCGCGTTGACCGCGCGCGGTTTGCAGACACGTTGCTGGCGGAGTTGACCATTGTTCTTCTCTCCGGCCAGTTGAAATTCGATTACACCACCGATGGCTGAACACGCTCGGCGGTGATGAAATTCAACACGGTCATGGATGCGTATTACAAGGAAGCCATGCGGCTGGTGTTGGACGGAATCGAGGGTATTGCCGCCGCGCTTTCCGTCGCAGACGGCCATTTGAATACCTTGCTTGATGGCTTGCCGATGAAATTTTGCAGTGCCGCTCACGAATTCAGACCGCCTTCGCAACCCGTGCTCGCCTTGCGGCACTCGCCGGCGGTTATGGGGAAAAAGCGGCTCTGGTTTCAACGCGAACTGGCAGCCGAAGCCATGTTGATGTTCACGGAACGCGAACTGATTTTTATCTCGGAGGAAAAAACGTGGTCTTGGATGCGGATTGGCCAGGTCAACAAATACGGCTACGTTGTGACTTACTGCCCGCTGGCGCGCTTGGGAGGCTGGCACATTGAAGCCAATGAGAAAATGGCCATGCTGGATTTGAGCGTCCGCGCGCCGCAAGGTGGCGAAACAGTCAGCGTGGAATTTCCGCGCGGAGAGGAGCATCAGGTCGCGGCGCTCCTGCGGCAGCAACTGGTCATATCGCGGGCGTAGCATTAGCCGTTATGTGCTTGACGCCAACGGCAAATCATTCATTCTGAAGGTGGCGATGGGGTTCGCCTTCCCCAACGGGGAAAAGCGCCGGAACTGTTTTCACGGCTGATAACTCCTGCGGTGCGATAGTGTCGCGGAATTATTATGTCGAACTCCGGCAGAACAACTGCGCCTGCCAGTCGGAATTGCAATCCTGTTCTGTTCTTGCCTTCAAGGCTTGTCTTCGCGCTTCGCGCGGCCATTGCTCCCAACTTCTTCCCTCCACAATAAGCAAGCAAGTAAATCAATGAGCACTCCAAAAACTGTAATCGAAAACGCACAAAAAAACGGAGCTAAAATGGTGGACATCAAATTCGTGGACACCTTCGGCACCTGGCAGCACTTTTCCATTCCCATCAACGAACTGACCGAGGATTCGTTCCAAGAAGGGCTGGGATTTGACGGTTCTTCCATCCGCGGATGGAAATCTATTGAAGCCTCCGACATGCTCGCCATGCCCGACCCGGCCACGGCGTTCATTGACCCGTTTTGCGCGGTGCCAACCTTGAGCCTCACCTGCACCATTGCCGAGACCGGCACACTGGAACCTTACAGCCGCGACCCGCGCGGTATCGCGCAGAAGGCCGAGAAATATCTCATTTCCACCAGCATCGGCGACCAGGCGTTCTTCGGCCCGGAAGCAGAATTTTTCATTTTCGACAATGTGCAATTCGACTCCAAGAGCAATGGCACGTCTTACAGTATTGATTCCAACGAAGGTATCTGGAACACGGGCCGTGAAGAAATGCCCAACCTCGGCAATAAAATCCGCCATAAGGAAGGTTACTTTCCAGTCGCGCCCTTGGACGCCCAACAAGACATCCGCACGGAGATGGTGTTGACCATGGAGCAACTGGGCGTGCAGGTGGAAAAGCAACACCATGAAGTTGCCACGGCCGGTCAGGCCGAGATTGATTATCGCTTCAGCCCCCTCGTTACCGCCGCGGACTGGATGATGATTTTCAAATACGTCGTCAAGAACATCGCCAAGAAACACGGCAAGACCGCCTGCTTCATGCCCAAGCCACTGTTCGGTGATAATGGTTCCGGGATGCACACCCACCAAAGCATTTGGAAAAAAGGCAAACCGCTCTTCGCCGGCAAGGAATACGGTGGCTTGAGTGAAATGGCCCTCCACTACGCCGGTGGCCTGCTCAAACACGCGAAGGCTCTGTGCGCCATCTGCAATCCGACCACAAACAGCTACAAGCGCCTCGTGCCCGGTTACGAAGCGCCGGTGAATCTTGCCTACTCGGCGCGCAACCGCTCCGCTGCCGTCCGCATCCCGATGTATAGTGATAGCCCCAAATCCAAGCGGCTTGAATATCGCCCGCCGGACCCCGCCGCGAATCCGTATCTTGCCTTCGCTGCGTTGCTCATGGCAGGCCTGGACGGCATCCAGAATAAAATCAAACCCGGCGCGCCGCTCGACAAAAACATTTACGAGCTGCCGCCGGAGGAACTGAAGAAAGTTCCAAATGTGGCCGGCAGTTTGAGCGAAGCGCTCGATTGCTTGGAGAAAGATCACACCTTTTTGCTCAAAGGCGATGTCTTCACGGAAGATTTTCTCGAAATGTGGATCAGCACCAAGCGCAAGGAATACGACGCCATCCGGCTGCGTCCTCATCCTTACGAATTCTTCCTCTATTACGATGTGTAGAAGTCGGCGGGCCGCAGTTTCCGAAATAGGACACCCAACGAAAAGTCGTGAGCGTTTAATCCGCTCGCGACAAAGATGGCGGTGGAAATCGCTGCCGGTTTGATGAATTTGTTCGAACTGGCAGCGGTATTATTAGAGCTGTAAACACAATGGCTGTACCGCCCAACAAAATTCACTGGCTCAACCGCACAGTCCTCGGCATCGGACTGGCGTCGCTGTTCAGCGATTGGTCACACGAAACTGCTACGGCGGTTCTCCCCGCCTTCCTAGCGACAATGGGTGTGGCTGCTGCATGGCTTGGTCTGATTGAAGGCGTTTCGGATGGACTTTCCAGCTTCGCAAAAATGGCGTCCGGTTTTTACACCGATAAATTGCAACGGCGGAAACCCATTGCTGTCATCGGTTATCTTGTTACCGCTTTCGGCACGGCTTCGTTTGGTTTGGCGACAGCCGCATGGCACGTTTTGATCGCCCGGGCGTGCGCTTGGCTCGGACGCGGCGTGCGTACGCCGGTGCGCAAGGCGTTGTTGGCGGCAGCGGTGACACCGCAAACCTACGGCCGCGCCTTCGGCTTTGAGCGGATGATGGATACGATGGGTGCGATTGTTGGGCCGGCGACAGCATTTCTACTGCTTATCGCGTTTCATCATCACTATTCATGGCTCTTCGCAGCAACGCTTGTTCCCAGTCTGATTGCGGCCAGTCTCGTTCTTTTTTTGGTGAAGGAAAAGGAGCGCAAGCCGGTGCCGCACGTCTCCTTTGGCCAGCGGTTGCGGATGCTGCCCGCTGCGTATCGCAGATTTGTCTGGCCGTCGGATTATTCGGTGTCGGCGCGTTCGCCCACACACTGTTGATTTTGCTGGCAACGCAAAAACTGACACCAACCCTAGGTGCGACGAAAGCCGCGAGCGTGGCTGTCGCGCTTTATGTCCTGCACAACATTTTTTACGCGGCATTTGCCTACATCGGCGGCTGGCTCGGCGACCATTTCCCGAAGAACAAGTTGCTGGCTTTGGGCTACTCGCTGGCCGCGCTCATGTCGCTTGGCATCATGTTCCTGCCGACAAGCGTCTTCACACTGGCACTGATTTTTATTTTAGGCGGAACCAACGTGGCGTTGGAAGAAACGTTGGAAGATTCATTTTGCGCCGAACTGGTGGAAGAATCGCAGCACGGCATGGCGTTCGGCGTGCTGGCAACGGTCAATGGAGTCGGCGATTTCCTGTCGTCCATCATCGTCGGCGCTTTGTGGACGGCTTTCGGAACGACAGCGGCCTTTGGCTACAGCGCCGCGTTGTCTTTAGTCGGCGCGTGGCTGGTCCTCAAGTTGCGTCCAGCCAGAAGCAGCATTTGAATGGCTTTTGTTCTAACACGGTTTCAAATAATCTTCGTCGCTGGCAAAGCCTTAAAGCAAGGATGTTTTTGCGCACCTAATACGCGCAGTTCCGACCAGCGCGCAGAGGCCGCAATGGAATGATTTTCTTTTAGTATTCTTCTAAAGGCGGAATCGATATTTTGGCACGGCTTCGCTGTTATGGCTTAGGGGCTCTTGCGCCTACCGTTCGGAATAACTGGTGGTCTCTGCCCTTTTCCCTGATGAATAGAAAGCCTGGGAACATATTATCGAGAATCTAGTTGGGCATGAAAGGACACCGTTTCCATGATGACCTTCTGCTGAACTACACCTAAAACCAAATCATCATAGAAGCCCCCTTCAGGAGGAATTGCCTTTCCGCGCTAGGCACCGCAGGCGGCAAGCGCCGCTGCTTTTTTACTGGTCGCGGTCAAAGTCATCCTCTGAAACTGTGCCATCCGTCCGGCGGGTTTAATGCTACCGAATATCACTCGGCTCCTTTGCCAAAAATTTCGGCGTGGATAAATGGATCAACTCACAAACCTGTCGCGACGAGACAGTGCGCGGCCGGCGGCGGGGCGT
>Ga0335083_10005841_pt1 | contig 15502 bp, 23 predicted proteins | sample Lox_Sample_42_FD_206716 | JGI IMG/M metagenome (GOLD analysis project Ga0335083, IMG submission 206716) | Soil microbial communities from Loxahatchee National Wildlife Refuge, Florida, United States - Lox_Sample_4.2 | ecosystem: Environmental > Terrestrial > Soil > Wetlands | place: USA... | reverse complement strand
ACGCCCCTTTTCTCCGGGATTGGGGCGTTTTTGGCCTGCATATGGCGGGGGCGGTCATTCATGGATAGCCCGTTGTATACCGGTAGCCGGATCTTTCCTGACCGTATACGAGTATTGATAGTGGTCACAGTGGATAGTCCCGGAAAACGCGCTGATGCCACTGACAGACGGGCATTTATAACCGCTGCTGCGGATGACCCCCACCAGTGCATCCAGGTATTCCAGGTGTTGTTTGAACTCGTCTGGCAGCACTGCATCAGCCTCTATGGGGGCCGCCCTGTCAGGTGAAGTCCAGGCCGCTGGTGGGGCCTTAACCGCTATCGGCTCATCCGATACAGGGGCCGCCACGGTGGCGGGGGCGGGGGCTGGTGAGGTAATAGCCGTATGAACTACCGCGCCAGCAATAGCCAGGGCAAGGCCAATGCCGGTAAGGCGTACCCATAGACGGGGCTGGTGTGGGGCCGCCATTGCGTTAGCTTTAACTCGCATTTTCAGTACTCCTAAAATGTCACTACAAAGAAAAAGGCGGGGGCCGCCCGCCATGGTATTACTTCTGACTGGTCAACTGTTCTTCAGCATGCTTGTCACGTATCCGAAGAATCGTCTGATTCGATACCCCAAAATGCTTGGCTACCGCATACGCAGACTGACCCTCAAACAGACGGTCAATTACTTCTGTCTGCTGCGCGTCTGTCAATGCAGAAGGTCTGCCCAGCCGCTTACCCTCTGACCGTGCACGTTGCAGCCCTGCCTGTGTACGCTCGATCAATAAATCGCGTTCAAACTGTGCGACTGCCGTTAGCACGCCCATGGTCATCCGCCCAGCGGGGCTGGTCAGATCAGCACCCCCCAGGGCCAGGCAGTGCACGCGTACACCCATATCCTGTAGTCTCTGCACCGTCTGCTGTACGTCTATGGCATTACGGCCCAATCTATCAAGCTTGGTAACCACCAGCACATCCCCCGCCTCTAGTTTCTCCAGTAGCCGTGCAAATCCCGGCCTTTCAGAGGCAGCGGTACTACCGCTAATCACTTCCTCTACCACCCGCTGGGGCAGTACCTCAAAACCGGCTGCCCGGACTTCCCCTAGCTGGTTAGCCGTGTGCTGATCCGCCGTACTGACGCGGGAATAGACAAAGACTCTAGACACGATGGACTCCATTCGCTGCGGTGCTACTGCATTCCTGTGCAATCAATTGCAATTTGCGGGGGGGGCCGCAAGGGTGCTACCTGTTACCCAGTGCACGGGCTACCGCCGAATCAAACTCTTTCTCTACGTCTACAAGGTTGGCAGGGAAGTCATCATTTCCAAAATGGCCCTCCAGGGCTTGATACGCCTGTTCAACCCGTTCCCGCTGGTCTTTGCTCATAAGCCCATACGCGGCTTCCCCCAAGCGCTGGAGAAAGTCTTCGTCGTGCATCAACGCCTGTTGTTTCTTGCTCATCACATCACTCCATTGAGGGTCAGACTTTAAGCTCAGCGTAAGCACGCTCTAGCAGGTCACGGGAAAAATTTCCCTGGACCGATCCACGGCGGTGGCCCACTCTTCGCTGTTCATGCTGCACTCCGTTGTCCGTACTTCGTTTGTCCGTACTTCCGAAAACCAAGCCTAGAGAATAGGATACTTCCGAAAGTCGCGCAAGCTATATTTTGGAGTGTTTTTCACCTTTTTTTGACGTACTGCCGGAAACGAGCGGTTACGGAATGGTCACCCCCGCTGGTGGTCGTGCAATTACTGATAGGTCAGAAATGAAGAAAGCACGCGGGAAATGTTCGTATTTCGAACAGTAGTTCGCACTGGGAATTTCTGAGAAAGTCAGGCCGGGCGGGAGGGTGGTCCTAAAACGATAAAGCGAATCGCACTATAGGCCCGCCCCTACGGGCTGGCGTCAGGGCTGGATTGCCAGTTCTTATACTACTTCTGCCCTTCTCCTACTTCCCTTGTCTACCTGTGATTTACACCCTGTTTCATCTCATGTTCTTTCACAGGTTTTTACATTCTGACGCTCGATCGACCTTACTTTGCCTGCCCCGCAAAAATATTAGGAAAACCCGGGTTTTACCCCTGTTTTTGGGCTTGTTTAGGGGGGCTGGCTGGTGTGCGGGCTGGCCCGGGGTCTCGTGCAATTGATTGCAGCGGTTGTCAGTCGGTCTTCGTACTTACTATCATGGCCTGTGCATGCCAGTAGAATTATCTGCGCCTGGCCCGCCCCGCATGATATTTGCTTAAAACGCCTAAAAACCCCGGTTTTTGCCATGTTTGAGCGGGGGTCAGTCTTCGAAGGGGTTGCCCGTGTCTGGTTTACGGGTGTCGTGCACTGGGTTAATCAACGTCGGTTGCTGATTCCGTAATCCCATGGCGTCGTAAAAACTACTATTCCCACCTGGCCTGAGTATTTGATTAGCCTGTGAGCTTGTCAGTATCTTTATGTTTGTCCTGTTCTTTGGTCTTCTTACGCTGTCTGGCATATCTGTAAATTCCCAATTACTCATTTTCTTCTGCCAGTTCAATACATGATGCTCTCGGGCGGGTTCTATCCGCTGGCGCGGCCCCGCCAAAGTAGTCGCAATTTCAGGGGTTTCCTGGGGTTTTTGAGTTGTTTCTGGCGGCCCCGCCAGGTCATCCGCTGGTGCAAACGCTGGGTCATCAACTGCAATTGATTGCAATCTACGTTCTACTGCTTCACTCTTGGCGGTGTCCATCCGCACGCCATCAAGAATGCGTTTTACGGTGCTGGCTGCTATTCCACACTCCCGCCCAATTACTATGTGTGACCTGCCTTTTGCAGCCAGTTGATTTACCAGAATTATTAACTGGGAGGTAATCTCTCCCCTGCTTCTTTTTATACCCTCTTTTTGTTCGGCTGGTGCCAGTGTGGCGTTAGTGCCTTGCTGCCAGTGAGCGACAGACTGACCTTCGAATTTTTGATTTTCGAAGGTCCGTATGCTGTCCAATAAAAAACAGCGGTTATCCATATTAAATAAGCCCACTTTTGGAAAACGGGTGGTCTTTATGGTGGCGGGCGATTTCTAGCGCCCGTCTAGCCTGTTCCCTGCTGTCAGTCTGGCCGTTAATCCGCCAGCTACACCATCCAAGGTCTTTAAGAAACTCAGCATCGAGTCTCAATTGACCACTGATGAACGTTTCTGGCCTGCCAGACTGTCGGGTTTGTTCCTCCAGCGAATCCAGCACTTCGTCTGCGGTTCGCATGGCCCCCCTCCTCAGTTACGAAACAAACCGTGGGGACCACCCTCCCGCACGGGGTTGGATTTACTCATAGACTCACCCTTTGCCCGTGTGCTTTGGTCTGCAACTTGGCGGGGGGTTTTCTGAAACTCGTCATGCGCGCCCTTATCGTTATAATACTTTGCAGTATCACTTCCGTTATTCATCGAATCACGTCCACTCATGATAATACTCCTTAGTAGTACTACGGTTTTACAGCAAAACTAATGCACTGCCCCTTCCAGGGCGATAATAATTCCGTAAAAAACGCAGTCGGCCAGGTCATCCGCTCTGGTGGCGGCCTTTGGGTCGGCAATAACAAACCCGCATGTCTGGCTCATAAGATGATTTATAACCGTGCCTTTGAAACTCACTTTTTTATCCGCTGCGTATGCGGTTATTTTCACCTGATTTTGATAGCAGGGATTAACCGCCATCATCGCCCGCTGGTCTTTGCCCAGGGCCGTTATCTCTGCGGGGATTCCGGTCATCGGCCAGCCTTGTGTTTCTCCATGCTGTAATAGCATTATCCCACTACCTTTATCCTCAACGTAAACCAGTGGATTTGGTTCCCTGGCCCCGCATTGAATTCTCAATTCATTTAGCCGTTTAAACACACTGGGCATCCAATCGGCCAGCATATTCCCCTGTATCTGCTGATAGTCGTAATCAAGTATTATCAACGGCGGCCCATAGAACCGGTTACGGGCAAAATATACTACCCCGGTTCCATCATGGGCCTTTCCGGTCTTTAATGCACTATCGACTACAGCGAAAACATAATCAACCTTTTGCGGGGCCAAAATACCTAGCCCGTTATTGGTGAAATAATCCTGGCTAAAAAGCGCCTGCCCCCGCCAGTCTACAAATTCAGCCAGATATTCCTGACGGTATATCAGCGGGTGATTATCCTTCTGGATTTTCGCCAGTTCTTCTGGCGGTAGATGCGGGTTACTGGTGGTCGGTGCATGAAAAGAATTCCATTCCTCTGGTGTGCCATATCCGTGGCACATTTTGTAGAAAAAATTGGTTTCATCTACGCCCAGGGGCGTGCCCGCCAGTACTGCATAACCCCCGCTTTTTAAAAGCGTTGGTTTTATGGCCTTTTCAAACGTATATTCAAGATTTGGAGCTAGTGAGGCTTCGTCTACTAGAACCCGGTGAAATTCACGACTACGGCCAGCCTCTATATCCTGGAGAGAGAAGAATTCGATATTCGAGTCGTTCTTTAGCTCGATTATGTAATCGTTCTTTGAACTGGAACGGACTGCCGGTCGAAGGATTTTGAGGATATTTCGATAGCTGGGCAAAAGCTTGTCATAATCCGGCGCAAAAACTCCCACCTGCATTCCGTTCATTGCCCAATTACAGGACCAGTTTTCAAACGCACTGGATTTACCCCAACGCCTGCCCATTCTGATGGTATTGCGTCTACCCAGATTGTCATAAACAAATTGCTGCCCTGGATGCAATGGCATCAGATTAATGTCCCTAGGCACTCTCGCCCCCGACTTTTACGAGAGTAACGACCGGGGCTTTAGGCTGTACTGCTTCTGGCTGGTCTTCAGCTTTTGGTTTATCCGGGGAGTTTTTGAGAATAAAAACACCATCGCCTGTATTATCAGCGGATTTCCCGTATTTTTCTCTCAGGCCTTTTTCAATAAGCCACATTTTGGTATCGCGGACTAGCTCTGCCTGGCGCAAAAGGTGTGTGGGGGTGATCGTACCTTTTACAGCGGTTTTCAACGCATTTTCTACGCCTGGCAAAAGTGAATCAACCATACCCTCTAGCCGTGTGGCATTGGCGGCCCGCACCCGCGCATCTAGCGCTGGGTCTGCGTTAGTCCAACGCCATAGGCTGCCATAGGCTGGCATGCCCGGATGTTTGCAGGCTTCTGAAGGTGTTTCACCACTTTCAATCCATTTGCAAAGCTGCTCAATAATTGCCGCTTTGTCGTATGCCTTGCCTTGCTGGCCTTTTTTCTTCGGTGCTGCTTTCTTCCCGCTTATAGTAACTGCCATAACCTGCCCCTCAGTTAGTTTTCCATTTTCACTCCATTGACTGGTCATACGTTTGTGGGATTGCAATCAATTGCACTGCTGTTTTTATTTGACGAAAGTACTACGGTAGCTTTGCTGTAAAACTTTTATTGCCCGCATAAAGCAATGGCAGGCTTTGTGCTGCATTTCCTGTTTGGCTTGCTTCATTCGGTGGTATTTTCGTTAGTTCCAGTGTGGTTAGCCAGGCTGTATTTTCCGCACCCCTGGAATCTCCAACGTGTCTTAAGCTGGTTACCTGAAAAACACCCGAAAACACCAAGCCTATATTCTTGGAACTATATCCACCTGACCCGGGCAGGGTTTGCGTGCCAGCCGGTTGTGCCCATGGCTGGCTGGCGTTAATCGTACCCAGATTATTGGGCAGGCGGACTATATCACCCGGATTAATATCACCTCTCAGCACGGTGTAGGCTGTACACGTATTGGCAGAATGCCAGGTTACCTGGCCTATCAAATCCTGTAGATTAATCTGTTTGGTCTGCGTCAGGCTTGTGGTATCGGTGATAATCCACGTGTTGTTTTGCAGATATATGTGTACACCCGGATAAAGCTGTAAATCCGGGGCATATCCTCCGATAATCGACAAGCTTTTATCGTGAAGGTATTGGGAGAACTGGCTCATGTTGGCAAAAAATCCAACTGCTGGTGCGCCCGCCAGTACCAGATTATCGCTTATTGCACCTTTAATCTGATATTGCGGGAATGCGACTGCCAGTGTCTGGACAATCGGAATAATCATATTCTGTCCGGGTTCCCAATAGAACACCAGGTTACCCGGATTTTTATTTGATGCCGGGGTTGGAACTGTGACAAAAGTAGACGGTTGCCCGGTTATCTGGCTGGCGGATTGGCTGCTACCCCCAGGTGCTACATAAATATTTAAATTCTGGTCGCACCCTTCCCAGTTTGAATAACTTTGAAGTATCTGCCCGGTAAATAGCGTGCTTGCCTGTGCTGGGTTGGACAACGGCAGGCCCTGGCCCATACCCCCGCTCACCCGGATATTAAGGTTTGTTAAATCAGCGGATTGTGCGATTTCACCCAGGCTAATCCCCCAGATTCGAATAAACGCACTGGCTTTAGGCGCGTGCTGGGCTGCCACTGGTGCATCAACCTGAAACCGCAGTGCATTCGGATTTATGCATCCATATTGCCGGAGATTCATTCCGGCATTGAGGGATGAATACGTGGTCGCACCTGTAGACGGGTCTACAGGCGTAAAACCGGGCCGATTGTTATAATTCGGCACCAGTATTTGACCATCGCTGGTACTGATTTTGACGTCGTAATATCTCATTTCATTGCCCGTTAACCAGTGATCCGCTGGTGACCGTTGTATCAAAACCCCACGGGCTGTTAACCGTGAGATTAACCCCGACCATTATCGGATTGGCTGGCAGGCTTTTATTTGCCGTGCCCTGGCTGCTCTGCTGCGGTGCCCCGCTACTTATGCGGTCTGCCATCCGTGTATGGCTGGCAATAAGGCTTTCCATTTTCTGTGAATCAAGATATTGATAATCTTTTGATTCGTGCTGAAACATTGCAGACGATAACATCGCCAAAGTCTGAGGGTCATCAAGATTAATATGTTGACCCAGCTTGAATCCCGTTCTCTTCTGAACGTCAGCAATATACGCACTTGTATTATTTTCGCTGCTAGGTGCCCATTTCGATATAACTTTATCGATGGTATCCAGCTTGTCACGGTCGTAATACAGCTTTAATTGTTTTGCCGCTGCCCATGCACCCTCATCAACAGACTTGAACTGCTGGAATCCCGTTGTTTTTCCTGCGGGTCGGAGATTGCCGGGGTTGTTGACCGGGGCGGCCCCGCCCGTAGTTCCATTGCTTGCGGGGACATTGCTGGCAGGTTGAGTGCGCCATGCCCAATCAAAATTTCCACCTTTTTTATAAAGATCGGGGAAGTCATTTTTTCCGGTGAAAACTGACTTTATGTCGTAGTAACTTTGAGCAATGCCTGCCGCTGCACTACCGGGTTTAAGCACTACATCATGTTTCTGATTGGGCTTAACCGCTGGGGGCACTATGCCCCAGAGGGAACTGATTTTATTAAATCCATCGGCCAGCCAATCCCCTGCCTGTTTAAGCGTCTTAAACGACGCTCCAACGCCTTCTATACCCTGCTTAAGTTCATCGGACTTGGCAAAGGCTGCAATGCTATCTGATACATCGCCAGCCAGACTGGCAAACAGCGGCATTAACGGTGTAATCGCCTGTTCAATCTGGTTAGCATCCTGTTCTAGCGCGTCTTTAAAACGTGCAAGGGCTTCACTGGCTTTATCAGCGGCTTCTTGCTGAATTTTCAGCTTTTGAGCGTCTACCAGATAATCGGATTGGGATTTATCAAGGTCTTCAGGTGTGTAGCTTGCCAGTACCCTTTGCTGGGATTGGTCGAAGACATTATTAACCCCCCAGGCTTCTGCCTGATTTGCCGCATATTGCGGCCCCTTTTGCTGCCATTGTCTACGCAACTGACTGACCCGCTTTGCATATTCCTGGGTCAATTCTTCGGTGTTCATGCTGGCGATTTGATCGGGGGTAATGCCAGCGCTTATTAAGGGCTGCTGTTTGGTGACATCGCTTTTGATATCGGCCATCCGTGCCAGGTCTGCCTTACCCAGCCCGTATCGTGCGAAGTCATTTTCGAACGCCTCTGGCGCTCCGATATCCAGGCCCAGCGCACGGGCTTCACGATTCTTTGATGCAATGTCTGATGCCGCCGCTGGCACTGCTGCTGCCGCTGCCGCGACTCCCCCGCCGAGGGTTACGAATGACCGGCTAAGCGCTGCCCCGATACCGCTAAAATTGATGGCCGAACGGCCCAAAGACAGAAAGTTCTTTGTGGTCTTCTCAATACTTTTTTCGATCGATTCCCATGACTTAGCGCTTTCTTTCGATTCAACGCTAAACCGGGCGATAAAACTATTCTGGCCGGTAGCCTTACGGTTTTCTCCGGCTTTTACCACCGAATCAAAAGCACCTTTTTTCTTTCCAAAATCCTTGGTAGCTGTATTGATTTTTACGACTTCGGGCTGTGCTTTTACCTTTTCTTGCCAGGCCTCATACTTTTGTACAAACGCCTCCCATTCTTCGGCATCGATATTTATTTTCAGGATTGGTTTGTCGCTCATGTCGGGTCTCTGCAATCAATTGCACTGCCGGGATTTATTTGACGAATCAGTGAAGAGTGTTACGCCGTGCCTGTTCTATCGCTGCTGTCGCCACCAGCATGGCCCGATGGTCTGATGCCTGTATTTGAGCGTCTAGAAGGTCTAGAATCGTCTGTCTGATTTTCAACACCAGTTCTACCGGCGCACCAGCCAGAGACAGCACTTGCTCAACGTTGAGCAAAAGATTTTCTGCTCTATTCAGCATACCGGCTATGAGGTCGATATGCTCAATACAGGTTTTATCCGCGATCTCGATTACGCGTTCCAGGCGCAAGTTTATTTCAGCGACTTCCGCCAGCATTTGAGTAACGGAATTCATGATTTCTTTTTCTCCAGAATCCGCGCTATCTCCGCTCGATGCTGGGCGGCCCATTGTTCCAATGAAATACCTTTGCTAGAACCACTGGGGGCAGAGCGCTTAGACGATGGCTTATCACGGTTACGGGCGGGCATTGGCTGGGTTTTATTCGGATTACCCATTTTTATGCCCCTCCTGCTTCCGTTTCAGATAGTACATGCGGGTATATTGCCGTACTTTCTCCCGCCCCTCTGCTGTAGATAGCAGGGCTTCACGATGCTTTCGTGCATACGCACGATTTTTCTCCAGATTTTCTGGATTGGCCAGGTAATTTGCTTTCACGGTCTTCGCGCATTGACTACACCACCGCTGCCGCCCGTCTGGATTCCGGGCTTTTCGATAAAAGTCCTCCAGCGGCTTCAGTACCTGGCATCGTGAACATTGTTTAAGCATGATTAAACGCTCAAAATAACCGGAATCGGTTGAGGCATGCCGTTTTCGTATATCGGACTAATGCAGGTAGGCGGCTGAAACTGGCTCATCCATTGCCGTTTCGGACCCACGTACTCAAGGATCTCGCCCCCCGTCTGGGTCTCCCGGCGAAGTTCACGAAGTACACCGTCTCGATAAGGCGCGGTCTCCAGATCACGGCGAATCCGTTCCTCAAAATTCGCCAGCATTTTAGGATTTTCTTGCGCGATTTTCAGATTTTCTTTGGCGTAAGTTGTCTTGCCTTTCAGATCTTCAAGCATGCGGGTCCGGTACATCGACTCCGTTTCATACCCTTGCGGCTGGGGCGCTTCCCGCAATCCCCAAAGCTGATATGGCCGGTCGAATGTACGGCGAATGTTGTGTAGCTCGATTTCGTCCTGAAGAGTATTCATGGCCGGTATATCCCCTGTGCTGCAAATTCAGCGAGTTTCTGCTGATGGAAGTTTTTATTCCATTCCACCTGGCCGGATAAAACAGTTTGAAGAAAGGTTTTGCTCTTAAACTCATTCATCCACGCGGATTTTGGACCTGACCACTCCCGGATTATTCGGCCAGCATCGTCTCTTCGCTCGTGAAGTACCAGCCCCTTAGGCGGTACGCTATCGGCCCGCACAATCTTGCCGTCTAGATACTTGTACTCACCCGATGAAATTTTCTGGGCGTCTGATACTGAAATAGTCATGATTTACTCCCTGCCTTGATATAACGCGAACGGATTTGCTGGCGCACTGCCTCTGCATAACGGGCTGCCAAATCTGCATCCGTACCAAGCCACCTGAAAAACGTCTTGCGACTGGGAAAGCCGGGTTTATCGCATGCCCGTTCTACGCTTTCGCCATTTGCAATTGATTGCAAAATTTCGCTGATCATAAATTGGGGCCAAAGCACGGGATTACTCTCATCTAGCATTTTCCGGCTCTTGAGTGAGGTGACTATAGTGTCATTGTGCGTATCTCATAATTAGTCGGGAAGTCTTTCTATGTCTGCCAGCACACAATCTAAACAGGCATTTCAATCAGAATGTCAATGTGCCTCAAGACAAATCCTATATCCGGGTGCTGCGGAATATCAGGCGGATTATGGATTGACTTCACACAGGCAGTAAAAGATTCCCATTCACGAGCCACAAGCGGTAACACAACTGCGGGCTTCTGATGGACGGCCACCAGCTTTCGCACAATATGCTTTAGCTGCCCTACTGTTTTGGGAGTAAAGGCGGGCTGAAAGACTGCTGTTCTCTCGCTTACTGCGGCTCTCCATAGGGCACTGATGTATTGAACGTCTGTCCAGTCTTCACGTACTGGTCTCGGTTTTGACAAAATATCTTTGAGGTCCATATTGCTCTCCTTGAAATGTCAATTTCCTTTCTGCTTTGCTTTTTCTTTCTGCTGCGTCAGCCATTTATCGTATGAAAACGCTTTTGCGTATTTAAGTTCTTCTGGTGTCGGGGCTGGCGGCTGACAGTAATCCTCCCATATCGGCGAGTCATTTTGTACGGGGCTGGCCGGGGCTACAACCAGTTCCGCTGATGCGGTTGATATGCAGGTAGCACAGGCGCTCATCGAGCCTGCTATAGGCCCAGGATTCGAATCGGGTTCAGGCTGATACTCCCAGGGATTCTGCCGGATGTAATCAAGTTCATTCTCTGCCTTGAACACATCCCGCTTTAGCGCTTTCAGTTGCTGATGAAACTTGCCTTTCTCCCAGGATGACAGTCCGTTCAATTCCTTTTCCCTTGTCTCCAGGGCAGTACGTGCGGTTTGCAGGGTCTCCAGGGCTTTCTGTTCTTCAGGGGTTTTGGGGGTTGATTTTCCCTGGTTGCCTTGGAAGGGTTCGGGGTTCGTATTGCCTTTAGACCCGGGCGTTAGCTCGGGGCTGTTCACATCTTTCTTACCCCTACTGCTAACCCTTTTAATACTAGGGTTTGGCGCTGGTGCCGAACCATGAATTGGCGCTGGTGCCGAACCATGAATTGGCGCTGGTGCCGAACCGGAATCATTCTCATTCGGCGCTGGTGCCGAACCGGAACTGTTCTCATTTGGCACATGGTCGAAGTCTGGATACCCGGTAAGCGCTGCTGCTCCGTCTGCTCCTGTCCATCGGATATGCAGACAGGTCACGCCCTTTGATGCCCTGGATTTTGTATTCCAGGTTTCGATGATTCCGGCATTTTCCAGGCCTTCTAATGCACGTCTGGTTTCGTCGTATTCCATCAGACATTCTGCTGCGTACTGGTCTACTGTATGTGCCCACCAGTAAGCACCTTTTTTGAGGCATTCCAGTTTTGGATTACCATCGTTGTTTAGCTGGTAATAAAACATTAGCTGGGCAAAAACCTTTGCCCGCTGCGCTCTATTGCGGCCCCCGCAATATTTTTCATACTGGCGTTCCCGCAACCTGTAGGCGTCTTTACGCTTCATATCAAGCGCTCGAACAGTTTTGATTTTTGGAATCGCTGTAAGGTCGGCTGTAGCACGGCTTTCAACCGTGGCACTGGCGAACATCGCCCCACTGTCTTTTTTGTCTAATGCGCTTACCGGCTGCAACTGGTTGCTTATCGGGGCCAGAAGGTCTGGACTTACTGATGCGTTCATATATACCTCTAAATATATTTGATTTAATCGTCAAATAGAGGCATAATGAATATGCCTCTGATGCTTTACCTCTAGAGCATCTGATGCCACCGTAGCGTAGTACCGCGTTCATGGTCCGTTCAGGTAGCAGGGGTGCTCGCCTGATGAATGCTCTTTTAAAAGCCCTTAAGGTTTCTCCTACCTTTCGGGCTTTTTTCTTGCCTACGCTGCTTGATCCAGGTCATCCGGGTAATACTTCTGCACTACTGCCTGTAGTTCTGATAACGCCCGTTGCATAATCGCCAGTGCTTCAACCTGTGCCGGAACAGGCTTTGCCGGTGCGATCTCTGATATTGCCCACTCAAGTGGCTCCATCACAGCATTTAGGCGTAGGGCAACCAGGATATCCGGGTAATTCTGCTGCATGATCTTCAAATCATGCGCAGCCTCTTCTTTCTTCGTCATCTTTTTCATTTGTCAAACTCCTTTCTCTGAGAAATTACTTGCAGTGGGGGCGGCCTGCTTTTCCAGTGAGGCAAAGAAGCGGTCTAAGGCTACCCTCACGGTTGCCGATACGGTTGCACCATATTCTTTCTGATATTCACGGATTTTCTCTTTATGCTCTGGAGTAAGTGCTATGCAGGTTTGCGGTAGGGTTGCCACGGTAATCCCCCTCTGTTGGGACTGGAATACCTTCACAATATCAGATCTTATTTATTAATATCCTGTCTCGAAATTCGAAGGATTACCGCCTTAAAATCCATTCAAACGAATAGGCGCGTTTTTCGCCCTGAATCACCACGAATGAACGCCCAGACTTTTTGAATTTATTTTTTCAACGGATTTTCGATAGCGCCCTTTTTGGCGCGGGCCAGCGGGGGCGGCCTCTGGGAAGTGCTGCAATCAATTGCAAGTCTGACCAGTCAGGTATATTTAGACTGAGTGCTAGCGTGCTGGCGCTCGCCCGATATATACTATGGTCTACACAGTATGTCGGGGTAGACGATGACCACCAAAAACGTAGTGCAATCAATTGCTAAGCATGCTCCCAAGCACCCCAAGCCTGCCTCTAAGCCTGCCCCCGTGGCTAATCGGGCTGCCCCCAGGGTGTATTCCTACGTAAGGTTCTCCGACATCAAACAGGCCAGCGGTACATCCGTAGAACGTCAGACGGCCTACGCAGAAAGCTGGGCCAAAGCCCATGGCCTGGCACTCGATGACCAGCTAACCATGCAAGATAGTGGTCTATCGGCTTTCCATCAACGGCATATCGAAAAAGGCGCATTAGGTGTGTTTTTGCGGGCCGTCGAATCCGGCAAAGTAACCCCTGGGTCTGTACTGGTGGTCGAATCACTGGATCGTCTGAGTCGTGCCGATGTAGATATCGCGCTAACCCAACTGCTTAATATTATTCAGTCGGATATCCGGGTGGTAACCGCTGGTGATAACCGGGAGTACTCCAGGAAAACCGTTAGGGAGAACCCTACGGAATTAATCATCAGCATTACGGTTATGATGCGGGCCAATGAGGAAAGCGCTACCAAGTCAAAACGCGTTAAATCCGCACTTCGCTACCGGTGTGAGGGTTGGTTAGCCGGGACATATAAAGGCCGGGTTGGCAGTAGTGCGTCTGACCCTGCCTGGGTCAAATGGAATGGACAGGCGTTTGAGATAATCCCGCACATGGCCTTGCCGATAATTGAAATGATCGGGCTTTACCGGCAAGGCCATGGCGCGCAACGGATTATAGAAATACTGGCAGAAAAAGGGCTGAAAATATCCGTAGGCCGGAATGCAGTGGACCGGGTTGCACAGACACTGGTTAAACGGTCGTTGATAGGCGAACGGGTGTTAACCGTAGAAGAAACTACTTACACCCTGCCCGGTTACTATCCGCCGTTGATTAGCGAAATTGAATTCAATGAAATTCAATGGCTGATGACCCAGCGGGGCCGCCGTAAGGGCAAGGGAGAAACCCCGGCATTATTCACAGGTCTGGGTATCGGCTTCTGCGGTTATTGTGGCTGCCCGCTGGTGTCACAGAATGGCCGCCGAAAGAACAAAGATGGTGAATACGAACAGCGACGGCTGGTATGCACCAGTAGTAAATCCGGCAAGAAATGCTGGAAATCCAGTACTTCCGTGCTGCCTGTAGAACATGCGTTAATGGCCTACTGTGCTGACCAGTTCAATTTGAGTGGACTACTGGAAAGCCCGGATGATACGCCGCTGGTGCAATCAATTGCAGAGGCCCGGGACAGGATAATCAAGCTGGAAACCCAGATTGCAAAGATTGTTGAGGCAATGCTTGAGTCCGATGACGCCCCCGCGTCTTTTGCCAGGAAAGCACGGGAACTCGAAGAAACGTTGAAGACCGAAAAAGCCGGTTATGCCCAACTGGAAACCCAGCTATCGGTTATCCAGCATAAAGCACCGTCTACCGCCGATGTATGGGCAGACCTTGTACAGGGTGTACAGGATATGGATTATGAAAGCCGTATGTCTGCCCGCTCGTTGATTGCCGATACTTTTAGCCGCATTTCCGTGTATATGGGGGGCTGGTTTAGCGGGCCGCCAGTAGTTAATACGGCTAACCCCCTTGGTTCTGATAAATACATTGGACTGGCGCTTGAAAGTAAATCCGGGGTAACAAGACTCATTACCATTAACAGGCTTACCGGCGAGTTAAGCAAGGCCGATGATTATTCCCCAGAAGTTAATCCCGCGTTATTTGCAAAACCCGCAGTATAATTAAAGCCTGTTATGGGAGAACATTATGTGCAAAGCAATTGCTGATATTGCGGGGCGGGCCAATCGGATAGTCGATTCCTACAGAACACGTATGGCAGAAGGTAGCCCGCTGCTATTCGACGACCAGGGGCAGGCATTACACCCTCAGTTGATGACCGGGCTTAATATCCGCTGCCAGAGATGGACCAATGCCTTTAGACACTATCTGCGGATTCTTCAATACGTAGAGGATTTCACGCCCCCGGGCGTACAGTTAACTCCCCAGCTAGCCCAGAAACTCTCGTTTGCAGTCGACCAACTGGCAACCGCCGAAGCGGAATTTTCTGTGGAACTGGCCGAAGTACTGGCGGGCCTGCCTGTGTGAGGTGACGTATGAAACGAAAAATCATAGCGATTGCTAATCGCAGTGGTACGAATGAGGAAAACGGCTCTACCATTGCCCTGGCTGATGATGGAACACTCTGGGAGGGCTATCCGCACTTTCAGGGCAACGGCAAGCCCTATGAATGGCGTTGGGAGTGCTTGCCCGGTCTCCCTGATGATCCATCTAACCTGGGCAAGGTGCGGTCGTGAAACCCCGTGCAGCCCCAGCCAGTGCAATCAATTGCAGCCGCAACTACATTTGCGCGGGCGTTTGCTCAGTCCGTAGCCGCTGGCTATGGGGGCTGGCGGTGCTAATGGCGGTGCCGCTGCTGCTGATACTGCTAGGCCAATAAGAAAACGCCCCTTTTCTCCGGGATTGGGGCGTTTTTGGCCTGCATATGGCGGGGGCGGTCACTCAGGGATAGCCCGTTGTATACCGGTAGCCGGATCTTTCCTGACCGTATACGAGTATTGATAGTGGTCACAGTGGATAGTCCCGGAAAACGCGCTGATGCCACTGACAGACGGGCATTTATAACCGCTGCT
>Ga0335083_10005840_pt1 | contig 15503 bp, 17 predicted proteins | sample Lox_Sample_42_FD_206716 | JGI IMG/M metagenome (GOLD analysis project Ga0335083, IMG submission 206716) | Soil microbial communities from Loxahatchee National Wildlife Refuge, Florida, United States - Lox_Sample_4.2 | ecosystem: Environmental > Terrestrial > Soil > Wetlands | place: USA... | reverse complement strand
CTTGGCGCCGCCCCAATGGCGCGTCAGCCGCTCGGCATAAAACAGCGGGCTCGGCCGGCCGACATAATGCGTGAGGTAATAGTCGAGCTCAGTCTTGAAGGCGGGATCCGCCTTGGCGGCGTTGTAGGCGTCCTCCACCGCGAGCACGAGCGGCATCAGCGTCTCGGCGACATAGCGGCCGCCATAGAGGCCGAAATGCCCGTGCTCGTCGGGGCCGGCGCGGTAGGTGTTCGGGGTCTGCATGCGTTGCCTATAGTCCGCGCGCGACTTCAAGAAAAGCGCGGATCTTGTCGGGGTCCTTGTCGCCGGGTTTGCGTTCGACGCCGGACGAGACATCGACGGCTGTCGCGCCGGACACGCGGACGGCTTCCGCGAGCAGGTCGGCCGACAGCCCGCCGGAAAGCATCCAAGGCAGGCGCCATTGGCGGCCGGCGATAAGCTGCCAATCGAAAGCGAGACCGTTGCCGCCGGGCAGCGCGTCGGCCCGGCGCGGCGGCTTTGCGTCGAACAGCAGCAAATCAGCGGCATCCTCGTAGCGCGCGGCGCCGGCGACATCATCGTGGCCGGCGACCGAAATCGCCTTCATCACCTTGCGGCCGAAGCGTTGCTTCGCGGCGATGACGCGCTCGGGCGTTTCGGCACCATGAAACTGCAGGATGTCGATCGGCGCGGCATGGAGCACCGCCTGAATAGCGGCATCATCGGCATCGACGAATAGCGCGACGCGCTGTACCGCCGCCGGCACCAGCGCGCACAACGCGCCGGCGCGGGCCGGGTTCACCGCACGCGGGCTCGGCGGGTAGAAGACAAAGCCGACATAGGCCGCACCGCCGGCGACCGCAGCCTCGATCGCCGCCTCGCTCGACAGCCCGCAAATCTTCGCTGCCACGGTCATCGCGGCAGCGCCGCCGCCGGCATACGCGTGCCCTGCTGTGCGCGTATCTCAGTAAGCTCCTGTTCCAGCGCGGCGATGCGATCGCGCGCCTGGCGCAGCTCGCGGCGCCAGCGCCAACCGCCAAGCCAACTACTGAGCTGGCCGCAGACAAAGCCGATCAGCAGGCATCCCAGCACGACAAGGTAAAGCGGCATTGCGGCAAAATCAGGCAGCGGCCAGAGGCCGACCGAGACAGTCTCGCGATTGGAAACGGCGAAGAGGATCACGAGAACCGCGGCCAGCGCGAGGACAATCCACCAGAGGATCTTCATGGTCCCCCAATCTCCACTGTCATCCCCAGGTTTGTCCCGGGGGACCCACGTCTTTGCGAGCCGCACGAAGTGGCGACGCGAACCGCCGGATCAAGTCCGGCTATGACGATAAGTGGGGTGTTTGTCAGAAAAATCAGTGGTTCAGCCGGTCACGCAACTGCTTGCCGGTTTTGAAGAACGGGATGTGCTTTTCGCTGACCGAAACGCTGTCGCCGGTGCGCGGGTTGCGCCCGACCCGCGCGTCGCGCTTTTTCACCGAAAATGCGCCAAAGCCGCGCAGCTCGACTCGGTCGCCGCGCGACAGCGCCGCGGCGATCTCGTCAAAGATCGCGGTGACGATAATCTCAACATCGCGCTGGTAGAGATGCGGGTTGTTCTCCGCGAGCCGTTGGACGAGCTCCGATTTCGTCATCGCGGTCGCCGCTCCGGTCGGTTTGGTTGGATAACCCTACCGTGCCAAAGCCGCGAGCGAGCGTCAAGCAAACCATTGAAAGAAAGTGTGTTCCGCGCGACAACTTCCGGGCCGCCGCTCGCTGCGCCGGCCCGGAATGCCGATAGCGGTTAGACCTTGTCGCGGTCTTCGTCCTGCGCCCGGCGGCGGATCGCCGCACCGAGAATGTCGCCCAGGCTGGCGCCGGAATCGGACGAACCGAATTCCTGCATCGCCCGCTTCTCCTCGTCGACCTCACGCGCCTTGATCGACAGCGTCACCTTGCGGGTGGCGCGGTCGATCTGGGTGATCTTGGCATCAACCCGCTCGCCGACCGCAAAGCGGTCGGGGCGTTGCTCGCTGCGGTCACGCGACAATTCCGACTTGCGGATAAAGCCGGGCATGCCATCGGGCAGGGTGACATCGATGCCGTTTTCGGACGTGCCGGCGATCGTCGCGGTGACAACATCGCCCTTCTTGATCTTATCGACGCCGGATTCGAACGGATCGGCTTCGAGCTGCTTGATGCCGAGCGAGATGCGTTCCTTCTCGACATCGACATCGAGCACCTTGACCTTGACCATCTGGCCTTTGCGATAGTCCTGCATGGCGTCTTCGCCATCGCGGGTCCAGTCGATGTCGGAGAGGTGGACCATGCCGTCGATATCGCCGGGCAGGCCGATGAACAGGCCGAACTCGGTGGTGTTGCGCACCTCGCCTTCGATCTCGCTGCCCGCCGGATGCTCGTCGAGGAAGGCCTCCCACGGATTGGGCAAGCACTGCTTCAAACCAAGGCTGATGCGCCGCTTGGACGGGTCGACATCCAGCACCATCACCTCGACTTCCTGGCTGGTCGAGACGATCTTGCCCGGGTGCACGTTCTTCTTGGTCCAGCTCATTTCGGAGACGTGGACTAGACCCTCGACCCCCGGCTCCAACTCCACGAAGGCGCCGTAGTCGGTGATGTTGGTGACGCGGCCCTTGAATTTGGCGCTGGCCGGGTACTTGAACTCGACACCTTCCCATGGATCGGCTTCGAGTTGCTTCATGCCGAGCGAAATGCGCTGCGTCTCGGGGTTGAAGCGGATGACCTGAACCTGCACGGTCTGGCCGATATTGAGCGCCTCGGACGGGTGGTTGATGCGCCGCCAGGCGATGTCGGTGACGTGCAGCAGCCCGTCGACGCCGCCGAGATCGACGAAAGCGCCGTAATCGGTGATGTTTTTGACGACGCCGTTGAGGATCTGGCCCTCCTTGAGGCTTGCCACCAACTCCGAGCGCTGCTCGGCGCGGCTCTCCTCGAGCACGGCGCGACGCGACACCACGATATTGCCGCGCGAGCGGTCCATCTTGAGGATCTGGAACGGCTGCTGCGTGCCGAGCAGCGGCGCGATATCGCGCACCGGGCGGATATCGACTTGGCTGCCCGGCAAGAATGCCACCGCGCCATTGAGATCGACGGTAAAGCCGCCCTTGACGCGGCCGAAGATCACGCCATTGACGCGCTCGTTGGCCTGGAAATTCTTTTCGAGCTGGGTCCAGGCTTCCTCGCGGCGCGCCTTCTCACGCGACAGCGCGGCTTCGCCGTTCTTGTCCTCCAGCCGTTCGAGGAACACCTCGACCGTGTCGCCGACATTGATTTCAGGCGGCTGGCCGCCCACCGAAAATTCCTTGAGCGGGACACGCCCCTCGGATTTGAGACCGACATCGATCAGCGCGGCGTCGTTCTCGATCGAAATTACGCGGCCCTTGACCACAGTGCCTTCGAGACCGTTGGAGATCCCCAAGGATTCGTCGAGCAACGCGGCAAAATTCTCTTTGGGGGGTGCGACGGGTTCAGCGACAGCCATTCACGGTTCCTCGATCCCACTTGATGCACCACGCCGCCGGGATCAAGACGGCGCGGGCGGCCGCATTCATCAGGGGCAGCCGCGTTGACCCGGTTCTGTCAGGACGAGAAGGGGTCCCGCCTCTCAGGGGCGGGCGCAGTGGCGCGCGATAAGATCGGATGCCTGCTCGAACACCTCGTCGGCATCGAGCAATGTCGTGTCGATGATTATCGCATCGGGCGCGGCCGCCAGCGGCGCTACCCGACGTTCGCTGTCGCGCGCGTCGCGTTCCCTCATGTCCTGCAGGACATCGTCGTATATAGCCGCCGCGCCGCGCTCCCGCAACTCCCTGACCCGCCGTTCGGCGCGGGATTCCGCGCTGGCGACGAGGAAAAGCTTCACATTCGCGTCGGGACAGACGACGGTGCCGATGTCGCGGCCGTCGAGGACCGCGCCTCTGGCTGGCGGTGGGGGGTGGTGCGCGAAGCGGCGCTGGAAGTCGAGCAGCGCCGCGCGCACCGCGGGGAACGCCGCGACAATCGATGACGCGCGGGCGACATCCTCCCGCAGCAGGCGTGGGTCACCGAGCCGCGCGACATCGAGATGGCAAGCGGCCTGTTCTGCTGCTGCAGCGTCCACAGGATCGGCGCCTGCCTCCAACACGGCGAGCCCCGTCGCGCGGTAAATCTTGCCGGTGTCGAGATGCGCCAGCCCAAATTTTTCTGCGAGCCGACGGGCCAGCGTGCCCTTACCCGACGCCGCGGGCCCGTCGATGGCGATCACGAAAGGCATTCCTCTCAATAGAGGATCGAGGGCAGCCACGCGCCGAGCGGCTCATTATAAAGGCCGATCGTCATCAGCGTCATCTGCATCACCAGACGCCATTTTTGCTCAAGGCACCAGGCAAAGACTTCGTGATTGCGGGTCGGCAGCAGGAAGCCGGCTCCGGAAACGGCCGGGGCGGCGCCGAGCAGAGCCATCAGGCCGCGGTTGGTGGCGGCAACGCCATGGCCGCGGAACCCCACTTCGGTTACGTAGCCGGTGATCCGACCAAGATGTGCGACCACGGTGGCGGTACCAACGGCGATGGCATCACGCAGCTCGCCGTCGCGGTCGAAACCATGGATTCGCCGACAGAGCGCGTTGCAACCGCCGACGTCGGCCGCGGTGGCAGGCCGCACATCGTAACCGGGGAAGCTGATACCGAGCGGCGGGCCGCTGAGCAGCGAGATCGGCTCACGGGTCTGGAAGCCGGTCGCCGAATATAGGCACAGCGAGCGGTTATGATAAGCGGCCTGCAACAGCCGGATGCCGGAGACGTTGCGGCCCACAAAATGATCGACCATGGCCTGCATGAGCGCGCGGCCGACGCCTTGGTTTTGCGTTTCTGGATCGACCGAAATCGGCCCGACGCCGATCACCGGCGAGCGCTGGTCGGCAAAATTGCTGCCGATGATCCGGCCGTCATCCTCGGCAACAACGCCGTAGACGCCGGGATGCGCTGTCAGCATCGCCATGACGCGCTGTCCGGCCTCGACCGAGGGGAAATCGGGCGGAAAACCATGCCGGTCGGCAAGCGACTTGAACGCGCGGTAGAGGATGTCACCGCAGACGGCAGCGTCGCCCGGCTCGGCGTTTCGCAGCGTGAGCGACATCGGCCGACCTCAGCTCAATTCCGGGAAGTCAGAGCCGAGCCGGTTCATCAGCGGCACAAAGCCCGGGAAACTGGTGGCAATTGGGCGGGCGTCGTCGATCCGAACGGGCGATTTCGCCGCCAGGCCCATCACGAGAAAGGCCATCGCGATGCGATGGTCGAGCTTGGTCTCGATCAGCGCGCCGCCAGCCGGCGGGGTACCGTCGCCGTCGACGATGAGGTCGTCGCCCTCGACCGCGACCTTGACGCCACAGGCCACAAGCCCGGCGGCGGTGCCGGCAAGCCGGTCGCTCTCCTTCACCCGCAATTCTGCCAGCCCGCGCATCACCGTGCGTCCCTTGGCGCAGGCGGCGGCCACCGCGAGGATCGGGTATTCGTCGATCATCGATGGGGCGCGCTGCGGCGAGATGTCAGCACCGCGCAGTGCGCCGGCACGCACACAAATGTCGGCGACAGGCTCGCCGCCTTCGACGCGCTGGTTCAGATAGACGATCTCAGCGCCCATTTCCTCCAGGCAGGCGAGCAGCCCGGTGCGCGACGGGTTGAGCCCGACGCCTTCGACAGTGAGTTCCGACCCCGGCACGACAAGCCCGGCGACGATCGCAAACGCGGCAGAGGAAATATCTGCCGGCACGACGATCGGCGCCGCCGTCAGTTCGGGCTGACCGACGATGGTGATGCGCTTGCCGCCGCCCTCCGCCGGTGCCACCCGCACCGTCGCGCCGAAATGGCCGAGCATCCGCTCGGTATGGTCGCGGGTCGCTTGCGGTTCGATGACCGTCGTCTCCCCCGGCGTGTTGAGCCCCGCGAGCAGCACCGCCGATTTCACCTGCGCCGACGGCACCGGCAGCGTGTACTCGATCGGCACCGGATTCGCCGCGCCGCTGACGGAGAGCGGCAGCCGCCCGCCCTCGCGCGTCGCGAAGACGGCGCCAAAGCGCGCCAACGGCTCGGTGACCCGGCGCATCGGCCGGCTGCGCAGCGAGGCGTCGCCAGTCACAAAGCTGGTGAACGGATGTGTCGCAAGCAGGCCCAGCAGCAGGCGCGCGGCCGTGCCGGAATTGCCGAGGTTGAGCACATCGCTCGGCTCGGCCAAGCCGCCGATGCCGACACCATCGACCCGCCAGCGCCCGTCGCCCAGGCGCTCGACGCCAGCGCCCATCGCGCGCATCGCCGCCGCGGTGCAGAGGACGTCCTCGCCTTCGAGCAGCCCGGAAATCTCGGTGCGTCCCACCGCGAGCGCGCCGAGCATCAGCGCGCGGTGCGAGATCGACTTGTCGCCCGGTACGCGCACCGTGCCCGAAAGCGGCACCGGCGGTGGCGAACCGGCGAGCGGCATTGGCGCGTGCGAAATCATGTCGTCGGGCATAGCGAAACCCTTGCCGGCGGGGCGGTGACGGCCCATATGCCGCAGCCGACCCCGGGCCACCGCGTCGTTTTGTGGGTCGGCGGCGCTTTGGTTTTGACAGGATGCGCCGGCTGTGGCAATGCCGCGCCGGCTTTCTCTTCGCATGACCGACAAGGAGTAACCGTTGGCCAAACCCGAATGGGGCACCAAGCGGATTTGCCCAAGCTGCGGCACCCGTTATTACGATTTGCTGCGCGAGCAGGTGATTTGCCCGAAATGCAGCACGCCCTACGACCCCGAGGCATTTTTGCGGGCACGCCGGTCACGCCCAGTGGCGGTGCCAGAGAAGGAACTGGTGGTCGCGGGCGACGACACGGATGCCGATGCCGACGTCGATACCGAGGAGTTGGAGACCGCCGATGACGATGAGGAGGCGGTGCCGCTCGCCGATGGCGATGACGAGGAAGAGGAAGAAATGATCGAAGACGCCTCGGAACTCGGCGAGGACGAAGACGACATGGCCGAGGTCATCGACAATGTCGAGGAGGAGGAACCGTAAACGGTCGCGGCACCGATTTTTGCAGGCTGGATCCCGGCATTCGCCGGGTTGAATGATCCGGCGCGCCGGATCATTCATTTTCCCCTTGCTGGCGGGCGAGCGCATTCCTAAGTTCGCCGCCGCAAACACGTGGAAGTTCCCAGGGCGGTAGGGGCCATAGCTCAGCTGGGAGAGCGCTACAATGGCATTGTAGAGGTCACCGGTTCGATCCCGGTTGGCTCCACCAATTAGATCAAGGGCCTAGCTGGATGAAGCTAGGCCCTTTTGATTCTCTGGCTACCATATGGCTACCAGCGGAGAGCGCACCATAGCGGGGTTTCGGCGGCAATTGGCCGCAGGTACGAACGGCCAAGCTATGAGGAAAACTGCAGGCCGCGTAGGTCCAACGTCGCACCTGACGGCATATGCCGATCTCAATCTGAGCCCTGGCTGGTTTATGCACCGGCTCTTCCAGGCTTTTATCGACGGCCTAGCTGATAGCGTTACCGCTCAGGACCTGCACCGTGTTCTCGGTCAGGCGAGCGCAGCCCTCGACCTCAGCTGTTTTGCCTACCTTTCGTTACCCGCAAGCCGGCATCAGCGGCCGACACTCATTTCGAACTATCCTGTGACGTGGACCGACCATTATTTGCGGCGGCATTACGAAAGAGTCGATCCAGCCATTAGCAAGGTGCTGGCGACGCCAGAGCCGTTTGAATGGGGGCCGGAGCTTGCCCCGCGACGTCTCCCGGAACCACAACGTCTGCTCCTGGATGAGGCAGCGCAGTTCGGCATCCGCTGCGGGTTCACAGTACCGATTCACGACCGGCGCGGTCCGGTTGCCGCCGTCACCTTTGCCGCGGACGAACGGCATCAGAGATTTGAACGCTGCATCGAAGAACACGGGCGCGTGCTTCAGCTGATGGCGATGCATTTTCACGCCTATGCACACCGACGGCTATGCAGCGACCATGTCGTCGACGGTGTCGCGCTCTCTCCGCGCGAATTCGAGTGTCTCGAATGGGCTGCGCGCGGCAAGTCGGCCTGGGATATCGGCCAAATCCTGAGTATCACGCGCCGCACAGCAGCATTTCATCTCGACAACGCCAAAGCCAAGCTTGGCGTCCGCTCGATTTGCCAAGCCGTTGCCCGCTTCGCGGCGGCAAAACGCCCGCCCGATTAAGTTCCCGAGCCTCGCCCTGTGCATCTGCACAGGCTGAGAACCGAACCGAACTCGCCTTCCTTACGGGTCGCCCAAACCCGCAAGGAGGTGACCGTGATCCAGCTCATCACGCCCGACCGCTACGGCGCGTTTGTTCATGAGCTTTCCGAGATGCATCGGCTAAGGTACCGCGTGTTCACGGAGCGGCTCGGCTGGGACGTCGAAGTCAGCGGCGACATGGAGATCGACGTATTCGACGCGTGCCGGCCGGTATATCTGCTGCAAAAGGATGACGACGGCCGGATTCAGGGCTGCGTGCGCCTCCTGCCGACAACCGGCCCGACAATGTTGCGCGATACCTTTCCAGCGCTGATGGATGGCCAGTCGGCACCCGCCTCACAAACCGTCTGGGAAAGCAGCCGGTTCGGCCTCGACCTGAGTCCCGGACATACGAAGGCGGCTGGCAGGATAGCAGTAGCAACCTACGAGCTTTTCGCTGGCATGATCGAATTCGGTCTGATGCAGCAGCTCACCGACATCGTCACAGTCACCGATGTTCGGATGGAGCGGATCCTTCAGCGGGTCGGCTGGCCATTGCGCCGCCTTGGCCGACCGCGGTCGATCGGCAGCACCGTCGCCGTCGCCGGTTACCTCGGAGTCTCGCGCGAAACGCTTGACCATCTCAGCCAGGCGGCCGATCTCAGCACTCCGATCATCGCGCCGGTAGCCAAAGAGCGCCGGCTCGTGGCCTGAGCAGGCGCCGAGCTTGGCTTTTGCGACGGGCGCCACAGTGATGGAGGTCCGCGACCTGATGTATATCGAGGCTTCCGCGGCCGCGGCCAACTTCACGCGCGCCGCGAAGTCTCTTGGCATAAACACCTCTACGATCAGCCGCCGGGTCAGCCGGATCGAAGATGAGCTCGGCCTTGCATTGTTCGAACGCGGCACGGCCGGCGTTCGGCTGACCAACGGCGGCAGAGCGCTGTTGCCCCATGTCCGCCGGGCGCTCGCCGAACTCGACGCGATCAAACTGGCCGGCACCCAGAACGGAAACGGGCTTGCTGGCGAGGTCCGATTGGCGGTGCGCATGCCGCCGGTAGGCGAGCCGCTGCATAGCCTTCTCGTAGACTGGCGCCAGCGGCACCGTGACGTCTGCCTGACGATCTTCGAGATGAACGAGGCGGAGACGCAGGCGGCGATACGCGAGCGCCGCATCGATGCGGCGCTGATGACCCGACATACACTCTGGCCCGATGCAGTCACCGCGCCGCTCTATCGAGAGCGACTGCTCGTGGCTCTGCCGCGCGATCACCCGTTGGCGCGGCGCCGAACGGTCAATTTGTCAATCGACGCCGAAGTTTGACCCCTGATCGGCGTCCAATGTTGACCCCCCTTGGTTCTGTCTAGGGCTTGTCCCGGTAGCGAACAGGAGGGGCCCGCGCGGAGCGGAGTGATCGCCACGAGTCTGACGCAGCGCAGCGCGGGAGGTACCTGTTTGCCCACCTGGGCAAGCCCAGGGGGTGGGGTCCGGGGCGGGGGATTTGCTGAGGCTCAGGCGCGGTGTTTAAAGCGCCAGCTTTCGTTGCCGGTCTCGATGATCTCGCAGTGGTGGGTCAGCCGGTCGAGCAGGGCTGTTGTCATCTTGGCGTCGCCGAAGACGCTGGGCCATTCGGCGAAGGCCAGGTTGGTGGTGACGATGATCGAGGTGCGCTCATAAAGTCGGCTGATCAGGTGGAAGAGCAGCTGTCCGCCGGTCTGGGCAAAGGGCAGATAGCCGAGCTCGTCGAGGACGGCGAAGTCGAGCCGAGAGAGGTAGTCGGCGAGCCGCCCTTGGCGGCCGGCGCGGGCCTCGCTCTCCAGCCGGTTGACGAGGTCGACGACGGTGTAGAAGCGGCCGCGTGCGCCGTTGCGGATACAGGCGCGGGCGATCACGATGGCGAGATGGCTCTTGCCGGTGCCGGTGCCGCCGATCAGCACGGCGTTGCGCTGCTCGGCAATGAAGCCGCCGGTCGCGAGCTCGCGGACCAGCGCCTCGTTGATCGGCGTGCCGGCAAAGACGAACTCGTCGATATCCTTGGCCAGCGGCAGCTTGGCAATGGTGAGCTGGTACTTGATCGAGCGCGCCTTCTTCTCGGCAATCTCGGCGCTCAACAGGTCGCCGACGATGCGTGGCGGCTGGTGCTGGCGCTTGATGCCGGTCGCCATCACCTCGTCATAGGCTGCCCGCATGCCGTAAAGCTTGAGTTCGGCCATCTGTCGAGTGCAACCCCGACGCTGGCCTTCAGCATCTCCTCCAGCCCCGCGGGCCCGATCCGCTTGCGCCAACGCGTCATCGTGCTGGCGTCAATCGGCACCTCATGCTGGAAGAAGTCAAAGCCACAGAAGAATTGCCAGTACGGATTTTCCACCCAGCGCGCGACCACCTCCTCATCCGACAGGTCATGCACGTGCTTGAGGTAGTGCAGCCCGACCATCAACCGGGTCGGCTTCGCCGGCCGGCCGATCGGCCGGTAGAACCGGCCGAAGGCTTCGTTAAAGCGCGACCAGGGTATCAGCCCGGACAATCGCACCAGTGCGTGGTGCCGATCGATGATCGCCTCCAACCGCTCGCGGAACAGATCGACCTTGCCGGAGGACGGGTGGGATGGACGCATCACAAAACACCGGAAAAGGCACGGTCAAGCCGCCGATACCGGCATTTTCCGATACTTCATGACCCTGGGAATCCAACTGCGACTCTTCGCCTTTCTCAGGGCCAACTACATAGAGACATCTCCCAGGAGACGATCCTCGATCATCTCGTAGGCATTCTCGGCAGCTCCTTCAGCGCCACGATCGCGCCCGAGTTCGCTGAGCGCATCTCTAAGTGCGCGGGCCGATTTTCCGATTTTACCGATCCTGTCCCGGACTGCTTTCGGCGTCGTCAAAGCCTTCAGGGCGCCAAGATCGTCATGGTATTCGACCAACTTTCCCCTAGGTTGGCGCGCAGTTCTGGGGTGTCCTCTCGGTCAGTTGACCGAATGAGCCCGTTAAAATCTGCCGCATCTATTTCGAGATCTGCGCTAAAATAACTCCCAGGTATTCGCGCCATCGGGGCTTATCCGCGCCGACCGATGGCCACAACCTCGCCACCACTTGCCGCCGGTGCCGCCGAGCAAAATTTTGCCCATGCCTCCGCGAGCTGGCGGCGCTTCTCGAACAGATCGCCGCGACGGCATGCGGCCTCCTTGTCGCCGACGGCGTGGGCCAAGGCCATCTCCCGAACCTCGGCCGGGAAGGCCGTGCGCTCGGCGCACCAATCGGAAAATGTCGAGCGAAAGCCATGCGCGGTGAGGTCATCGCGCTTCATGCGTCGGAGTAGCATGAGGAAAGCCATGTTGGAAAGCGGGCGCCCGGCAGCGGCGCCGGGAAACACGTAATCGCTCGCTCGCGATTCCTGCATCGTACCAACGATCGCGAGCGCGGCGTCGCTCAGTGGCACACGATGTTCCTTGCCGGCTTTCATGCGATTGGCAGGGATCGTCCAGAGTTGGTTGGCTATATCGATTTCATCCCAGCGGGCGCCGAGCACTTCGCCGGTGCGCGCGACCGTTAGGATTGCGAATTCGAGAGCGCGCGCGGCGACGCCCTCTTGACGGCGCAGCTCGGCCAGAAACCCTGAGATTTCTTCGTACGCCAAGGCGGCATGGTGTTCGACCGCGCGGACCTTGGTTTTCTTTGGCAAAAGGGCTTCGAGGTGACCACGCCAGCGAGCCGGGTTCTCGCCGGTGCGATATTGGCGCACGGTCGCCCAGTCGAGCACTGATTCGATACGGCCGCGTACGCGGCTCGCGGTCTCAGGTTTTGTCGACCAGCTCGGCTCGACCGCCTTCATCACTAGTCCCACATCGACTTCCTGCACCGGCAGGTCGCCGAAATATGGGTAAGCGTATGTGGCGAGGGTCGCCGTCCATTGGGCCGCGTGTTTGCTGTTGCGCCACCCAGATCCGTGCGCCCGGATGTAGGCCTCAGCGCACTGGCGGAATGTCATTGCTTTTGCCGTATCGGGCGCCTTCGCCAGCCGATCGGCCCGCCGCGCTTCGATGGGATCATTTCCCTCTGCGACCAGCCTTCGCGCAGCAAGGGCCTTTTCTCGTGCCTCCGCGAGCGAGAATATTGCGGCAGACCCCAAGCCATGTCGCGCCGGCGGCCGGCGATTTGAAATCGATAAATCCAGGTCTTGGCGCCTGATGGAATGCCATCCAGATCGTCTAAGTCAGTGGCCTCCCCCCACGCATCGCCAGATTCCGCTGATAGCGATGAGATCGACGCTCCTGTAAGGCAAGCGCGAGGAACGGTCGGATCCATCCGGCCCTGTGGCGCGATCAACGGTGTACCGAGCCGCTGGACACTTCCGGACAAGCGCGACTTTGAGATCGACGTCAGCAAGAACGCGACACGTGTCGAATGGTTCGTTGCCGCCCTTCGGGCGCTGGTCAAAGACATGCGCAGGCGCGGCAGCGGCATGCGGACTGTAACTCTTGAACATGGCGAAGCCGTTCCTCTCGATGGTCGCGAGCGTGGCTACCGTTTTCCGTATGACGGTGATGCAGAGCTGTTTGAGGGCGCGAAAGTCACGATCGCAATCGGCAACCGCACGTGTGACGGGCGGATCGTATCGGTTTCCACCCAGTGGCTTGTCGTGTCATTCGAGGACGACCTTGGCCCCACCATTCGCACGTGTGTCCTGCGCATCGACAATACGGCGATGATCGATGCGATAGCTGATCGGCTGGACAAGGTGCGCAGTGGGGAGGCAAAGCTTAACCTGATGCTAGCCGATGACGTCCTGGACAATCGTGAGGCTCAGGCGGCATCGAGCGGGGCCAAGCACTTCCCCAAAACCGATCGCAAGCTCAACACTCAGCAGAAGGAATTTGTAGAGCACGCGATTGGCAACACGGTGACTTATCTATGGGGACCGCCCGGGACGGGCAAGACGCGCTCCCTTAGCAGCCTCAATGAGCTTCTGTTCGACGCCAGTAAGCGGGTGCTGATCTGCTCGAACACCAATCAGGCCGTCGACCAGGTTCTCATCAACCTTTGCAGGACGCTGACGATCGCACCCACCCTACCTTGGATGACGGCAGGGTGATGCGGATCGGCAAGACCGAGGGCATTCCGTCTGAATTCACCGAATTCGTGACTCTCGACGGCATCGTGCTCCGAAAATCGGTTGATCTCCAGCGGCGTAAAAGTCTACTGGAGAGCGAAATCCAGCGCCTCCGACTATCGGCCGCGGCAGCAAATCGAATACTGGGCGCCTTCAAAAGGCTGGATGATCTGGAGCGCGACCGAGACAACTTGGCTCATGAGCGCGCGGCACGCGAAAAGGCGCTGGCCGATGCTGAAGCCGTTTCGCGACAAGTTGCAAATTCCGTCGGCAACCTTGAACGCGAACTTTCCGCCCGCCTTGGTGCTGGAGCTGTGCGCCGATTGCTAATGCGCGGGGAGGCACGATCCGCGCTGACTTAGCGAAGGCGCATTCGCAAAGGGATGCTGCCAATTCGCAGATTGGATCACGCCGCGCTGCCCTTCAGGACGCTGAATGGTTGTCCCGAGGGCGAGAGGTTATAGCGCAGTATGGAAAGTTGACAGAATCACTACAGGGTCAAAATCGAGGCGCGGCCAAGAGGCAGGTAGACGAATCCGAAGAAAAGATTGCGCCGGCGCTTCGCGAGATCGCGGATATCAATCGCACATTGGAAGGGATCGAAAAGGCTGTCGTCGCAGAGGCCAAAATCATTGGCGCGACGGTGACAAAGACTTACCTGACCCCGCAACAGTTTACCAATTTTGACGTAGTCATCATCGATGAAGCATCGATGATGATGTTGCCAGCAATTTACTACGTCAGTGGCTTAGCCAAAGAAAAGGTAATCGTGTCGGGCGACTTTCGCCAATTGTCTCCGATAGTGCCAACCGAACAGGCGGCTATCCAAGAGGTGATTGGTTCTGATGTTTTTCAAATGGCGGGTATCACCGAGGCGGTAAAAGCGCACCGAACGCCCAAGCGGACGGTCATGCTAACAGATCAGTACCGCATGAATGATGCGATTTGCCGGCTGATTTCCGAGCGCATGTATAGCGGCCGGCTGAGAACTCAGGCCAATGCTAAAGCAGAAGAAGCTCGTCCGCCGGCACCCTTTGGCGGTTCGTTGACAGTTATCGACACCTCACCCGTTCAGCCGTTCGTGAACAGGCACGGCTCTTCGCGCTACAACCTCATGAACGCACTGACTATTCGAAATCTCGTTCGACACTTGCGAGAGACGGGCTTCGTGGCCGGCGATGGCGGCAGCTCCGCCGACCAAAGTCGTTTGGGGGTGTGCACACCGTTCGCGGCTCAGCGAGACGTGTTGAAGCGGCTGACGAGTGGAACCGGGGTGGTGGTCGGAACCGTGCATCGCTATCAGGGCGATGAAAAGCTGGCGATGGTGATCGATATCCCAGACAGCCTCGGCGAGCGCTATGTCAGTCTGTTCGCCCAGGCCGGCAGTCCGGAGGACGCTGGAGCAAAGTTATTCAGTGTCGCAGTCAGCCGTGCCGAGGAACATATCATCTTCGTCGCGAATCTCGCCTACCTAGACGCCAAGCTGCCTGCTGACGCGTTTCTTCGTGGACTTCTTCATGAAATCTCAACCAGAGGCAAGATTGTTGACGTCCGCGATGTTCTGGCCATGTGGCCCATTGCCGATGATCTGCAGCGCATAGGTCGTCCGTTCGCCCTCGACCCGGAAACACTTCACTCAGGCTTGTTCCGCCAAGCCGTCTTCGAGGCCGTTTGCGGCGCCGATATCGAAAAGGCGACAAAAGGGATCGCTATTTATTCTGGATTCGTGACACCGCAGCGTGTTGCCGCCTATGAACCGCTGTTCCGCCGGAAGCTTTCTGAGGGCGTGAAAATCCGCTGCGTGACTCGCCCGCCGGCATGAAATGGGAGCATTCCCGCAGACTTGGGACGCGACGCCCTCGACGGGCTGGAGGCGATGGGATGCATCGTCGATACGAGATAGGGCATCCATGAGAAGGTCGTCATTATTGACGACGAGATCATCTGGTTTGGTTCACTCAATCCGCTGTCTCACACCAACCGAACGGACGAGATGATGGCGCGGGTCACCGGCAAGCCTGCGGCGCTACAACTGTCGGCTTTGATGGCGGTCGCAACCAGCGTCAGGCCGGAAAAGGCTGACGGGCTGGTACTCGGCGAGAATCCGCGCTGTCCGGATTGTGGCCATCGGACGATTCACAGGCTGGGCAGCTACGGCCCGTTCTGGCAATGCGAAGAGGATTA
>Ga0335083_10005838_pt1 | contig 15506 bp, 14 predicted proteins | sample Lox_Sample_42_FD_206716 | JGI IMG/M metagenome (GOLD analysis project Ga0335083, IMG submission 206716) | Soil microbial communities from Loxahatchee National Wildlife Refuge, Florida, United States - Lox_Sample_4.2 | ecosystem: Environmental > Terrestrial > Soil > Wetlands | place: USA... | reverse complement strand
CGCACCATCGTGCGGAAAGCCGTCCGCACGCAGGATCTCTCCGCGACGGAGGCCTCGCGGCCGTCGCTCGTCGCCGGCCTCGAGGGCGGGCGCTACGGCATCATCGGGCAAAGCCCGGGGCTCCTCGACCTCTACGCCGTGCTCGATCGCGTGGCGGACACGCCGACCACCGTGCTCGTGACGGGGGAGAGCGGCACCGGCAAGGAGCTCGTCGCGCGCGCGCTCCACGAGAACTCGTCGCGCAAGGACAAGCCGTTCATCAAGGTGAACTGCGCCGCGATCCCGCGCGACCTCATGGAGAGCGAGCTCTTCGGCTACGAGCGCGGCGCGTTCACGGGCGCGGTCGGCTCGAAGCCGGGCCGCTTCGAGCTCGCGAGCGGCGGTACGCTCTTCCTCGACGAAATCGGGTCGATTCCGGTCGAGATGCAGGTGAAGCTCCTGCGCGCCCTGCAAGAAAGCGAGTTCGAACGCGTGGGCGGCGTGCGCACGATTCGCGTCGACGTGCGCTTGGTCGCGGCCACCAACACCGACCTGAAGAAGGAAATCGCGGCCGGCACCTTCCGCGAGGATCTCTACTATCGCCTGAACGTCGTGCCGATGCGGCTCCCGCCCTTGCGCGAGCGGCGCGAGGACATCCCGCTGCTGGTCTCGCATTTCGTGCGCAAATTCGACGCGCGCCTGCGCAAGAACGTGACGGGCATCGAGCCCGACGCGCTCGACGTGCTGCTCGAGCACCCGTGGCCCGGCAACATCCGCGAGCTCGAGAACGTGATCGAGCGCGCCGTATTGTTCTGCGACGGCGACGCGCTCCGCGCTTCCGACATTCCGAGCGAGCTTCACCGCACGCCCGAGCCGCCGCACGCCGCGCCGACGACCAAGCCCGCCGTCACCGCGAGCCCCGCCGCGACCGACGGCTTGAAGGAGCAGGTCAAGGCGGCCATGAGCCGGCTCGAGCGCGAGCTCATCGTCAAGGCGCTCGAGCAGACGGGCGGCAACGTGACGCACGCCGCGCGCCTGCTCAAGATTTCGCGCAAGGGTTTGCAGCTCAAGATGAAAGAGCTCGGCCTGCGCGAACGCGACGAGCGACCCGAGCCGTGAGGGCGCGATGGCGGCCGCCCGGCGCCGTCGCCACGGCGGCGCTCGGTGTCGCGTGTCTCGGCGCGGCGGTCGGCTGTGCGCAGAAGACCAAGACGGGCGACGCGCCCGCGGCGAGCGCCTCCGCCTCCGGCAAGAGCCACATCTTGCCGCCGGTGCCGCCGCCCGTACCGCGGCAGGGCATGGTGTTCATTCCGTCGGGAGCGCTCGTCGTCGGCACGCCGCCGGATCGCTATCCGCGCCTCGCCGACGAAGAGGTCGCGGGCGAGCAAGTCATCGTGCCGCCGTTTTACATCGACGAGTACGCGTACCCGAACGAAGAGGGCGCCATCCCGCTCACGAACGTCGCGCGCGACGACGCCGCGAACCTCTGCGCCGAGCACGGCAAGCGACTCTGCGGCGAGCTCGAGTGGGAGCGTGCGTGCAAAGGTCCCGACAACCACACCTACGAATACGGCGACCGTTATCGCGCCGACGTGTGCGGTACCGGCAGCGCCCCGAGCTTGCGGCCGAGCGGCATCCGTGTCGGCTGCCGCAGCGACTACGGCGTGTGGGACATGCACGGCGGCGCTTGGGAATGGACGGCGAGCCCGTTTCGTCGCGGCACGACGGGGCTCGTCACGGTGCGCGGCGGCAACGCGCCCGCGGGCGAGCTCGCCGGTCGCTGCGCGAACGCCATCGCGCGCTCGGCCGACACCAAGGCACCGAGCATCGGGTTTCGCTGCTGCATGGGCAGCGGCGCCGCGCCCGACGTCGAGCTCGCCATCCGCCACCCGCGCAAGCTCGAAGCGCGCGATCGCTTGGACGCGGGACTCGTCCCGGAGCTCCTCAAGGTGTTGCCCGACGACGCGCGCACGGCGCTCACCCGGCACGGCGCCATCGCGCCCGATCGCATGTGGACGTGGTGGCCGGCGGGCAACGACGAGCTCACCGTCTTGAGTTTGTGCGCGGGCATGGGGCGGCGCGCCCTCTGCGGCGTGCTCATCGCGCGGGTGGTGCTCGGCAAACCGAGCGCGCTCACGTGGGCCGAGGGCGGGACCTGGCAGCCGATGCTCCACGCCGAGAACGACCCGCGCGACCTTTGGTTGCTCGGGGGCGACGATCCCGGCGCCTTTCGCCGTCGCATCAGCTACCTCTGGGGCCAGGTGAGCGTCGGGGCGCGCGAGCGGCGCGTCGTGAACCTGAAGGAAGAACGGGGGGCTCCGAAGCGCACGGCCCCGCACTGAGCTACGCTTGCACGCGCATGCGCGCGAGAGAACGTGGGCGTTTCGGGGGTTCGGGGCACGTGACGCGCGCCGGCGCGCTCGCGCTGTGCGGCGCCGTCGCGCTCGCGTGCGGCGGCGAATCGCGGCGCACCATCGACGAGGTCCCGACGCCGAGCGCGACCGAAACGGCGCCGGCCCCCTCGAGCACCGCCGCGCCGAGCGCGACCGACACGTCGCCGCCCGCGCCGAGCACCACGGCGCCCGCGCCCACCGTCACGGCGACGTCCGTGCCGCCCACCATGCCGCCGCCGAACCCGCCGTCGTGTCCCGACCGCCTCGAGATCGACGTCGATCCAAGCGTCTCGAGGTCGATCTCGCTGAGCAACGGCATCACGGTCGAGCCCGAGCAGGAACCGACGTTTCCGCCGAGCCTGATCCCGCCGCCGGGCACCATGGTCGACGCCAATCCGGATCCTTCGACGTGGGATCGCTCGGCGCTTCCCGCGGGGGCGTGCGTCTTTCGACTCGTCGGCGTGAACGGCGACTGCTACCCGCGCGGCGGCCAGTTTTTCACCGATACCTGCGGTGACTACCACGCGGACGCCTTTCATGTGTCCCCCGGCTCGTTTTACGAGGTGCATGATTGCAACGAAACTCCCGGCTGTCCGAGCGCCGAGCCCTACGTCGATGCGCCGGGCTACTGGTGGTACCTGGCGAACACGGGCATCGAAGCGGACGGCACGCCGTTCACCGATCTCGTGATTTGCGCGCCGGAATGCGCGAACTCTTTCACCCCGAGCGGCGGGTGCTTGATCCTGGTTCCGAACACTTCGACCTGCAATTGATCGCGGGTGCGCCCTCCGGCCTCGGGGTCGTCTTGGCATGGTGCGCGCTCGTGTTCGCGTGCGGCGGCGAATCCCGCCGCTACGTGAGCGGTGCGTCTTCTTCCGAAGCGAGCGCGTCGCCCGCGCCGCAATCGCCGCCGAATTGTCCGCCCGAGCTCCTCGTCGAGTTCGGTCCCGAGCTGGCGATCGGCGCGCTGCCCGACGGCGTGTCGATCGAGTCGCTCCAAGTGCCGGATTACTCCGTGGCGCCGAACCCGCCGCCCGAGGGCGTGCCGTACCCGACCCCGGATCCCTCCGAGTGGGATCGCTCCGAGCTCCCGGCCGGCGCGTGCGTCTTTCGCCTGCACGGCGTCGACGCGCGGTGTTACCCGAAGGGCGCGACGTTCTTCACCGGTTCGTGCGGCGGGCTCGAGGACGGCCGACCGCTCATCGCGCCCTCGTCCTTCTACGACGAATACAAGTGCACGGACGTTGTGCCCGGTTGTCCCGCTTCCGACCCTTGGAGCGGCGAGCCCGGCTTCTGGTGGTACTTCGTGCCGGAGAGCGACACCGTCACCGAGCTCGTCATCTGCGCTCCCGCATGCGCGAACTCGTTTTACGGCTACGGCGGCTGCCTGCGTCTCCACCCGAACGAGCTCACGTGTCCGTGACGGCGCGTGGTTCGTCGCGGACGCTCAGCGCGGCTCGCATTCGTCGTCGATGCGCCGCGCGATCGCTTTTTCTTGGTGGCTCAGCCGTTCGAGATCGTGCGAGGAGAGCTGCACGCTCACGCCGTTCTTCGCGTTCAGCGCTTGAGCGAGCGCCGCCGACGCGTGCGCGCTCGAGCGCGCCACGGCCGCGTATTCTTCGACGGCCCTGGTGAGCTCCGGCGTGCCGCCGTCGAACCCTTCGAGCTTCTTCGCGAGCGCCTCGTACTCGAGCGTGGCTTTGCCGTAGGCCGACGCCGCCGGCGCGCCCGACCCCGCCGTGACCGCTTCGATCGTATCGAGGGACGAATTCACGTTCTCGGCCAGCGTCCGGCAGCGCTTCACGTCACGCAGCCGCTCGCAGCCGAAAAGGACGAGCGCTCCTGCGGCGGCGACGAGCACGCGAACGAGCCGAGGCGACACGGCCCGGGAAACTACACCAACCTGGGGTAGCGTCACGAGCCGCATGCGTGGTTTCGTCGCTTGCCTGCTCTTCGCGCTCGGCGCGCTCGCGGCCGCGTGCAAGCGCGGGCCCGCCCCGGAACGGAGCGTGGTGTCCGCCGCCGAACCGTCCGACGAAAACCCGGGCGAGCTCGCGGTCGCGAGCGTGCTCGCCTCGGTGCACGCGAAAATTTCACTCGCTGCGCCTGCCTGGCAACTTCAGCCGCTCGCCTTCGGACGACACCTGCTCGTGCGCGCCAAAACCGATCGTCTCGAGGTGCTCGCGACGCCCGACTTCACCACCACCATGGAACCGCGACTCGACGGCGCGCGCGCGGTGGTCGCCGTCGCGGGCGGCTCGGTCGTCGCGGTCGGCGCGAGCGAGGCGCTCAGGATCGATCCCGCCGCCAAGGCGCCGGTGCGCTTGCCGCCCGTCGCGTGGTTTCCGGGCACCGTGCTCTTGCCCGAGCGGCGCGACTCCAATCTGCTTTGGGCCGTACACGGCCCCGGGAAGAGCTTCGTGCGCCAGCGACTCGCCCTGGACCCGACGCGCTCCTTCGACAAGGAAATAACCCTCGAGGGTTACGACGGCGGCCCGGTCGCGAGCCTGCGCGACGGCGCGTTCGTGTTCGCGGCGGCAAGCGGCGTGCGCGCGGGCTTGCCGGAGAGCCGCCCGCGCCCGCTCGCGACCGATTTTCCACCGTGGCGCCTGCTGCCGGGCCGGCGCGTGGATGAAGCGTGGGCGCTCGCCGCCGACGGCCGCGTGGAGCTCTGGCAGCTCGGCGAGCGGCTCCTCGTCAAGCAGCGCTTCAGCGCCGGGGCCGCGCCGTTCGACGCCGACGCGAGCCCCGACTACCTCGCGCTCGTCGTCGTGGACGAGCCGGGCGACGCCGAGCGGCGCTTCCGCCTCGTCGTCTTCGATAACGACGGCACGCGTGTCCTCGACCGTGCGCTCCCGCCCGGCGAGCCCGAGGGCGGCAACGACTGGGCCGAGCTCGCCGTGCGCGACCGTCACGTGGTGCTCTCGGAGAGCGAGCCGCTCGTCGCCGTGGGCGGCCCCGGGGCGCTCGAAGTGCTCCGGCTGCCGGCCGGCGAGCGCCTGCTCGCCCGCGAATAGCCCCCGGTCCAGGCCGGCCCAGGGCTCGAGTCGGCGAGAAGTTGGCCGTTCCGAGCCCGCGGGGCAGAAGCTCGTTCGGGATGACGTCCGCCCGGATCGAGCCTGAACTGAACGCCCTGAAGCAGCTGGCCGAGGATCTCGCCGGCCGTCAGAAGGATCGGCTGACGAGCGCGCACCTGCTCGCCGCCATCGCCGCGCGCCCGAGCCCGGCCGCGCTGCTGCTCCAAGAGCGCAAACTCTCGCTCGACGAGATCCTGCGCCTCGGCCGGAGCGTCCCCGACGACTTCGCGGATTCGGTGCGGCAGCTCCTGTCCAAGGCGCACGCCATCGGCGCGCGCATGGGGAAAACGCGCGCTTCGGCCGAGCACCTGCTCATCGCCCTGCTCGGCGAGCCGCGCGCGGCCGCCCGCCGGGTCGTCGAAGACGCGGGCGCCGACGTGACCCGCCTCCGCACGGCCGCGCTCCAGCTCGGTCAGGGTCTCGTCGCCGGCCGGCGCTTGCCCGACCGCGCCGGTGTCGCGCCCGCGGCCGCTCCATTGCCGCCGCCCGCGCCGCGCCGCACCGAGCCCGGGCGCCGCCCGGCGACGGCGGTCTCGCTCTTCAGCCTCGCCGCGAAGAAGACGCCGCCCGTCGAGCCCGAAACCGACGTGCCGCCGCCCGTGAAGGAAGCTTCGCCCGCGCCGGCGCCCGTCACGCAACCCGCGGCGGCCCACGGCTCGACGCCGCCGCCGCCCCCGCCGGACGATCGCTTCGAGCTCGATCCCCAGCGCTTCCCGATGCTCGTGGCGCTCGGCAAGAACCTCACGCGCGCCGCGGCGCGCGGCGAGCTCGATCCGGTCGTGGGGCGCGACGCCGTGATCGAGCAGGTGCTCGACGTGCTGGCGAAGCGCGAGGGGAACAATCCGTGTCTCGTCGGCGTGGCCGGCGTCGGCAAGACGAGCGTCGTGCGCGGCCTCGCCCAGCGCATCGCCGAGCAGCGCGACGGCGCCGCGCTCGACGAGCGCATCGTCGTGCAGATCCCGATCGGCGAGCTCGTCGCGGGGACGGGCGTGCGCGGCGCGCTCGCGGCGCGGCTCGGACAGATCCGCAAAGAGACGCTCCTCGCGCGCGGGCGCGTCGTGATTTTCTTCGACGAAATTCACCAGCTCTTCTTGGGCGACGCCGCCGAAGAGATCGCGAGCGAGCTCAAGATCGCGCTAGCCCGCGGCGAAATTCCGTGCATCGGCGCGACGACGCTCGAGGAGTACCAGAAGGCCATCGGCAACGACGCCGCGCTCGCCCGGCGCTTCTCGCTCGTCGAAGTCGACGAGCCGTCGCGCGAGGACGCCTACCTCGTCCTCGACGCGCTCAAGCCGAGCCTCGAAGCGCACCACGCCGTGAGCTACCAAGCCGACGCGCTCGCCATGGCGGTCGCGTGGTCCGTGCGCTACCTGCCCGGTCGCGCGCTGCCCGACAAGGCCGTCTCGATCCTCGATTTGGCCGGCGCGCGCACGCGTCGCCGCGCGCGGCTCTCGGTCGGCCCCGAAACGGTGGCCGAGGTCGTCGCCGAGCTCGCCGACATGCCCGTCGAACGGCTGCTCCAATCCGACGGCGATCGCATGCTGAAGCTCGAGGAAATCCTCGCCGAGCGCGTCGTCGGCCACGCCGCGGGCATCCGCAGGATCGCGCGCATTTTGCGGCGTAACGCGGCCGGGCTCGGCTCACGCCGCCCCATCGGCACCTTCCTTCTGCTCGGCCCGACCGGCGTCGGCAAGACCGAGACGGCGAAAGCCATCGCCGAAGTCCTCTTCCACTGCGAGAGCGCGATGACGCGTCTCGATCTCTCGGAGTTCAGCGAAGCGCACGCCGTCGCGCGTCTCATCGGCGCGCCGCCCGGCTACGTGGGCCACGAAGCCGGCGGTCAACTCACCGAAGCGGTGCGGCGCCGGCCGTACCAGGTCATCCTGCTCGACGAGATCGAGAAGGCGCACCCCGACGTGCTCACGGCGTTCCTCGGCGTGTTCGACGAAGGCCGCCTCACCGACGGCCGCGGTCGCACCGTCGACTTCACGAACACCGTCATCCTGATGACGTCGAACCTCGGCTCCGAGGAAACGCAGTCGAACCCGCGCCGCCGCGTGGGGTTCGCGGGCGGCGAGGCCGAAGCCGACGATCTCGAAGCGCGCATCGTCGCCGCGGCGCGCGCCGCGCTCGCCCCCGAGCTCTACAATCGCATCGACGAGGTCTTGGTCTTTTCGCCGCTCGGCCGCGCCGAAGTGCGTGAAATCGCCCGCCGCTTGCTCGCGAGCATGGCCCAGGCGCTGCTCGATCAACGGCGCGTGCGCCTCGAATACGGCGCCGAAGTCGTCGAACACCTGCTCGACCAGGGCGGCTACGATCCCGCGCTCGGTGCGCGCCCGATGAAGCGCACCATCGCGCGGCTCGTCGAGGCGCCGCTCGCCGAACGCCTGCTCAAAGGCGAGCTCCCGCGCGGCAGCGTCGCGCTGCTCGAGGTGTGCGACGGAGCCCTCGACTTCGACGTGGTCGAAGCGCCGGGCGACGTGACGGCGGGCGCGGCGGAGTGAGCGAGGCAGAGGCGAATCGATGCTTCGCTCACGTGCGCTCTGCGTCGTCTGTGCGTGTCTCGTCGTGGCAACGGCGTGCAAAAAGAAGAAGGCGGGGGACGAGCCCGACTTGCCGACGGTCAGCGGCAGCGGCGTCACCTCGTCCGAGTCGCGGAAGCTGCCGCCGTTCACGCGTCTCACCGTCAACGGGGCGCTCGAGCTCACGGTCAGCGTCGGTCAGGACGCGCCGCTCGAGCTGCACGGCGATTCCAATCTGTTCTCCCACGTCAAATCCAACGTGGTCGGCGGCGACCTCACGCTCGAGCCCGACGCCGTGCTCAAGCCGGCGCAAGCGTTTCACCTCGCCGTCGGCACCGCCAAACTCGAGGAGCTCCGGGCGGCCGTCGCGGCCAAGGTCACCGTGCACGGCGTGAAGAGCGACGCATTCAGCGTGCAAACGGGCGGCGGCGCGCAGGTGGTCGCGGACGGTTCCTCGAGCAAACTCGGTGCTGCGGCGCGGATGGCGTCACGCATCGACCTCAGCGCCTTCTCGGCGTCGAGCGCGCGAGTGGCGGTGCTCGAGTTCGGGCGCGTCGAGCTCGGCTACGTCGAGAAGCTCGATGCGACGCAGCGCGATGTCGGCACGATCGTCTACCGCGGAACGCCCGACCTCACGACCCACGCCGACCGTCCCCAGAACGTCGTGCTCCGACGTTGAGCGCCGGAGAAACCGCGACCCGGCCGCGCGTCAGTTCGCGCTGGTGCTGAAATCGGCGTAGTACGTCGTGCACTCGGAAGCGGTCGCGTGCGCCTGACAGTACGACGCGATGCAGGTGCCGACCGTCGACGACTTGCCGTCACACGATTGGTCGGTCGTGTCGCACTTGTCCTGCTTCTTGTCCTCGCAGTCCCACAAGTCGTTCAGCTGACTGTCGCATTTGGCTGCGTCGACCACCTTGTTGGTGTCGTTGCAGTACTTGTCGCAGCTCAAGGCCGACGGAAGCTGGCTTCCTTGCGGGCAGTTCTTCAAGTGGTCGCACTCCGACTTGCACTTGTCACCGCAGCCCACCGTCAGACCCGCGATTGCGAGCGCGCACACCATCAAGCTATGACCGAGATTCATCTCCGTCTCCTTACACCAAGCTCGCTCGGTGTATTGAAACAAGAAAGCACCGACGAGACGGACCACGCCAGAAGTGGTCGACGGTGCGGTCCGTCCGCGCGCCCCCCCCGGGGCCAATGGGCCCGCCCTCGTCGGGCCCACTCGCCGCCTGCCGCGGCGCCTCCGAACGCCCCCTCAGCGCGGGCCCGAGTGCGAGGGCGTCGCTTTCACTGCGTGATGCCGAGGTCGGCGTAGAACTTCGTGCAGGACGAGTCGGTATTGTGCGCGCTGCAATAGGTTCCAATGCACGTACCGAAGGCCGTCGACTTGTCCTCGCAGCTCGTGTCGGTACACACGTCCTTCACGCCGCTCTCGCAGTCGAGGTACGCGTTCTTCTCGTCGTCGCAGGTCGCTGCGCTCGCCACGCTGTCCAGGTCGTCGCAGAGCTTGCCGCAGTCGGTGGCCGACGGGATCGCGTTGTTTTCGCCTGCCGAGCACTTCTGCCCGTCCTGACAGAACGACTTGCACTTGTCGCTGCACCCCATGGCGAGAGCGCCGACCGCGAGAGCACACACTGCCATCATCCTCTTAAGATCCATTTTCATCCTCTTTGATTGTGGAGGCGGGGATGCCCGGCACTCCGACGCAACCGCCGACTTCAGCCCAACGCTTCCGGGCTGTCCAGAGAATATTGTGTGGCCGGCCCGAGCTCGACCCACTTCCACACGGACCGACGGTGACGGGGCTCACCGTATTCAGCCGCGCGCCTCACGCGAACAGATGCATGTGATTCTGCCCCGGCGCGAATCGTGGACTCAGTCGGGGGCCCGTTCGAGCGCGCGGCGATAACGCTCGCGACGCACCGGGTCGCGCAGGATGTCGTAGGCCTCGTCGAGCACTTCGAGAATCGAATCCACGTCTTCCCGGAGGTCCACTGTCGCCGCCGTGAGGACGCGCTCGGGGTCGAGGTCCTTTCGCAGCGTTTGGTAGGCGCGGCGCAAGTCGTAGCTCGTCGCGTCGCGAGCCACGCCGAGGAGCGCGAAGTAGTCGCCCTCTTCGACCAGGGCGCGCCGCGCGGCGACGCGTTGCCGCAACGCTTCGGCGTCGAGGGCGTCGTCCCCGGGTGCCGGTTCGGGGTCGAGATTGCGCGCGGCCGGGCGCTTCGCCGCGCCGAGCACGTGCAGCACGCCGAGCTCCACCAACACCAGAATCACGCACGCGAAGTCGTCGTTCCCGGCGCGCGTCAGGAGGTCGCCGACGCTCATGCCGTCGGCTTGTGACGCGAGCGCCTGGTCCGTCTCGCTGAGGGCGCATTCGGCCAGGAGCGCGCGCGCCGTGCCCATCGCGAGCAAGGCGTCGCGCCCGCCGATGCGCGCGACGGCGTCGCTCGGCTTGGCCGTTCGGCGCGTCATCTCGAGCAGCACTTCGGCGCCGGTCGCGCCGCCGAAGACGCCCGGCTCCGCTTGCAAGCGCTGCGGCACTTCGCGCTCGAGACTCGCGGCCCCCGTGGAAAGGTCCGTGATCTTGCCGAGCAGCCATTCGGCGTGAGCGCGGAGGACGCTCCAGAGCTCGTCCTGTCGCAGGTGGCCCTGAGCCACGAGCGCCGCGCCCGCGTGGCGTCCGAACGGGGGCACCCGGCGGGCGAGACGCGCGATGCCGTCTCCCGCGAGGTCGCCGCGCTGCACGAGAAACGCGACGAGCGTCTCGCTTTCGGCGCTCGACGCGGCGGTCACGAAGTCACCGTCACGAAACACGACGCGACGGATCCCGACCACGTCCTCGAGCGCGATGGCGCCCGTGTAACGAGCCGCCACACAGCGCGCGAGCGCGCGGAGTCCGCCGCCCGCGCCGAGCGCCACCGGGATCTCGGGCAACGCGCCGCGCTCGATGGGCGGCGGCGGAGGCGGGGGCGGTCGCGTGACCGCCGCGGCGCGATCCGGCATCGCGTGCTGCGGCGCCGTCGGCGGCGGCGGCTCGACGCGCGGCGGGCGCGTCGAAATCGTCTCTTCACCGCGCGAGGCGGGCGTGGAGGCGGGGATGTCCGACGGCAGTCGAAGCCGGCTCGGACTCGAGTCGAGCGGCGGCTCGAGCGACTCGAGCGCCGTCGCGTGCGTGCTGATGATCGGCTGGGACGGGAGCGGTCGTCCGGGCGGCGACGTCGGGGCTTCGTTGCCGAATTCGGGGGCGGACGGCGGCTCGGCGGGCGGGGGTGGCGGCGCGAGCGCCGGTTCCGGCTCGACGCGCGAGCTCTTCGCTCCGGTCGTGTCCTGGCGCACCGATCCGGAGCGACCGCCCGGCGCCGTGCCGCCCGCCGGCGTGCCGCCGCGGCTCCCCCCGCGCGAGCCGGTGTCGGAGGTCCCGCCGCCGGTACCCGCGGTTCCGGCGACGCTGTCGTCATCGTCGTCGTCTTCGTCGGCCTCGATCGGCTCGTCGAGCGCCGCGAGCAAATCGGCGGGCAAGACCGCGTCCACCTCGGCGTCGGGCGACAGGCGTTCGACCGCGGCCGGCACGGTCGCAATGTTGCGAACGCGTTGCTCGGCGCGTCCGAGCAAGAGCTCGAGCTCGGGGCTCAGCCGCGCGTGGGGCACGGCTCCGATCCCTTGCGGCACGACGGAGCCCGCGCGCACGGGCGGCGAGCTCGACGGTCGACCGGTCGAGGCTGGCCCCATCGACGGCACGACCGACGGCGGCTGCGGCGGCATCCCCGGAACACTCGGCGGTCCCGAGGGCGGCCCGGAGGTGCCGGGCGGCGGCGCGCCGCTCAGGGGTCGCGCTTGGCCGATTTTACCGCCTTCGTAGCGGTACGGGCGGCGTGCCGCGGCGACGAGCACCGGCGAGCGCGTGGCCTGCCCCGCCGGGGCGTCCGTGCGCTCGCCCGGCGGTCCCACCACCTGCTCGATGCGCGCGATGATCTCGGCCGTGTTAACCGGGCGCGTGAAGAGCCCCGCGGCGATCTGCACGAGCTCGCGGCGGCTGTCGGGCGGCGCGTTCGACGGTTCGGCGATGAGCACGATGTCGATCGGCTTGCCGCCGCCCGCGGCTTGCATGCGCTGCACGGTCTCGGTGATGCCGGGCGTGTCGGCGTCGAGCACGACGAGGGACGGCCGCTGCACGGCGACGCGCCCCGCGAGCAAGCCGAGCGGCACGTCGACGACCCAGTAACCTCGCGTTCGGAGGGCCGCGCTCAGTCGCTCGGCCTCGGCCGAGGCGTCGCTCATGAAGATGAGGGCGCCGCCCTGCGAGCCGCCCGTGGTGCTGTCGGGGCTGGACTTGGGGTCGGAGCTCGCCACCTCGTTACTTCGGCAGCGTACCCCGTCGGCCGGCGTTTCTCTACGGTTCTATGTCGGACGGCTGCGCGTCAGGGCCGCTCGAAGCGCCTCGCGACCCACTCGCCGACGCGCGGCCAGTAGCGCGCCGAAAGAATCGCCGCGACGATGAACGTCACGAGGCCGAGCTCACCGCGGGTCAGGCCGAACACGAGCCGGAATCTGCCGCGACTTCCGCCGGGCGGCCAGCGCGTTTACACGGTAGGTTCGTCCGCGTGAACGCGGTCGTGGGCCTCGGGTCCAATCTCGGCGAGCGCCGCGCCCTGCTCGAACGCGCGGCGACCGAGGTCGAGCGGCTCGGAGCACCGGGCGCGCGTTCGGCGCTCTACGAAACGGCGCCGGTCGGCCCGCCGCAGCCCATGTTTCTGAACGGGGCGCTCCGCATCGAGACGGCGCTCGGGCCGCCCGACCTACTCGACGCGCTCCTCGACATCGAGCGGCGTCTCGGCCGGGTACGCGCGGAGCGCTGGGGTCCGCGGCTCATCGACCTGGACATTTTGTGGACGGACGCGGGCGCTTTCGTTTCGGCACGACTCACGGTGCCGCACCCGGAGTTGCGCCGGCGCGCCTTCGCACTCCGGCCACTCCTCGACGTGGCACCGAGCGCGAAAGACCCCGCGGACGGCATGCCTTACGCTAGAGTCCTCGCCGGTCTCGGCGGCGACTCACCCGTGGAAATTGCGGGGACGCGCTACAGCTGGGCCTGAATGGACACGACGCGCGCGAGATGGTACGTGGCGCGCGCAAAACGAACCCGCCATGAGTGTCGCACCGCTCGCTCTTCCCCCGCCCCTTCTTGCCCTAGCCGGCGGCGTGACTCTGGATTTCGACAACACGCTCGGCATCCAGATCGTCCTCTTCGTGCTCCTGATGTTCCTGCTCGAGCCGCTGCTGTTCCAGCCGGTGCTGCGGGTCTTCGCGCTGCGTGAGGAGCGGACGGAGGGCGCGAAGGCGCAGGCGCGCGAGCTCGACGAACAAGCGGGCGAAATCTACCAGCGCTACCAGCGCGAGCTCGAACACGTGAACCGCGTGGCCGCCGAGGAGCGCGATCGGGTGCGCGCCGAGACGTCGAAGCTCGAAGCCGAGATCCTGCGTGAGGCGCGCGCCGCCGTCGGCAAGATCGTGGACGACGGCCGCAAGCAGATTGCGGCGGAGCTGACCCGTATTCGCTTCGACCTCGGGCGCGAGTCCGAGCGTCTTTCGCACGACATCGTCGAGCGCGTCGTCGGCCGGGGGGCGAACTGATGCGCCGCCTCGTCACCGCGCTCTGCGTGGCGTTCGGTCTCCTGCTCGCGCCGCTCGCGTTCGCACAAGAGGCTCACCGGAGCGCGCCCGCTGCGGCGAGCGCCCCGAAGACGCACGCCGCGCACGGCGCCGCGCACGCCGAGCACCACGCGCCGACGTTCGACGACATCAACTGGTTCTACGGCTGGTTCGGGGAACGCGACGGCGTCGAGCCGAGCATCCTGTTCAGGCCGAAGGGCATGCCGGCGCCGTTCGGCATCTGGATCCTCGACGCGGCGCTGCTCTACGGCTTCCTGATTCGCATCGCGAAGAAGCCGCTGAGTGAAGCGCTGAAGACGCGCAAGGCGAACATCCTGCGCGGCATGGACGAAGCGGCGCGCATGAAGCGCGAGGCGGAGAAGCGCCTCGCCGAATACGAAGAGAAGCTTGCGCGCATCGAGGACGAGGTCGAGCGCGTGCGCCGCGAAATGCGCGCGAGCGCCGAAGCCGAACGCGTGCGCATCCTGGCGGACGCTCGGGCCCGCCGCGAACGGATGGAAAAGGACGCGGAGCTCCTCGTCGCGCAGGAGCTCGCGGGCGCGCGCGACGAGCTCAAGCGCGAGCTCATCACGGCGGCGTTCACCTCGGCGGCAAGCTCCGTGAAAGAGCGGCTGAAGTCCGAGGACCAGCAACGGCTCGCCGACGAATACCTCGCCGGTCTCGCCAAGGCGGGCGGCGCCCTGCGCGGGAGGGCATGAGATGAGCGGCCAAGCCACGGTTGCGGAGCGCTACGCGCGCGCCATTTTCGCTCTCGGCGTCGAGACGGGGACGCTCGCCGCGCTCGCCGATCAGGTGCGCCGCTTCGCGGCCGCCTACCAGGCGAGCCTCGACCTCCGGAGCGTGCTCGAAAATCCGCTCGTTCCGCAGGAGCAGCGCCAAAAGGTGCTGACGGAGATCGCCACCCGCCTCGGTCTCGGCCCGTCGGCGCTCAACACCGTGCGCTACCTGGCGCACCGCCGCCGCCTGGGCGCCCTGCCCGACATCGCGAAACGGCTCGATTCGCTGTCCGACGAGCAGCAGGGAGTCGTGCGCGCGACCGTGACGAGCGCCGCGCCCATGCCCGAGTCGTTCTACCTGCGTCTCAGCGAGCAGCTCGCGACGCTCGTCGGGCACAAGGTCGTCCTCGACCGGCGTGAGGACCCTTCGCTCCTCGCCGGCGTCGTCACGCGCATCGGCGACAACACCATCGACGGCAGCATCCGCGGCAGGCTCGACCAGCTCGAGCGGAAGCTCCTCACCTCTTAGTCCAAGCGCCCCTTCGACCTCGATAGAAAGACCCCCATGCAGCTCAGAGCCGACGAGATCTCCGCGATCATCAAGCAGCAGATCCAAAACTTCGATCGCGCGGCGCTGGTCAGTGAGACCGGCACCGTGCTCGCCAGCGGCGACGGCATCGCCCGCGTCTACGGCCTCGAAGGCGTGATGGCCGGCGAGCTCGTCGAGTTTCCCGGCGGCCTCTTCGGCTTGGTGCTGAACCTCGAGCAGGACAACGTCGGCGTGGCCGTGCTCGGCGACGCGACGGGCGTGAAAGAGGGCGACCTCGTGAAGCGCACGGGCCGCATCGCCGACGTGCCGGTCGGCGACGCCTGCATCGGGCGCGTCGTGAACGCGCTCGGCCAGCCCGTGGACGGCAAGGGTCCGATCGACAGCAAAGAGCGCCGCCGCATCGAGGTGAAGGCGCCGGGCATCATCAGCCGCCAGCCGGTGCGCGAGCCGCTGCAGACGGGCGTGAAGGCGATCGACGCGATGATCCCGATCGGCCGCGGCCAGCGCGAGCTCATCATCGGCGACCGCCAGACGGGCAAGACCGCGATCGCGACCGACACCATCATCAACCAGAAGGGCAAGGACGTCGTCTGCAT